>Ga0181577_10000606_pt1 | contig 29199 bp, 25 predicted proteins | sample 101ome_21_FD_132468 | JGI IMG/M metagenome (GOLD analysis project Ga0181577, IMG submission 132468) | Coastal salt marsh microbial communities from the Groves Creek Marsh, Skidaway Island, Georgia - 101413BT metaG (megahit assembly) | ecosystem: Environmental > Aquatic > Marine > Intertidal...
AGAAGCGGGGCACAATCCGACCCACGCGGACACCGGCAAACAGGGCCTGTTTCTGGCGACGACGGAAGATTACGACGTTCTGGTGGTCGACCGCATGTTGCCGGCGCCGGACGGGCTGACCATCATCCGGACACTGCGCGCCTCCGACGACGATACGCCCGCACTGGTTCTCAGTGCGCTGGGCGAAGTGGACGACCGGGTGAAAGGCCTGAAAGCCGGCGGCGACGATTACCTGACCAAACCGTTCGCCGCCTCCGAGCTTCTCGCCCGGCTGGAGGCGCTGACCCGGCGGTCGGCGAAATCGGGCAACAGCGCCGAGACGCATCTTGCCGTCGGCGACCTTGAAGTCGACCTGCTGGCGCGCAGGGTGACGCGGGCAGGCACCGAAATAGACCTGCAGCCCCGCGAATACCGGCTGCTCGAATATTTGATGCGCAACGCCGGGAACGTCGTCACCCGCACGATGCTGCTTGAGCACGTATGGGACTATCATTTCGATCCGCAGACCAACGTGATCGATGTCCATATCAGCCGGCTGCGACAGAAAATCGACAAGGAATTCGACACGCCGCTGATCCACACCGTGCGGGGCGCGGGATACGCGCTGCGCGCCACGCCGCCATGACGTTACCGCCGCTGCTGCGCAGCGCCTCGTTTCGCCTGACGCTGATTTATATCCTGCTGTTCGGCGGCTCGGCGGCCGTGCTGCTGGGGTTCCTGTACTGGGCGACCGCTGGCACGCTGTCCGACCAGGTCGACGCCACCATAGAAGCCGACATCAAGGGCCTTGCCGAACAGTACGAGTTACGCGGCACGCCGGGCGTCGCCGCCATTATTTCCGAACGCGTCCGCCGGGATCCGGGCGGGCGTACCGTCTATCTGCTGACCGATCCGCTTCGCCGCCCGCTGGTCGGCAATCTCAGCGACTGGCCGACCGTCGATCCCGACGCCCGGGGCTGGATCGAGTTCGAGCTCAGGGATCGGGATTCACCGGACGGGGAGGTCTATCTGGCGCGGGCGCGATCGTTTGTCCTGCAAGGAGGGCTCAACCTGCTGGTCGGGCGCGAGGTCCGCGAACTGGTGCGAACGCGCGACATGGTAATCAACGCGATGATCTGGGGAATCGCGATCACCCTCGCACTGGCGCTCGCCGGCGGCATCGCCATGAGCCGGAGCACCACGCGGCGGATCGAGGCCATCAACCAGACCAGCCGGGAAATCGCGGACGGCGCACTCTACCGGCGCATTCCGACCCGCGGCACCGGCGACGAATTCGACCGCCTCGCCGCACAGCTGAATGAAATGCTGGACCGCAACCAATCGCTGATGGAAGGGTTGCGGCACGTCACCGATAACATCGCGCACGACCTGCGCACGCCGCTCTCACGACTCCGACAGACGCTGGAGGGTCTGGAGGAAGACGGGCTGAGCGGCCCGGAACGCACCGCCCGCATCGACCGTGCCATCGGCGAGGCGGACGGGTTGCTGTCGATCTTCAATGCGCTGCTGCGTATCACGCAGATCGAAGCCGGCGGGCGGCGGGACAATTTCTCGACGGTCGACCCGGGAGAAGTCGTGGCGGACGTGGCCGAGCTATACGAACCGGTCGCGGAGGAAAAGGGCCTGTCCTTTTCGCTTCGCCTCGACGCGACGGCGGAGATCGAAGGCGACCGCGACCTGCTGTTCCAGGCCATCGCCAATCTTGCCGACAACGCGATCAAATATTCCCCGCCCGACGGCACCGTCACGCTTCACGCGGCGGGCCGGGCCGTGACGGTGTCGGACACCGGTCCCGGCATCCCGGAAGAAGCACGCGAAGAAGTGTTTCGCCGCTTTCACCGGCTGGAAGCGGCGCGCTCGACACCCGGCAGCGGCCTGGGACTCAGTCTCGTAGAGGCGGTGGCGCATCTTCACGGCGGCCGGGTCCGGCTGGAAGATAACCGCCCGGGCCTGAAAGCGATTCTGGAGCTTGGCTGAGTCGCTGTTGATCCGTGACGGCGGAATCGACGTAGACTGGCGGGGGAGCCAATCGTGATTCAAGACACCCGCATTCGAAAGCTCAACGACTGCAAACGCCGGGAAAACGGCGCCTATGTCCTCTACTGGATGCAGGAGGCGCAGCGGACGCATGGCAATCCGGCACTGGAAACGGCAATCCGCGGCGCCAACAAATACGGCCTCCCGGTCGTCGTCTGCTTCGGTCTGATGGACGGGTACCCGGAAGCCAATGCGCGGCACTACGCCTTCATGCTCGAAGGTCTCTCGGACGTCGCGGAAAACCTGAAGAAGCGCGGCATCGCCTTCGTCGTCCGGCGCGCCATGCCGGCAGAGGTGGCGATCGACCTGGCGCAGGATGCGGCAGCCGTGATCTGCGATCGCAGCTACATGCCCGCCCAGATCGGCTGGCGGAAGCAGCTTGCCGAGGCCGCGGATTGCGCGGTGGTGCAGGTCGAAACCGAAGTCGTGGTGCCGGTCGACGTGGTATCGGACAAATCCGAATACGCGGCACGCACGATCCGCCCGAAAATCCATCGGGTATGGGACGAATATCTGGTGCCGCTGGACGAAACCGAACCGGAATTATCGGCCCGCAAGCTCGGCCTCGAAAGCGACATCGACGTCGCGGACCCGGCGGCAGCTCTGGCCAAACTCGAGCTGGACCGGTCCGTGCCCCCGGTCAGCCGCTTCAGGGGCGGCGAAAACGAAGCCCGGCGCCGGCTCGATTCCTTTGGCACCGATATCCTCGACGGATATGCCGAAGGCCGAAACGAACCGTCGGCGGGGCAAACGTCGTTCCTCAGCCCCTATCTCCACTTTGGGCATATCTCGCCGGTCGACATGGCGCTGGCCGTACGCGACGCCGACACGGGATCGTCCGACGACTGCGGCTCGTTCATCGAGGAACTGGTCGTGCGGCGCGAGCTTGCGATGAACTACGTCGCGTTCGAGCCGAAGTTCGACAGCTACGATGCGCTCCCCGACTGGGCGCGCAAGACGTTGGACGAACATGCCGGCGACGAACGCGAATATGTGTACACGATGGAAGAACTGGCAGCCTGCGACACCCATGACCCGCACTGGAACGATGCAATGCGCGAAATGGTGCATACCGGCTTCATGCACAACTACATGCGCATGTACTGGGCCAAGAAAATCCTCGAATGGTCGCCGACGCCGCGGCAGGCTTTCGAGACGACGCTGGCGCTGAATAACAAATATTTCCTCGATGGCCGCGATCCGAATTCCTACGCCAATGTCGCCTGGTGCTACGGCCTCCACGACCGCGCCTGGACCGAACGCCCGGTGTTCGGAAAGATCCGCTACATGAACGCCAACGGCCTGAACCGGAAATTCGACATGGCGGCGTACGCGGAGTTCGTGGACGGGTTGGTGGCCGCAGAGCAGGACACACAATAAATCCGATTTTGCCGATCAGACGGGCCCCTTATCATTTTCACCTTCATGAACTACAAATCGGGCAGAGACAGGAAGCGAGGAACGCCCATATGAAAATCGGATTTTTCACCATGCCGGTGCACCGGCTGGACCGGGACTATACGGAGTGTCTGCAGGAAGACCGCGAAGCCATCATCCTGGCCGACAGGCTGGGCTATTCAGAGGCCTATGTCGGCGAACACCTGACCGATGCCGCCGAGAGCATCACCAGCTCGATGCTGTTCCAGGCGAGTCTGATTTCGGATACCAAGCAGATCAAACTTGGGACCGGCACGTCCAACCTGTCCCACAGTCACCCGGTTCTGGTCGCGGCCCATGCGGCGATGATGGATCACCTTCTGAAGGGCCGCTTTATTTTCGGTGTCAGCCCCGGGGCGCTGGAATCCGATGCCGAGGCGCTGGGCATCCGCGGCATCGACCGCAACGCGATGTTCGCAGAAGCGATCGATCACATTCTCAATATCTGGACGGGCGAACCGCCCTACGATCTGAAAGGCGATTTCTGGAACATTTCGACCCGCGAAACCCAGTTTGCGGAAATCGGCCTGGGCCCGATCGCCAAACCTTACCAGAAACCCTATCCGCCGGTTGTCGGCACCGTGGTCGCGCCGTTTTCCAAGGGCGTGATCGAAATGGGCAAGAAGGGCTTCCTGCCGATCTCGGCCAACTTCCTGCTCGACAAATGGGTCAAAACCCACTGGACGAATTACGCCCAAGGCTGCGAGGAAGGCGGGCGCGAGGCCAATACTGCGGACTGGCGCGTGGCGCGGTCGATCTTCGTCCACGACGATCACAAGACCGCAATCGATTACGGCAAGGAGAACGAACGCAGTCCCTACCGGTTCTATTACAATCAGCTTTTCACCAAGCTGAAAAAAGGCAACCGGCACGAAGTCTTCAAGCCCGAACGCGATTTCCCGGACGAGGACCTGAATCTCGATTTCATCGTCGATAATCTCGTCATCGCGGGCGACGTGAACAGCGTCGTCGATCAGATCCTCGCCTTCCGCGAGGTCACGGGCGATTTCGGCACACTGCTTTATGCCGGCAAGGACTGGGAAGACAAGGAGCTCGGCCGCCGGTCTATGGAGCTGATGGCCGAAAAGGTCATGCCCGCCGTCAACGCCGCGATCGGTCATTCGGAGGCAGCGGAATAGATTTTCTGCTATAATCGGGACATGGCGATCGCAGACGATAAACCGCTGTCCCTGGTTCATGTTCTCTCGAACCGGATCGGACGCGCCTTTCACGGCGAGATAGAGACCAAGTTCGGCATCACTATCGCCGAATGGCGCGTGCTGCTGACCCTGACCTCGGAAAAAGGCGTCTCCGCGGCAGAGATCACCAATCGATGGGCCATGGAAAAAATGTCGGTAAACCGGGCGATACAGCGCCTGGTCGACAATGGCTGCGTCACCCGGGAACGCGACCCGGACGACCGGCGCAGTTACCGGCTGGCGCTGACGTCCAAGGGCCGGAAGCTCTACGACAAGATCTCGCCGACCGCGAACAAGCGCTACAACGAACTGATGTCCGCGATCGACAGTGACGAATCGGATGCCATGGTCCGGGCGCTGCAGAAAATCATTCGGAAAGCCGAACAGCTCAACTAGGTCGGGCGAATCGGTTGTTCCGCGTTCGCCTCATCTGATACGATCAGATACAGGAGGCGGAACTTTGTCGAACCCCGATTACAAAAGCATCATCTACGTCGTCGAAGACGGCGTCGCGAAGATTATTTTCAACCTGCCGCAATACGGCAACGCGCTGGACCTGCAGGGCGTTCAGGAAACGCTCGACGCGCTGTTCCACGCCGAGGCGGACGACAATGTGGGCGCCGTGCTGTTTACCGGCGCCGGCGAATCGTTCTGCGCCGGGTTCAATCTGAAGGAAATTCCGGATGTCGGCGACGGGCAGGAGGGCATCTCGTCGCATTTCCGCGAACTGGCCATGTGGTGGCATCAGGTTTTCCACATGATCGTCCGCATCAAGAAACCCGTTTTCTCCGCCGTGAACGGCGCGGCGGCCGGATCAGGTCTCGGCATCACGCTGTGCTCCGACATGGCAGTCTGCACGGACGACGCCCGTTTCCTGTGTGCCTGGCATTCGATCGGCCTCGCCAATGACGCATCGACCAGCTATTCGCTGGTCAAGATAGTGGGTTTTCGGCGCGCGATGGAGCTGATGTACACCAACCGGACGCTCAGCGCTCAGGACGCGCTCGACTGGCAGATCGTCAACCGGGTCTATTCCAGGGAAGACTTCAAGGAAAACGCCTCGCAGATCGCGCGCGATCTCGCGGCCGGGCCGACGCATCTGCAGGGCATGGCGAAGGAAAGCTTTCACATGGGCTGGCGCCGGTCGATCGAGGAAGCGACCGAATTCGAGATCCAGAACGTACGGGAATCGGTCATGCACCCCTATTTCAAGCAGGCGCTGGAAAAATTCCTCGACAAGAAAACGCGCAGTAACAACGAAGTCGTCCGGCTTCCCTGAGGGCAATCGAAATGCTCGGCATATTCTCCAAGCGCAACCGGCCGCTCCATATGGGTCAGTACCCGATGGAAAAGATCAAACGCGTGGACGAACCGACGACCCTGATCACGGACAATATCCAGCGCCTCCCGAAACGCGCGGGCTTTTTCGTCCGCGCGTTTTTTGGGGATCTTGGCCCCAAGGCGGGCAAGGAAATCCGCCGCTTTATCACAAAGAACCCGCTGAACGCCGCCATGGGCCACGTGCACTGGACGCAGGTGCCGATCCACAAGGGCGAGCCCTATACCGACCCTGCGGAGCTGCCCGACGACCCGGCAGAGATCGCGAAGCACATCAAGTCGCTGTGCTACTTCCTCGATTCCGACATGGTCGGCATCTGCGAATGCCCGGACTGGGCGTGGTACAGCGAAGACATGGACGGCAAGCCGATCGAGGCGAAACACAAATACGCCATCGTCGTCGTCAACGACCAGCGCTGGGAAACCCTGGATTCCTCCTCCGGCGACGACTGGGTGTCCGGCGCGCAGAGCTACCGCGCCTATCTGAAAGGATCGACCACCGCGGTGATCGTGGCCGATTATATCCGGCGGCTGGGGTACGAGGCGCAGGCGCATTCCAACGCCGACGGCGACGTGATGCAGATTCCGCTGATGCTGCTGGCCGGATTGGGCGAGATGAGCCGGATCGGCGAACTGGTGCTCAACCCCTTTATCGGCCCCCGCCACAAGACAGCCATCATCACCACCAACCTGCCGATGGCGACCGACAAGCCGATCGATTTCGGACTGCAGGATTTCTGCTCCAAGTGCAAAAAATGCGCCCGCGAATGCCCGGCCCAGGCCATCCCGTTCGGCGACAAAGTGCTCTACAACGGCTACGAAATCTGGAAGCCCGACGTCGAAAAATGCACCAAGTACCGGGTGACCAACGCCAAGGGCTCGTCCTGCGGCCGCTGCATGAAGATGTGCCCCTGGAACAAGGAAGGCCTGCTGCAGCATCGCCTCGCCATGTGGGCGGCTATCAAGCTGCCGTGGTCGCGGCGGTTCCTGATCTGGCTGGACGACAAGATGGGTTACGGTACGCGCGGCGAGGCCAATCGCTGGTGGCTCGACCTCGAAACGAAAAAGAAAGACGGCCGGTCCTTCCATTCGGACAACGCCAATGCGCGCGACCTGTCGCTCGACCGCGATACATCGATGGGTAACGACAAGATTGCGACCTACCCGGTGGAAAAACTGCCGCGGGCTGACCAGAAGGAACCGGTCCCCGTCGACCGGAAACAGGGCCTGAAAGACACCAAGGCCGCCGAGGAAGCGCTGCGGAAGGCGCTGAAAGAACGCCAGGACGCAGAGCGGGCCAAGGCCAGGGTCTGATCGTCCCAGGCTGAAAGATCATGTCGGCCATTCTGAACATCATCGCGCCGGTCTTCGCGCTGATCCTGGTCGGTTACGCCGTCGCCCGCACCCCGAAATGGACGCCGGACGCGACGCGCTACTTCAACAATTTCGTCTTCTACGTCGCGCTGCCGACACTGCTGTTCGGCAAGCTGGCTTCAGGCGAGGCATTCGACGGGGTCGAACCGCTGATCGTCGCCGCCTATTTCGGCGGCGGGCTGATCTCCATGATACTGCTGATGGTTTTCTCCCGGCTGGTCTTCGACCTGTCGGGCGAAGAACGCGCGTTGATGGGGATGAGTGCCGGTTTTTCCAACACCGTGCTGCTGGGCCTGCCCCTGATCGTTCTCACCTTCGGCGACGCGTCGCTTGGCCCGATCACCACCATGATCGCATTCAATACGCTGATCCTGCTGCCGACGACGATCATCCTTGTCGAGATCGCGCGCGGCCGCCGCGACCAGCAGAGCATCGCCAAAATCGCGCTGGCGCCGCTGGCGAGCATGATCCGCAATCCGATTCTGATCGCCATTGTTGCGGGCGCCGCGTGGAGCTTTACCGGCCTCGCCCTGCCGCTGGAACGGTTTATCGATCTGCTGTCGGGTGCAGCGGGACCCTGTGCCCTGTTCGTCCTCGGCGCCAGCCTTGCCGAGTACAAGCTGGCCGGCCAGCCCGCCGAAACCGCCTCGATGACCATCGCCAAGCTGATCGTGCACCCGGTTCTCGTCTGGCTGCTCTGCACCGAGGTCTTCGTGCTGGATACACTGACCACCAACGTCGCCACCATGATGGCGGCGGTCCCGGTCGGCGCGACCGTCTTCACCGTGGCGCAGCAATACCGCGTGTTCGTCGGGCCGGTGACGTCGTCGATATTGATCTCGACGGCGATTTCGGCCGGCACGCTCGCCGTCGTAATCGGGCTATTGACCTAGATCTTGGAGTCCAGCCGATCACTGGCCGCTTCAAGCATCGGCCGGACCACTTTCCCCATCAGGTCGATCCCGACGCCGCATTTACACCCCTTGCAGCCCACGCAGGCGTCGAGGCCGAGATCGATGGCGTTGTTCAGCGCCGCCGCTTTCCCGGCCTCGGAGGTCAGCGGATCGATGCGGATACGCTGCAGTTTCAGCAGCGAGAAGGGATTTCCATACCGATAACCTTCCGCCGGATCGGGACGGTTTTCGGGCGTCTGGTCTTCCGGCAGGCCGCCGCCGAAATTGCGCGCATGCATGGGGCATTCGTGCAGGCAGGCATAGCATTCGATACACCCCGTCAGGGCGTGATAATCGTCCGGCGCCTCGACGTTCAGGTCGTTGCCCTGCCCCGCCGTCGCCAAGCGGCCGCGCATCTGGCGGGCGACGCCGTCGCGGCGCACCACCAGATCGCTGAGCGCCGGCAATGTCGCCATCGGGCTGATACGGTCGCCCTCCTTGATGCGGGCGCGGCAGGCGATGCGCGGGCGGCCGTTGATATCGACGGTGCACACCCCGCAGTTCCGGGCGCGGCAGCCATAGCGGAACGCCAGGTCGGGCATCTCCGTCGCCTGCGCCTGCAGAAGCACGTCCAGAATCATCGGCTTTTCGTTTTCATCGCGCCGGACGTAGTCGTATTCGACGACTGCTTCTTCACCGCCGCGGCGGGTAACGATTTCGACCTTCATGCCTGCGTTGCCTCTCCGACGGCGGCGTTCGTGCCGCCGGGCATCACTTCCTCCGCGGCACCGCCGGTCCCCATGACCGCAAGATATTTCTTTTCGAGCGCCCGGTCCTGCATGCCGGCCGGCAGCATGCGCAACCACTTCACCTGGGCTTTGCGCTTCATATCCTGGTATTTGAAGGAAAGTATCTGTTTCAACGGAGTGCGGTCGCGTTCGACGCGCCGGACCTGCCAATCGCGGGCAGCGTTCTGCGTTACGACCGTGGAATAGGGCTGAGAGAATGGCGAAATCTGTTTGCCGTCGAGTCGGACATGCCCGCCCAAGCTGCCGTCACGTTCGCGCGAGGCGACCGATACCGCCCGTGCCGACGCGATCAGATTGCGCAGTTCCTCGAATTCGATGAAGGCCTGATTCCATTCCGCGTATTCGGGAATAACCACGCGTTCCAGCTTTGCCTCCAGATCGGAAAGAACCCGCTCCATTTCGGCGATTCGGTCGGCGGTCCGAACCGGCCCGATATCGATCCAGGCCGCCTTTTGAAGTTCGAGCTTCAGACCTGCCGCCGCGCAGTCGCCCTTTTGCCCGAACCGCGCTCGCGTCGCCTCGATCAGGGGTCGGAACAAGTCTTCGCGAATTTTTCGCGACTGGGAGCGCCGCGCCAGAGCCGCCGCTGCCGCGCCGGCGCGCCTTCCGAAGACCGCCCCTTCGGTCAGCGACGTGGAACCGAGACGGTTGGCGCCGAACACCCCGCCCATGGCCTGGCCGGCCGTGAACAGACCGGTAAGACCCCGGTCAGCCGATCCATCGCCGTCGCCGGCGACCGCGGCCCCGTGTTCGTCCGCGCGGATACCACCCATCATGTAATGGGCACTCGGACGCACTTCCCAGGGTTCCTCGCAGTTTGCCGCCGCCTTGCTCATCGCCTGACGGGCGACCTTGTAAGCCGACGGCAACGCGGATTCGAGAAACCGCATGAAATAGGGGCCGGATCGCGGCGGACGCTTGTTGGCCGTCATATCCAGGTAGGCGCCGCCATTGGGGCTGCCGCGGCCGTCTTCTACCGCCCGCATGATCGCCGACGAGCATTCCGCCCGGGTCCGCAGGAACACGCCGTCCAGAATAACCTTGCCGTTCCTGTCGCGCAGAACGCCGAGATAGCTCGCCGTGACCGGTTCGCCGACGAGCAGCCCTTCGTAGGACGGCGGCGACGCCAGACAGAACGGCAGAAACTGGACCTGTTCCATATCGACCAGGTCGGCCCCGGCCCGTGCGGCGATGGCATAGGAATCGCCCGTGTTGCCGCGCATGGTGTCGGTCTTCGGGAAATACAACGTCGACAGCCCGCCGCAGGCGATGACGACGGAAGACGTTTTAACGGCGATCAGCTTGCCCAGCGCGGCATGATAGATGATCCCGCCGGCCACGGTTTTGGCGCCGTGATCGCTTTCCTCCGTCACGAGATCGAGAAACCAGCTGTCTTCCAGGTAATCGATGCTGTCTCCCTGAACCACGGCATTCCAGTTGGCATGGCCGAATGCCACGCCGCTGTTGCGGTGCCCGACCGAGCGGCGCCTTGTGTGTCCGCCCATCGGCAGCGGCAGGGGTTTCGGTGTGTCCCGTTCGGCATCGATATCGGGACGCAATCCCTGCATCCGATAGGCGTCATAGGCGTCCTTACTGTCGGCGGCGAAGGCATCGGTGATCGCATTCACCGGCAGATCGCCACCGGCCATCTTCAGGTTTTCTGAAAGCGTTTCCTCGGAATCGTCATTCGATCCGGATTCGCGCACGGTCGCGATACCTTCGGAAATCTTGGTATCGGAACAGCCGATGGGATCTTTCGAAACCACCAACACACGCGCGCCGGTCGCTGCGGCAGCCTGCGCCGCATGGCTGCCCGCGCCGCCGGACCCCACGACAACGACATCGTATTCGCACCAGTCCACGTCAATGGGCATCGTCTCTGCTTCCCCGTCTCAATCAGCTGCTGTTTATAGTGCCGACAGAATACAGCGCCGATCCCGCGATGAAAGCGCGTGAGATTATCGGACGGTCAAAAATATATTGCGGACAGAACAATAAAACGGTGCGTGCTTAGCTTCCCCGCACCAGATCGATCAGCGTCGCCGGATCGTCCGGCACCGCCTGACCACGCCAGGCCACGTACTGATCGGGACGTATAAGCGCCAGGTCCGCTTCGTACAACGCCCGGGTTCCAGGGTCGGGCTCGTCGAAGATCGTTAGCGGGACTCCCTTTTCGGCGGCGGCCTGTTCCAGCGCCGTCGTATCCGCCGCCGTGCCGCCGAGGCGCAACAGAGTGAACCCCTTGCCGAAATGATCGAACAAGGCGGTTCCATCCGACAGCCAGCGATGTGGTGCCCGACCTCCGGGCCAGGCCGTCGGGACATAGGTGAACGGATCGCTGGTCCGGATCTCGCCTTCCTCGGCATGGATAATCGGCGAGTCGTCGTAACGGGCGCCAAGCTGAATACCCATGGAAAAATACTCCTCGGCCAGCGCCTCTTCCGTACGGGCGCCGAGATCTTCCCTCAGTTTCTCTCCTTCGGGTGTTTCGTCTTCAATCCCCTGCGGTACGGACAGCGAAGATTTCGCCTGCGCCAGAGCATAGGACTGCGCCAGGTTCCGGATCGCCACCGGGCGGCGTTCGGTTTCGTACGTGTCGATCAGACCGTCTCCGGCCCAGCCATCGTGCCAGGCCGCCAGCTTCCAGCCCAGGTTTTCGGCATCGCCAACGCCCGTGTTCATGCCGAACCCGCCGGTCGGAGTGAACAGGTGTACCGCGTCCCCCGCAAGGATCACGCGACCGCGTTGATATTCGTCCGCCACAAGCGACAGACCGGCCTGCCAGGGCTTGGACGACAGAATCTCGACCGGAATTTCCTCTCCTACGACGCGCCAGATATAGGGGCGCGGATCGAGAGTCTCGGCATCCTGACCAGGTTCCAGCTTGGCCCAGGTAAGAAAATGTCCCTTGCCGTCGAGGGCGACGATGGAGGCGCGGCCTTCAGGGTTCATGGAATGAAACTGCCACGGCGCGTCGGTCTTCATGACGTCGTACAACGCGGGGGCATAAAAATAGACCGACAGCATCTGGCCCATCATGAAGTCGACTTCCTCGCCTGACTTGCCGTCGTATTCGATGCCGAGGCTGCGCCGGATCGTGCTGCGCCCGCCGTCGCAGCCGACCAGATAACCGCAGGACACGGTTTCGGTTTCGCCGGTTTCGACGTTCTCGATGTCCACGGTCACGCCGTCTTCCGCCGGCGCGAATCCGGTCATCTTCCAGCCGAACCGCATATCGACGGTATCGCGCGTATCGAGTTCCTCCTTCAGGATGCGTTCGACGAACATCTGAGACGCGCGCTGCAGCGGTTCCGGGCCGATTTCCAGGTCGAACGACCCGGGCGTAAGACGTTCGCGCAGGGTGGGAATCCTGATGCGGCCGATTTCATGGGAATTGATCCGGGTGACGAAAATCGCATCGCCGCAGTGATCCATCGGCAGGCCGACATCGCGCATCCGGTCGGCAATCCCCAGACGCCGGTAGATTTCCATGGTCCGCGCATTATGCGTATTGCCCTGCGGATGGTTCGGCGTCGTCTTCGGTTCATTGACCAGCATGCACGGCACGTCCCGCCAGGCGAGATCCAGAGCCAGGTTCATACCGACCGGCCCGCCGCCGACGATGATAACAGGTGTTTCGATCATGGAGTTACTTCCGGATAGGTATGCGCAGCGGCATTATAGCGGCGTCGGTGTCGGCGTGCGAAACATCCGTGTCTGAACCCTCACCCGGCGCCGCGCGATCCGCCAGCCGTCCTCGCCGCCAACGAGTTGGTCTTCGTAATTCCCGACGGCATAGACCTCCGTCCGGCCATCGATATCGGTGCGAAACACCGAAAAGCTGGAAAGCGCCTCCACTGCCGTGCCATCCACGGCAAAGTCGACTTCCTCGACCGTCACCATATGTTTCCGGGCGGCAAGGTCGTGCACGTGCTGCGGCGATTCTTCGAGCAAGGCATCCAGTTCGTTCCGATCGAGATCGAGCCAGATCATGGTCTTGCCGATTTCGGCACTGTCGGCTTCCAGCACGTAATGTCCGCCGTCCGCGAACAAGGCAATGAAATCGGCGAACCGGCCCTCGTTCAGCGACCGGACCGACCGACTGATCAGGGTGCGGATATCTTCGCGATCCTGCAGCCTGCCTGCGTCAGCGCTCATTCGGCGGCCCCGCCGATTACCGACAGGCTGGGTTCGTCGCCGCGTTCCGCGTCCACGTCGTGCGGCCAGCGGCCGATGCGCCGGCCCCATTCCTGATAGAACGAGCGCAGGTTGGAATCGTCCTGCGGGCGCAGGTCTTCCTCCCGCGCATAGAGCGACCATGGAAACGCGCCGCTTTCCATCGCCCGCTGCTGCGATTCCACCGCCGCGATGTCTTCCGGCAGGTTGCGGCCCGCCGGCCCCCAGACCTGGTTGTGATGGCGGATCCGTTCGTCGCGCTGTTCGGGCGTGTCGGACTTCAGCCCCAGACCGCGCCATTCGACGACCGTGCGGTCGGGCGCCACCGGCGTGATGGTATCGAGGCGCATCACGGTGGCGCGCACGTTGATCATCACGTCGGGGAACAGCAGCATCACCATCAGCGCATCCGGCTCCATGCCCGGCATCAGGCGATCGCGCCGCGCCTCCAGCCCGACGCCGCCGTAATTCATCGCCCCCTGGTCCATCGCATGATGGCCGTTGGGATGCAGATGCCAGCGGCGTTCGTGATAGTTCGGCTGCGACAGACCTGTCTTGCGGTTCAGGACGTGCAGGAATTCGTGATACTGCTCGGAATTGTTATCGACCCAGAGCTTCCAGTTGCAGCGGATTTCCGAGCGGTGAAAGTGGAAGACTTCCAGCTCCTCGTCCTCCGGAAAATGCAGGCGGATATTGTCGGCGATCGGCCCCAGGAAATCCGCCAGGGGCGCGACGTCGTCTTCGATCGATACGAACACCAGCCCGCCGAGCACCTCTGTCCGGACCGGCCGCAGGCCTACATCGTCTTTCGACAGCCCGACCGGTTCGTACCCTTCGGGCCGGGTGATGCCGGTGCAGGCACCCTCCAGATCGAACGTCCACAGATGGTAGAAACACTGGATACGCTTGCCGAACGTACCGCGCTCGTCCCGCGCCAGAGGCGCGCCGCGATGCGGACAGATATTGAAGAAGGCGCGGATGTCGCCGGGACTGCCATCTGCCTGATCCCGGCCCCGCACCACCAGGATCGGCCGCCCGCCCAGCGTCAGCGCCCGGTAACTGCCGGCTTCCGGCAACTCGGACTCATGACACACCAGCTTCCAGCCCCCGGCGAATATCCGCGCCTGCTCGTCATCGAAGATCGCCGGATCGGTGAAGATGCGGTTGTCGACGTAATGGGTGGGCGGCAGATCTGGGCGGGCTTCCCAGCGGGCGATACGGTCGTCCATCTCGGGCACCTTTGGTAACGGCGGAATATACGGCGCGAAGGGTGCTACGGAGCCGGCGGAGTGTCAAATCCTAGGACGCCAGCGCGTCGATCTCCCCCAGCCACTTCGCCTTCGCATGCCCATCCAGGAACGACGCTGTAATCGAGTTTTTCGCCAGGGTCACGATTTCGTCCCGCGACAGGTTCAGCGCGTCGCGGACCGCAGTATAGTTGTCCAGAACGTAACCGCCGAAATAGGCGGGATCGTCGGAATTCACAGTCGCCACGACGCCGGCATCCAGCATCGCCTTTAGCGGATGGCGGGACATGTCGGTCACCCCCTGGAGCCGATAGTTGGACAGCGGGCAAACCGTCAGTGGCGTTTTCTCCCCGGCCAGCCTCGCGACCAGATCCGGGTCCTGCATGGCGGCATTGCCGTGATCGACGCGGTCGACCTTCAGCAGATCGAGCGTATCGCGGACGTATTCCGGCGGGCCTTCCTCGCCCGCATGGGCGACGAGCTTGAAGCCGGCCTCGCGCGCGGCGGCGAAGACGCGTTCGTATTTCTGCGGCGGATGGCCGAGTTCCGAAGAATCAAGCCCGACACCGACGATCCGGTCGCGGTGGTCCATCGCTGCCTCCAGCACCGGGAACGCGTCTTCCTCGGGCAGGTGCCTCAGGAAACACATGATCAGCCGCGAGGTGATGCCGTGTTCGGCCTCCGCGTCCCGCAGTGCCCGCCAGATGCCGTCCAGCACGGTGTCGAACGCGACGCCGCGTTCCGTGTGCCCCTGCGGATCGAAGAAGATTTCGGTATGCACGACACCGTCGGCAACCGCCCGTTTCAGGTAGGCCGCCGTCAGGTCGTAGAAGTCCCGTTCCGTCAGCAGGACGCTCATTCCCGCATAGTAGAGATCGAGAAATTCCTGCAGATCGGCAAAATCGTAAGCCGCTTTCAGCTCCTCGATGGTGGCGTAGGCAAGCGTTACGTCATTGCGCCGGGCGATCCCGAACATCAGCTACGGCTCGAAGCTGCCTTCGATGTGGAGATGCAGTTCGGCTTTGGGCAGACGGCGGATGAAATCTTCGGATACGGTCATGATCTCGCGGATGGGCTGTTGGGATGTGAAATCCGTATGCTATCCTGCGGTAAATTAACAAGACGCATTCGCAGGGGCACGAAAAATGAGCAACGGGAAAAGCTACGACTACATCATCGTGGGTGCCGGGTCGGCGGGTTGCACGCTGGCCAACCGCCTGACCGAAAACCCCGACACGCAAGTGCTGCTGATCGAAGCCGGCGGTAGCGACCGCAGCCCGCTGATCGCGGTGCCGCTGGGCTGGGGCAAGATCCTGTTCGAACGTCTGTTCGACTGGGGCTATTTCACCGAGGAAGAGGAAGAGTTCAACAACCGCAAGGTCGAATGCGCGCGCGGCAAGGTGCTGGGCGGATCGTCGTCGATCAACGCCATGGCCTATGTCCGCTGCCATCGCGAAGATTACGACCGCTGGGCGCGAAACGGCTGCGCCGGTTGGTCCTATGCCGATATCCTGCCCTATTTCATCAAGGCGGAGGACTGGGAAAAGGGCGACCAGCCGTTGCGCGGCACCGGCGGACCGCTGACCACGATTGAGAACAAATATCCCGATCCGCTGCACGAAGCCTGGCTGAAAGCCGGCGAACAGGCGGGGTATTCGCGCACGCCGGATTACAACGGCGCGCAGAACGAAGGCCTCGGCACCCTGCAATCCACGATCCGCAACGGCAAGCGCTGCAGTGCCGCCGTGGCCTATCTGCGGCCGGCCATGAAACGATCGAACCTGACCGTCATTACCAAGAAGCTGGTGCACAGGGTGGTGCTGGAAGGCACCAAGGCCGTCGGGGTCGAGTATTCCGACGTGAACGGCGGAGCCGTCACCACGGCACGCGCCGAGCGCGAAGTCGTCGTTTCCGGCGGCGTCATCAATTCGCCGCAACTGCTAATGCTTTCGGGCATCGGCAATGGCGACCATCTGAAGGAACACGGCATCGATGCCGCCATCGACCTGAAAGGCGTCGGCCAGAATCTGCAGGACCACCTGTCGGTCGGCGTGGAATACGAACGCATCGGCGACGGGCCCTTCGTCGGAACGCTGCGCTGGGACCGGCTGATCATGTCCATGGCGCAGGCCTATTTCATGGGCACGGGATTCGCGACCGAGATGCCGGGCCCGTTGACCGGCTATATCACCACAAAAGAGGACCTGCCGCAGCCCGACCTGCAACTGCTGGCGCGTTTCATCCCGCCGGAATCGCAGCCCTGGTTCCCGGGCATCCGGCCCAAGCCGAAGGACGCCTTCATGGTGCGCCCGGTCGTCCTGCACCCGAAAAGCCGGGGTGAACTGAAACTGGCGTCGGCCAACCCTGCGGATCACGCGCTGATCTATCAGAAATTCCTGTCCGAGCAGGAAGACTGGGATCTGCTGCGCGAAGGCATCGGCATCGTCAAGGAAATCGCGGGTCAGAAGGCACTGGACGGGTTCCGCGGCCCGGAAATCCAGCCGGCGGGCGAATCCATCGACGAGTTCATCAAGCGAACCGCCTGGACGGTCCACCACCCGCTTGGCACCTGCAAGATGGGACCCGACAGCGACGACATGGCCGTGGTCGATCCGGAAATGCGGGTCCGCGGCGCGGAGAACCTGCGCGTCATCGACGCGTCGATCTTCCCGGACATGCTGGGCGGCAATATCAACGCGCCGACCATGGCCTTCGCCGACCGCGCCGCCGACCTGATGATGGGGAACGCGCCGCTTGCCCCGATGAACATTGCGGCCTAATAGACGCATGAAGATCTGGCTGCCAATCGCGAGGAACCTGTCATGAGCGCTGCAATCAACGTGGAGCGCGTCGATCACACGGGCATCCGGGTCAGGGACGCGGAACGCGCGATCGCATTTTACGAAGTGCTGGGCTTCGAGGTCATGACCCGGGTCGATTTCGATCCCGTCGTCATCATCCGCAATCCGCAGGATGTTGAAATCAACCTGGTGGTCAACGCGGCGGAAGAGAACGACGGCAGCAATATCCTGATGGACGTGGACACCAAGCATGCCGGCATCACGCATATCGCGCTGCGCGTATCCTCCATCGTCGACACCATGCAGGTGCTGAAGGACAACGGCATCGCCATCACCCAGGGCCCGGTCATGTTCGGACAGGACGGGCATGTCTCGCTATTCGTGCGCGACCCCGACCGCAATGTGATCGAGCTTCGCGCCCGCGCCGAAAACCTGGACGAGATCGAAGGTCTCGAAAAATACGAAAACGTGAACTGAGCCCGGTTCCGCCGGGCCCAGTCGGTTTAGTCTAGAGCCACCACTGCAGAACGTAGTCGTACGGCCCTTCGCGGTTGACCAGATCGACCCGTTGCAGCGCGATTTTGTATCCGTCCGGTGTCTTTTTCAGAAGATGCCGGTATTTCCCCGAAAATGTCCGGATCTCGTACCGAAAATATTCCGCGCAGTGGAAACGCGACCGTACGATCACGTCGCCGTCGGCGTTCTCGCTTTCGATGATGACGTTGGACACGACGTGATTCAGGCGGTTGTGGGGCGCCTGGCTGTGTGCCCGCGGATGGGTGTTGCGGGCGATCCGCATCATCATCAGCCCCTGATCTTCCCAGAAGATATTGGGCTGGCCGTCGCCTTCGGTCTGGTCTTCCTCGGCCGGCATCCAGTACCAGCCGTCTTCGGTAAAGAGGCCCATCCAGTCGTCCATCTGTCTTTCGTCGAGGATCTCGGCCTGACGGTATAGAAACTGTTCGACGGCGCGCTGGGTTTCCACGCTGACATCGGCCACCGCAGTCGCATCGGCCGCGGCCAGGGTATCGCAGGCGGCAGTCATGATTTCGCTCCCGCGTCGGCAGTCATATAGTCGCGCCAGGCATGCATCATGTGGCGCAGTGGCAGTTCGCTCATGCTTTCCGGGGCGGAATAGGAAATTCCGTCGCGGACCTCGTCCTGGCCGGCCTTGCGGTGGAAGCTCACCCACTCGCTCGCCGACGATTCCAGCCCGTGCTGACATTTCCACCAGTTAAACAGATCGTCCGCGTTGATCAGCGTCGACGGCGAATTGACCATGTAATAATAGGCCAGCGACCGGCGATAGATCGGTTCCGGCGCATCCTTCAGCCGAAAATGCCAGATTTCGGTGAGCGTCTTATCCTGCGTGAGCGGACGGATGGTCCGCAGCTGCTGCAGGGGCGGCTGCACCGAATTGCACGGATAGACGATCATGTGGTGAATATCTACCGCGAGAATTTCCTCGGCCTTCTCCTCGCCATAGGCTTCGTACATGCGTCGCACGTATTCGTTGGTGTCCGGATCGTCAGGCCGCAGCCCCATATACCCTTCGAGACTGCTGTGGCCGTTGCGATAGCCGACAGTGCCGAACTTGGTCCAGCCGTCATGGCCGAGGCGGGCAAAATCGGTCAGGAACGAAAGTTCCATCGGCGGTTCTTCGCCATCGGCCCTGATTTTGGCTTCGAGCTTCTGCGCCGCCTTGCCGGTGGATTCATGGGTCACGCCAGGATGCGACGAATCAAGCTGGTTCTCGAGAAATATCTTCCAGTTCGACTGCTGCACCATGCGGAAGCAATCGCCGACGATCTCCGTTTCCTTGCCGGGCGCGCGGTCAATCAGCTGATCGAAAGCGCCGGCAGACTCGCCGAGATGGGTTGCCAGATCGGGGCCGCCTTCCGACAGATTGGCGAACCAGAACCCCCGGTAATTGTCGACCTGCGCCGGGCGGGCCATGTGGAATTCCGGATCGTCGAAATCGAGATTGGTACCTTCGTATTCGCGCTTGGCCGGCATGCCTTCCAGCTTGCCGTCCAGTTCGAACGTCCAGGCGTGGTAAGAGCAATAAAAATGATTCCCGGTATTGCCTTTACGCGCCGTGCAGATCTGCGCACCGCGATGCGGGCACCGGTTGTAAAGAACGTGTATCTCACCGTCCTGGCCGCGGATCATGATGACCGGCTGGCGTCCGACCTGCGCCAGATAGTAATCGCCCGGGTTTTTGACCTGGCTTTCATGACCGATATAAATCCAGGTGCGCTCGAAAATGCGCTCCATTTCGAGATCGAAAATTTCAGGATCGGTATAGGCCTTCCGGTGCGCCCGGTCGGGCTCCACCAGTCCGGCAAGCTGTTCGGTGGTCCAGGTCATGATCGCGTCTCCATCTGTCTGTTAGGCATCCGCTTTTGCGATGCGCCGGACTTCTGGCTCCCAGTTCGCAGCGCATCAGACCAGCCCATATTGGCAGAGAATATCCCTGTAGCGCCATTATTTGGCGTTTTTGAGTTTTTGCGATGGAAATTCGCGGAATCTGTCCTTATAGGCCTGCGCGAATTTGCTGAGACGCGCGAACCCGCAATGCGCGTCGATCTCGCGCGCCTCTTGCGTATCGCTGGAGACGAAATAGGGTGTTCGGCAACCGTCCGCGGCGGCCGATTTTTCGGAGTTTGCGGGCGCATTCACAATACCGGTACCCTTGACCACAAATGACGACGACCACACACAACAAACCATCCGTTTCTCTCGCCCAACGCGTCGCCGAAACGCTCTCCGCGCGCGGTGTAAAACGCATGTTCGGCGTCCCCGGCGGGGGCTCCAGCCTCGACCTTATCGACGCGGCCGCCGATCGCGGGATCGAGTTCGTCCTGTGCCGAACCGAAACCGCCGCCGCCATCATGGCCGCCGTCACCGGCGAACTGACCGGTGTTCCGGGAATCGTGCTGACCGGCATCGGACCCGGTGCGGCCAGCGTCGTGAACGGGATTGCCTATGCATCGCTCGAACGCGCGCCCGTAATCGTATTTACGGACGCTCACGACGAGGCCGCCACGGCGCCGCCGCATCAGATTTTCGATCAACCGTCTTTGTTCGCGCCCATATCGAAAGCGCAGCAGAGACTAACGCCGCCGGATGGATCGACATCTTTCGAGCGCCTGTTCGACCTTGCCGCCGCCGAGCCCCCCGGCCCGGTACATATCAATCTGTCCGCAAAAGACGCCGGCGCCGATTGTGCCGCCGCCGTTTCGTGGGAGGCTCTCCCCGCGCCCGAAATCGATCCAGATCCGATGCAGAAAGCTTCCGAACTGCTGGCATCGGCGACCCGGCCCGCTCTTATCGTGGGGCTTCAATGCCGCATCGGGGGCCGGGCGGAGGCCGCCAACACTTTGGCGGACGCGATCTGCGGCCCGGTCATGACGACATACAAGGCCAAGGGCATCGTGCCGGAGTCGGGTCCCTTGAATGTCGGACTCTACACCGGCGCCATGCTGGACAATTCCGTCCTGCGGGAAGCCGACCTGATCGTGTTCTGCGGTGTCGATCCGGTGGAAATGATCCCGGGAAAATGGCCGCATTCGACGCCCACGATCGTCCTGTCCGAAACGCCCCGACTGGCGTTCCCGTTCGAGCCCGACGCGGAAATCGCCGGACCGGTTGAAGACAGCGCGTGCCGCCTTGCGCAATCGCCCTCTTCATCGGCCTGGACGCCGGAAGAAATTAATGGGCACAGAGCCCGCCTGCGCGACACGGTGGCCAACAACGCGACATCTCAGCGGTCGCCCGATGACATCGTCGATGCGGTGGCGGCGGCAGCGCCGAAAGGCGCGCGGCTCGCCGTCGATGCCGGCGCGCACATGTTTTCCGCGATGGCCCGGTGGCCGGCAAACGCGCCGCACGACGTTTTGAAATCCAACGGGCTTTCCACCATGGGCTATGCCGTCCCCGCGGCCCTCGCCAGCTGGCTGCAGGAGCCGGCCAGCCCCGCGGTCGCGATCACGGGCGATGGCGGCATGATGATGTCGTTGGCGGAGCTGTCGACCGCCGCCCGGCTCGGCGCCAATCTGACGGTTATCGTCCTCAACGACGCCGCGCTGTCTCTGATCGATATCAAACAACAACGCCAGCAACGCCCGCCGCTGGGCGTCCGGTATCCCAGGGCCGATTTTGCCGCCGCTGCCCGCGGAATGGGATGCGATGCCTGGACGGTTGGCGGGCAGGATCCTCTGGAATTCGCACTGGCGGAAGCTTTCGAATCCGAAGGGCCGACCCTGATCGATGTCTCCGTCGATCCGTCCGGATACCGGGAACAGCTCATCGCGCTGCGGGGATAGTTTCAGCCTTTCGCCATGGCCTTGGCGAAGGAATCCCGCAAGCCGACGGTCCGGTTGAACACCGGTGCATCGAGCGTGCTGTCGGGATCGGTGCAGAAATAGCCCAGACGTTCGAACTGGACGACCTGTCCGTCCTCTACATCGGCCAGCATCGGTTCCAGCTTGCAACCGGTCAGCACTTCGAGCGAGTCGGGATTGAGTGTGGAAAGAAAATCCTCGGCGGCGCCGGGGTTTTCATCCTGAAACAACGGACTGTAGAGCCGGACCTCGGCGTCCATCGCGTGCGCCGCGGATACCCAGTGCAGCGTTCCTTTCACCTTGCGACCATCGGGGGCATCGCCGCCCCGGGTTTCCGGGTCGTAAGTGCAGCGCAGCTCTGTTACGTCGCCGGCATCGTTCTTGATCACGTCAGTACAGGTGATGAAATAGGCCGACCGCAGGCGGACTTCGCGGCCCGGGCTAAGCCGGAAGAACTTTTTCGGCGCGTCTTCCATGAAATCGTCCCGCTCTATCCAGATTTCCCGGCCGAACGGCACCATGCGCGTCCCGGCGGTCTCGTCGCGCGGATTGTTGGCGGCCTCCAGTTCCTCGACCTGTCCTTCGGGGTAGTTCTCGATCACGACCTTCAGCGGTCGCAGCACCGCCATGCGGCGCAGCGCGCTGTCGTTCAGCGGATCGCGGATGCAGTGTTCGAGCATCGCCGCTTCGACTGTGCCTTCGCTTTTGGATATCGCCAGGCGACCGATGAAATCGCGGATCGCCGATGCCGGCACGCCGCGCCGCCGCAATCCGGACACGGTCGGCATGCGCGGATCGTCCCAGCCGGATACATGGCCTTCGTCGACCAGTTGCGTCAGCCGGCGTTTGGACAGCACCGTGTGAGTCATGTTCAGGCGTGAAAATTCATACTGCCGCGGCCGCGCCGGGACCGGCAGATTCTCGATCAGCCAGTCGTAAAGCGGGCGATGATCCTCGAATTCCAGCGTGCACAGCGAATGGGTAATTCCCTCGATCGCGTCGGTCTGACCATGCGCGAAATCATAGGTCGGATAGATGCACCAGTCGTCCCCGGTCCGCGGATGCGGCGCGCGGACGATTCTGTACAACACCGGATCGCGCAGATTGATATTGCCGGCCGACATGTCGATTTTCGCCCTGAGCACACGGGCGCCGTCTTCGAACTCGCCCGCCCGCATCCGCCGGAACAGATCGAGGTTTTCATCCACCGGGCGGTAACGATGGGGGCTGTTCCGTCCCGGCTCGGTCAGCGTGCCCCGATATTCGCGCATTTCTTCCGCGTTCAGATCGTCGACATACGCTTTTCCCTCGCCGATCAGATGCTCCGCCCACAGATAAAGCTGTTCGAAGTTGTCGGACGCGTATTTGACCTGGCCGTCCCAACCGACATCCAGCCATTCCACATCCGCCTGAATGGCATCGATGAACTCCTGATCTTCTTTCGCCGGGTTGGTGTCGTCGAAGCGCAGATTGCAGCGCCCGTCGAATTCACGGGCGACCCCGAAATTCAGACAGATCGATTTGGCGTGACCGATGTGAAGATAGCCGTTCGGCTCGGGCGGAAACCGGGTAACGACCTCTTCTATGGCGCCATTGTCCAAATCTTCGCGAATACGATCGCGAATGAAATCGCGGACGGGCCCATCATCAGTGTCTGTCATATCGTTGCTCATGTCGGGCGAGCGTATAGCACGTCGGCTGCGCCGCGCTAAGCGCCAATGGCATTATCCGCCGGTTCTTCCGTACGGTTATTGTTCTATCCGTTCACGAGCCGGGCAATCCGCCGCGGCCGCGCCCAGCCGAGATTGTCGCAGGTCGCGCACAGATCGATTTTGTGCCGACCGGCTTTCATCAATTCCTGGATTTCCTTACGCGCGGGATCGTGCCAGGCGGCCCGCAGCCCCCTGGCGGTTACGTCGCCGAGGGTTTCCTGGCCCAGCGCATCGTTGCAGCACAGACTGACCCTGCCGTCGGGCCGCACGACCATCTGGAAAAACGGATAGGCGCAACGGCTTCTGAAAATGGTGGGAAGCTGCTTCCTGTTCGGGGCGTTGCCGGCACGGTTGGTCTTGACCTCTTCCGTGCTGCGATAGCCGACGGTTACCTTGGCCGCGAGGTCCGGCCGCTCAGCCTCCAGATATGCGACGACCTCCTGGATATTCTTGTGCAGAACCTGTTCCGGCGCATAGTTGTTGATCACCATGTTGGACAGGTTTTCGAGCGCGCCGACCGCCTTTTCCGGGGTCAGCAGCGTTCCGTTCGTGATGATCTGGATATAGGCATCCGGCAGGTTTTCGCGGGCGATATTGACGAATTCGATGATCCGTTTGTCGAGGAACGGCTCGTTGTTGGAGAACAGGTTCAGCGTGCCGGTGTAGTTCCATTCGCGAAGCTCGTCGATGATGCCGCGATAGGTTTCCTCGGTCATCCGGGCGCCGTCGCGCGGATCGATCAGCCGGTTCACCGGACAGAACGAACAGGTGCTGTTGCACCGGTTGACGGTTTCTATCTCGATGTGGGTCGGCTTATCGGCCTGGCTGACCAGTTTTTCGAAGGTTTCCTTTTGCAGGGCCCACCACAGCCAGTCCTTTATTTTCCAGCGCCTGACCTGATACCATTCGTAAACGCGGGGATTGTGCTTCAGCAGAAAATCCCGAACCGCCTTTTTTTCGGGCACGCTATAATGGATGTTGGCCATGGGTTACCGGTCAGTTATCGGTTGCGTTTCGGTCGGTTCGGCCGCTCTCGCCATCGCCCAGGCAAGGAAAAGCAGCGCCAACCACCACGATTGCATCAAACCGTGGGCGACACAATAAATTGCCATCGAACAAACGATAAAAGCGGCCATCGGACCGCCGCCCCGGGAAACCAGCTGGGTTTTCAGAAGTCTCCAAACCGCGATCATCGTAAAAACAATGCCGAGCAATCCGAGTTCGAGCCAGATCTGAAGCACTGCATTGTGCGGATGAAGGGGCAGATTCTGATCCGGGTGGGTAATGGGTTTGTCCGACCAGGGTACGACGTAGTGAATAGGGCGAAGTTCCTTGCCTCCCGGGATGGCGCGCGACGTATCAAGCCCCCAGCCCAGCAACGGGCGCTCCGCAATTCTGTCCAGCGTGAAGTCCCAGATCAGCAGCCGGTGGATAAACGAATTCGGAAAATTCGGAATACTGCGCGCGATCGTCTCGGGATTTTTTGCCAGCGGGTATACCAGCGCTGGCATGGTCAGCAGCGCAAGCGGCAGCGCGACGGTCAGGATTTTGGCGGTTACCCGGGCGGACCGAACATAGAAAAACCAGACACAAAGGCCTGTTACAAGTCCGAGCAAGGCGCTGCTGCTGCCCGAAGCAAGCGCCGCCACCAGAAGTCCGATCACGGAAATCAGGACATGGAATTTGGCCCGCCCGACCGACAAAGCATGTCCCAACGCCGGAAACGCTGTCACGACCAGAAGGATCACCGCAGTGTTGGGGATCGGTTTCCAGCTGACAATGAAGTCTTTCATCGTCTGGTTCGGGTTTGCCGACATGAGCGCCGCCTTCAGGTCGCTCTCGAATATTATCAGCGGCAACATGATGGCGAGGGCAATCCACCAGGCTTTGAGCCCCAGATCCGCGAGATAGCGGCGGTCGCCATCGGTCCATCGGCCGACGACGTGCATCAGCCCGCCCAACAAGATCAGAAACAGGGCGAACTTCCCGGCACGTTCCAGCGATTGCTCCGGTGTAATGGACCACGCGGCGCTCAACGCACCGATGAGGAGCAGCATGATCCACAGGGTCAGCGGTTTGAGTTCGGGGCGCGATCGCACATAGAACAGGCCGGACACGACAGTAATCGCGAGTACGATCACCGTACTCTTCGGCAACAAAATCAGTACGGGAAGATAGACGAGAGACTGCAGCGTAAGCAGGGCTAAATCTTTTTTAGCCAATGCGATAATTCCCGATCAATGAATGCGAACAGCCAGCGGTGCCGAAAGACGGTTTTACCCGGTATTCAGCGCTTTTTGCTTCGCGGGAACATGCCCGAATCCGAATCCGACCGCAAGCAGGGCACGCTGGAACGACACCGGAGAAGGGCCTGTTCGCGCCGCCACGTTGCATCCGCTAGAATAAGTCGGTTCTATTTCCACGAAGAGGTTCCGCGTGCTCAAATCCGGCCCCGCCGCCGGCATATTCTGGATGTGCATGGCGACGTTGATCAGTTCGGTTTCCGGTGGAATGGTGCGCGAACTCGCCGGACAGATTCCGACAATGGAACTGGTCTTTTTCCGAAACGTCATCGCTCTGATCGTTCTGGTTCCCATCGTCGTTCGACAAGGGGTGGGGCTGCCGTCGAAATCGCAGATTCCGGTCTATATCCTCCGGGTTCTGTTCGCCTACACGGCGATGGTGTTTCTGTTCTACGCGCTCGCCCGCATGCCGATCGCGGATGTATACGCGCTGCAATACACCATCCCGCTGTTCACCATCCTGCTCGCCGTGATCGTGCTCAAGCAGCACGCGGACATACACAGCTGGGCAGCCTGCTTCGTCGGGTTCATGGGGACGCTGATCGTGATGCGGCCGGGCATCATCGAGATCACGCTGGCGTCGATGGCGGCCCTTTCGACCGCGTTGATGCATGCCGGGTCGAACACCACGATCAAGATTCTGGCCCGCCGCGACAATCCGGAGGTCATCACGCTGTGGACCAATTTCGGGATGCTGCCGCTGGCGCTGATTCCCACCCTGTTCCTGTGGGTGACGCCGACGGCGGCGCAGTGGCCGCTGGTGATCGGGATCGGGGTCATCAGCAGTATCGGCGGCTACTGTTTTACCCGCTCGGTTTCGGCCGCGGATGCGCGGATCGTCCAGCCCTTTCAGTTTTCGCGCATGGTTTTCGCTGCCGCCATCGGATGGATCATGTTTTCCGAACTGCCCGATCTCTGGACATGGATCGGCGCGGCGGTGATCTTTGCCGCATCCTATTATATCGTTTATCGCGAGGGACGCGCCCGCCGGGCAGCGGCAGAGGAGAAATCGGCATGACGAACGCGACCGTTATTCGCAACGGGCATGTCATCGACGGCACCGGCGGGCCCGGTCGCGATGCCGACATTGCCGTCGCCGACGGCCGCATCGCGGAGATCGGCGACGATATTTCGAGTACCGGCGCGGACATAGTGGATGCTTCAAACCGGGTGGTTTGCCCCGGTTTCATCGATATCAAGACCCATTCCGACTGGACCCTGCCGCTGATGCCGCAGGCGGAAAGCAAAATCCGGCAGGGCGTGACCACCGAGGTCATTGGCCATTGCGGGTATTCCTGTGCGCCGGCATTGCCGGAAAAGGTCGACGCGCTGGCCGACTACCTGAGCCCGAGCGCACCTTGGCTGACCTTCCGGGCGACCGGCTTCGCCGACTACCTGGCACAATACCCGGCCCTGTCGGTCAACACGGTTCATCTTGTCGGTCACAACACATTGCGGCTGATGGCGATGGGCATGGAAGACCGCCCGCCCACCGAAACCGAACTGGAACACATGCGGACGTTGTTGACCGAAGCGCTCGATGCCGGTGCGCTCGGCATGTCGTCCGGCCTGTTCACCGCACCTGGGTCATACTCGGACGTGGAGGAGATGGTGTCGCTGGGCAAAACCCTGGCCGGCGCCGGCGCGCGCTATTTCACTCACCTGCGGGACGAAGGAAATACGGTCTTCGATTCCGTGCAGGAGGCGATGGAATTCGCCGAACAGGTGGGCGTACATGTGCAGATCGTGCATATGAAACTGTCCGGCACCGACAACTGGGGCGGCGCCCGAAAGGCGATGGACCTGTTAGCCGACGCACGCCGAAACGGCGTACCGATCGACTGCGACATATACCCCTACACCGCTGCCAGCAATCCTCTGAAAAACCTCTTTCCGCCGTGGCTTCAGGAGGACGGCGTCGACGCCATGATCGCGCGGCTGGGCGACAAGGGCGCTCGGCGCAGGTTGCGCGAAACGCTCGAGGCGGAGGGCCTGAACAATTTTGGGCGCATCCCGGACTGGGATGCGATCCGGATTTCGATTTCTCCCGACCTGCCACAACACGCCGGCCGCACCATCGCCGACCTCGCGGCCGAACGGGGCATCGATGGGTTCGATATGGCGCTCGATTACATCGTCGAAGATCGCGGTCAGACCCGGGTGCTGGTGTCGTCGATATCGGAGGACGATGTGCGCGATTTCGTGCGCTCTGCGGATGTGATGATCGGATCCGACGGAAATTCGGTAGCACCTTATGGCACTACCGGACAGGGCAAGCCACATCCGCGGTTTTACGGGACTTTTGCCCGTGTTCTGGGAAAGTATGCCCGGGACGACGAAGCACTACCGTTATCCCGGGCGGTGTGGAAAATGACCGGCGCGTCGGCCCGGGCGCTGGGGCTGAAGGATCGCGGAGTACTACGCGCCGGCCATGCTGCCGACATTACGATTTTCGACCCCGTCACCATCGCCGAAACCGCGACCTATGAAGATCCGCACAGTTTCGCCGCCGGGATCGACCGGGTCATCGTCAACGGCATAACCGTCCTGCGCGATGGAGAACACACCGGCGCCCTCGCCGGGCGGACGTTGCGCCGACAGATCGATTTCGCGACCGGCCAAAGCGCATGACCGCTTCGCTGCCCACCATCACCATCGGGAGTGCCGACCCGCTGCCGGCACCGGTCGCCGCGCATGCCGCCAGACAGTTCGCCGACGCCGGCGTGATCATTCTGAAAAACCTGCTGCCGGCGCACCGGGTCGCCGAGTTCGGTACCGCATATACCGAACGCTACAGCACAGGCATTTCCGCACACCGGATAAAAGAGGTTGGCGACGACCGCGCAATGATCACGCTGTCGATGGAAGGCGCGTTCGCCTCGCCCGATATATTTGCGAACCCGGTCGCGCTCAGCATCGTTGCCGAACTGCTGGGCGAAGATTTCATTCTCGGATCATACGTGGCCGTCACCTCGCAGCCCGGCGCTGCCGCCCAGAGCGACCACGCCGACCAGGCCGGTCTGTTCGAAGACGTCGCACTCGACGCCAGCGTGCCGGCCTACAGTATCACGCTTGTCATCCCGCTGGTGGCGCTGAACGAAATCACGGGAAGCACAAGATTTTATCCAGGCTCCCATCGAGATCCCGACATGGTAGACCTGACGATGGCGGTCCCTGACGCCGAACCCGGCGATGCCATCCTGTTCGACAGCCGTATCCTTCACGGCGGCCAGGCCAACCGCTCGGACTCACCGCGACCGATCCTGTACTGCACCTATCACCGCACGTGGTACCGCGACGTATCCAATTTCCGCGACATGCCTGCCGTGATCGTAGACGACAGCACGCTCGCCCGCATGCCGGATGCAGAGCGGCGACTTGTTTCCTGGGCGTCGCGCGAAGCGTACAACTAAAGCCGTCCGGCCCTAGTCCTTCGGTACTTCCATCAGATGCGCGTCGCGGCGCTGGTACAGCTCTTCGTCGGCGTAGCCCATGGTTTCCGGACGGCCTTTTCCGAGCATGACCTG
>Ga0181577_10000610_pt1 | contig 29094 bp, 48 predicted proteins | sample 101ome_21_FD_132468 | JGI IMG/M metagenome (GOLD analysis project Ga0181577, IMG submission 132468) | Coastal salt marsh microbial communities from the Groves Creek Marsh, Skidaway Island, Georgia - 101413BT metaG (megahit assembly) | ecosystem: Environmental > Aquatic > Marine > Intertidal...
ACTGATTCCAATGCTTTGATTGCAGCCAATGCATCTTTCTTAGCCATCTTGAGTTCTCTATCTCTCATCTTCTCAACAGCTCTTGCAATCATTTGAAGTCTTTTCTTCTTATCAGCGGCTGACATTTTTTCATCTACTGATTCGTTTGCAATTCTTAAAGCAGCTTTGACAGCTGGATGGTCACCTAATCCTTTTTCTATCTTCTCAATTTTTTTATAGGCTCCGGTCATATTACCACCCATATCGAGAGCAATCGATATAGCCATTTGAAGCTTCATCTTAGGAGAAGTTGGCTTAAGCATTTTTTCTCTTAATTGTCTAAATTTCATCTTTATTTTCCTCTTACTTTCGCGGCTAAGTCCTTATCGGCTTTACCCCATGTTCCTGATGATTTTGTTACGAAAGAATTAACTCTTGCTAATCCCCATTGTACTGCAGTTGTACCAGGTCTATGACCTGTTCTCCAAGCTGCAACACCTCTGTTAAAAACTTGTTTTAGTATACCTAATGGCATACCACTTTTGTCCGCCTTTTTCTTTAAAGCTGCATCGGTATCAGCTTCTTTTACCATGAAATCTTCAAAGGTTAAATGGTCAGCCATTTCACCGTACATTTGTTTAAATTTCTTGGTATGCTTAGATGGTTTCGTCTTTGCAGTTTTATCACCAGGGGCTGGTTTATATGCTGCTGGATTATCGTCATCCATCTTAGTTTGTTTATTAAATTGTGCTTGTCTTTTATCCTGTGTAGATTGACCTAAACCTTTATGGTACGCTTTATTTCTTTTTTGTGGTTTTTTATTCTCTTTTTTAGTTTTAGCGTGTGGATGTCCTACAATTCCTGAGTGAGGAGTATCTTTTAGAAATCTATTCAGAGCTTTTGCTGTCCCGAAGTCTCCTGCTCCACCCTCTTCTGCGAGCTCTACGGAGTCCAGCCAATATCTTTTTCTTATGTCGTTGCTTTCTACCATTACGTAATTCGAACCGCATACGATGATTCTCCCTTTTTCGTTATTTTCTTTTATTCTAACAAGGTCGCCGACTTTAAAGAGACTTCCTTCGATATACTCTTCACGAGTTTGTGAGACTGGAGGTAATTCAATATGTTGCCTAAAAGAACGTGACTCAGTGAGTCCCATTCCTTTTCTAACTGCGTTGAATAAGCCAGAAGTATCCTTAAAGCCGGACGGTAATCCTTTAGCAAAACCTGCTAGGTCGTTTTGTTGAGCGAATGCTCTCATTTTTGAGGCCGACATGCCCGATGCTCCTTCAGCATCTGGGTCACGTTCACCTGCGGAAACTACGTTTATTTGCTCAAAATTATAGAATCCATGTCTTCCTTTTTCTCCATTGTACTTCTGTAATAGTGTATCAAATTCTATTACTCTATCGGAACCGACAACCATTGTGACTTTTACAAAGCCTTGGTCATAGAGTAATGTGACTATATCGAATACTGTACGTATGTTCTTATCTCCCATAATAGCTCTTGCATGTTTAGGAAACATTTTACGTACGAACTTTATTTTATCTTTAAATTCTAATGGATTCTTTTTTGAGTCTTGTGACTTGGATGTATATATGCGATAAGCACCAGAACGTGCTTGTTTTTTCACTGCATCAAAGAGCTTTTCATGCCCTATGGTTGGAGGGTTATACCTCCCGAATGTAAATGTGACTTCTTTCGTTGATTCAGTTAAAAAGTCACTAAATGATTTTATTGACATTTATATCCTCGGTTCCCATTAGCCAGGATTGTCCCAGCCCTTTATAATATCTGGCGAAAAGTTATTGGTAGAAAATTCTAATCTATCAACTAACTTTACCGCTCCACCTTCCGTACGGTCTATAGCTACAAAGCCCTCAGGGCCGGTGACTTTAAACCCGGATTTAGTTTTTACAAACGTATCAATATTTGATAACGTCTTTAGTTTATTTATAATAATTAGTTTTGCATCTGTGACTAAAGTGTGTAAAATAAACACTTGTTCAAGGATTCCTAGGTTTTTCTCAGAAAAAAACTCTAATAGTTTATCCCTTTCACCTTCTTTTTTACCTCTACCTTTAGGTGTTTTTAACTTAGATATTTGTTTTGCATATCTTTCATTTACAAATTTAATTAATCCTTTTGCGTGTTTCTTAGGATCTGATATTCTTTCACCTCTTCTCACAGCTGTATTGTTATATATGTTTACTACTAAATTTAATTCTTTATTGTTTTCTAATTCTTTTAATACAGGTGCTTCTACTTTTCTAAATACTGAACCTGCTTGTGATAGTAAACCATTTAATTCTTTTGTTGTACTTGAATCTAGTAAAGCTTTACCTGAAACATCAGGATATGTTGCATCAACCATCCAAACTGCAGATGTTTTCTTTAATCCTGTGGCTATTGATTTACCAAAGGATGCTTTCATATTTTCAAATTTAGTACCTGTATACATTGTATGCCATACTATTCCTATCTTAGCTTTTGCTATTTTCTTTGCTAATGGCGTACCAAAAGGTATAGCATAAACGATAGTATTAGGATGGAAAGTAATATGTCTAACTCCATTTATTTTCTCCGCTTTTAAATCACTTGCTTCAAACATAAAGTCACCTTGTATAACACCTCTTATACCAACATCCTTTAAATTATCAAAAGCGAGTTTTAGTTTTTTATTTAAATCACCTGATGTATCAGCATCGATATCAGCATGATTCTTATAAACTTTTGGATTCTTTGCAAATATACCTTTTTTGGCTACAAAGAATTGACCATCTTCTGGGTCTATACCTGCGAATACGGCGGGGGCTCCGTCCCATTTGACAGAAATGTCCACAGGTGCTTTTGCATTTCCGCTCAACATATCCCTCAATGACCTTAGCGCTAGGATAGCTTGGCGAGCCCCCTTAACTCCACCGTCTAAGATTAAATCCTCAATATGCGTCATATGAGTATTCTTAGCTTCGGTTATGTAGTTAAGGTTTTTAAAACTTTTCATAATCCATAAATTGCATAATCTTATGAGCAAGTTCTATACCTGCATCATAATCTGATGGGTAATGTAAACCAGCTATTACTCTTCCATATCCACATATTTTAGCACCTCGGATTAATTCATCTTTATGCTCAGGATACTTTTTGCTATAATGTAATGCAATTATCATTGGCTGCATAGAGTGTCCTGATGGATATGCTGGTGTTTTAGCTGTTCCTGTTTTAAATCTATTTAAAACTTTATTATATAAATCTGCTACTTGATATGGTCTAGGTCTGTTAAAATGATTTTTGTAATGTCGAATAATTGGTGAACATTGTTTCTCAATATATTCTATTACATCCTCATCAAACTCTAAACCATTTTTTCTCATGTGTTCTTTAATATAGTATGATGCATCTTTATCACAGTTTTTGTAATCCTTTTTCTGTTGGTCAGTAGCTCCTTCAACAGCTGCGATTACAGCATCTATTTCTCTGTCTTCTCTTGGAGGTGATGGTAATATAATTCTTTGCCAACCATCTTTCCAAATTTCCATATCATCATAATCAGGTTTTTTTAAATCATCCTGAGATTTAAAAACTAAATGTTTTAACGCGCTGTCTGGGCGGTCATCTAGTCTTGCTTCTCTTATGAATCCTTTAAAGTTCATGAACGATGGTACTCTTTATCGATATCAAATAATTTTATAAATTGTTCTGTTGCAAACCACTTTCCTTCTTCACCTCTTGTACATATTACATAATTTCCAGGTTTTGTTGAACCTCTTATTGATAACCCAGCAGTTAATTTACCAGCATATTTAGATGCCATGTGTGAATTTTTTATTATTTGTTGTATCATATCTGGCTTTTTAGGTACATCACCACCATAGAACATATTGGCTGAACCTTCTCCATTTACACCAAATTTAATATTACCTGTTAATACTTCCATAGCTTGAGCTGTACTTAAAGGCGGACCATAGTTGAATTTTTTTGCAATAAAGCCAGCAACATTTGGTGTTTTAGTTGTAGTACCACCAATTTTACCTGTTTCATTTAGTTCTTTTAATATACCATTAATTAAATCTGATGCTCTTTTTTTACCATATATTTGTTCCCATCTTGCTGGTAGCATCCAATTTTCAAAGTATGTAGCATTAATTGATTTTAAACTGTACTTTAACATATTGGTTTTAAATCCAGCTAAAGTTTTATCTAATACAACTGTCACATCAGTTTTTGGATTACCACCACCAGACCAATCTTTTTCAGGTGCACGTAATTCTGTTATTTTATATTCTTTACCCTTATATTCAAATTGCCAATTATCTCCCGAACCTTTAATCCAAGCTTCAGTAAACTGTCCTTCATGGCCATGGCCTGCTTTAAATGGTTTGAATACATTTGGATTTATTTTATCGTTTAGGTCAACAGCCATAACCTCTACATTTTTACCACTAGGTTTGAGTATTTTATTTAGATGAATTAAGAAATCTTGACCAGTATATCTTCTATATTTTCTATCAACTAATTGGCATCTAATAGCATCTGACCGTCCAACTTTAGTAATATATTTAACTTCTCTATCCATGATTTTTAATTGAGTACCTTTTTTTAAGGTTTCATCCATAGGTGTACCATCCATTTGATAGAGTTCAGCTGGTTTTTCTAATTGAAATATTTCTGTTTTTCCAAGCTCAACATATTGTTTGAATGCTCCATGTGAACCACTATAACTAGTGGTAGAACCTTGTAAGCTTGCTTCGTATATAAAACTTTTGAATGATTGCATTGAACACAGTCCCCATATAAATTAAGTTATCATAACTATTTATACAAGTTTATGCGTCAAAGAATGGGTTAGGACGAATATTTCCCATATTATCGTAGGAAATTATTTTAGCTTCGTGTAATTTATCTATCGTATTGGAAGCACCTTCTCTTAAACCTAGCTTATAAGCACGTTTGCTAGAGTACCATATTAGTATTCCTAAACATACTAGTTGAATTAAGAACATTTCCATTAGATTAATTCTCTTGTAAGATTCGTATCGTATCCTTTTTTCTGCATACCAAGTTGAAATAAAATAGCTTCTTGTAATTTAGCAAATGTATATTCTATCTTATTAATATGTTTATCATAGAACGTTACTTTGAAACATGGTATTTTAGCTTTGTTCGTAGATGTAGACATCGTATCTCTCCGCTTTGCTTAATGGTAAAGACCTATCATAAGCTCTAGGATGCCTTCCTTCAGCTCTTGCAACTGAAGCTCTTGGACCTCTACCCTGGCACTTAACTCTGTACCTAGGAAACTTCGAATTGAATGGATTTCTATAAGAACTTTGTTCATTTCTTTTAGCTTCCATATTAATAATCTTAACTGCTTTTCTGATGTTTTCCAACTCAAGCATATCGCCAGCACATTCAACGTGGGCTGTCATCACGTAATTTTGTGAACCTCTCATTATAACTCCTTTATTTGTTTGAGATATTTATTTACTTCAGCTTCGCTTAAATGACCTATCACATCGTTAGTAATAGGTGTATCATAACAAAGCTCTCCATTTTCTAAAACAGCTAATTCCCATAGTCCTTTTGAAAATCCATAAGAACCTTGATGCATGATAACTGAAGCACCATACCCGTTATCAAATTCATAAACCTTTTGGACTCCACCGTTATGTGAATTAACTTCTTTTAGCATTAATGACTCCTTAATCTTCCGTTGCAAAAGACACCTTCGAAAAAGTGTTGATTGAAAAACTCTTCGATGTCATCTTCAGCAGGACCTGTGTTAGTTCTAATTTCTGTATCTCTTAACCACATGCTTAACCATGCTTGGTCTGTCTTTTTATCCATATCGACCTTTGATGTAAGTAATTTAAACTCATGTTCAGTGAGTTCAATTTCTAAAGGGATGGTTGTAGCAATATGTTCGAACTTAGCTGTATAAACATCTGGTTTCATTTCCTCAGTTTTTCCAGTAATTGGATTCATAATAAATTTTTTCATTAAGCTCTCCTTTCAACTAATCTTCTTTTAATTTCATCTCTAGCTTTTTGCTTATGTTCTGCATTAAGCTGGCTTTTTCTTTTTTCCGTTAATGGAAATTGGATAACATTTTTCATTACGCCACCTCCAAGATTGAAAGTGGAGCATTGAATCTAGTATCGTTAATAAGAATTGTAGCCCATGAACGTCTGATATCTAGAATTTCAGCTTTTTCTTTTCCATTTTTGCTGTTGCAAATAACTGTATCACCAACTTTTAAAGTTGCTCTGGCTTTTCTAGATAGTTCATTTTTCAGAAATGCTCTTCTGATTTTAAGTGAAGCGATAACATTGTTCATGTCTTTCATGTTATCGATTTTGTTAATTTCATTTATCAATTTATTCATAATTTAACTCCTTATTTTTTGAATATATGTATATTATAACACGTTCTTTTGAAAATGTAAACGGTTTTTTTCAATTAATTTCCTGCAATAAATGGAATAGTTAGCATTCCAATAAATATTAATAGAAACTCTAAATCTAATAGGTCGTGCCTAATTATAAAATCTTTAAATTTATTGTTCATTATTGAGGGCCCTCAGGTAATTCTTCAAATCTTTTATTAACAAGTTTTTCAATAACTTTGTCTCTATCAGTAAGAGCAACTCTTTCGTCGAATGAATCGCAAAGACCTGGTTTCATTCCACCTTCTAATTCTCTTAATATAGAACCTGTACCCATTTCTGAGACCTCATCGAAAAGTCTTTCGAGGATTTGTTGGTTTATGTGATGTGACATTTAAAACTCCTTATTTTTTAAATTATAGTTCTATTATACACCGTTTTTACGTAAATGTAAACGGTTTTTTTAAAAGTTTACACAATTGTTACGTTCTTGTAACGTTCCTGTAACGTTCTAAGATTTCGGTGGTAGTTGAACGTAAGATGATATCACGTACTTAGGTCCTGATGTAGGTGTGACTCCTCTATGAGGATATAAGAAGTTAGGTGGAAAACAAACGACTGAACCTCTTTTCGCTGGATTGCTGATTATTTCATCACCAATAGCAAATTCTGTTTGTCCGCCTTCTTCGACATCATTTAAATACCAAAACATTACTAATAATCTTTTACCTGTTTCAGCTGATGCTGAATCAATATGCCAATTAAAGTACCCATCGTTTGGTTCATACTTTTTTATTCTTGGAGCTTCATAAGCTAAATCTTGTGGCCAAAAAGCTTTTGTATAATCTCTATAACTTTCAGCTATCCTTTTGGCTTTGAATAAAAATAGTTCTCTAAATGATTCGAACTTAGGAGATTCGAATATATTAATTTCATTAAATTTCATGAGAGTATCGTTTCTTTGCTCTACATGATTTGGACTTTTATTATATGTATCAATTAAGATTTCACACGAGGTTTCATCTAAAACGTCGTCAAATACTACAATATAATCTTCTAATGATTTCATAATTCTTTAAAAAAATGCAGGGTTTTTACACCCCGCATTCATCACATTATATAGTTTTTATGTTAAACTTGTGGTTTAACCAAGGTGTAAATACCATAAATGAGTCCTACCCATGCTCCCCACCAAACTAAATCTCCTAAAAGAAGTAGTGATAGTGAAATAGCAACAAGTAAAGCTCCGTCCCAGGATGTCCTTTCGGAAAATCTGGCTAGTATCCAATCCTTAACTGAACTAAGCATGTTCATACATTTCTCCTATATTTTAAAGTCGGCAAAGGTATCGGGATTCTCCCTTTCACCAAACTTGTTTATTGGTTTGTCCGGAGTCATATCATTCATAATATCTGACTGCGCGGACTCCTCCACATCATATAATTTCATGCGGGAACGATCGATGCCAATAACGAATCTTCGATATTTGGTTGGATCGTTATATCTATTTTTCAATTGCTTTACCATCATTTGACCTAACTCATCTAGTTCCTCTGTTGATATCAGAGCAAACATTAAATCAGCTGTCGCTGGTAAACCAAATGATTCAGATGTATCCTCTAGTCCAAGGTCTGTATTACTATATCCCGCCCTTGTTGTCTGCGTTGCAGAAACTATTGGTACATTGAACTCTACTGCCAAACCACGTAGCTCTTCAGCTATTGCTTTGACATAACTATATGTATTTATACTTCCACCTAACCCACGCATACGGCTAGAGGAACAAATATTTAAATAATCTACAAAAACCATATCAGGTTCAAAGTTTTTCTTTAATTTTAATTCATTTAACAAAGCTCTAAAATGACCAGTATGTGCTGAGCCAGTTGGATACTCTTTTACAATTAGTTTTCCAATAGAACCTTTTGCAATCTTTTCAATCTTTTCATTAAACACTTTTTGTGGTAATGAACTAAGTTGCTCTATTGGAATGTTCATTAGATTAGCATCCACTCTCTCGGCAATTCTTTCTTCAGCCATTTCCATTGTGATATACAAAACGTTCTTACCTTGTTCTAATGCTGATGCTGCCATATGACACATGAATAATGATTTACCCACACCCGTACCCGCGAGCGCGATGTTAAGTGTTTTGTTTGGTAAACCGCCTTTTGTAATTTTATTAAAGTAATCTAAATCAAAAGGTATTCTTGCTTCCTTATGGTTATAAAAGTCAAACCTTTCATCACTATTATCAATATAATCATGACCTATTTGTTGGTCAAAGGAAACTCCAAGAGCATCAGATAATAATTCAGGTATAGCACCTTCAGACCTGATGTCATCTTTTCCATCGATTATTTGAATTGATTCCATGATAGCATTATATATGGCTTTCTCTTTACACCACTTTTCAGCTTCTTGGATTAGATATTCTGTATCAATATCAGATTTTTCTCTTATAGCATCTATGAGATGAGAACTATTATTAAGTATATCTTCTGGAGCATTTACTTTTCTCAATTCCAAATCAAGTACTTTTGATGTTGGTAATCGATTATGCTTTGCAACGAATTTAACAATTAAATCAAAAACATTCTTATGTGAACCTTCAAAATATTCGGGTTTTAAATAAGGTATAACTCTTCTACAAAAATCTTCGTTATTAAGAAGATGATTCAGTATCTGAGTTGGTAGTTGATTCGTCGTTTCCAATTCCTATCCTCGCTATGTTATTTTGTTGTCCCCACTCAAGGGAATCCATTATTATATATCTAAGTACATCGCCTAAGTAATTTTTAAACGATTCATCTTCATTTAGTTCATCGACTGTATGGTCGGCAGGGTCTAACACTGTATAATTGAATGATAGCTTACCTTGATCGTTTTGAGTATCTTCTTCAAAACTTACAGTACCATAAGTCATAATCACATCCTTGTATTTGCCTTTAGCAAATTTAACACCAGTCATTGGGTGATTGGCATTCTCTACAAAGGTGTAGTGTGATTCGTCAATTTTCATTACTCTCCCTCTATTTCAATATCAAGGTCAACTTCCAATAATGGCTTATGACCTATTGAGTAATAAGTTTTTACGAACTCTTTGAAATCAGTATCCTTTAAGATTGGGTCCCAGAACTTTTTATTAAGAGTATCTTTTTCTCTTACCTTTGGTTGTACAACCTCACCTGTTTCTCTATCAACTCTTGCGTACCAACCTACGTTTGGTTTAGTGACATACCCACCAGCAAGAGCAACTTGTAGTAATCCAGAGTATGGTTGTATTCCACCTTCCCATGATACACTTACTGGTATCTTGGATTGCTCTTTTACAAACCTTGATTTTTCTACTTTAATTACAAAGTTATAACCTGATACTTCAGTACCTGCTTTTACTTGTTGCCTTCCAATAATCCAGATATTATCAGCTGAGTAATAAATACCTGTACCGCCACCAACAACATCTCTTGGGAATAATCCTATTTCCTTGTATGTATGGTTAACGGCGAGTAAAGGGACGTTCTTCATTGTTAAATAAGGAGTGACCATTCTGAACAGTCCCTTTAAGGCCTTCGCTCTCGACATATCCGCAACAGATTTTTCATTGAGCGCATCTTCTAACTCTTTTTTACTTGCTAAATTACCGATAGAATCTATTACGATAACTACTTTATCTTCTCTATCGATTGCTTCTAATTGATTTACTAAATCAAATTTTAATTGTTCTACATCAGTGATTGGTGTATGTAATACTCTACTTGTATCAATTCCAAATGATTCAAAATAATTTTGTGGTGAACCAAACTCAGAATCATAGAATAACATAACTGCATCTTCGTACTCGTCCAAATATGCTGCACCCATCAGTAATGCAAACGATGTTTTAAAATGTTTTGATGGACCAGCTAAAACGGTTAGTCCACTTGATAATCCACCATCCATATCTCCAGATAAGGCTACGTTCACCATTGGAACGTTAGTCGGTATGACATCTTTATCCTTGAATAGCATTGAATCCGCTAACACATCTGTTGTAGATACTCTACTATTCTTTTTTAATTTATCCATTACGCCCATATTAATACCTCCTTTCTGGTCTAAGTTGCATGGTTTTTTCTTTTTTTCTCCAACGTGCAATTGCTTCCTTTTTTATACGTTGGCGTTTTTGATTAGGCTTTTCGTAATATTCTCTTTTACGAACTTCTTGTACAATGCCAGCCCTTTCGCATTGTTTCTTAAATTTTCTCAAAGCAACATCAAATGGCATTGGCTTAGCCGGACGTTTATCTTTGGGATGCCTCTTACGAGGTCTTAAATCTACACTTGGCATATATTCACTCCTATATTTTTCATAAGTATATCTATTATAACATAAAATCAGTTAATTGTAAACTGTTTTTTTCATATTCGTACGTTCTTTTTTTATTGTCAATAAGCATGTAAGGTGTTTCAATCAAATCTACTTTGTTATCAAAATAAGCTAATAGATTCTCAACCATATCTTCAGCAGTTTTTACTGGTACGTTCTGACATATATGATTGATTTGATTGCTCACTAAGTTCATGTCTTCTGGTAAATGCATGATTCTCATTGATTCTCTAACTGTTAAGTATCTATCTTCGTATGGATGGCATGTTTGAACTGGTAAATGACCTACAAAAGCTCCAATATAATTCTTAGCCCATGTGGTAGTTCTTCTCATAACATTACCACCTGACTTTATTTTCTTATTCATTCTATCTATGATATTATAATGTCTTTCATGTCCTTGTTCTTTTAACCAAGGTAAAAGGTTATCATATGAATCGTTATCTTCAATATAATCAAAACAATTATTTGAATGTTCTAAAGTATCGTAAAATTCTCTATGGTTTATACCACCATGTAGCTCTTCAAGTATGTATCTATAGAAGGGCAAATCAGATGGAGTATGTTGATTTGGTAGATAATTCATTGGATCTGCCTCAGATCGAGGCCCAGAGGTGATTACTGATTCAATTCTTTCGTTAGGCCAACGGTTTACATAGGGTAATAATGGTGCCTGATGCCCTTTAAAAAAGAAATAAAATGTTCTATCTCTGATTTGACTATACCCTTGTACTAATGATTTGGTCTTCAGAAGTACAAAGGTATAACCATACTGCTCCCCTATTTTTCGTAGTTTCTCTACTACAGGTACACCGGTCTTTTGTGCCAACCTTGGTGCATTCTCTCCCCAAAAAACTCTTGGTTCTATTTTACCTAAAACATAATGTGCTGTTTCGTACATCCAATTATTTGCTGGTTTATCAGCAGCTGAATGAGTTGATAGTGTGGATAAACCTGCGCATGGACAAACTGTATTGACCATATCTACTTTCTTTGGTTTATGGTTTTTGTTCTCATCTAAATGTATATAATCTCCTTGCCAACCTTTTTGTCTAATGTAGTTTATATAATGAGAATCGTTTGGTTCAAAATCTGAATATGATAAAACTTCCTCTGGCATTTGACCATTGAGTTTATTCATAACTGCTATGCTTTCACCACCTATTAATGGTACAATACTACTGTATTTCATTCATCACCTTTGTTAACATTCTTGTTTGTCTTTCCACGTCATCGTAATGTAGTGGTATACAAGTTGCAAGTAATAGTAATCCACCCATAAGTATTTGGTCCTTTGGTAGATTATATTCATCTAACTTTCTTACAAATAAATCTTTTACGTATTCATTGTGTGGAACGTCAGCAACAATAGCGTTATAACCATAGTAGCAATCATGAGCTAACTTAGCCCAGTCATATATGTTATCACCCATTGTTCCATGCCAACTACCATACTTTCCTCTTGGGTCTAATAATTTAAACTGGTCTGTTTGTTGATTATATAGAATGTTTGCTAAATGTAAATCACCATGCATTCCATTTATTGGTGAAGTGTGTAGATAAACTTGTTCAGCCATTTCATGTAATTGAGCTACTTTCCAAGCTTCCATTACATTATAGAACTCATGATTTAATCTTTCTTCGGTTTTATCAACCCACATCTTTTTTGAATTCTCACTAAAGCTATCAATCAATCCTTCATCTTCAACTGGATTATTAAAATATTTTAACTTAATTCTAAATATTCTATCCATAATATAATCCCAATGTGACTCAGGCATATTTTCATATAACATCAAATCACTAAGTAATGTACCACTTTCATATGACATAATTAATTGAGTTGGATGTTTTAATATTCTTGGTACGAACATTGATTGCTCATCGTTTAAACATTTATACCAATACTTTTCGTTTTGTAATGTTTCCCTTGAATGTTTATCATGATAATCTGGTAATTTTGTAATGGTTCCAAGCTCTGGATTAAATTCCAAATTATTAAATGCTCTTGCTTTTCTATTCAATAGCGATGCACAGGTTTTATAGTATGTTGGCAGATCACCTATGTCGTACCATTCCTTAGTAATATATTGGCTAAAGTTTCCATAAAGTTCTAGTGCACCTGAGATATCGTAGGCCCTACTTTCATTGAAAGCCTGTTTAGCTCTCATACCTTCGCTAAATGAATATAGGCCAACTAAAGCATTTGCATTTGGTATTGGCTTTTCTGGTTTATTATAATATTTAGTACCATCCCACATACACCAAGCTGATTGATTATCAACTTCTTTTGTAAGTAAAAAGTTTGTACCCAATGGCATATCTTTTTCTAATATAATCGCATCACCTAACCATACAACAACTGGTTTTAATGGATTGGTCAATGCGTTTATTCCAATCTTAATTGCATCTCTTGGTCCATCAAAAGATGGTTGATTAGCAAACCTTACCTTGGGATGTTTTACAGCACAATACTCTCGGATATCCGTATACTTTCCATCAACCACGACTATTTCATCAACGCTGCCATTGACTGCCTCTATTATATAGTCTAGGCAAGGTTTACCATTTACACGTACCATAACCTTCGACGTGCCAGAAGATAGAGGTCTTAGTCTTGTTGCTGCTCCTGCAGCAGGGATAACTAAATTGAATCCATTTTGTTTGTCCATTTAACAAATTCCTCCAAGTTCATTGCTTTATCATCTACGTAATATGTTCCTGAGTAAGGTTTACCCCATACTAATTCATCGTATGGTACATCATATCTTTCCAACCAATCGGTTGTTATCTTACCTACATCTTCTATGATTTTCTCTATATCGCCATTATGTGTTAACATTCTTCTGGCAGTTAATAAAATAATATGGAACCCTAAATTCTTAAGTACTCTCATACCTTTGATTACCTTATTATTAGGTAGTGCGTTTCCATATTTTTGTTGTGCATCTTGATAGTTGTGATTTGTAAAACAAATCGTATCATCTATATCGATTACTATTGTTTTTTTCTTATCCAAAGAAATCCTCCAAACTAGTTGTATTTAAATCTTTCATCTTAGTATGTACAATTCTTTTCTTCTTTTCGAAATAACTTAATTGTTGTTCTATAACTTCTTTTGCTCCAAATGCTGGGATGTGATTATTAAAAATATCCATGAAAGTATCTATAGAAGTTATTCCAAAGCATTTTTCAAGTAATTGAGTCACTGACATTTTGTCTGTTTGCTTTCCAACTGTCTCTATATGTTTTAACATAGGTGGTATTACATTAGATGCATCAGCTTCCTGATAGAGGAACTCAATACCGTCCGCCAAATAGTTGGCATATAACATTTCATTATTTGCTAACTCATGAATTCTATCTCTGGTTTCTTCTAGATTATTTCTATCTGACCAAATGGCAATATCATTCTTTATAAATGCTTTACCCTTTTCATCGATATTATTTTCACCATAATCTTTATCAAATACTGGAACTGTACCTACAGCAATTATTTCCATTTGAGCATATTCAAACCTATCACCATAGTTGTGTCTTTCCTTTGGAAGGTTATAACCACTATAACCAAACAATGAGTTTGATATTAGGTTCATACCATCTTCATATTCATAAGGACCAAAGCTTTCACATATATCACTATCATAATTATAACCATTAAACTTATCTGTCCAGTTAGTGATATCAATAATATCAAACTTAGCACCAATAGACCTTTCAATACCATGAATAGAATAATGGAAATCTTTATCTAAGTTAAACATTTCAACCATTCTTTTTGGGTCCTTCATAGTTGTCCAACGACTTGCGTATATACAACTTCTTCTTTTATCTTTAAATGGAACCCAATACTTCTCGTAATCAGAAACAGTAAATGGTAATTTCATACGAGCAATCCTTTCGCCAAGTTTCTTATCAGTTAGAATACTTGATATATCTTTTGCGTAAGATGTTTCTGTTGAGAAGTTAAATATAATATCACATGCATTTGCAATAGGTATGTGCATTGGTATTCTATCAAAATTCATTCTTTTAATCTCATGCATCATACCAACAAGAATTGGTTTCTCTATTTTAAGAACTAAATCTTCAAAGAAACTTTTAACTGTTGTTTGTTTGTGTAATGGACTTGGATAAGAATTAAGCATAACAATATCATAATTGTCATTTAACTTTTTAGCTACCTCAGGTATTTCTTCAGCTTTGAATGAGATGGAATCTTTTATATGTCCACCTGAGCGAGTAAATCCACGTTCTTGTAAATCATATACGTCCACATCATCAGGCATATATCTTTGGAATTCATATCCAAACTTTTCTACTCCGCAGCCATCCAGGCCTTTTCCAAATACTATTGCAATTTTCATATATTAGTTATATTATATCATAAAATCAGTGATTTGTACACTGTTTTTTTCTAAATCTTTCACGTGCTTAGGTACACCTTTTGGTATAACCTTTAGGTTGATTTTTCTATTGTGTGTTTTGTCTTTAAGATTGACAAGTGTAATGTGTCTTGGATATAGATTATGTAAGTCATAAGCAGCTTGTTGCATCACGTCTGCCTTACGTGCGGACGCGTTACCGCCTTCTTTTTCTTTTCCAATAATTAGTTGCCATTTAGTAATAAAGAAATTATTATATCCTTTTTCAATAGCTCCACAAAATGCTGCTATATCTTCGTAGTATCTTACTTTAGTATAACCCAAATCATCAGCTGTAAGTTTTTCTAAATTAATAAAAGAACTAAAAGCACCCCAACGATTTAATCCTATGGGAAATATATCTTTACCTTTTGGAAATGTTGCAGTTGCGATTACACCAAATGGCATATCTTCAAGTAATCCAATTGAATAATTTATTAGTTCATAGAACGAATCTTCTGATAGTTCTTTCTCTTTAATTACATAATCCTTTTCTTCTGTAATATGACAAGGTACTATCTTTATATCATCATCCATCATCCAAATCTTTTCACCAGCAAAATGTTCACATATCGCATGTCTTTTTTCTGGTATGCCTGAATCTTTAGGTACGTTAAGTGGAACTACTTCTACGCCTGGGTAATCAAGTGGAATACTTTTATAACGTTCCATTTCAGATACTTCTCTTCTGATACAAACGTAAACTCTTTTGTAAAAACTTTCAGGAATCCATCCATTTTCCAATGCATCTATTTTACCATCAGGTCTTTTATATGTAGGTATAACTATTTTCATAACCAAAGGAACTCAATTAAATTTCTAATTAACAATGCTAATCCTATTCCGTTTAACATAATAAGTGCTCTGTCTCTCCAAATAACTGATACGATTAACCATAAGAATATTCCAATAATTGATAACACTAAATCGTAAAATTGAAAATCAGGTATTCCTCTCATTGACATAGCAACAAGTACGAATGCTGATGCTATCCATTTTACATACCAATCAACTGTATATTTTGGAGTTGCACTTTTATATATACGTTTAGAATTTTCTATTTCTTCTGGACTAAACTTCTGTGAAGTCATAATCTACTCCTGCCTCTTTAAATATTTCATTTGTTTTTCCTATTGCTTCGACCCATCTGTCTGGAGTTCCTTCTGATACAGCAACCACTCTTGATACTCCAGCTTGTATAATACCTAAAGCACAATCACCACAAACTGGTAAACCATATATGTAAAGTGTCGAATCTCTTAATGATATTCCATTCTCAGCTGCGTTATATATGCAATTCATTTCAGCATGTACCACATATTGATATTTTGTTTCTCTATCGTTATATCTTTCTTCAGTATCTTCAATACCTTTAGGAAATCCATTATAACCTGTAGCTAGTATTTTTCTATCTCGTACAGCGATAGCACCTATTTTTCTACTTGGGTCTTTACTCCATGTAGATATTTCATATGCAATACCAAGAAATCTTTTATCCCACTTATTTAACAAGATCGAAGTGCCTCTCATAAACATGTAAGTTTTGAACTTGCCAATAGATATTACCACCAGATTTTAAAGGATGTCCACCAAAATATAAAGCTTTTTCAAGTTGTTCCAATACATACTTTTGCCAAGCATAATCATTCTTATAACCAAACACTACATCATTACTTCTCATTTGAACTACACAATGCAACTGTTCATCACGAATATAATATGTCACAGCGTTAGTACATATAAAATCATTCTTATCATTTTCTTTATACTCATGCCAGATACTTGGCCTTTGATAAATCATTGATGCTCTACGTGAGTCTGGATTATCAGTTAGTTCTCTTAAAACTTTATCGTATTGTTTGAAATACTTCTTACCATAGATTAGATGACCATAATTAGAATTGATTTCACCATGTACATTAGCAGAATACTGCCAAGCTTGAGGTGGTTCTCTATCTCCTTCGGGATAGATATCAGTAATGTTTGTTGACCTAGATTTATACCAATTGATTTCAGCTTTAATATAATCTTCATTGGGTTTGCCGAATATTGATTCTTCATCAGCAACAAATGATGCACCAATCATTTCAATTGTTTTTGCACCAGTCTTATCGGTAGTAAAGTTTTCTTTTTCTAACTCACTAATAAAATGTTTTCTTATATCAGCTACTTTCATCATTATTCACCGGTTGATTGAACATATCTCTACTAGGGTCTTGGCCTTCCATTTTACCACGAAGATATGCTACACAAAATGATGCATAATTGATTAAGTCTTTGTATGAATCTTCCAGGGATTCAAAGTTTGGTTCTTTACCTGACTCAAGCAAAGATGTGGCACGTATTAGTTTACCTAAACATGCATCATGTAAAGTATCAATACCTCTACGATAATGCATCGCTTGTGTTATTGTACTCTTATCACTTTGGTAATCTTGAGATTTTCTAGCTTGTAGCTCTGCACATTCTTGCAGGACTTTCATACTTTCTTTCATAATTTACTCCATAATTATCTATTATATCACATTTCATTGCAAATGTAAACTTATTTTTCTCTAACATTTTTAATAGGAATTGACATTCCTTGTACCCAGTTTTCAGCTGTATTTTCAGCATATAGTTCTGAGTAGTCATGTAGTTTTGTTGTTGCTTCAAAATCAGTACCTTCAAATAAATCGACTTCCCATCCATTCTTAGCCAAATAAACTTTTGCCATTCTATTTCCTTGTTGATACTGATGATGTAATTCTCTATCCATAATAAATCCTATATGTTATTTCTAAATACGAACTCTATAGCTCGTTCTGCTTCTTTTTCTATATCTCTTTTAGCATACCAGTTGCCAGTGTCTGAATCCAGTTGTCTGCATAAGTATTCAATCTCTTTTGCTGTGATTGGATAACCTTTTGACATTGCGTTACCAGCAGTACTAACCATGATTTGATATAGTTTTGCATACCAACCTGTATCAGATATCGATTTGTATTCTTCAATCTGTTTACGATTAACAAATGGACAATCATCATAATTATTCCAAGAGTAGTTAGTATTATTTAATTGATTTTTTCTATGTTCGATTAATCCTTTTTGTATTGCATCAGGTAATCTATTGAAAAATCCTTCCTGTCTGTTTACGTATGGATGCTTACCCATTATTTCTATTGGGTCCATTTGTTTTCCTTCATGAGTAAAGATAAAATTAAAAGCATCTTTATATTGATTAGGAATATAATACATACGAGATAAATCTTTTGTTTGAGCATCGGATACTTCCAAGAACTCTTTATTTAAAGCATACCAAAAGTGTTTGATATCATCTTTGAGAACTGGATATTTTAAATCAAATACTAAACGAAACTTTGGTGACTCTTTTGTAGATGATGCTGTTGAATAGCAAATATACTTATAGTCAGGATAAGTTTTTTCAATTGTTCTTATATCACCTTGGAACGTATCAACATCTAAAGCTGCCCAGCCACCCCAACCAACAACATTATCATTTGCTCTTGTTGTATTTGGTTCATATGTGGCAGGTGATATGAGAGGAGCTTCTTGTTTTGTAGGATACTTATCATCACTAGCTAACTTATATAACACACCAGCAAACTCATCAAAAGAACTATAATCCATTCTCTTATGAGTTTTGTTATCGTATATGTTATCAAATATCGTTAAGCTTACCATGATTTCCTATATGACTTGGTGCTTCCCAATCTTCTGGCTTTGCCAAATCAGGTACTCCAAGTGGGTTTGGTCTTGATTCTTTTATTCCTACATACTTTTGCATATTAGCTTTTAGTACTTCATCCCAAGCTTTGTATGGGTCAACACCATAAGCATCGAGTGTACCAATAGCAACAACACACAAATCAATGAGACCATCAACAATCTCTTCAGCATCTTTACGCCTGTAAGCTGCCTGGGTTTCATCCAACTCTTCCTGTAAAAATTCAATTCTAAACTTAAGAAACTCTCTTAGTTTTTCTGGATTAGCATCAACCCAATCACGAGTTTGATACTTGGTTTGCATGTCATGAATATCTTTTACCCAGTCTTTGCTCATACTATAATGTCCTTTTTAGGTGTCATGATTTTAGAGCCAACGCCTTTTACTTGGTCCACTAATGAATCCAAAGGCTCAACAATAAACATAACAAATTGTTTATCAATTGACACACCATTCTTTGCTTTGGTATATGGCATAAAAGGAATGAATCCAATCTTACCAGGTTCCGGTGCAAATAAAGCATGACCATTTTCAATAGTAATTTGATTTTCAGTTTCAGTCACTTGACCAATAACTTCTTCTCCATTACTTAATCTTACTAATTTATATTCCATATTTTTTTCCTCTTGGTATATTATAACACATTTCTGTGCAAATGTAAATAGCTATTTAATTTATTTACAGTATCAATCTCAGTTTGTGGATTGTTCCATTGCCTGTTCAATCTACTTGGATGTGGTATCTTACAATGTTCAACACCTAATCTGTTTAGATATTCAGAGGCTACATTTCCTAAAGCCACTATGTGAGAGTATTTATACGACTGTTCTACAGTAAATATAACCTTATCTTCTAAGTCATATATATTAGTCCAATCATAATCTTCTTTAATCCAACCACTTACACGATTCCACGTGACTGATTTAGATTTATCTACTAAACCTGGTTTCTGTCCTACAACTAATATCCTAGCCAAAGAAATCCTCCAAGCTTGCTACTTCCTCATGCTTCCAACCAACTGCTTGCAACACAGGTTCGATTGGGTCAAGGAATGTCTTTTTAAATTGTGTATCGTAATCAATGTACTTATGTAATCCAAATTCATCGGGTAAGTAATCAGAGAAAGCAATAACATTCTCATGAATTGGATTTGGAATGCGTAAGTATACGAACTTGATTTTATCGCCATTTTGAATGTAAGGATATTTCTTTTGTAGCGATAAGTTATTAACTTGATGATTGAATAGTAATGACCCGCGTACGTGCATAGGCGTACCTTTTTTATAGATACTATTTGCATCCTTGAACTCACGAACCTTTGTGACTCCACGTGGGAATGCAATTTCATCGGGTGGTAATGTTTTGAAATGATTTTTAAATTGTTCGATTGCCTGTTGAGTTTCCTTTTCATCTTTTTGGATGATTACCTTGAACAAAGCTTTCAATGCTTCTCGGCATGGTTCAGGTGTACTAGATTTGATTGCTTCAATTCCCATGATTTTTAACTTAGGCGTTTTATATCTTACACCCTCGTTGTCATGTACGTTTAAGATGTAGCGTTTTTTGGCTGTCCATATTCCTCTATCAGCTATAGCTTCCCTTTTCATAACCATGCGATTTGATACACCACCAAGAATATCAAATAAGTTATCGTAGGATTTAGCCAGTTCAGGCTCAAGCATTTCATTAGCAACTTTATCTAAGAAGTCAATAGGATTCTCAGGTTTAAACTGATCGATTACATCTCCTAGGCGTACATACAAACTATCTGTATCGATGGCAACGACATAGTCTTTTCTTGTATTCGTTTTGAGCACTCGATTAAGGTAGGAGTTAAGTGCATATTCGGCCCATCGTATTGTAAGCTGTCCGGTAAGGGTAATTGCTTCAGCGATTCGTTGGTCGAAGAAACGAAAATATCTGTTGCCAAGAGCACCATAGAGAGAATTAAGCAGGATTTTAATAGCAACCTGTCTGTTCTCGGCAATTGCAATATCCCTTTCGATTTGGTATAGTTTTTGTTTATCATCTTTATCCACCTTTTCCTTTTCATTTTGAGCATCAATCATTTGCTTTTTGATTCCTACCCTTTCATTATACATCTCATCAATAATCATTGGAAGTATTCCAACTTTCTTAGTTGTGAAGTGTTGGCCATTTGCAGCTACACACTCACCTTCAAACTTTTCCATTTGTACATTTGGATTTGCTAGCATATCTTCAATATCAACTTTACTTACCCTTCCATTCAATATTGTCTCAGGTGACATATTGTATTGCATAATAATAGAAGGATATAGAGAGTTTAAATCAAAACTAACCATGTGATTATGTATTCCAACTTGAGGTTCTTTTACAAAACCGCCAGGATAGAACGTTTTAGTTTTATCCTCAGCAAATGGTATTATAATATTATGTTCATATAGTTTCCTAAAGATAATCGTATCCCAGATTGCTGTGGTGCCAAACGTGTCATTGTAGTTCACTCCACCTTTGTATGCCATAGTTAAACAAAGAGTAATTAAACCAAGTTTATCTTCGATCCTGTCGACCAACTCAACGTCCTTTATATTATAGTCAATAAATTTTTGGAAGTTATGTTGATATAAGGTATGCAAAGAGCCATACTCTTCGTAGGATAGTTTCTTCTCTCCAAGTACTACATGAGCAATGTGGTCCAACTTATAAGATTCCTGAGGACCATAAGAATATCCAAACTTTTTAAATAGGTCAAGGTAATCTAAATTAGAAATACCTTTGAGTTCGTAGGCAGTTTGAGTTCTACCCATCGTAGTTATTTCTCTACGTTCAATCATACTCCAAGGTGATAGCCTTTTTACGTATGGCTCACCAAGAAGTTTATGTATTCTGTTTACGAGGTAAGGTATATCAAAGAACCTAGTATTCCAACCGGTCACCACATCTGGTGAGTGAGAACCTGAGGACCAATGTGTTATGAAGTTGACCAAGAGGTCAGCCTCGGATTCGTAGCTTTTATAAACTACCCGGTTGGTTTTCATTAATGATTTGCTTACGTCATAGGTGCCGAGACCCCACACATAATATGTATTGTCGATATTATTTTTAATCGTAATCGCAGTGATTTGATTATCAGCTTTGTCTGGCTCGGGGAAGCCATCATCCGACGCAACCTCGATATCAATCGTAGTGACATTTACTTTGTTACGATCGAATTCGATTTGACCTGGAAAATGGTCATTGATGAAAGCCGAAATATATCGAGTGTTTCCAAAGATATGGAGCCCGGCGGTGTGTTTGTTCGTTTGAACCCATTCATTTGCAGATCGCATAGAGTCAAAACTCATCTTACCAACTGGAGTACCATCCAAGGCTTTCCAATTTGTAGGACGATTCGTACTCACGAATAGTGAGGGTTCGTATTTAATTTTTTCTGAGATTCGTTTATTGTGGTCATACCCACGGAGGAGTATCATATTACCATAACGACTTACATTAGTATAAAACTTCATAACATGTATATTATATCACAGTTCACGGCAAAAGTACACTGTTTTTTTAAAAAAAAGTGTGGGGGAAGTTTCCCTCCCCCGCATGATTATTGTTGACCCTAGAGATTTACAGTTGATAACCACATTAAAGCAGGTGCTAATCCTAAGATTCCTACCATTATTGCCGTCATCTCTAAAAAATCTATGAGGGTCTTACCAACGTCATCATACTTATCCATTAGGATTAAGATTGATTTCATTTTGTTCTCCAGTAAATTTGTTTATTACATACCTACTGGGTTTTCGCTGATACTAGCCTTTCAAATATTGCTTTTTCTTTGATGCCCCAGCAGACCCTATTTCGATCTTTCTAGGACGCTTCTCTTCTGGAAGTTCTACTCTAGCATACACTACTAGTATTCCATCCGTCAAATCAGCACCGTCGATTACAACAAATTCTGAGAGTCGAAAAGATTTCTCGAATTTGCGGGACGATATACCTTTAAATGCAAAGTCTCGCTCATCTTTACCCATCTCACCAGAGACCTTTAGGATGCCATCTTTGACTTCTACATTGATGTCACCTTCTTTGAATCCAGCTACAGCTAACTCGATTAAGAATTTCTCTTCATCGATTTTAACTATATTGTGTGGTGGATAATTATCTGTTCCAGACCTGGCACTTTGATGAATCCTTTCTAAGTCTTCGAATAAAGTATCAAATCCGACGAATAGTGAACGAGGCACGTTCAAGTTATTTCTTACCATTTTTATTTCCTCCTATAATAGCAAGGTTGTGGGAACCGGTCCAATACCGCATTCCTCGATTATATTTATACTAGTTGTTACGCCAGTTTAAATAAATTCATTTAGTAGTTTGCATGTTAAACAATTTAACTACTTTGTTTATTCTGCCTGCTTTCATAAGTTTATGAAAATCTTTCCAGGCTCTTTTAATTTTTTTCTCCATTATTGCTGTTTCCTATATTGTATTTAGGGCACAGCTCCCATTGAGTTTTTTCCTTAAAAGGAATCACCTTGATTTGTCTCAATGGCGCTAAATCTTTTGCTACCTCTGGGTTAACTATATTAATAAGTCCCCAATCGGCTAGTAGAGTTGCGATTGTATTTCTACGTTGTACATCATTTTCTATAAGGTTTGATGGCTTACCATCTAATAAAAATAGTTCCTTAAAATGTACAATAAAATATCTACCTTGCTTATGCAAGATGTGACATGATTGGAATAGTTTGTTGTCCTTTCTTGAGGCTACTCCAATTCGTGTTAAAGTTTCTCTGATTTTGAGAAAGTCATCGGGCTCATTCAACGTTACTTCTAACATATCAGCCGGAACCCAATTCTTGATTTCGTTATTTTGTTCTTCCACCTTTCAATCCTTTTCTTTTCAACTCTTCTATTTGTGCATTATTAAATAATTCTAAAACGGATTTAGCTTTATCGTTGCTATACCCATAATGTTGTTTAATGAGTTCTAGGTTATCGATGTCCTGTGGCTTTATCCACTTAGACCATCTTTTCTTTTTCTTAATTATATTTATAAAAAAATCGAATTGAAGGCGATGGTCTAGGTGATGATAACGGTTCATTTCGTTAGCATATAGCACAGTATCGTTAAAAAACGAAAAGTTCCTATTGATTATAAAAGGAGTGTACCCTTTTTCAGCTACATCATCAACCATGATATCTTTCTTAGTATCATTGATTGATTTAATATATTCAAAGGGATTCATTTTTATAACTACTCAATTGTGATTGCTGTTTTTTAACTACTTCGTTCAACTCAGTAATCCGTACTTGCGCATCATGTAATTGCTTTTGTAATTCCATCACGTTGTTCTTAAGAACTTCTATTTCTATATCTTTACTCATCATTTAAATTCTACTCCTGCCATAATTTCAGTTAGACACGCAACCATATTGAGTTCGTGGTCAGCCACAAAGCTGTCCTTGTACTGATAATCAGCAAGTATCAATATAAGTTGAGGTATCGACTGAGGGTTAACATATTCAGTTGAACTATCGTATATCTTACGAAACATCGCAGCAGGTTCGATATCGATATTATCTGCCACCCATTGTCTCATCTTACGAAAGTCTTTTAACTTAAGATGACTCATAAGGTTTCCAACTGAAACATCATTTACGTTGACAAGTATACCAGAGTCAATACTACCTGATACACCATATCGTTGTAATTCATTTATTGTTCTACGAAAATCTGGAAAGTATTTCATAATCAGTTCAGCGAGAACTGGTTGCTCATAACTTACGCCTTCAGTTGTAAGTATATGCTCAAGCCTTTCCATCATACCCGCAGCAATCGTTTGTTTTTGTCCTTTAGGAATACCAAACTCAATTACACTACACCTTGAATGTAATGGTTCAATTATCCTATTCTTAAAATTACACGTAAGTATAAACCTACAGTTTGCTGAGAACTCTTCAATAAATCCACGTAAAGCGGGTTGGGTGGATTGGGGATTTAGATAGTCTGCTTCATCTAAAATAACCACCTTGTATCCACCCTCTAAACTGACCGAGCTTGCAAATTGCTTAATCTTATTCCTGAGGGTATCAATTCCTGACTCTTCCGAGCCATTGATTATTATATAATCTAAATTTAACTCTTTACACAGTGCTTTTGCTACTGTTGTTTTTCCGGTTCCTGCAGTGCCCGTTAAGAGCATGTTTTGCAGTTCCTTTTGTTTTAATATTTGACCAAAATCTTTTTTAAGCTGTGAGGGCAGTATACAATCTGACAGCGTAGACGGCCTATATTTTTCAACCCATAAGTGTTCTTGCATTATAGTACCTCCCAAGCTTCAACTGTATCTAATCTAAAAGACCTCCAAGCATCTTTATCTAATGACCATACTGGAAATGCTTCCATGGCATCAGGCGAATAATCTATCTTTGTTGTTATTTCGTTTTCTTTTAAAATAGTTTCGTTTAGAGTACAAGGCATTATTCTTAGTTCCTTTGTATCTATTTTTCTGAATGAAACTTTTACTACTCCATTTTTTAAAGCCTTGAGTAGGTCGGCTCTCTCACTTGTTTCCATAATATACTCCTTAAAAAATTGAGGGGAGTTTCACCCCTCATCATTATTCAGCTGCTTCTTCAACAGGTGCTTCATCAACTGTAGGGACTGCTCCCTCTGGCGCTTCACCTTCTTTAGGTGCGACTGAGTTAACGAATGCTACCACTCTATTTCTCAATCCGCCAACGGCTTCAAGCTCTGGGCCTTCAAAACCGCCACGTCTAGAACAGATATCAATTATCTGTACTACAGTTGCTAAATCCTGAATTGAAAGTTGAGGCTGTTCACCACCTTCTACCGGTGCATCAACTGCTTCTTCAGCTACTTTCACTTCTTCTGACATAACGTCCTCCTATAGGTTTTAGACTATTATATTTATACATGAAATTCTGAGTTTTTCTCTAATGCAATAAAATATTCAATAGGATAATTACTATTGGTCCAGTTAGAAATTAGCTTAGATGATATACTTACAAAGTAATCACCAGGCAATAGTTTCAAGTTAGGAATACTTATTACAAAATTAAACTCATTCTTACATGAATTGTCTCTATCTACTTCAACACTAAACGAGTTAGAAGTAGCATCTCTACTATCGGAAACTGAAGCAGTGATAACTCCATTTTCTCCAGATAGTTCTAGTTCAGTATGACCGAGAACAGCTGCAGCTTTTCTTACTTGATTCATTACATCTTCAGTAAGATTAATACCAACTTCAGCTTCTGGCATACTAATATCTTTTTGCGGTGTTGTGAGAATATCCCTTTCAGCATAGAAGTATTTTATCTTTTGCTGATTAGGAAGCTTACATCCACCGACTGTATTGCTAATTAAAACAGACTTTTCTTCAAAATTAAGTTGAGGATTTTCAATAAGACCATATACTGACAAGAACTCGTTTAAATCATATATTCCAAACTCTTGTGGAAAGTCTTCAACAATTTCAGCTTTCGCCATAATTGTTTTAGCTTCCGATATGGTACTTAACCTTTGACCCGGTTTGAATACCAAGTTAGGATTAATTGTAGCAAAGTTTTTTAACACACTAAGTGTATCATCAGATAGTATCATATTTTTCTCCATAATTATACTATTATATCACAGTTCCACGTAAATGTACATTCTTTTTTTCAGTATAGTTAAATCCATTCCATACGTAATACGAATGTAATCTATAATGTGGACTATCATTTTCATGGTCATTAATAAAAATAACCGCTGCATCAGGTGTAGGCTTTTCCCATTTGGTTAAAGTCCTATGCCTTTCATTTAAACGTTGTACGACCGATGGAACGTATTGTGGTATCTTAGTCACTTTGACTTCTATCCAATTTCCATCAGGATCGATTACATCATTAAATGTTTCTTCATTGTCTTGCCAACCTTCATGTTGTAAAAGGAACCATTCAGCAAAATGACCAACTCTTACGTCGTTCTCTACTTCTTCTAATTCCCTTCCATGTCTGGTAGATTCTTTTCCATGAATTAGTTTTGCTTCAGCTTTGACTCTCTCTTCGAAAGCCTCTGTTCTGTAGTCCTCTCTATTAAATTCTATCATGTTCGTTTAATGCTATTATTGCATAGTGCAAAACTTTCATCAGATCCTTACGTGAATCATCATGAGTTCCTTTTTTACCATACCTTTGTGCATATTTAAGAATATTACCAATGGCAAAACCAATACCATGTCCACAGTCCGATATAAATTCAGTTGATTGAAACTGATTTTTTGAATAGTGTCCATCGTATGTTTTATCGATATACGCCTGGAGCTCTTTGATGAGAGCTCCTTCGTTAAATTTGTAATTTATTTTTTTATTAAACATCTTTATCCTACTTTACTATTTGCTTTAGGTTTTTTTCCAACGGCTTCTTCATATCTAATAATATGTTTTGCTTCTAAATCAGCTGTATTTTGATAACACATTTCTTTACCAGATGAAAAATTAACCATTTTACCTTCAGCTAATCTGACATACAATCTTGGATTTTTACCTTTATATAACTCATCAAACACTAAAGTCATATACGTATTGGGGTGTTGATGTCTATATCTATTTAACCTACCAATAGTGTCTCTATCGCTTTGACCAAATTTTAAAATTTCATTTTCAATAGCGAAGAAATAGTTTAGTGGTTGATTTAAATCTAGTTTATTCATTTCCCAAAAATATTCTAACTTTTTAGTATTATTTCTTGTAGTAGATTTTTTAATACGTGCTGCTAAAGTATATGGCTCATCAATATAATCTGATGAGCTCCAATACTCTGGATTAGATGGTATCATTAAAATCTTCCTCTGTATCGACTTCTTCTACTTCCGGAGCACCATGGATTGATGGGTCATCGGCTACGACTTTGGAATATAAATCCAAGAATGCAGCTTTTGTATCTTCATCAAACCTTGAGATACATAGGTCAATTGCTTTATCAACCTTTCCGAAGATTGCATATGTTTGTACGATATGGCAAAGTCTTCTAGTTGAAATAACTTCATCTACACCATCATCGTAAAAAGTTTTTCTTATGATGTCAGCCCATACTACTAAGTTTTGAGCTAACTCATCGGCAGTAAAATCTCCACTAGCATTTGATGGAATGTATTTATCCATGTGCTTTAGTACGATTCTCTTTTCCACGTTAATTGATGGAAACTGTTGGTCAACTGAAACAGTAAACCTTTCCAAGAAAGCTTCATCAATAATTGAAGCTGCTGTAAATCTTCCATCGTCTGAACCTTTACCTTTTGTATTGGCTGTGGCTATAACATTAAATCCATCAGCAGGCTTAACAACTTCTCCAGTCTTTTTAACCAGAACAGGTTTGCCTTCGAGGATTCCTTGTAGACACATAATTTTATTTGTAGCTCTATCAATCTCGTCCAGTAGAAGGATAGCACCATTTTCCATCGCTTTAAGAACTGGGCCTTTGGCAAATACGGTTTCTCCATTAACAAGTCTAAATCCACCCAATAAGTCATCCTCATCAGTTTCAGGATTGATTTGAACTCTTATGAATTCTCTACCAAGCTTAGCACAAGCTTGTTCAACCATGAAGGTTTTTCCATTGCCGGAAAGACCACTGATGTAAGTTGGATAGAACATACCAGATTTGACAATCTTTACGATGTCATGGTAATTACCCCAAGGTACGAATGTTTTATCAACTGAAGCAAATGTCTTTTCATCATTTACAACTGATTGAACCATTCTAGCTGCAGTGATTGGAGCAGCTTGTACAGCGGGTTGAACCTCATCTTCTCTGAGAGGTACGATTAGACCAGCCAAATCGTAAGTACCGATTTTGACTCTATTGTCAGCATCAAAGATAGGACCGTAGTCTTTTCCTTTGTAGCCAAATGAGAGCCCAACATCAACGATTTGTTGTTTTCTAAATTGGGTTTGGTCAGGATATCTCGTTGCGAGTTCCTTTAAGATTACCTCGGTTTGAGGCTTGAGATTTTTCACGTCATTCATAATATAATACTCCTTATTTTTTTATATACTATCTATTATACACCGTTTTTCTGCATTTGTAAACGGTTTTTTGCAATTATTTTCACTTTTTTTCATTAAGCAACAATCCTTCCAAAATTGGTTAACAATACTTTGTTGTTCTTTTTGGACTTACTGTGCTTTTTGAAAGCTGCAGTTATTTGTCCTTTTGTAGCACCTG
>Ga0181577_10000612_pt1 | contig 29081 bp, 24 predicted proteins | sample 101ome_21_FD_132468 | JGI IMG/M metagenome (GOLD analysis project Ga0181577, IMG submission 132468) | Coastal salt marsh microbial communities from the Groves Creek Marsh, Skidaway Island, Georgia - 101413BT metaG (megahit assembly) | ecosystem: Environmental > Aquatic > Marine > Intertidal...
CTTCAGGCTTACATTTTTCTACAAGGCGCATCATAGCATTAAAAAATCCCACAACTCCTCCAACGTGCTCACCGTTTTCAGACATTGCAGGATTTGCCATAAAGTGCCTTGTAAACAGATTTAATCCGTCTACAAGTATGACTCTATTTTTATACATCTACATCTAGATCCATTTCTAATTCGCTAGCAAGAGCTTGGACTTCTTCATAAGACTCAGAATCAATATCTACGCCTTCGATCGATCCTAACTTCTTAGCCATAGCAGCTTCTGTCAAAATATCTATAGCCTCAGTCCATTCAGGATCTTCACACAATTCATTAAAAGCAGCCTTTCTAAACTTTTTATCTGCAACTAATTCACCAGTTCTTGTGTCAACAATAGTAATTTCCTTCCAGCCACCTGTTCCAGAGATTTTATAGAGAAGATTATCAACTATTACGTCATTGCTGGCACAGTGCTTTCTGAGTAGATCAAAAAGTTCTTCGTGTTCAACAATACCTTTTCCAAAGTGAATCTGAAAGTGAGACTTTCTAAAGGGTGGTGCTACCTTATTCTTAACAGTCTTCGCCCAAACTTGAATACCGATAACATCATCCCCGTCTTTGATTTGCTGTCCTGCGAACAGTTTGATTCGTATAGATGAGTGAAAAGGTATTGCCTTACCGCCGGGTGTAGTATCAGGATCTCCATACATGACTCCTACTTTAGTTCTAATCTGATTAAGAATAACAAATAAGCTGTTAGTTTGTCCAATAACGCCTGTGATCTTACGCATTCCCTTAGAAATAGCTCTTGCTTGTAATCCAATACTTTCTTTGTCATAGTCACCTAAAAGCTCTGCTTTAGGAGAAGACGCAGCAACAGAGTCCCAAATAACTGTCACAGGAACATCTTTGTCAAGTGCCTTTGCCTTAAGAATAGTCTTTTCTGCAATTGACAAAACTTCTTCTGTACAGTGTGTATCAACATAAACAAATCTTTTAGATACATCTACACCTAACATCTGGAGGTTTTCTACAGCTGTGGCATTTTCTGTGTCTATATAAACAACAATTCCTCCCATTTTCTGGGTGCTTCTCGCAATCTGCGTTGCAATATGAGACTTTCCAATGCTTGGTGGCCCAAATATTTCTACAATTCTACCCTCAGGAAGACCACCATTTTGCTTATTTGAGCAGATCCAGTCAAGCATGCGTGAACCGGTGCTAATCCACCGCTTAACATGAGTTGGACTTTCGTCTTCAGCAAGATTATAAGCAACTCTAGAACCTTGCTCTTTATTTAAAGACTTGATTAAGTCTTTGGTAAAATCATCATTTTTCATTTATACTCCTTGGACTTTTACATTTTACTGCAAGTCAGTCTTTGTTTACAAAAATGGCGGGCAATTATTTTGCCCGCCAAAAGCACATTTTTTATAAATTTTAGTCCATCAAGTCAGCAAACGCATCGTCAAGACTGTCATAGTTTCCAGAAGAAGTGTCATTATCTGATGAAGAAGCAGTAGAAGTTGGGTGTTCTGTACCCTCACTAGAGACTGATTCATCGTCGCCATTGATCCAGCGCTCAAGAATTCCAGATAATTCATCATAAGACTTGAGCGTATAAAGATCTTCAACAGATGGAATATTCTCTAGCCATTCTTTTGATTGCTTGCTGTTTGTAGAAAGCTTGGTAGACTTTCCACGAGGCATAACATCAGTCATAGCGTACTTCTTGCCAGGAGGCTTAGTACAGACAACCTTGATATCTCGACCTTCGAGAGGATCAGTAATGTCACCGTAATCTTCATCAAGCATGATAGAAAGAAGCTTCTGGTAAACTGTCTTTCCAAAAGACCAAATCTTTACGCCTTCATCTTCTTGTCCACGGACGACAACAGCAGCGTAAGTACGCATTGAAGGATAAAGGTTCTTTGCCATTTCGTAAGACTCTTTTGAACCTTCTTCACGAAGCTTTGAAATAAGCTCCTGTACGGGATCTTTCTTTCCAAACTGGAAAGGTGCTACGATACCGCGAGCTCCTGGAATATTGTAGTACCACTGAATTTCCTTGAAAGGCTGCCCGTCATTGTCGGGGAATGCAATAAGACGAACTGTGTGTTCTTCACCTTCAGTAGGCTTCCAAGTTACGTTACGGTTTGTGTTTGCACCGCTCAAGCGGGCTAGCTTTGCTCTAATCGCGTCAAAATCAACTGCCATTTTTATCTCCTTTATATAATGTGCAATTTGTAATGTGCAATGTTTAATTGCTTAAGCATTATACGCAAGAAATAGGCAAGTTTACAAAATTATTTTCCACCAAACGTTTTTCTAGCAAATTCTTTTCTTCTTCGCTGTGTTTTCTTTCCGTATGGAAAAGCAGTGCCACCTGAGTGACTACTTCTTTGCCCACTATCACTTTCTGGGGATGCGCCTAAAGGTAAAGTAAATCCTGCAGCGGCACCGGCTCCGGACATTTCATTTACATCTTCTTCGTCTTCTTCTGAGAGTTTCAAATCTTTTTCTTCTACTAAGTAAGCAAGTGTCTTGTTTTCTAAAGACTCAGCAAAGAGATCTTGATAAACATCTCTTAATGAAGGATCAGATTCACCTCTTGGTTTTAAAATCATTCTACCAAGAGGTGAATCAAAGAAAGACGAAGAAGAATCTGATAAACGTACCTCATCAGGAGATAGATTATCTTCGTAGTATTCTCTTTCTTGCGACAGGTCTGCCATAGCTTCTCTGTACTCTTCTTGTTCTTCTTCTATTCTCTGTTCTATTGGAATTTCATTTCTAGGACTTTCAAAGTCGTATGAGTCTATTTCGCTGGCTGAAGAGATTATTCTATGCCTGTATCTAAATTGTTCTTCAGGAATTCCTACAGACAATGCTACTTCTTTTTGAACTGCATAGTCTTCTATTAGATCTCCTAAAAGAACCATTCTCTGTAAAGTTCCCATTATTATTGATTTATTTTCAGAAACTTTTTCTGGAATATACTTTGAATCGAAAAGTTCAATGACGTATTTTATTAAAGGATTTATGATTGCAAAAAGTGCCATTTTTCTTGTTATTTTTGAAGTACTCTTTACAGCCCCAAAAGATGTTTTAAGTACCTTGACTACTCTGCCTAAGTTCAACAAGACACTTGCTGACAGTGTTATGGCTTCTTCTGCTGGTGTAGGATCAGGAATAGCTTCAACTGTTCTTTGAACCAAATCAATAACATCTCTTACAAGGTTGTCTAAGATATCTGCCATAGACTCAACAACTTCGTCTTTTGGATTAATTAAAAACTGTCTTACTATTTCGTCAGCTTTGTCTCTACCTATTTTAATTTCGTAGATGTTTTTAATAACCCAAGCTGTTGAAGCTCCTGGTAAAAATGTAGAAATCCCAGCTGCAGCTGTATCTCCAACAAAGTCATACGCAGCCGTCTTCGCTGCGTCTATGACATCTCCTACACTTTCGTTTAATAAAAGTATTTTCTCAAGCGAATATCTTGAATTTTCAACTACAACATCTTCGTCAATTTCTTCTTCTTCTTCTTCTAAAAGATCATAATAATCATTCGGTACCAAAGCTTGCATCCTCCTAGAGAAATTTGAATCAGCGCCTCTTGTGCCTAAGCTTCCTCGACTATGTGTACCTAAGTCTCTTCCGCTATAGAAGTTACTTCCAGCACCTGGGCCACCAGCAAAAGAAGGACGTTGTGTTCCGTAATACTCTTTAAGTTTATTCTTTTTCACAGAATAATTATGCAGACAAAACAGTAATTTCTACTGGGAGTGATATATTAGTCTTAGAATCTGTCAAATTCATAACTTTCTTAATTTTTTCAAATTCTTCAAGTGTGCAGTCTATAACCATGTCATCATGTACAAGATAAGCTACTTTTAAATTGTGATCATTGACAAAATCCAAAAATGACAAACTGCAAAAATCTACTGCTGAAGACTGAATCCATTTGTTTAAAATACTTTTATCAGAAAATATTGGTCTCCCGTACATGTTAAAAATAAAGCCTTTCTCGTCAAAATCTCTCTGCAATTCTCTTTCCCACTTTTCTATCTCAAAAAATTCTTTTATCTTATTAAGTGTTTTCTTGTCTCCTCCTAAGATTCTATTTGCTGTATCATCAGATGCTCCATAGAGAACTGACAATATTCCTCTTTTCAACTTCTCTCTTCCTTCAACTTTGATATTTAACTCTTCCATTAGATAATTGTAAACATCTGAATTTTTAATATTTTTACCGATTGCTCTCAAATATAAATTAGGTTCGCATGCTTTGAAGTCAATACTTACTAGTAAATTACCCTCTGTAAGCGACTTACAGCCTTTTCTAAATTCTTTAGAACTAGTTAAATAATTAAAACCATCTTTTATAGAAGTTCTTCCAGAGATACCAGTGTGTGAATATTTTGGTACTTCTAGTAAATTGCCTTCACAATCTTGGATAGGTACTAAATTATGATATAATTTTTTTCTGTTTTTAAATACTTCAGTGTGATAAGTTGTTAAAACTTCTTTAGTAAAATTAATATCGTTTAGAAGTGATCTTGTATATTCTTTACATAGATTTTCACCTAGAAGATACTTCCACTTGACACTGTCGTTTTCTTTTAAATTTAAAGTATCTGATATTTTATGATTAACTTCTGACAGTGTTTTGATACGATCAAATTGACTCAACTCTCTCAGAAAATTTAAGTCTTCTATAGAAACTTCAATTCCTTCTTTCCCTAAACTAATAATTTTTTCTTTTGAAGAATAATCAAAACCGGAGTTAATTTTTAGTTTAGAAATTAAAACTTTTTCATATACATTAAGCATACTATTATTGTTTATCAGTATTCTTCTTTTTTACATGTTTCTAAAATTATTTAAATCTTAAGAATTCTCAGATACAAGACTCATCATATCTTTAAGTCTATTTCTAAAAGAAGTAACTATCATTTGATTTGTTGCTGTCAAAACTGCTGACGTTTTGAAATTTCCTGCTTCTATGATGTGATCCACAGTTTTTACCATGTATAGATTGTCCAAAGAAGTATTAGTTCCGAAATCAATAAATATTTGCTGGCCTCTTGCTAGCATTGGAAATCCCATTATTTCTAAATTGACTGTTGTGGGCAAGAGAACAGTTTCATCAAATCCGTCACCTGGGTCACCATCGTCGCTATCTTCTAATGTCTGTCCGTAAGATTCAACTATAAGAATGTTTGACAAAGGAGAAGATGTATTTGATGAGACCCTAACACTGTTAACTACACCAGTAGCAGCACCGTGTATAATGGTGGGGTGGTTCTGCATAATTAAATTTTTAACAAAACCATAAGAATTTAGATTTTCAATCATTGCATCGTCAGCTCCTGATTTAGAATTTCTAAAGTTCGTACCAAACAAAGAATTGTCAGGATTCATGACGGTGTTTTCATCGTATATGTGAATTCTAAGACATGTTTTTCCGTAATCGATGCCTTTGGAATCTAGATCTCTTCTATTAAGTTTAAAAAAATCTGCAGCAAGTTCTTTAAATCCTGTTGGCTGTGATCCAGTCTCACTAAGAGGCTTATCTCTTGTAGGAAACGTCTCAAAGTACATTGATAAATTAATGGGTGTAAACTTACTCTTATCAAGATAGTTTTGCTTTACAGGCGTTATTCCGGCGCTTTCGAGAGATTCGAATTCGTAAATCTTTCTGATTTTATCACTTTTTTCATCTTCTAACTTTTTTGCCAAAAAAGATTCGTAAGCAGTGATCTGCAAGTCTTCTTCATATTCTGCTTTCTGTTTTTCCGTAAGCTCTATATCTTCTTCTGCTGCTTGAGCTAAAGCAGCTTCAGCTTGTTGCCCAACTTCAATAATATCTGCACTCCTCTGGAATGTGTCATTGCCCTTTAAAATTTCTAACTTTTTAGCTCTCTCAGCTTCTCTAAATTCTTGAAGCTGATTATAGAAAGAACCGTCATTTGGCATGTAAATTCCATATGCAGGTATCGTAATGTTCGAAACAATCCGCTCGAGCATTGGAAAGAAGCCTCTAGTGCTAAGATCTCTAAAAGCATCTTCCGATGCCAATATTCTCTTTTTAATTTGCTCTTCTAAGTCAGCGATTTTTATAGGCAAGCTTGCAGTCGTGTGTTTTCTTGCAGCTGCAGCTTGAGAATTTACAGGATAAAAGAAAAGTTGCACTTCGTCGTACAGACCACAAGTAGATAGAGGATATCCGATAAAACAAGAAATAATTTTCCCAAGAGACACATAATCAGTTCCTGCCTCTAGATAGGTCTTACCCTCTTCAACAGATCCAATTAGCTTAGCATGCTGCCACACTGCAGTTGTATCTTCTCCGTACGTAGATAAATCTGACAAGTATTCCCAGTGATTAGAAGAACATTGTGCCCTAAAAGGATCGATGCCGTAGGGAAGAGACTTGAGTTTAGCAACAATGACATCCCCGGCATTTACAGAACTTGAATCTAGCACAGAAAAAAGATCGTCTCTTAACGATGGATCTTCTGATAATTCTTTAATAGAGTTTTCAGTTAGATTGTAATCAATTCCGTAAACTAACGAGTATAAGTTTCCTAGAAAGTCATTGACTTGTTCTTCTGTTATGTTTCCTTCATCATCTGCAACTTCTTTTGTAAAAACATTTGTATATAAAAACTGTCTCCAGTTTTGTAATCTTTCAAAGGGAATTAAAGATCCAACTTTAGAAAGATCTCCCCTTCCCAGTCTAAGTCTACCTCTTATTTCTTTTACTCTTCTAGCTCTACTTTTTTTATCTTCGGGCAGATCATTACCAAGCCTTGTCTCTATATAATCATCTATTATTTCTTCTAGATCATCAATGATAGAATCAAAACTTATGAGTTTTCCGCCGGCGGCGCTTACGCTTGTCAGCTGATTAAAACCTGAGCATACCAAGTTAAGTGTAATATCAACTGAATTATCTTCTCCGAAGTTATAGTCAGCATTTACTAGCTGATAAGTTCCTGTGTCTCTGAGCGCATTTAAATATTTGCCGAGAGTGTTTGTAGAAGTCAAACTTGCGTCTGGATGTGTCCATCCAAATTCTACTATAAACTTTGTAGACCCAAATTCTTTAGGGGACAAAAGAGGTGATATGTCATTGATTCTAGACTTATCATGAAGCTTGATTTTCATCGAAGCTTTTTTTGTTGCCAACAGTCCATGACCCACACCAGTAATAGAAACATTAAAAGAGAGCAGTGACATAAAAGGTTGGAGTGGATCTGTAACTTTAGAAAAATTATATTCTGATGAGCTTCTTAATCCTTCGTCTTTTTTAAACTGAGAAAAAGAATCTTTTATATCTGACAATTCTTCACCAAACCACTCTCTATTAATATTTGCATTAACCATTGTCTGAGGTGAAGTAAACAAATCCATATAGTTGATCATTCTTCCTTCACCAGCTTCAGAAAATAAAGGCTCCGCCGACGCGGGTACAGGATTGTAAAAAGTTGTCTCTTTATTTTTTTCGTCCTCCGTAGCTCTAATAAAATTATAAATACCCATCTTGTTATAATTTGATTTTTGTCTTGTAAAGACTTTTACATCAAGATAAGGAGAGCACCTAGACATCTCAAGTGGTGATATTGCCGACAAGAAGACGGGCATGTGATTTGCGCTTCTGGCATTGAATCCATGTCGAGGATCTTTAATAACAACTGCTCCAAGACTAGGCTCATTTTTTGAAAAATTATTTCCTTCGCCCACGTTGAAAGTCTCGGGAGGAACTTGATCTAAGACAATATCGCTGTTCTGAAGCTCTTCAATACTAACAGTTCGAGGGCCCTCTCCTGTAGCCTGGGCTCGAGCGATGGCTGCTTCCAATTCAGCGCCCTCGAGGCGCTGAGATAACACTTCTCTCACCTGGTCAAGATCTAGAGGTTCTCTTCCAGTAGGCGGCTGTATCACAGTTCTATTAGCAAACTTTTTTGGATCTATGTACTTGACAACATGTCGCATTTCACTAACTAGGTAATCGTCATATGTATCAGCAATATCGTAACTATTTTGAGGATCGTAGCCGTTAAATGTGTAAGCAACAGAAGGACCAGCTTTCGCTCTTGTGTGAAAAACTGTAACAATACTTTCTGGTGATTTTCCTACGACAGCTTTCCATTTGTCATCAGCTACGTATTGAATATCAGATATACTACATCCACCATTTGTTCTATCAGAAATTTCAGATAAAACATTTCTAATCGCTCTATTTTCAAGAATATCTTCTGGTGTTTCGGTAGATTTTTTACCTAAAATTGCTGATATGACATCACCGTCAGGTATTCCTAAAATAAAGTCTGTGTATTCGTTTGCTGCTTCTTTAATAGAAGCAAAACCTATGTCGACATTTTCAGTTTTTCTACTCATAATTTGCTCACAGCAATAGACCTAAAACAGTTCCCAAGTCAGGAATCACAATAATTGTTCCTGCAGGAACTTGCAATCCCCAGCCAATTCTACTAGCAGCAGCAAGGACCCACCAGTATGATGCATCTCCGTAAACTTGTCCTGCTAATTGATCAAGTCTTCTACTTTCTTCTAAGACTACTGTTTCGAAAGGTATGTTATTATTAACGATGCCTCTTCTAATTACAACATTTGCGCTACTCATTGTCTTTGTATTTGGATCTGGTCCTATGACGTTAATGTATCTTGAGAATGCCATCAATCACCTCGCTTCTTGTTAGTACTACCTTTGCTTAAAACAACAGAGCCTCCTTCTCTAAATTTTCTTTCTGATTTAGAGAATTTTTCTCCATACACGTCTCCTGCGACTGATCTCATAACTTCACCCACGTTGTAAATAGGTGCTCTGTTGTATCCTGTATGATCAAGCCCTGGTGGGATGTCATGAATTACGTCAAAGTTAAAGCTTATGTTACAGCCAATTGGTGCTCTTGCATTATGATCTGTCTCCCAAGGAAAATCATCTAGCCAATTAAAGGTAGCCCCCTTGATGACACCTGCTAATCCTCGTCCTCTCGTAGAATGAAATGCTCTGACATAAGGATTTACTTCTGGTCTCATGAATGTAGATTCTGGATTTTCTGCAAATAAAGAAAATAGCTCTCCTACAACATCAGTAGCAGCAGTTCCTAAGCTTGTCCCGCCTCGTTTTGATCTAGATAATATCAACTCAAGAAGTCCGACAATGTCTGATGAGGCCCCTGCAAAAGCAAGACCTATGATTGACTTGCTAAAACTCTCAGAAGGATCATTCCAGATGTCTTTGTGAGGAACATAGACAATTTTTTCGAATATGCCAGAATCAGAACGATCTTCAATTTTTACTTTATATAGTTTTCTAAACTGTCTATTTCCATTTTTGTCTATTATACCTTCATCGTCAACGACGCCTTTAATAGATGCCAAGACTCTTTTAGTGGTAAATATTCTCTCTCCTGACTCTGAATGATAACCGTCAATCATATTAGGGTTTAAATACACAAATGGATTTAATCCTTTTTCAAAACCTTTTGCATCAAAAAAGTTAGGATCTCTAAGTCTGTCCATCGTCTGTGAAACTAAAATTGGATTTGCAAAACCGTTTACAAGAATTTCTGCCAATCCCTCTGCTGCCAAATCAAAGGCAGCATTTGCAGCAGCATTGCCAAAACCTCCTCCACCTAAATCTTCACCTGCAACGGCATCTGATGCGATTTGTATTAGTCCTTGATAAGATCCAAAAATTGCTCCGAAAGCAGTAATTCCGAAATCTCTTATTTTTCTAAATATCTTCACTAGAAAACCATCCCAAGCAGTCTGAAGAGTTGCACCTCCGTACCCAATTGGATTAGCTATAACACCCGCGTCTCCAATGCCAAAAGTTCTTGCTAATGCAAATCTAGAATAGTTTGACTTTATAACATCGCCTACTCTTAATCGAACTATTGGAGAAGCACCAATTTTCTGTGTAAATGGCTGAACAAATCTTGAACTTTCAGATGGTGCGTCGTTTTCTGGGTCGCCTTGCTGGACTAAAACGCCTTGTGTCCACTGTGGATACAAGAGTGTGACAAATTTATTAATCTTGTACCACATGTCATCAAAGTCTTCTCTGTTAGTAGCATAAATAGTAAAACCTACCTGTATACTTCTTGTTGTTGATTGATACGTTTGAACAGGATCTAGTCTTCCGTAACCCTGTGTTGCGCTAAAATTAGGAGTAATAGTGTCTGACAGCTGAGTTAAGAAAGCATGAAAAGAGATAATTTCATTTGTTCGCAAGTCTTGAATATAAAAAGGAACATACTCAGAATCAAGTCTATCTTCTAAAATTTTTACAACTCTTTCGGGTATTCTAGCAGAAGATCCGTCTGTATCTAAACCTGTATATGTGTTTCTAACTAACCTACTACCGACCATTCCCTTGAGTGGGTTTACTCTTGTGTAAGTGTTGTTTAAGTCTGCAGCTGCTCTTAAAATATTGAGAGGAAGCAAATAAGCTGACGGGACATCACTTTGCTCCCAAGCAAGTGTCGTCGCGCCGCCAGAGTCAGGTGTCGCTCCTGCATTTCCATTCTTTTTCTTTCTACTTTTACCTACTCTGTTACCAGGAATATTGTCTAGACTATCAACATCTCTCACATTTCTAATTTTCTCAGAAGGGTCATCGCTGTTGTTAACACCGTTTGTATGATGAAGACTTTTCTCTCCTATTATAGCAAATATATTTGCTATTTTTGCCACGCTTTCTAGACCTCCGAAAATAGACTTTATAGCATCTCTTGTGCCTTCTCCAGACGATCCTTCAATTGCTAATCTACCTATATCGTCACTAAATCTAAAAGTCTTTTTAATAGCTGCGTTTGACATTGCAAGCCAGAATCCTGGCGAATTATAAGTTTTGTGCAGATGGCTCGATACTTTTTCTGCTGACGTCTCATTATTTCCAAAAATTACTTTGACACCTCTATAAAAACAAGCCTCATAAGAAAAGTCTGTGGGTGTTAAAAAATTATCAAATAGGTAATTGTGCAAAATAAATTTGTTAGATTTTCTAGAAAGACCTAAAATAAGAGGACCGGCATTACCGATGTTTGGAGAAGAAGCGATCTTTTTTATATCAGATGCAATTTCTTGCTTGTCTTCGTTAGCTAATTCATCAATAATTTCTCCATATAGGCTCTTTAAAAGAGTAAACAAAGACATCATGCGAAGTGCTGTTTTTATTTTATGTGTAGGTGTTAAATCTTCAAATCTAAGAGCGTGGTTATAAGTTGTACCAAAAGAAGACTGATTTCCTGTAATAGAACCTTTATTTGACAAGACTGAGCCTTCTGCAGTGTTAAAAGGTACACCCGTGGCATTTCTACTTCTCAAAGTTTCTGCTGTTACTTTAGGAACTTCTTGATCTTGAATATTTCCAGGCATTGCGACAGTAGACTCAAAAATTTCAGCATTTGCAATATCTGTTTGATATATTTTACCCTCTTCTATTATAGGCTGAAGACTGGTTGTTGGCCCTTCTTTTGTGATGTATCCTGACGCTTTTAGAAGTAGAGAAGCACCTGCATCTTTTAGATCTTCAAACGAAGAATAGTATTCTTGATCTTTGTTGACCAGTTGATAATTTTTATCATTGTCAATCTCGGGTACGTATTCACCACTTCTGTCAATATTGCTGCTTTTGCTTAAACTGCTTGGATTTGAGTAAAACTCATCATCCATGTTAAATCTATTGTTTCTTTTGAGAGCAGAAACGCTAGCTTGAACAACAAAATCTTCAGGGTCATCAGTTTCAATAGGAACTACAACGCCTTTTAAAAGATCATTAGCAGTTCGAGGTCCAGTGGGCGCTGATCCGACTGCTATTGATCCATCAACCTTGTTAATAATGGTGTTGAGTTCATCAACAGGGTCGGTGGCAGTTCCTGTGTCAGGATCATCAAAATATCTACTATTACTATATTTGTCTAGCTCACCTTCTAATATACTTCCTGGAGAGACAAAGGGATCAGAAGATATAAATTGGTCAGGCGGGTAAAGGAATTCTCCTCTTTTTCCAGCAGTGGTGTTAGTAGAGTTTCCACCATCGAATTCATAAAAGTTACCTTCTTTTTCAGAAACATATTTTAAAAAATCTCCTATGAGTCCTTCTTCACCCACTAACTCTGTCCCAGTGTGTGTGTCTACACCTAAATCATTTCTGTCTTCATTTAGCGTATACTGAATTGCATCAGTTCCTGCAAATCCGTTTGATGTTAAAAAATCTTTAAGTGTTTCTCTAGACATTATTTATCCAAATCTTTAAGTGCTTCTTGTACATCTTGACGAGACATCACAACATCTGACATTTTTTCAAGCCACTTTTCTTCTCTTATCTCATTCTTAATTGATGTTGTGATGTTTTTAAGAACTTTTTTATCTGTAAATATCTTGTCAAAAATATCTAACATAGGTCCAAATTCTTGAATTAATTCGTCAAAATACATATCAATTTCTTTTTTCTCATCTTCAGAAATATTTTCTACAAAAGTGTTTTTATTTAAAATCATTTCGTCAATTACATCTTGTTTAGTCTTTTTCAATTTTAGCTCCTGGGCTGAAATCTGAGCCCGTTGCGACTCTTTACGTCTCTTTCAAGAAGCGCTGTGGCTATCTGTTCACCAGCAAGTGTCAAGATAAAAGATAGTTCTGTTTCGCTAAAGCCTTTTTTAATAGTTTCAATAATTGGATCTTTAATATCGTCAAGGTCAAATTCAACTTTGACTTCTGTTGGTGACTTTTCAAATTTTTCAATAATGTCGCCAATCGCTTTGACTATTTCTTCATTATTTCCGCTTTGAACCACAGTGGTAGTCGAAGATTCAACTTGAGGAGTAACACTAACGTTAGGCGCAGAAACTTGTTCAGAGAGAGAATTTATTTCTCTGTTGATTTCTGATATTCCACCAGAAACAATACTTTTAGCTTCAGCAAAACTCTTTGACAAGTTATCAAAATCAAAAGAATCACTAATCATAATCATAGCTAATTGAATTTGATCTGAAAGTGCTATTCCAAAATTATCAATTTCATCGAGATAAAATTGCATTTGTGTGCCACCATCAAATTGATCACTCCCCAGAGTTGTTGCTAATCCTTCAGTGGCAGCTGCCCAAGACCCGGCAGCTAATCCAGCTTCTGATATTCCTCTTCTAAGTCCTTCATTAGCAAGGGTGTGCATAGATGTTCGAACTCTCGCCGGAGCGTCGACATCAAATTGTGTCATTTGCGCTTCTAGTTCTGATACTCCTTCTGAACTAAAACCATTAAACATGCTTGCAAAGAAGTTGCTACCCATCTGAGCAATTTTGTTGACCGCGGTTGCAGTAAATTTTCCTAGAGAAATATTTGCTTCATTTACTATGTTAGCAAAATCTGTCCCTTGGCGGAAAGCAATTGCCGAATTCTGAACGGCTTCTGACATTGCTGCCGATGCTTCTCTTACTGATCCACCAGTCATGATGCCTGCTTGCAATTGCAATGCTTCAGCTATTTCTTGTGAACTTCTCTGAACTTTAACCATCGTCTCATTTAAAGCATTCATAGCATCTGCCTGAGACCTAGTAGACGCTTCTTGCGATCTTGCTCTTAAGTCTTCCATAGAAGATACTTGCTGTCCAGTAGACATAAACATCTTCATTTCTTTGATACCCATGCCTAAAGAATCTGCAAGAGCTCTTTGTCTTGTCTTAGACATGCTTTCAACATCGAGTCCTTGATCAAGAAGCTGCTCTCGCATCCTATGCAAGAACTGCTCTTCGTCTTCGTTGGCCAGATACATCATCTCCATGGCATCCATTTGAACGCCAAACATCGCTGAAAGATCACCCATCTTTGTCGCAGCTGCGTCAAAGTCTCTGAAGGGTTGCATCATACCCTTGAAAGTCTGGATTGAGAGTCCCATCTGACTTAAACTCGCAACAATTCTGGCAGCACCGGCTACTGTGATATCAGTAAATGTGTCCATATCAGCTTTGACTTCTCTAATTCCTTCACCCATTTGTGTGAAAGGAACACCTACAGCATCACCTACAACTTTTGCTTGATTTGCTATGTCATCTAAAATAGCTGTTGAAGCCTCACCAGTTTCAGCATAAGACACAGCAATTAATTCAGCAACATCTTCTGAAGACATTTGCATAGAATTTTTAAAGATGGCCATGTTCGCCATCATTTGCTCATCAGTCTGGTGAAGAAGATTTATGTTTGTATCACCCAGCTCAGTAACAAAGTCTCTTAAAGAATCAAGAAATCTGTCAGGCTCAAGCCCTTCAAACTTCATAAATTCTAGCATGTTTGCTTCAAAAGCCTTTATCGATGTTCCGACAGCCTTTGCGCCTAAGTTGGTAGTTCTATTAATAGCTTCTGAAATTGATTCTCCGCTCCTAACAGAAATTCCTACTTGCCTTCTTAGGTCTCTAACTAGTTTCGCGCCTGCTTCGTTTTGAATTTTTACTAATTGATCTAATACCGCAAATGATATATCTCCACCATTTGCAATCATTGTCATAATATGATCTGATAAAGATTGTGTTGCTCTTACAGATTCACTCATGAGTCTTGTTGACTGTGTCTCTACCTGAGCCTCTGGAGGAGGAGTCGGTACAGTAGGAGTTGTACCCGGAGGTGTACCCGGAGTCCCTCCAGCAGGAGTTGGAACACTTGGAGGACTGCCCATACTCGAAGCAGCATTTGCAAACCCTGATGCGATTGCTGTCTCTATTGCTCTTGTTAATGCTGCTAAATCTGCTGGATCCATTTTACTTTACTCCTTTTATAAATATCTCACACCAGCTTTTTATTTATAATTTCTTCAACTCTTGATAATGGAGCAAAACTTTCTTTGTCTTGTGTGACAGATTTATTCAAGTTATTTTTTTGATCAAAATGTTTAGACAAGCGTTTTATGTACCAGTGTCTATATCTAACTGGTAGATTTTGCACTTCAGAATAATTCATATTCAGGTGCATCTGAAGCAAGAAACTTTCTTCTAGAAAGCTCTCCCTCCAGTTATTTAGTGGGCCAAAAAAACTCTGATGTCATAGGCATTGTTGATTCATTGTGTGTTCCACAGTTTTTACACTCAAACTCACAAGACATATCCATTCCTGGCTCACTGTCTATAATAAATTTTCTCAAAGCTTTAGAATCAAAAGCAGGCATATTCATTACAAAATGTTTAATTTTCATACGATCAGTGATTCCGTCAACTGATACTATTGAGTTTTCTAAGAAAGAAGTAACATTGTTACTTATAGATGCGCCTGTTACTTTTTGCATACTTTTATTTGCCACATTTCTTTCTCTTTCTTCTCTAGCTGTATTGTACTTGAAGATAATAGCTTTTTTTGTGACTGGCAATTTAAATTCAAACCTATTTTCTCCTGCTGAAGAAGGTTTAATATTAAGACGTTTAATAGGAATAGAAGTTAAATCAATTAAAATCTCATTATTTTGTCCACAAGACTTACAGGCACTAGACGCATGATATTCTGGACCGTATCCTGTTACTCTGATACCTATCATTAGAGCCATTCTGTCTCCGTTAATCATGTCGTCGCAATTAATAGATTTATCTACTAGACAAGCATTGATTAAATGTGTAAGTGCTGTGCCTTCTTTATGAAAAGCCGGTGAAGCAAGAATGTCTTCTTCTCTTGCAGTCATAGCCTTGATCTTTAAGGCATCTGTATTGTATAACGTACTGTCAGGATTATAGATAAGCCCTCTTGTAGGCAGAGGGATTAGTTCGATTGGTACTTCCCAACCAAATTCATCTTTCATAACATTTTGACGCATAACCTGGCTAGAATCAGGTGTAATTTCTTGATTTGACATGTTTACTCCATAAAAAAACAACCGTATTAAGTATACGGTTGTTTAATTTTCGAGTAAAACTTATTTTAAATCAGAACTGGAGCACACAGTTATCAAACTTAATTGTGGCGTCTATGTACATGATGTCATCGCTAGTATAGTCAAGAGAACCAAAGTTAACACTAGTTAAAAATGCGCCCTTGATATCCCAAAGCTCAATCACAGTACCAATAGGATCTAGCATTTTTAACTGGATATCACGCTTGTAAAAATCAGCATAACCTGCACGACCAGAAACTGACTCGTAATGAGTCCTAATCCATTCCATCATTTGTTGCCCACCCGAAGGTGCAATTGGATCGTGAAGTTTAATAGATAAGTCTTGAAACTCAAGCTTGCTTGCAACTCTTCTGTAGCTGTTGATGTAATCAATCTTCTTTTCACCAATGTTCACGTTAGGTCTATTTGCTGAAGTCACCAAGAAAGAGTCAATACCTTCAATTGCAAGAACCCATCGATAATTTCTTTTAGGTTCAAACTTATTGGGAAGCATGTCTGTGACTGATAGTGTCTCTGCCATTTAATTCTCCTGTTATAATATATAGTTCTTACTAGATAGTTGTTCCGGCATTTGTGACAACAAAATCGAGAGCAACAAACTCTACAGATCTTGTAGGCTGCAAGTAAATCTTTCCTCGAATTGTATTGTTTTCAACATCGGCTTGTGTGGTTGTTGTTGTGTCAATAATCACCTTGAATCTATCGACACCTTGTGCATCTTGTACTGATTGTAAAATTGGATTAACAAGATTAGAAAACTTAGCAAGAGTTTCTGATCTGTTAGGCTCAAACAAGAGAGTGTTAGCAACATTTCTAACTTTTCTTCTTACATCAATTAAGAGTCTTCTAACGTTTACTCTATCAAGAGCTGATGCATTAGCAAGCAATGTCTTTTGTCCCCAGATTGATAGTGACTTACCTGGGAATTTTGCAAGTGGGTTAATATCAGCATCGTATAGATCGTCTAGATTTGTACGATTTAGCTGAACGTTGGTGGTCTCAACAGTATTTAGAACGCCTCTCGTAAATCCAGCCGGAGCGTACCAGGGGTGTCCTATTTTATCATTGAGAGAGTATGCACCAAGAACAACGACCGAGGGAGGCACTGCTACGAGACCTCTAGTATCCGGATCTTCAACTGTTACGTCTGGGAAGTAAGCAGCTGCGAAAGATGTGTCTAGAACTCTATTCTTAAATGCAGTAACTGTGTTTGAAACGTGCGGCTTCTGTATAGAAGAAGTAATAACAGTATTAAACTGATCTCTTTCTTCAATGTCAGTCACAAGAATTGCGTCAAACCTTCCTTCCACAGTTGTAATTGCGTAGTCTGATACAGCTTCGTGTCTAATTCCTGGAATAGAAAGAATCTGAATATCAACATCAGATGTTGAGCCCATTATATCAAGGGCTTTTCTGTAAGCACTAATTGTAGGACCTGATGTTCCTCCTTGATTTGTCTCGTCATCAATTTCTCGCTTAACAGAATTATTTGTTAAGTCTCTTTGATCTTTGTTGAATATATTAACACCGTCAAAACCTCCTTGGAGAGGTACAGTAAACTTTAAGAACTTTCTGTTAGAAACAACAGAAAAATCATCAACCGTCAAGCCTCTAGTTTTAGCAGTGGCATCTGCAGCGATAATACCTTTTCTGACATAAGATGCACTGAGCCAGTAATCAGCGTCAGCCAATCCTGAAGATCCAGTTCTCACTTGAATATTTTCAAGAGTAAACTTGTTAAAATTAAATCTGTCGGAATCTCTAATAGTTCCTAATGCATCTGCAACACCTGCGTTATCACCTTCAGAGAAGTTAAAACCGTCAGTTCTATGTGTTGGAAAATGTTTTGTATAGGTTTTAAAAGTATTGTCAAAAGCAGAGACTAAGTTAGGCTTTGTCACTGAAGTCTTGAGGTTTGTCTGTATACCCCAGTAAAGTGCAGGATCTTCTCTCTTGCTTATTCCCGTACCTTGTGCAATTGTCTGTCTAAAGGGTATAGCTGGTTCAATAACTCTTCTGTGGTGATCTGATCCTACCAAATCTCCGTCAACACCGGGATCTAACATTAGAGAACCTGAAGTCAGAAGGTGACGTGGGCCTCTAAAGCCCAAAGGCAACGCTTCGTCAGGTACTTCCTTATTCTTTAGCTGATCTGAAAGAACTACTCTTACGTATCTAGATCTGACATCATGATTGCCTTCAACTACAATTTTTTGAGATTCAGCATCACTATCAAAGTTAAAGAAAACTTTTTTATCACCTATTACTCTGCCGATGTAACGAGGTGAAGAGTGATCTAAGGAAAGACCTCTAAAGCTCTCTAATACAACCTTTTCATCATCTGAATCGTAAAAGTCTCTTAAGACAAGATCGAAAGTTCCGAACTTATCAGTATCAGATGTTGACTTTACAATATTTTCTATAGAAAATTTAAACTTATGAGAAACACCACTTCCGTCTGAAAGTGTCTCTATCTTGAAAAGGTTGTAAGGTGAAGCACCAAACTTTTGAGATATTACAAAAGGTGAAGAAGCGTTACTAAATCTATCTTCAAAAGATTCATAAACAGGTACGTTTCCTGAAGCAGTATTTCTTCCAACAGAAGAAGACAATAGAAATCCTGTAGGCTCTCCATCTCCATAAACGCCAGGAGTAACAACACCCGCGCCGGTCACAACAGCGAAAGATGGGTGAATGTCATAGTGACCGTACAGAAGGTGTCCTTCTTCTTCAAGCTTAAGCGGATCAGTATTCAGTATATTTGCAATGTAGTTTGGTGAATACATATCAAAAGAAGCTGTAAGCACAGAAGGCTTTGCAGCAGTTGACTTAAACCCATTCATAAACATTACAAAATCGCTTCCGCCACCGGAGGTAACAACTGATCCTGTCATGTGTCCGCTAGTTGTGCTCGAAGCAGCTGTTGAAGAAGGTGCAGTGTTTGTAGCGCCTCGAGCACCGCTAAGTGTTAAAACAACGCCAGAAGCAGCAAGTACGACACCCCTTAAAATAGCACTAGCTTTATTCTCACCAGAAGTTTGAATACCAGCATCAGAAAAGACTGTACTCCCGGCTGACTCTGACATAAAACATCCAAGAAAGTATGTTCTTCCTTCTCCATCACCGCCAGAGTTTGCATACGGGTTATCACCTTTGATACCGTTTGCTTGCACCTGTCTTTCACCTACAACGAAACCTCCGCGTGTAACGTTTCCTGTAGAAGATGATCTCTTCTTCCCGTCACCTGCACCCAATACTTTTACATATGTTAGTGCCTGAGCATTCTTAAGCCACTCACTGGCAGCAATCGGTCCATATTTTAATCCGTCCGACGCGCCGTATGTAAGTTTGTATTGACCATAAGTTGCAAAAGTTAGCGGAATATAAGCAGGTCCTTCGTTTGAAGTGCCAATAATTCCTGCAGGGACACCAGTCGGCCCAGTTGGAGTAGGACCAGATAAGTCAATCTCTCTTGTACTGACACCTGCTGATTTAAATGTTAGCTCTGCCATGTTTTATTCTCCATGTATCTTTTATAATTATTCAAAACTTACACCTGAATTTGTAATAATGAAGTCTATTGCAATAAATTCTACTGCTCTCGTTGGAACAAGAATAATCTTACCATTCAGCCTGTTTTGCTCTATGTCTTCATTTGTGTTATTGGAAGAATCCATAACTATTCTAAAACTGTCAATACCTTGATTTCCTTGAATTGACGCAAGCTTTGGCTTTGTGAGAGATATAAACTTTGCACGTGTAGCGGGTGTATTCTGTTCAAATATTAGACTATTTGCAATGTCTGAAACTATTCTCTTTACTTCTAATAACATTCTTCTAACATTAACTCTATCTAGTGAAGATTTTGCTTGCTGAAGTGTCTTTTGACCAAATATAACAAAACCTCCGTCTGGGAAGTTAGCTATAGGATTAATGCGAGCGTCGTACAGAACGTTTCTATCTTCTGCTGTAAGTCTAACTTCTGTATTTAAAACAGAATCAAGCGATCCTCTATTGAAACCTGCAGGAGCAAACCATGGATAAGCTATTCTATCATTGTATCCTAGCGCACCGAGTGCAACAACTGAGGGTGGAACATTGACTGCTTCTCCTGTTAGATCGTCTTCAATAATAACGTCTGGGAAGTACGTAGCTGAGTAATTGTTGTCAAGTGCTCTTCCTTCAAATTGCTCAACAGATTTTCTAACATTCGGTCTAGTTGATGCATCATCATATAGTCTAGTAGGAGTATCATCGTAAGAAGGCATATCCATCAAGTAGATAGCTTTACTATATTCTTTTGTTTTCTCCATTGCAAAGTCTGTAACATAGCTATCACGTATGCCTGGAACAGTTACAATATTAACTCTGGTAGCAAAAGGATCTGTGATTATTTTCAAAGCTGATCTGTATGAGCTTATAATGTTATTGTCTTTTGCTGCACCCGGCGAGGATGAAACTGAAAGTCCGATATAACCCAAAGCATCTCCTGCAGCTTTTCCGCCTGCATCTACAGAAGCTGCCTTGTCATTCATCTTTCTTTGATCTCTATCGAGAATATTCAAGCCATCAAACCCACCGTAGAGCATGTTTGTAAACTTCATATAGTCAGTAAATCTATTAAAAGTAACGGCTGAGTTTGCAGCAGCGATTGTGCCAAAAGTCATTCTATTTCTAGAGAAACTATCTGTAATTGTATACTGAGGCTTAGAAAGTTTTCCGTTTCTAATGTAGGCGGCCTCTAACATATGCTCTGAGACTGATGCTGTCAATGCAGTAAGTATAGCAGTTGGTGTTTCTCCCGCAGTGGGAGAATGATAAAGAGCAACATTTGCCAAAGTAAACTTATTGTTATGCAACGCATCCCCACCAGAACCGGTAACAAGAACATCAAGATTTGCAATACCCAGCATCTTTGAGTAGCTGCTTAAGAGATTGTTGTGTTCTCCTGAACCATTTGCTTTTAAGGCAGCATTTGTGACATTGTTTTCTGATGGTACTCTTTCAAACTTAATTCCAAAGAAGTATCTCGAATCAGCTAGCTCGAGTGAACCCGGGTCTCCTTCAAAAGCCGGTGAAGAAGAAACAGCGCCTCTTGTTGATTTAAATCTAAGAGGAACTGGAGGCACAATAGAAGAAGTGAGCGGTAGTTTTGAAGTTGACGCAGACCCGGTTACGAAAGCCAGTCTTGCGCTAGATGGATCATTTAAGCTTCCGTCACTGAGAATGCTTGTATTATCTGTAAGACTTGTTGAAGTCTTGAGTAAAGGAAGACCTCTAAATCCGAAAGGAAGTGCCCCTTCTGGAATTTGTCTATCTTCCACTGCAGCATTCATAATAATTCTAACATAAGCTGATTTATTAGGCCTCTTTCCTGTGACGTTCAAACGTCTTTCAGACTCGGTCTCTGCATCAAAATTATAGTAAGCTTTAAGATCACCTATCTTAGTTCCGACATAATTTTCGTCTCCTGGATTTAATGTACAGAGCGAAAATTGCTCCAGAATCTTAAGATCTGTATCTGTGTCATAAAAATCTCTAACTAGAACTGTGAATGTTCCATAAGGATCTTTTGGATTTGTTGATTTTCTAAGATTAGAAATTGAAATCTTTACTTTTCTATTGCCAGCTATTCCATCATCAAGCGCTTCAAAGTGGAATAAATCATATTCTTTTTCTCCAAATGGTTGGGAGATAAAAGATGTTGATCTTGCTGTCTGATATCTAGTGTTGAAAGATCCAAAAAGCTGTGTAAAAGTAGTCCCAGACCCTCCGGCGCCGGCGTTTGTATTGCTAGATCCGGATAAGATTGCAACTGTTGCATTAGATCCATCAGATTTAACTCTTGCTAGCTCATCTTCAACAGGAAAATCTGCGTAAAGATAGTGCTGCTCTTCATTAAATCTATCAGGGTTGGTATTCAGTATTTTCCCAACGTAGTGCTTGCTATCTGGATTAAGCGATGCAGTGTAAATCTTGATACCTGAAAAAGCTTCATCACTTGAAAAGTTAGAACCGGCTGCAGAAGAAAGAACAAGCTTGAACATTCCTTGTTCTGTAGTTCCGTCATATGATCTTACCTTAGCAGTGTCACCTGATGTAGAAGTTCCTGCATAAAATCCATTATGATCTAAAACTTCGAATCTTGATCCGCTAGGTGTCATAAGCATTGCTCTTATGAGATGTACATCTGACGCTGCATCGACAGAACTGTTGTCAGAAAACACTGGCATACCGTAAGCTTCGTTAGCTGTAGGATCATGCTTTGCAGCAAGAAACTGGACAACGCCGTTAAATCTGCCTTCTCCAGAAACGCTAGATCTTGAAGAAGCAGCTAGTAAAAATCCTGCGTTTTTAACTGTTCCTGCCGTTTGGGTATTTGATATATCTGTGGTGGTACTGTTAGCTCCTGCGCCTAAAACTCTTACATAAGTAAGTGCAGTTCTGTTCTTAAGCCACTCGTTTGCTGCATAAGTTCCAAATTTTTCCGGATCTAGAGATCCAAATTTATTTTCAAAATCTAAAAATGACCCGACTGTAACAGGAACAAAAGCGGGTCCTTTTTGCGCAGTTCCGATAACTCCCGCAGGAACGCCAACAATTTCCGTTGTTCTTTGAGTTAGATCAATTTCACGCTCAAAAAAGCCCGGAGATCTGAAAGTTTGTTCTGCCATCAATTACTCCTAAAAATTCCTATTATAACTATGTTTGTCTTTGCTAAACATCTATTTTAATTATGACTCAATTCTCTCAATTTCTTCAATAATCTCAGAAGAAGCAACAGTTTCTCCGGCCCTCTGATTTCTAGTTCTTATCTTTGAAAATTCTGTTTTTGTTGATTTTGTAAAGGGATTTATTATAGTATTTTGTATAATTTCTCTTGATTCTCCTCTCACTAACTCGTGCTCTTTAATGTTTGTAAGATCTTCAAGAACATGCCTTTTTACAGTTTCTCCCTTTCTTTCAGGTTGATAGTTAATAGATTCAGCATCACCACTATATACTCCAAAACTCAAGTTAGGAGCCGAAACATAGCTTCTTACCATTTTTGGCATACCGGGATGTTTAGGGTTTAATATGTAACCTGGAATAGTCACAGAAAACGTGTGTTTAATAATTCTTTCATCTTCTGTAAAATTATCTAAATTTGTACCAGAATTTGAAAATGGGCCTGAAAAGAAAGCTACTAATTCATAGCCTCCCATTGTCACAATAGGAATTTCTTCTCCCTGCCCAGTAAAATTTACGAGAAGCGTTTCAAGCATTTGATTTGATTGCTGCATATACTGCGTCCAAAAAACAATGTCATAAGTAACAGCAACAAATTCGGGATATGGAACCTGTATTACTTCAAATATATTTGTCCCTAACTGCTCACCTAGACTTACTTTTGCGCCAGCAGAAAATTGTATGTTTGCATTTTCTCTTCTTGTTGAAATTGTATCAGGTTTTACGCCAAAACCCGGAGCTGGTGTATTTGAAAGAAAGTGTCTTTGAGAAGAAACATTATCTTGATGTTTAATACCTTGTTTGTTAATAATGTTTTGATATTTTCTGTCTCTTTCACTTAATCTATATTTAATAACATAATTTTCTTGTTCTCTAAAAGCAATTGCAGTTTTTTTATTTGATTGAGACGGTGAGAAATCAATATTTTGTCGCATAATAGAAATCAAAGGCAAAATTAAAGTGTTTTCTCTATCTCTAATTGGGTTTTTTCTTCTAGTTAGCGCAAATCTTTCACCTGATGCAAAAATAACCGGTACTTTTTGAAGTGTACCTTTGTGTTTAACTTCAAAAGAAAGTTTTTTGTCAAATAGCTCAAAGATGGCTCTATCAATATCTTCAATTCCAATAGAAGGGATGTCAAAATCTTCAGGCGCATTATTGCCGTCAAAATCTTTTATAACTTTTTCACCTTTAATTTGATGTCCCATAATTAATCTCCGCCTTCATCATAAAAAGACGATCCTACACTTCTAGGGTCACCTTTAGGAGAAACTTCTTTTGGACCGGTTATTGGATCTTCTAAAACACCATTTTCTCTTAGTTGTCTAACATCTCCAGTTTCTCCAAGTCTATTTTTATCAAAACCTCTCTGCTGAACAAAAGTCTCCTGAACAGCATCAGCATCTGAGTAAGCTTCTGAGGTTGGTCCAAATATTTTTGCAAGAAATTGACCTTTTCTAGATTGTTTCCCTGTAATTGTAATATAACTCTTATGCTCAATTTGACCAAAAATTGTGTTTGTAGCAGGTCCTTTAATTACTTCAAAAAATGTAGACCCATAAGAGAAAAAATCTCCTTCTAAAACTTCAATACCTTTATCAAGAAGATCTCTTGATTGAACGTAAGCTTCAACTGTGTAGTATTCTTCAGAACCAAATCGGTTTGTTCTAATTTCTTGAGGCTGATATTTAACTAAGCAGTCTATTTCTATTGGGTTTTCGAAAACTTTGTCAGGAGACTCTTCGTACACATCATGAACTTTTGACTTAACTTCTGATATTGGAAAATAGTAAATTTTTTGTCCAACTACATCTTTGACTAATTCTTTTGCGGTGTCATTAATAAAATTAATCTCTCTTGGCGTTATAAAAAATCTTCCCATACGTCACCCCATGAATATTGCTTTGCCAATAGGCATTGGTATATAACGCAACTGTTTGTTCATCTGCTCAGCTCTGGTTGATTGTATTTCTATTAGCTTGTCATAAGTCATTGTATCAAGCATTTCTTTTAACTGTGTCTTGAGATCTTTTTGATCTTCTCTTCCTTGACTAATTAAATCACCACCGTTGAGAGAAACATCACCACCGGGTATTGGAATATTTCCAAACTTAGATCTGATTAATCCTAATTGCTCTTTAGAAAGTGCTAGTGTAAACTGTCTAATCCACTGCTTACCAATTGAATTAATTCTTGAATATGTTAAATTTCCAAAAGGAAGATTAGACATATTTGAAACGCCGTGTATCATTTCATCTTTGTACGATGGATCCATAGGATCAGCATACTGCCTAATTCTAACCCATAACTTCTTGCTATCAGACGTGGGTGTAGGAAATATTCTTAGTTTTGTTCCAGAAACTTCATACGAATAATTTGACCTTCTAACTCTATTTGAAAGATCTAACTGACCAGCGCGAAGAATATCTTCAAAAACAGGTAACACGTAAAATATTGTTTCTGGAGTAAAAGACTCAAAGCTAAACTCGTTATTTAAATAATTGATAGCAGATGTTGTATCAAAAAATCTGTAAGCAGCTTGCGGATTAAAGTGGAACATTTCTACAATCTTAAGCTTTCCTTTTGTATTATCAAACAATGCAGATCCTCCTGCATCTTTAAGCTCTGTGTATAGATCATAATCTTGTCTACCCATTTCAAGCTGAATAGACCCGGATAGGGTGTTATAAGATCCTCCCACTCCTGCTTCCATTGCATAAGGTTCTGCAAATCTTGTTAAATATTCTAAGTTGTCACGAACATATTTTTCTTCAGCACCGGTCATGCTTCCAGTAGCATAACCAAGAAAGTTTACCAATTGTGACTTTGCTTGATACTGATTTAAAATTGAGCTGTACTCTAGAGAAGCTTCTTCCATGTTTCCCCAGACTTGCTTTTTTGTTAATTCAACGCTAAGAATGTCATCACCCAGCTTTCTCTTAACAAAAGTCACCATCTGATCAGCCTCAGTTATGAAGTCTGAGTCTGAATCAAAGATGCCAAATGGTGTGGGTGAAGTCACTTCAGAAAAATTAGCCACAGAAGTCTCCGAACAGAATTGGTCCTAATATATATTCTCGAGAGTTCTGATTGACAAAAATTATCCGACTCCCTCAAAACCATTTGATGCAGTCAAAATTGGAAACTGATCTTTATCAATTGCTGTGTATCCTGCTGCGACACTAAAAGGTAGACTATTGTGTGAAGCTGATAGGAAAATTTTAGTACATTTAACTTCAAGTCGCATTGTCTGCTCTCCAGCATGAAGAGTATAAAAATTACTATTTTTTACTTTAAATGCGTTTTCTGAAAAAGCGATAGATAGATTTTTGTTTGTGCCACCGGCGGGCTCGTTGTTGTGAACACAAATCCACCTAGTGACACCTGGAAACTCAATTTCTCTTGTGCTGCCTGCAGGTGTAATAATGGAGCTGGTCAAATAAGGCCAACTACTAACTTGATATTCGGGTACAAACCCTAGTCCTGGTTTCGGATTGTTTAAGCTCATTTTTTCTCCTACTTATCTGATTTTTCTTGCCAGTCTTTTGATATGCTATCTTTAGTTATTGGTCCACCTCTTGCCCATGTTGTGCAAGTTCTAGCTGAGTGGCACTTAAAGTGATGCATCCAACAATAACCTAATTCACCGTCTTTATCTGAAACTTCGCCAGGCATGCACTCTTTCATTCTCGGACTGACATCAAAAGCAACACAGTTTCCGCATAAAGACTTTTTAGCAGCACGCTCAGATGTTTCCCATTTTTTAGCAACTTTTTTCCAGTAGTCACCAGGTTCATCTATGTTTAGTGGACCATACATAAACTTTTTAATAGTGCTATCTCTATTTTTTGTGTTTAATTCTACATCACCAGCAGCTGCAGGACAAGCTAGGCCCTCGACTGCTTCTTTGAGAAATTTTCTCCACCCTTCCATTATAAGTTTCATTTCTTATATCTCCTTTCGCTTATGGGCTGATCTTCTTCTTGAACACCGTGTGCTTCATGAACTTCTTTAATATCGTCTGAATCTTTTACTTTTTCTAATAATCTTGCTGGCACGTTTGTCTCAATAGATCCGTCAGGCCATTCGATGTCATAAATACTAATATTGCCCTGCTTGTCGAGAGAATGCCACAAAACATATCCAACTTCGTTTAAGGAAGAACCCTTCTTCCGAACGTGAGTCAGTCACGTGTGCCCAATAATATCATCATAAGCCTTGTCTTGCTTTGCATGTGGAATTAAATCAACTCCGTAGTCATGATCCTTAGCAAAACTTAGACGCTCTTGCTCTTCTTCAAGTGCCTTGTTTCGCTCAACTGCGCGCAGCTGGCGCAATGCTTTTCACGTGACATTGGCTTTTTAGAAAGCGCGCGTCTCGTCTTTCTTCCTTTTTGCGGATTCTTTGGATAGACCTTGTAACCGCCTTTGACCTTTCTTATTTCCTCATCCACAAGTGAGGCAATGATTTCCTTTAAAAGGGCTGCTGAGACCTTCACAGATGACTCCTGTTGAACATTGTTTGCTTTCTAATATAGATAGGTGTTTTGAGTTTAAAGTGTCTTAGAAACAAAACAGGCAGCCCTAAAAAGAGCTGCCTGAAATTGGTTTTTAAGTTTAAAATTAGCTCTGTGTTCCTACAATTGCCCCGTCGCTGTCGGCAGTAGGCACAGCTGTGTGTATTCTTAAATCACCGGTTGAATCAATAAAAAGATACCGAGTCTCTCCTGTAGGAGCTTGTAGTGAAATGTAAGAAGGCTTATTTGAACCGGTTCCACATTTTAAATCGATATGACCAGCTTCAGCTGAGCCTGAAACTGCTATATCAAAACCATCACCAGTTAGCTGGTGCAAACCTTTTGAGTCTGTTACTAATACTTTTGGCATAATTTTCTCCTTTTTGAGTTTACTTGTTCGCAAGATTCCGGCACGCTGGCGAGGTCAGCTTTATGCAATTGTACCGGGCCTAAGTATAATTATAAATCTTCAACTAGTTTTTCTAATTTTTTATTAAAATCTTGTCTAGACATTTTTAAAGGCTTTTCTTTAATTCTTTCTTTTAAGTAGTGTACAATTTTATCAACACGTGGATCTGCTTCACCTGTTGGCTTTTTTCCTAATTCTTTTCTAAGAGCAGTAACCTCTTTTCTGAGAGCTGCGATATCACTTTCACATTTTGCACAGCACTCTGCTGCGGATGCTGCGGATGCAGCTGCTGTCTTTTTAGTTGGCATTACTTCCTCCGATATTTGAAATGCTTCGTTATAAGTATTATATTAATCTCTTTTTTACCGGAGTAAAAATGATCATCACGAACAGCAAGATACCGCAACTTATGTCAATTATCATAAACGTTTACGCCATTACACTTTGGCCATTTGTCTTTATTCGCGATGAAGGCAATGAAGATACCATCTGGCATGAAAAAATCCACCTGCGTCAACAGGTGGAGTTAGCAATTATTGGATTTTATCTTCTCTACGGAGCATTTTGGCTCTATAACTTTATTAAGTTAAGAGATAAAGAAGCGGCATACTACGCAATTCCATTTGAAAAAGAAGCATATGCAGCTTCAAGTGGTGGCGAAACTTATCTTAGCAAGCGTCAAAACTACGCTTGGATTAACTTCCTGTAGATCCAAAACCACCAGAACCTCGATTGGTGTCTGATAGCTCTTCAACTTCTCTAAGCAAGACCTTTGGTCTCTCAATTATGAGAAGCTGTCCTATCTTATCACCCGGGTAGTATGACTTTCCTCTTCGCATTTCTGTCTTAGTAAATTTAAGCATAATGTCACCACGATAGTTAGAGTCAATTACTCCTACTGAGTTACCTAAAATAAACTCTGTCTTTGTAACTGAGCTTCGTGGGAAGAGTAGACCAACAAATCCTTTTGGAATCTCTATTGCAATACCTGTGTTAAAAACAATATTTCCCATATCGTCTTCTTCTCTAGTTACTGCCCATAAATCAAGACAGCCATCTCCTTCTAGAGAATATTTAGGCTTGACAGCATCTGGATGAGTCTTCTTAAAAGACGCAAAAATCATTCATCACCTCGCACAAAAGCAAACATGCGTCGGGCTTCGTGAATAATTTCTGTGACTGTAACATCACCATACTGTTTATGGGTTTCCCATCGCATAGCTGCTTTTCCTAAAAGAATATCTTTTGACAAGTTTAGCAACTCTAGACGCAAAGATTCTTCTGGTGATAATGTAGGAGGACCTTGCTGTAAAATCATGCCTATCGGACCTTCTGACTCTTCATTTTCTTCTTCGTTTGTTTCAATTTCTTCTTGGGACATAAAAACTCCTATAAAGTTATATTAAAACAAATTTTAAAAAAGTACACATAAAACAAAAAAGGCCCCTCCGAAGAGGGACCTTCCTGTGTCTAGGACAGAGGCGTTATCAGATAACGTCCATGTCCATACAGGTGACTGTACCGTAGAAGTCAGC
>Ga0181577_10000619_pt1 | contig 28907 bp, 14 predicted proteins | sample 101ome_21_FD_132468 | JGI IMG/M metagenome (GOLD analysis project Ga0181577, IMG submission 132468) | Coastal salt marsh microbial communities from the Groves Creek Marsh, Skidaway Island, Georgia - 101413BT metaG (megahit assembly) | ecosystem: Environmental > Aquatic > Marine > Intertidal...
ACGCGTCTGTTGCCGTGTAAATTTTCATTCGCGATGCTGTGCATGTAATCGTATCGAGTTTGCCCGGATTGAATCTGAAGCGACCGTCGAGGCAGATACACGTCGACACGCTTTTCTGGGAATTTTTCATTCGTGTACGTCATCGTGCAGTCGCACACCAAACTCAGATTCACGAGTAAATCGCTCGACAGCTGTCTGTCGTCGCAGTGCGGCGTCAACACGCTTCCTAAATCTTTTCTGTAATTTATGGCGTTGCATTCGTTCGGACTGAAATTTTTAAGCGTCGGATGCGCGTCGGCAAACTTTTTGATGACCAACTCTCGCAATACTCTCGGAATCGGCACCTTAGCCGGCTCGACGATGCGTTTGAGAAGGTTCGGCTCGACGCCGTATTTTTTCCCTTCGTGCGCGCCGTTGAAACTCGAATCTCGCCATGGACGCTCGACGTCTTCGTCCAAAAATTCTATGATTCGTCTCTCCTCGTCTTCATCGATGAAATTCTCGATGAGAAAGTGGCCCGGAAGTTTCACCATCGCCATTCTTTTCGCCGCTCGACGCATCTCCGCGAACGCGTCGTTTGTCTCCTCCGCCGATTGCTCTTCGTCCGTGCGTCCCTTTCGCCGACGCGACTCGCCGCGTTCGATCCACCCGCCTCTCAACTCATCCCCAGCGACGAATCCCGTCGTCGTCTTCCCCGTGTGACTCCTTCGACCGCGAAAATCCTCCTTCACCGTCCTCGCCTCCGCGCTCGTCGGTACTTTACCGCCCCTCTCTCTCTCGCGTTCGCCGAGCCGCACGCACGCGCTCACGTGCGCGTCGGCGTGTTTGATCGCGATCGTCCGTCCGCACACCGGACACGGCGCGAACATCGATCCCGAGACGTCCACGACACCGTCTCCCCTCTCCCCCGCCCCCGCCCCTCCACCTCGCGTCCGAGGCGTCGCCGTGCCCGCGCCCGCGCCCGCGCCCGCGCGTCTCGGTCGCGCGCTCGACGCCCCTCTCGACGCGCGCGCGCGCGCGCGAGACGCCATGAGCACGGCGAACGCATCCGACGACGTCGCGCACGCACCGTCCGCACGTTCCCCGTCCTCGCGCGTCACCATTCGCGTCGACGTCTCCCGCGTCGTCGTCGTCGGCGGCGTCGTCACTCATCTTTTCCAGTCGAGCGGTCGCGCGCCCGACCGCCACCCGACCCGGACGCGACTCGGACGCCGACTCGGACGCGCGACGTCAACGCGACCGACCGACGACGCGCCGCCGTCGCGTCGCGCGACCGACGCGCCGCCTCGCGCGCTCGATCGGGCCGCGACGCGCCCCGACCGTCACCGCGCCCGAAAAGTATCTCGGGATCGACGAGTCCTGACTCAAGAACACACCCACTCGATCGGCCCAACCGAATCGAGAGCGGATCTTCGCAATCGACGACGCGATCGCCCCTCCCGCTCGACGCCCGCGTCACACGCTGGACGCGCGAGCGCCGTCCCGGGACTCGTCGCGCGCGTTTTCCTCCGTTCGGTCGCGTCCGGTCGTCGAGTCGCGCGAGCGCGCGCGCCGGGGCCACCGCGCGCGAATCGCCCCGCGACGCGGTGCGCGCGAAATCCAATCGATCGCGGACACCGACGGTTACGATGAAGACGGCGACCGCGCGCGCGGTGCGACGACCGGGGACGGTCGGAGGGCGCGGCGCGCGAACGGTGAAAATGTCCCGCGTGTGGTCGGCGGTGGGGCGACGATCGTCGGTGGGCGCGTCGGGATCGGTGGACGCGACGTCGTCCTCGGGGACGTCTTCGGTGATTATCGAGATCGATACGACGTCGGACGACGAGCACACGGTGATTCACATACGAGACGCGCCGAATAAACCCGGGACGTTGCGCGTCATCACGACGGCGTTGGCGGATTTGGGGCTGAACATCGACAAGGCGGTGGTGGATTCGGCGGCGGAGGATCGCGTGTCGGATTGTTTTCACGTCAAGGACCTGAGCGGACGTAAGGTGACCGAGGCGGAGGACGTGGAGAACATTCGAACGTGTTTGGGGATGATTCTCAAGGCGCATTTTCAGAGCGGTGGACTAGAGATGGCGAGACCGGACGACGAGCAAATCCTGAGTTCGGCGCCCAAGGGGACGGATGAGCGACGCAAGCACGACTTGTTGTATTCGCTCATGGATCGGTATCTTCGAAACGACGTGATGAGCGTGCAAGAGTCCATCGTGAATCACGTCGAGTACACCATGGCGAGAAATAGGTACCAGTTTGATGACTTTGAGGCGTACAACGCGGCGGCGTTTTCCGTGCGCGATCGTCTCATCGAAAGCTGGAACGACACGCAACAGTATTTTCGAGACAAGAGCCCGAAGCGCGTCTATTACATGTCCATGGAGTTTTTGATGGGACGTTCGTTTCTCAACTCGTTGTACAACTTGGACATCAAGCCGCAGTACTCGGAGGCGTTGCATCAGCTCGGGTACGAGCTCGAAACGCTCGTGGACAAGGAGCGCGACGCCGCGCTCGGAAACGGCGGGCTCGGACGGTTGGCGTCGTGCTTTTTGGATTCCATGGCCACCATGGATCTTCCGGCGTGGGGATACGGCATTCGCTACCAGTACGGCATGTTTCGCCAAACCGTCACCGATGGGTTTCAGCACGAACATCCCGATTACTGGTTGAACTTTGGCAACCCGTGGGAGATTGAGCGTCCGTACATTACGTATCCTGTGAAGTTTTACGGCGGCGTCGAGGAGGAAGACGTAGACGGAGTGAAAATGTACAAGTGGATCGGCGGCGAAGAGATCAGCGCCGTGGCGTACGACAATCCCGTTCCGGGATGGAACACGCCCACGACGATCAACCTTCGTCTCTGGAGCGCCAAGCCCGCGCGCGAATTTGACTTGGAGTCCTTCAACACCGGCGATTACGTGCAAGCCATCCTCGCAAAGCAACGCGCCGAGACCATCTCTGCTGTTTTGTACCCGGATGACCGCACGTACCAAGGCAAGGAGCTTCGCTTGAAGCAACAATATTTCCTCGCTTCCGCCACGCTGCAGGACATCATTCGTCGCTACTTGGTCAACCACACGACGTTTGACGAGTTCCCGGAGCAAGTTGCGCTTCAACTCAACGACACGCATCCGGCGCTCGGCATCCCCGAGTTGATGCGCTTGCTTCTCGACGAACACAAGCTCGGATGGACCAAGTCCTGGGACATCACGTCCAAGGTTTTCAGCTTCACGAACCACACCGTGCTCGCGGATTCCCTTGAGAAGTGGCCCGTCGATTTGCTCGAGCGCGTTCTTCCGCGTCACATGATGATCATTTACGACATCAACTGGCGATTTATTCAAGAACTCGCGTCCATTGTCGGCGAAGACTACACGCGCATCGGACGGATGAGCATCATCGAGGAGGGTATCGAATCGAAGAGCGTTCGCATGGCGCACCTCGCGCTCGTGACTTGTCACACCGTCAACGGCGTCGCTGCGGTGCACAGCGAACTCCTTAAGACTCGCATGTTCGCAGATTTTCATGAAATCATGCCGGAAAAGTTCCAAAACAAGACGAACGGTGTCACGCAACGTCGTTGGCTCGCGTTTAGCAATCCAGACCTTCGTGATTTGATCTCGAGCAAGCTCGGCGGCGACGCGTGGATTCGCGAGCTGGAAATGCTTCGCGACCTAGACAAGTACGCCGAGGATGCCGAGTTCCAGTCTCAATGGCGAGCCGTCAAGCACAAGAATAAGAAAAAGTTAGCCAAGTTTATCGAGGAAAAGACGGGAACAGTGGTGAGTCCGGATGCTTTGTTTGACATTCAGGTGAAGCGCATTCACGAATACAAGCGCCAGCTGCTTAACGTCTTCTCCGTGATCCATCGTTACAACAAGATCAAGGCGGCGACGCCGGAGGAACGCAAGGAGATGGTGCCGCGCGTCGTCGTCATCGGTGGCAAGGCGGCGCCCGGTTACGACATGGCGAAGCGCATCATCAAGCTGGTGTGCTCTGTCGGCGACAAGGTGAACAACGATCCCGACGTCGGCGATTTGCTCAAGTTGGTCTTCATCCCAGATTACAACGTCAGCAGCGCCGAAGTCATCGTGCCCGCCGCGGAATTGTCCCAGCACATCTCCACCGCCGGCACGGAGGCGTCCGGAACGTCCAACATGAAGTTCGCCATGAACGGTTGCCTCATCATCGGCACCATGGATGGATCCAACGTTGAAATTGCCGAAGAAATCGGCAAAGAAAACATGTTCATCTTCGGTGCGAGCGCCGTGGACGTGCCCATCTTGCGCGCTGAGCGCGCGCGATTCAAACCCCCACAAGAATTCGACGTCGTCGTCGAGCAAATCCGAAACAACGCCTTTGAGTGGGCTGAATTCCTCAACCCGGTGTGCGACGCCGTGCACGGAGGCGCCGACTACTACCTCCTCGCCAACGATTTCGAAGATTACATCCGCGCGCAAGAGCTCGTGGATCAAACATACAAGGATCAAGCGAAATGGACCAAGATGAGCATCAAATCCACCGCGGGGTCGGGCAAATTCAGCAGCGACAGAACCATTCGCGAGTACGCCAAGGATATTTGGGGCGTCGTCCCGTGCCGCCGACCGGAACCCGGCGGAAACCCGCGGTGAACGTCCGCGCATCGATACATCGCGATCAAGCGCACGCGACACACCGCATCGAACCAATAAACACACACAACACGATCATGTTTCAGCTAGAGTGTACTAGTAATCCAACGTCAAGCGTTAAGTCAGTCCGACGCCAGTCAACCAACCCAACCACCCGCCCGCTCGTCGCCACACATCCTCGTACGTCGTCGTCCGGTGATGATCCCCGACCTCCTCCTCGCCCTCATGGGCGTTCCCGGGGACGTCTTCACCCTTCACACGGACGAAAACGGCGACGAAACGCTCGCCGTCACCAAAGATGTCGACTTTATCAAAATCCACGAGCGCGCGCGCCTCGATGCGCTCGTGGAAATAGGAGGCGCGTATCGCGCGCTCGACCGTCTCGCGCGCTCGGAGACGACGCGCGCCGCCTTTTCCGACGCGCCCTCTTCGCTGTACCGCCGCGCGCTCGCCATCGCCATCGTCGAACGATTGGGCGCGTACGAGGCGATGATTTTAAATCTCGAGCAAGACGCGCTTCGTCGAGGCGCGGCGTCGGGCGCGTTGAATGCCATCGAGAGCGCGCTTCGCGATGAACGCGTCGTCTTACCGTCCATGTGCGAACAGTACGGCGATGTGTTCGACGCCAAGGCGCCTCTGCGCGGTGCGGCGGTGATTCGACGCGCGAGAGAGACGTGGTTGCGAGCGGGACATCCCGCCGCGCGGGCGACGTTTGAGCGCGCGTACCGGCGAGTGAATCACGTGATGATGCAACAGGTGTTGGGATGGTGCGCGCACGGGACGGTGGTGGATCCGTCGGATGAGTTTTTCGTGCGTGCGTTGGATGGGAAGGGGCGAACCGAGGCGGAGGCAGAGGAGGAACGAAGAGGAGTCGACGACGACGACGACGACGACGGGAGCGGCGTGTGGCACGAGAGTCATCGCGTGGCGTTGGAACGCATACCTCCGGGCGTCGAACTCTCCACCGCGGAGGCCATCTCGTTCATCGGACGCGGCGTTCGCGTGTTGACGCATCCGACGAAGAGCGCGTCGATTCGTGGTCACTTTGACGCCGAGGCGTACGCGTCGCGCGCGACGAGACGGGTGCGCGCGTTGGCGGCGGCGCCGGCGTTTGATCCGCGAGCGTTCGAAGCCGAGGTCGAGGGCATGCGCGCGGAGATCGCCGAGGCGTTGGGAGAGGTGTTGTTGCGAGAATCTGGGTTGGTGTCGCACCTGGCGGCGATGCGTGAATTTTATTTACTCGGAAAGGGTGACTTGTACGCGACGTTTTTAGACGAGGCGAGAGATCTCTTGGCGCTCCCGCCGAAACCGGGAAGCGCGACGCGAGAGTTGTCGACGCACTTTAACCAGGCGATCGCGAGCGCGTATCCCGCCGACGACGGCGAGTCACAGTCGAATTTCCGCGTGGTGTACGCGTCCGCGCTCACGAGATCCGAGGAGGAGACGACGACGTCGGCGACGCCGTCGAGCGCGTTTATGCCGCGCGCGCGCGTTCCGGAATACGACGCGTGGGACGGAATAGGACTCGAATGCGACATTCAGTGGCCCATGGGCATCTTCTTGACCAAGGACACGATCGATAGATACAAAACCATGTTCAAGTACGCGTTGCGGCTCAGACGCGCGCAGTTTGATTTACAGGACGCGTGGATACGTCTTCGTCGAAGCGGTTTATCGCGGACGCTTCGTCTGCGCCACGCCATGTATCAATTGATTGAAAATTGGCGCACGTACATTCACGTGGACGTCATCGAGACCGAGTACAAGAAAATGGTGGACATCATCGCTGGGACGACGGATTTCAACGCGTGCGCTCTGGCGCATCGTCAATATCTCGCCTCCGTCGTGGCGCACTCCTTCATAGACGTCGGTTCCGTCACGACCATTTTCGAAGACATCTTCGCCCTCATTCGCGAGCTGTGCGAGACGAGCGCCAAGTACACGCGCGGACAGGGTGTACCCGCGGATTGGGACGATCGCATCGATTATCTCACGCGTCAGTTTGAGAAGAATTCCGTCGAATTGTTTGAGCATTTGCGAGGCGGATACGTCGTGGAGTTGCCAAGTCTTCGCGCGTTGATCGCTCGATTCAACTTTAACGATTTCTTCGAGGACGCAAGCGTCAAGGATGTCTCGGCGATGCAGATGAAGTTTGACGACTTAGACGTGTAGAGAAAAAACAGAATGTAATGTTGTACGTGCGTATTGCTAAGAATGAATGTACGACGTCTCAGAATCCGTTTCGGAGATACTCGAGCGCGTACATCGAGTGTAACGCCACGCCGCTCGTCAAGACGTTTTCGTCGAGCACGTACTTTGCGCTGTGTAAAGGATGCGTCGCACCCGCGGTGGCGTTGTACGCGCCGAGCCACATCATCACCGAAGGGTACTGTTGGCCGAAGAATGAGAAATCTTCTGCGGGCATGACGGGGACGACGTCTCGCGTGTTTTCGGCGCCAAACAAGTCGGCGGCGACGCGCATCGCCAAATTCGCCGCCCGCGCATCGTTCACTGTCGGTGGGTACGGCACGCGTTTCACCCCGCCGTGTTCCGGCGCGAAATTAGTCTCCGCCGTGCACCCGTACGCCTCCGCGATGCTCGACGCCATATCGGCAATCTTCTTTTGAAATGCGGCGAAGGTTTCCGGATTGAGCGCGCGAAGCGTCCCTTGTAATGTCGCCGTATCCGGCATGATGTTACTCGCCGTTCCGGCGTTAAACACGGTGACGCTGATGACGACACTATCCAAAGGATCCGTCAATCGACTCACGAGCGTTTGCAACGCCGTAACGACGGCGCTTCCCGCCACGATGACGTCCTTATTCTTGTGCGGCACCGCCGCGTGTCCGCCTCGACCAGACACGACGACATCAAAACTCCCCGCCCCTGCCATAATGGTCCCACCGCGCGTCCCCATCGTCCCGCTCGGCATCTCAGGATACGGCCAATTGTGCAGTCCGAACACGCTCTCGATCGGTGGATCGAAATCTAACATGCCTCGCGTCCCGTCGCTCGGCTGCAACATTTCCTTGGCTCCCGCGCCGCCCTCCTCCGCCGGTTGAAAAATCAACCGCACAGTGCCCGGAAACGCCTCCGGATCCTCATCGTGCGTCGCCTTCAACACCTTGGCCGCCCCCAAAAGCATCGATACGTGTCCATCGTGTCCACACGCGTGCATTTTCCCATCGTTTCGAGACGCGTACTCGAGCTCCGTCTCCTCCATCAGCGGCAACGCATCGACGTCCGCGCGTAAACCCACCGACCGCGAGCCTCGTCCGATCGTCCCGACGACGCCCGTGGACGACACACGCTCGTGCTCGATTCCCAACGCCGTCAATTCGCGTTCGATGGTCGCCGCGGAGGCGTGTTCGGACCACATGAGCTCGGGGTTGGCGTGCAACTCGCGACGAACGCCGACGACGTAATCTCTCGTCGCGCGCGCGCGGTCGCGGACGGCGGCGGCGTCGAGCGCTGAGACGCGCGTCGAGGACATGTCGTTCGTCGTCGTCGCATCGGCGGCGTACGCGCCGGGCGTCGCGAGAGCGAGACAGAGGAGCGCGAACGCGCGCATGGGACGCGTCAGAAAATGTCGCGCGAGACTCGCGAGCCGCGCGCTTTCGTGCGTCGATTCGCGCGTGGAGTGGAACACGAGTGCGTGACTACGGGGGATGATGGTATTACTATGCGGTGCGCGCGCGCGGTGTTCGATCATTTCAATCGATGATGCGAAGGATCGGTGATGGGCTCGGCGGCGGCGGCGGTGGCGGCGGCCGACGTGGCGGTGATGCGACGGGCGATGGTGGGTTCGGTGAAAATCCCGATCTTCCAGTAGAAACACGCGAGGAGAAGGGCGACCGGCCAGACAAGTTCAAAGTTGGCGCTCGCCGAACAATAGGCGGCGACGGCGCGCGCGCACCTGGCAACGTGGCACGCGAGGGCGATGATGGTCCTCGCGACGGTGCGAAGGGCGTAGTAAACGCTTCCACCGGGCGTGGCCTCGATCGCGAGCGCGGCGATGGCTTCGTCGTCGTCGTCGTCCTTCTCGCCGTCGTCTTCTTCCTCCTCCGGAAAGCTGCGCAGGCGAGCGTTCGGGCCCAGCGAAACGTCGTGAAGATTGGCGTACTCGTGCGTCTCCGATTTCGGTCCGGCGATTCGATCCCGCGGATGCGTTTGACGAATCGGTGCGTCGCCGATGACGGACATCGCTCTGCGATTCATCATCGTGCGACGACGATTCGGGCTTCCTAATTCTCCGACGTCGAAACTGTGCACGGATGCGCCGTCGTCCGACGCGTCTTCCAGCCGACTCATGATTTCGCCCAAATCGCTCTCATCGTCGATCATACTCCCTTCGATTTGACTCATGGCTTGTAACCAACGCTGCGTGGCCACCTGTCTCGACGCCTCGGAGCGCGCGAGTTCGTCCTGTACGTTGGAGAGCTGTTCTTCCAATTGAGCTCGTCGCATGTTTTCGTCCGCGAGCCAAACTATGAAACGCTTGCGTCCCTCCGTGTCGACGTCTTTTTCGTCACCGTCTTGACCGAACTGGAAACGCATCTCGTCCACGATGCCGGACATGGCGTTCTCCACGATGGCGCTCAGTTCGTGATTGATGGCGTCCGTGACGCTTGAGACGACTTGTTCGCCCTCTCGCGCGTTCGTCTGCAGCGCGGGGGAGTCCATCGCGCGCTGCAGCGCCGACGTCACCGTCTCCATGACGAGCCTCTCTACTTTCGTTTCCCACATTCTAACCGCCGCGGTGGTGCGTTCTAAGGGTGTCCCTCCCGATGGACCTTCGCCGTCGACTTGGGAATTCGTCGTCGTCGATTCTGGCGCGCCTGCCTCCGTCTCCATCACTTGCAACAGCGCGGTGCGCAACTCACCAATGATGTCCGCCGCCTGCGACAACTTGGTTTCTTGTTCTCGAATCGTCGTCTCGGCTTCTTCTATCTGTCTAAGAGTCTCCTTGCTCTCCGGGCGAGCGTCGCTCGCCGACGCGTCCGTTCCCGTGTGCTCGTACTCGCCCAACTTTTCTTCTAATTCTCTCCTTGCCCTTCGCTCCTTCTCCACGAGGTCAAACAATTCGCGCACGGTCTCATCGACTTCTTCGTCGTCCGCCGCCTCCTTCGCCGGAGACGCCTTGACCGCCCGCGACAGCGCGCTTCTCAACTCAACCGCCAGCCGCGCATTCTCCTCGCTCAAACCTCTATTCTCAACCTTCATCGCCTCTAACGCCCGCGCGCTCTCCTCCGCCTCCAACTGCGCTTTGGCATACCGTTTCACGCGCTCTCGCTCGTTCTCCGCCCTCGCATCGTCCGCCGAGCGTTTCAATGCGTCCTCCGCCGCCCGCGTGCTCTCAATGACATCTTCCACGCGCACGTACGCCCTCGGCTTACTCGTCTCTCTCCCACCCTCCACACCGCCACCGCGCGACCCATCGCTCTCATCCCCATCGTGTCGTCGTCTCTGCCCGCTCGACGCGCGCTTTCCTCCCCCCGTCGTCGTCGTCGTCGTCGTCCTCGCGCGCGCGCTCTGACTCGACTGTTGATGATGCGCGTGTCGTCGTCGCCCCCCGTCGCCATGTCGCACGAACGGGTACCCGGCGTTCGCCAGCGTCGGCGCTCGACGAACGCGCTCGAGAGACTCCGCGTCCGCGAACAGGCTTCGACGCCCGTCCGTCGGGCGCGACATGTCCCGACGCGACGCTCTGGGAACGAATGCAGGAATGTCTTCATTCGAGCTCACCTCTTCACCCCCTCCGCCTTGACGGTTCAGGACTCGTCACAGAAGGGGACGACGCGTGCCGCCACACGACGACGCGCGGTGAGCGAGTGGGCGAGCGAGAGCGAACGAATCGTTCGAGCACGTTCTGAGATCTCATCGTTTGAACTTGATCAAGGTAATACTTGCGCAAAGGATCACCGGCGTCGACGGACGATTACGAAGAAAGGGCTCGAATAGGGCTTTGAAGTGTCGGCGGGCGAAGACTCGGTCGAGACGCGCGCGCGGGAGGCGAGATGGCGTACCCGACGATGACGAGCGATGATTCCATCGCCACAGTCGCGTGTACGTCGGTCGTGTTCTTCATCGTGGCGGTGGTGTTCGCGATGAGAAGAGAGGACGGCGCGTGGATGGGTCTCGGCGAACTCTTTGACGCGTTGAAGAAACCGAACGTGCACTGGTTGTCGGCGAAGAACACGCTTCCGTGGCAACAGGTTGGTTTGTCGTACTTTGCCGGAGGCATGGGTGCGTGGGTGTACTACGGATCGACGGAGATGGGGGCGAACACGCGTTTGTCTTGGTGGGGCGTCTTTGGCTACTCCGCGGCGAGCGCGGCGCCGGCTGTGGCGATGATTTGGCTCGCGCCTACCATCAAGGCGTTCGTCGGGGATAAGAATGGATTTTCCGTGACAGATTTCGCGCTGTCCCGCTTCGGACGGACGATGCAACTCGTCGCGGCCTTCATGAGCACGATGTACCTGTTCATTTTTCTGTGCGCCGAAATCACCAGCATCTCCAACGTCGCGACCCTCTTCTCCGGAGAGTCGGAGTACGCGCGAAAGGTTGTGCTCTCGATCACGGCTTTGATCACTCTCTCCTACACCATGTTGTCTGGATTACCAGCCTCCGTGGTGACCGACCGCTTGCAGGGCGTCATGGTTTGTGGGTTTATGTTTTTCTTCACGTGCTTGGTGCTTGGAAACAACCCCGTGAGCGGTTCCCAGATGCGAGCGGTCTCCAAGTCGACGCCCGAAGGTTTCGTGGTGATGATCACGTTGATCATCGCCGTCCTAGCCGCCGAACTCTTCAACGCCGGTCAATGGCAACGCGTGTACGCCGCGAGATCGGACAAGGACCTTCGCAAGGGTCTCGCCTTCGGCGCGCTCTTGATCTTCTTGGTCATGTGGTTCTTCGGCGTCCTCGGCGTGACCGCGGCGGCAAAATACCGCGCCGACTTTGACTCTTACAGCAAGTTCCCTTACCTGGCTTTCTTCTACCTTGCTGAAAACCTCGACAAGGGTTGGCACGTTCTCATTTTGATCTTTGCCACCGCCCTTTGCTTGAGTTCTTTGGATTCCATCCAAAACGGTTTAACCTCTGTGTTGTACCGTGACATCTTGAACTTTGGGCTCCCCGTGAATTCCGTGCGCATCATCTGCGCCGCCATGAACGTGGGAGCCATTCTCGTCGCCGTCGATAAGATTGACGTCTTGTCTCTCTTCTTGATGGTGGATTTGGTTTGCGCGCTCGCCGCCCCGGCGCTCTACCTCGGCGTCATTCGCAAAGACATCAACTCATTCATCGTCGCTCCGACCGAGCTCGGTGCGATCATGGGTGTCGTCTCCGCGTCGATCGCCGTCATCGTGCAAGGCGCCGTTCTCGATTTGGACGGTGCGTGGACGGATGTGTACGGCTCAGTGCACTCGACCAAGGCTGCCGCCTCGATGTATCCGCCCATCGTGCACCGCGCGTGGGGACCGTTTGGAAACTTCTGGCTTCCGGACGGCACCACCATCCAAGGCGGTGGATTGCAAGCGTTCGGTGGTAAGCGAACGCTGCTCACGTTCTTCCTCGCCATTCTCTTCTCTACGTTCGGCACCATGTTCTTCTCTTGGCTGGACGTGTACTTCCGCGGCGAACGCGCCCGTCAGCCCTTGTTTGAATTCTTGGAGCACGATAAGATGGAGCGTCTCGAGCGTGAAAGCTCAATCGGCGGAGAAGTCGAACGTTGACGATGCGAAGATGAGCGCTGAAGGCATGGCTTAAAGTCGCTTTACTTCAAACCAAAGCTTTAACAAGTTCAAGATGTTCGAGACGAGACGCCTTGAAGCGTTTCTTTTCGAGAGATGGAAGAATCGTATCGGCCGTCGGACGGCCGTTGGACGTGTACATTACACATTCTTTCTAATATTTATTACAACCACAGTACCTATTCGTTCACACGCGCGTCACGTGTATTGATTTCGTTTACTGAACGCGTCGACGAGCACGTTTTGCGGAGTCTCCCAATTGGCGCGCACGAGCGATTCGATTTCGGCGAGGACGTCCTCCGCGCTCACCTTGGTGGGGTCCATTCGCATGACGGAATCCATGTGTGGAAGCAATGCGGGATTGCCTGCGAATAAATACTTGACGATGGATTTTAGTTTACCCACCTTGAAGGTTTCGAGCTCCTGTGCGATGACGCCGCTCCCTCTTTTTCCGTTTGGCTTCGTCTCCGTCTTGAACACCTCCGTCGCGAAGACTCTCAAAAAGTCAATCACGAGCTCGACCTCAAACTCGCGCTCGAAGACGTCGTCAGAGACGCGCACGACACCGTGTTCGTCTCGCGATACCGTGGCCGCGATGCGTCGGAAGATCAATGGGTCTTGCACCGCGCCTCTGCCCAACATCACACCGTCTGCATTGCTCACACGCAACAATTCGGCGCACTTTGCGGGACTCGTCACGTCACCGTTCCCGATCACCGGAATGTCCAAAACCTCCTTTGCAAACGCGATATCTTCCCAATTCGCTCTTCCAGAGTACCCCTGCGCGCGCGTGCGCGCGTGTAACGACACGAATCTCGCGCCGGCGTCCCTTGCCGCGCATAAATTTTCTCTGAGTAAACTCGAATCGTCGTATCCCGTGCGCAATTTCATCGTGACGTACGAATCGCTCCCCCTCGCGCCGTCGACGACAGCCTTCACGCACGCATACACGTCCTCTGGATCTCTCAATAACGAGCTCCCCGCGCCTTTCCCCGTGACCACGTTCGCCGGACACCCGCAGTTCAAATCGACGCGAGGCGCCCGCTTCTCCCTCGTCAAATGTTCCGCCGCGAGCGTCAGCAACCACGGTTCGCTCCCCATGATTTGCGCCCCCAGGGGGATCCCCGAGAGTTCGTCCGCGTCGTATCTCGCGCACAAATTCTTCAGCAACTTTTTGGGATCGGCGCCGTTGGGCAAGGTTCCAGGAACGCGGATAAACTCCCGACACGCCTCGTCGAAACCACCGTCCCCTCTCGCCGCGAGCGCGATGCGAAACCGCGCGTCGCCGAGCCCCTCCATGGGCGCCGCGAACGTGGGTACGGCACCCCCGCGTCGGCCTCGCGCGAAGAGCGCGTCATAGTCGAAGATGACCCCTCCGACGTCGCGCGTGTCCATCGCTTCGGCGGCGGCGCCCGCGCGCGTTCGGTCGCGCCACCCGCGCGTGCTCGCGCGCGTCCGCGACTCGCGCATCGTCGAACACGACGCGTTCGATCGCGTCGTCGTCCCGCACCGCATGACGCACGACGCGTCGTCGCCGGATGTGATGTGACGGTTCGTCGCGCCGCGACGCTAATTTTAGTCCCTCACTCCTCGTCTTGACCGACGTCTCCGCGCGCCGTCCACCGCGCCGTCGCGCGCGCGACGCCGCGACGAAAATTTCTCTCCGTCCGAAGCGCCGCGCGTCTCGCGCGAATCGCGCGCGATGACGTCGACAGAGATCGACGACGCGTACGAGGCGCTTCTCTCGCGCATCGATGCGCGCGCGCGCATCGCCGCGCGCGCATCGCCGTCGTCGTTCGCACCGCCGCGCGCGCGAGTCGATGAGACGGAGAAAAAATCCCTCGGCTCGCATCGCGCGTCCGCGGTCGCGCCGCGCGCGAGAGACGCGCCGATCGATGATTTAGAGCGTTGGCGCGCGCCGAGACTGGCCACGGAGCGAGATCGAACGCCGTGCGCGCGCGCGTACTGGTCGGCGTGCGTCGCTCTCGGCGCGCGAGCGAGCGCGCGTGCGATGCGGGAGCTCGAGAAGCGTGACGCTGACGTGTCGTCGTCGGGACTCGGTACGCGCGGGGCGCGAGCGATCGCGGCGGGAGTGGCGGAGAACGCGGTGACGGAGAGTTTGGACGTGAGTCGAAATCAAATCGACGCCGACGGCGTGTCGGCGTTGTGTCTGGCGGCGACGCGCGCGAAACGTCTGTGTGCGTTGAATTTTAGCGAGAATAGAGTGTCGCGCGCGATCGGGGCGACGTGTGCGGAGGCGGTGAAGCGCGTGCGGGCGTTGAACTTTTCGGGATGCGGCGTCGACGACGCGTGCGCGAAATCGATGTGCGAGGCGCTCGCGACGGCGACGTGCGCGCTGGAGCGTTTGAATTTATCGAGAAACAGACTCACGAACGCGATCGGGGCGTCCATCGAGCGCGTGCTGAAGTGCAGATCGACGTTGAAGAGTTTGGACGTATCGTGGAACGCGCTCGGGGCGGAGGCGTGCGAACGCGTCGCGCTCGGTTTGCGAGAAAACGATCGATTGGAATTTCTCTCCTTGGCGTGGAACGGCGTCGGCGACGAGGGCGGGAAACGCATGGGCGAGGCACTCGAGGTAAATCGATCGTTGACGGAATTAGATCTGTCGAGATGTCGACTCGGGTGCGACGCGTGCATGGTGATCAGTGAGGGATTACGGACCAACGACGTGCTCGCGACGCTGCGGCTCGATCACAACCCGTGCGGTGAGGACGGCGGGCGTCACCTCATGTCAATGCTTTTGGTGAACGACACGCTGACGACGCTGACGCTCGAGGGATCGTCGTTCGTGGACGTTCCCAGGAGCAAACATCGTTCGAGCGCGAAGCGCGCGTTCGTCGCCGCTAATCCGCACAATTTAGGACGACCGACGGCGATCGAATCGGAGGATTTCGACAACATTTCACGACAGCTTCGAAATCGACGTCTCTCGGATTTCGAACGTCTCGCTCGGTTGAAGATGTTTTGTCGAGTGTATTACTTCGAAACACAACATGCCGCGAAATTGCTCGAGACCTTCATACTCGAGGGTACCGATCGTTTGCAGGCGGCGGCCGCGTGTTACGCGAGATTGCTCGACGCCGAAAACGCTGAACGCATGTTCAAATCGAAATCCGAGTACGCCAAACTTCGGAAAATCATCGGATCATTCGAGCACTTTCGAGCCGCCAATCCCACAGGACGTTACGAACTTAATCTCGCGTTCGACATCGATCGAACGATCGCGTCGACGATGATGGATAGCGCGACGTTTGAGGGAAGGCGACGGACGTGGAGAAACGTGCGTTTGGGTCGCGCCGTGGGCGTCGATTTGTTGCCCTCGGGCGTTCCAGAGAGACTGACGCGCGAAGTCCCGAACGTTGGGACGCTTCGCTTCGATTACACAAGCAACATACGTCCTCCCGAGGACGCGACGGCGCCGAGCGATGCGGAACTGCACGAGATTCTGCGCGCGAAATCTGTCCTGACGCCCGCCGTCGACGTTTGGGAGGCGGTGGAATCGTTTGACGCCCTCTACGCCCTTCGCGAGGCGTCCGTGCGCGTTTACGTGACGTCGCAGCAGTACGAACGCGTGTGTAACGCCTTCGCCGCGGGCGCCGATCGCGTCGAGGCGAGCGTCATCTTATTTAATCGAGTCATCGATCGTGCCGCCGTCGCGCGCGTCGTCGGCAGAATGTCGTGCTTTGAGCAGAGTTTCTTCGGGTGTCGCGTCGGTTGGCGAAACGTGCTCGGAGATTCGCTCCAATCGTACACGACGCACTACAGACTCGATCTGAGCTGCGACGAGCAGATGAGCGTGGCAAAGCATCTCGTGACGTGTGCGGTTCGCGAATACGGAGACGTCCAAGTCATACGAAACGTCACCATCAACGGACGAAGACTCTCCCGCGATCCCGTGGAGGACGACACGCTCTGGAGCGTGCTCACGGCAGAGAGTTTCACCCCGACGCTCGAGTTTGATTACTTCGGCGCCGACGTCTGGACCGTCGTCGAACGCGAATTGGGCATCGCGGACGTTCCCGAAGACAAACCCGAGCGCGAGGCGGCGCTTAAACGTCTCGCCACGCGTCTTGCGTTCATCCGCGCCGTCGCGCTTCACGGTCCTTGGGTCGAATACACCGACGCCGCCACCCCACACATCGACGTTCGCACCACCCCGACACCGTCCCGCGCCGACGCCCCTCCGCTCTGGCGTCGCGCCTGGCGCGACCTCCTCTCCGACGTCGCGCGCGCCGAGCGTCTCCTTGAAAAAGACCGCTCGCCGCTCCGGTGCATCTTCGACCTCCTCGACAACGACGCCTCCGGCACCCTCTCCATCGACGAGCTCCTCTCCGGCGCAAACCTCGTCCTCGGCCGACCCATCCCTCGCGCCGCGCTCGAACCGCACTTCGACCGCCGCCACTTTGACGACTCGCGCAAAGAAAACGTCGTCTCCTTCGACGTCTTCGTCTCCATATGTCTTCGCGCGTTTCCATCCCTCGACCATCCACGACCCGTCCTCGACGACGCGTGACAATACACGACTCCCCACCGCGCTGCCCTCCCTCCCTCTCCCTCTCTCGCGCCTCTTCGTCTCTCTCTTCGCTCTCTCTCTCCCCCTCTCCCCGCCGTCGTCGCCGACGATATCTCGACTGGATACCACGCGGACGACCAGCCGCGTTCGTCGTCACACGTCGACGCACGCGATCATGGCGCTCGCGACGCCGGCGCGCGCGTCGGTGTCGGTGCACGCCGCGCGATCGTCGCGCGGGCGACGCGCGACGGCGACGACGACGGCGGCGACGACGCGATTCGCGTCGGGCGATCCTCTCGATGATTATCGACGAGGGCTTCGTCGGCGTGAGGGCGTCGTGCGCGCGCTCGGAGGACGCGCGCGGGACGTGTGCGCGTTGGTGGATGGAGTCGGCGCGCGCGTCGGCGCGGACGGCGGCGGGGCGGCGCGCGCGCGCGTGAAGGGGGCGGGGACGCGGGCGGCGACGCCGAGGGCGACGAGGGACCGGGACGACGTCGGGGCGAGCGGTGAGGATGAAGACGTGGACGCCGCGTTGGTGGTGCTCAGAACGTCGTCGCGGAGTGAGGGTGCGGTGGTGGACGAGGCGATGGTGGACGATGGGGACATGGTGACGGCGACGGGGACGAGGATTGTGCGCGCGCCGGCTGGCGGGGCGAACGGACGAGGCGTCAAGTCTTCGATACGGAGACGACGACGACGACGAGACGCGTACGATTCTCTGCGCGGGAAATTCAATAAACCGTTGTTGCTGAGGTTTTTCAGGCGGCGGCCGCTGCAGGTGGCGGCGAGATTGACCACTATCATACGCGTCGGTCGTCGAGTGATTCGTTCGTGGAAGCGACAGGAGGACTGGGAGCCGGAGAAGCGAACGCGCGGCGAGGAGCTTCGACAGGCGATGACGCGTCTGGGTCCGGTGTTCGTGAAGATTGGGCAGACGCTGTCGCAGCGTCCGGATCTCATCGGTGAGGAGGCGGCGGATGAGTTGAAGTTGTTGCAACAGAGCAACGAGCCGTTTCCAAACAGCCTGGCGTGGAAGACGATCGCCGAGGATTTACAGTGGGACGGTCCGCTCGCCCCGGGGCACGCGTATAAGGGCATCGATCCGAACGGTGAACCTCTGTTTGCGGAATTTAGCGCCGAACCCATCGCGGCGGCGTCTCTCGGTCAGGTGTACAAGGCGAAGACGTGGGAGGGTGAGGACGTCGCCGTCAAGGTGCAAAGACCTCGCGTCATGCGTCAGGTGGCGCTCGATTGGACGTGTTGGTCGCTGTCTCTGTCTACGTTAAAGCGCCTGTGGGGGACGACGACGGAATTGGACGTCATCGCGGATGAGGTGGGTGAGGGCGTGTGGCAAGAGTTGGATTACACGCAAGAGGCGGCGCACATGGACGAGTTTAATCGACGTCATAAGTGGTTGGGTTTCGTTCGAGCGCCCGCGTGGCTTCCCAAGTACACCGGTCCGGAAGGAAGCGCGCGAGTGCTCACGACGGAGTGGATCAACGGCAATCACATCGCCGATTTACCGCAAGAGAAGAAGCTCATCATGGCGCAGATGGCGGTCGAGGCGTGCGTGGCACAACTCATCTACACGGGTTTCGTGCACGCCGATCCGCACGAAGGGAACATGATGCTGGACAAAAACGATATGCTCGTGTTTTTAGATTTCGGTCTCATGAGCGAAGTCGAGCCGTACATCATGGAGGGATTCGCCAAGGGAATTCAACACATGATCTCCGGAAACTGGGAAGGTCTCGTCCTCGTGTTTCAAGAGGTTGGATTCACTCCAGCGGAGGGTTTCTTGAAACGAGACGGAAGAGGTGATGGGTATAAACCTGCGTCGCTGGAGGAGATGACAGCTGCCGTCGCGCAGACGTTATCCACCGAGGAAGGTGGTCAGAGCCGATTCGGCGCGCTCGCCACTGGGTTGGCCAAGCTCAGCGCCAACTTTAAATTCCTCACGCCGCCGTACATCATTCTCCTCATTCGAACATTTTTGACGCTGGAGGGCATCGCTGAAAAGGCGGATCCGAACTTTAACATTTACACGGCGGCGCTTCCGTACGCCATTCGTCGCGCCATGGCTCCGTCCACGCCTGAGGGACAAAAGGCGATGCAAGAGACGTTTTTGAACGAATCCGGCGAATTACGCTGGGATCGCATCGAAGAGCTTGTTCTCGTCGACGACTCCACGGATGAAGAGGAGCCGCCTTTGGGCACCTCCGGCGAACCATCGGAAGAGGACTCAGTTTTCGGCGACAGCCAAGCCCTCATGGCGCAACGCAGCAAAGAAGTCGTCGGCCGTCTTTTGGGTTCCACCGAAGGCGTCGCCCTTCGTCGCGTCGCCGTCACCGCGGACACCGAACAAATTATCACCTATCTCGCTGGTCCGCAAGGCACTGCACTGCGCGCCAAGAGCGTCAAGATGCTCAGCCGCGCGTTGCAAGACCTCTGGACGACGCGTCGATACGTCCGAAGAAGTCCCGTCAAGGTGGAGGCGCTTCCCATCTGGCCCGAATCCGACGAGGCGCGATGCATTCGCGAGCGACAGGACCGCGCACAAAAGCGCGCTCTATCCTTTCTCTTTGGGACGCACATGTCTCGTCTCGTTCGCAAGCCGTTACTGCTCCTTCGCGCCGTCGCGTTAAGCGTTCAAATCGTCGCCACCGCCTTTGTCTACGCTCTGGCGGTCACCGTCTGGGACACGTTGAAATGGATCAACGGCTACACGCCGTGGGGTCTGTTATGGCGTCTGGCGCATCCGACCAACGGCGCGAAACCCGCGTGAGAGACGCAGACCCTTTCGCGTCGCCTTTGTTCGCTCAAACGACGCCGGCGGAGAAAGACGTCCCGCTCCGTCTCTCTCTCTTGCACACGCGCACATACTTACACGCTCGCTCGCGCAGCGCGCATCATCACATCGCATCGCATTCAACATTAGTACTACTACACTCTTGTAAACGGCGCACGCATCGGTAGTCATCCTTCGCCCTTCGCGCTTTGCCCTTTGCCCTTGACGTCGCGCGTTTCAAACGTCGCCGGCGTCTGTCGCGCGGGGTCATCGGCACGTCACTCTCTCGCGCGGGGACGCCATGCGCGCGCCCGCGCCGCCGCCCAAGGGTCAACGCACGATATCGAGTTTCTTCGCCTCGACGTCGTCGGCGAAAAAGAAGCGACGCGTCGACGACGACGGCGTCGACGACGACGGCGACGACGGTGGGCCCGTGATTATCGACGCGAGTGACGACGAAAACGTCGCGCCGAAACGGGCGAAGGTGGACGCGGGGACGTCGTCTGAGACGCCGACGCGCGCGGAGGCGTCCGTGCGCGGTGATGAGACGCCGTGCGGCGTGCCTCGGGCGTCTGAGCCCGCGCGGTCGGCGGAGGAGACGCTGGCGGCGTTGAAACCGTCGTCGCCGGGGACGCGAGCAAAGTTTATACAGAAATTGAGTCTCGATCGGCGACGAAGAGATTTGGAGGTGGATGGTGGGATCGGAGACGAAAAGAGCGGTAGCGCGGTGGCGTCGTCGTCGGCGGCTGGGGCGAGTAAGGGTGGCACGACGATGAAGATGACGCCGTTGGAGTTGTCGGTGAAGTCGTTCAAGGAGAAATATCCGGGGACGCTGTTGATGATCGAGGTCGGATATAAGTATCATTTTTACGGCGACGACGCAAGGGATGCGAGCAAAGCGTTGGGGATTTTCGCGTATCAGTCGAGGAATTATCTCACGGCAAGCGTGCCGGTGGTGCGGTTGCACGTGTACGTGCGACGGTTGGTCAAGGCTGGATTTAAAGTGGGCGTCGTGAAACAGACGGAGACGGCGGCGCTGAAGGCGAGCGGGGAGAGCGCGAGCGGGAATAAGAGTGGGCTGTTCGAGAGACAGTTGGTCGGGTTGTACACCAAGGCGACGCTGGATGCGGGCGCGGCGCTCTCAAACTCGGGCGGCGACAGTGAAAAATCGTCGGCGTCTTGGAGTTTGTCCAATTACTTGCTGTGCGTAGCCGAGGAGCGCGGAGGCGGATCGATGACGCGAATCGGACTCGCCGCCATCGAAACGAGCACTGGGGACGTTTTAAACGGTGAATTCGTCGACACCTTACAACGACCGGGACTGGAATCTCGCCTGTTGTGCATCTCTCCGGCGGAGATAGTCCTCGTGGAGCCCATTAGCGAACCCACCGTGCGGTTGATCAAGGCGCTGTACGGCTCGGGCAAAGACGCCGCTCGCATCGAGTATCTCACGCGCGACGCGCTTACCAACGTCGAATTGACCGGTGTGAAAGCTGAAGAGGCGACGCCGTTAGTGCACACCGCGCTCTGCGCCGGTTCAAAGTATCTCAACGATTTCGGCCAATCGGACATTCTGAAACTCGACGCCGCGTTTCGTCCGCTTGAGGGCGTGGACGAGATGAAATTGTCACCGAACGTGTTGAAACAGTTGGAAGTGCTCACGTCTTCCGCAGGTAGTTACAAGGGGAGTTTGTTGTGGCTGATGAACCACACCATCACGCCGATGGGAGGACGTCTTCTTCGTCACTGGGTGAGCCATCCTTTGCGCTCGAAAGCCGCCATTGAGAGTAGACTCGACGCGGTCGAGGCGCTGCGAGAACTCACGGAATTCGAAAACGGGTCGATGGTGGATTACGACAAAGCCAGTCATAACAAATTTGAAGGATTGAAGGTTCAATTGAAGCAGCTCCCGGATTTACAGAAGCATCTCGCGCGCGTTTTTCACGGTACTGCAACGCCGGCGGAATTCGTCAGCGCTTTGACTTCGTTATCCAAATTTGGTGAAGCGTGTGGCTCGATGCGCGCGAGCGTTGCCACGGAAATTGAATCGGCGCTGCTGAACGAATTACTAGAAGTCATCGCCGATCCCATGCTCTGCGCACTCGCCGATAGATTTCTCAGCGCGCTGAATTTGGATGTGGCGTGCGATGAAAAACCATCGAAAACAAAAATTGGACTGTTTCACGACGATCCGACTCGTTTCCCGGATTTGCACGCCGCCACAGTCGCCGTCGAAGATGGTAAGAAGGCCATGGACGACCTGTTGCCGGAACTTCGCCGCAAGCTCGGCATGCCTCGTCTCGGTTACACCACCGTGGGCGGCGTGGGTGGTGGCGAGTGGCTCATAGAGGTACCCATGGATCGTTCGTGTCCGAACACATGGATTAAAGTGAGTTCAAACAAGAGTAAAAAGGTTGTTCGATACCATCCGCCCCAGGTGACGGAAGCCGCCGCCACGCTGGAATGCGCGAACGAAAAACACACGATCGCCGCTGATGCAGCCTGGAAGGAGTTCCTTGCGTCGTTCCGCGAGCATTACACGACATTCAAATCGGCGACGAGCGCTGTGGCGACGTTGGACTCGCTGCACGCACTGGCGATTTTATCTAGAAATGAAGGCTACGTCCGTCCACAACTTTTGGACGACGCGTCGCCCCCGTCGTTAGAAATCATCGATGGTAGGCACCCGGTCTTGGACGCGCATCTTCTCGATGACTTCGTCCCGAACAACATCGATCTTCACTCCGAACGCACGCGTGCGCTCGTCATCACCGGCCCGAATATGGGCGGAAAGAGTTGTTACATTCGACAGGTGGCGTTGCTGAGCATCATGGCGCAAGTTGGAAGTTTTGTTCCGGCGAAGCGAGCGACCCTCACCGTCCTCGACGCAGTGTACACGCGCATGGGCGCGAGCGACAATCTCGCCATGGGGTCGTCGACCTTTCTCGAGGAGATGTCCGAGGCTTCAAACATTCTGGAGACTTGCACGCCGCGGTCTCTCGTCATCATGGACGAACTCGGTCGAGGCACGTCGACGCACGATGGCGTCGCCATCGCGAACGCGACGCTCGAACACCTCGTGCGCGACGCCAAGTGCTTCACACTCTTCGTCACGCACTATCCATCCGTCGCGCGCGACGTCCAGGCGAAATATCCCTCGCATTGCTCGTCGTGCTTCACCTCGTACGTCGAGCTTCCCGGTTCGTCGGACGAAATGCCTCGAATCCAGTTCCTGTACAAGCTCACCCCGGGCGTCGCCCACCGCTCGTTCGGTCTCAACGTTGCTCGAATGGCGTGTTTACCCTCCGACGTCATCCAAATCGCGAGCGTCAAGGCGTCCGAGTTGGAAGTCATCACCGCCAAACGCGCTCTCTCCCGTCGCTCTTTCGACGCTGCCGCGTGCGCCGCCACCGCCGAAAACGCGATGCGCGTCTTGACCGCCATAGATTCCGGAGACATCGCGACCATCAGCACCGCGCGCGACGCCCTGGCCACCGAGCACGCCGACGTCGCGAACGCGTGATGGACGTCCGTGTAAAACAAAAACAAATTCGTCGAGAAAATCCCCCGAAAAAGTGCACCAGTCCCCAGTCGCGAGCTCGTCGTCTTCCCGGCGCGTCGACGCCATGTCCGCGACCGAATCGTCGCACGCCGAGTTCAAGCGCGACGGCGACCTTCGCGCCGCCGCGCGCGCCGCCGACACGGAGAACTTCATGCGTCTCATCGACGCCGGCGCCGATCCGACGACGCGGGACAAGAACGGCGCCAACGCCCTGATGCACGCGGCGGCTGGGAACGCGGTGGACGTCGTGCGGTACCTCCTCGCCGAGGGCGTCGCGTGGAACGACGTCGATAACGATGGAGATTCTGCGGGACAGTACGCGAGCGGACACGGACACGCCGAGTTGGCGGGAGCGATGATGGAGTACGCGGTGGCGTCGGAGCTCGCGGCGGGCGAGGCGTCCATGGCGGAGACGTCGGGCGCGTGCAGAGCGAACGCGGAGAGCGCCGAGTACCTGGCGACGCCCGTTCGATACGATGGGGACGATAAGTTGTTGGACGAGAACGGTGACGCGGTGATGATGAGTTGGGAGGGACCGCTGATGGAGGCGCACGCGGACGCGCTGTGCGAGACGAAGGGCGACGTCATGAACGTCGGGTTCGGCATGGGCATCATCGATGGACACATTCAGGATCGAAGGCCGAGGAGTCACACGATCGTCGAGGCGCACCCGGACGTGCGCGCGCACATGTCTCGCGCGGGATGGGACAGGAAAAAGGGCGTCAACGTGGAGTTTGGACGGTGGCAAGACGTGTTGCCACGACTTGCGGAGAAAGGGGTGAAATTCGACGCCATCTTCTTCGACACGTACGGCGAGGAGTACGACGATATGCGTCGATTTCACGCCTTGCTTCCGAAACTGTTGCGCGAGGGCGGTTTGTATAGCTATTTCAACGGCATGTGTCCGGATAACATCTTTTTCCACATGGTGTACAATCGCGTCGCCGAGATTGAACTCGGACGCTTGGGATTCAAGGTGACGTTCGAGATGAAATCGATCGACACCGCGGATTCCAAAATTTGGGAGGGCGTCAAGCGTCGGTACTGGTGGGGCGACAAGTATTTTTTACCGACGTGCGTGTACCGAGGCGAGTGACGGATGCGAATAGACGGATGCGAATAGACGAATTGTGAAACAAACAACATAGAATTACAATCGCGGTCTCGCGGCGCGCACCTTGTTCGGAGAGCTCAAAAAACCCACAGCCTCTTTCACGTCACCGAAACCACCGCTCTCCGCGCGCCGCCTCGGGGGAGGATCACGACGATCAGCGAGCGCCGCGATGCGCAACAGTTTTCGCAGCGTGCTCTCGTCGCTCTCGCGTTCTTCCGTCCGCCGATACGTCCGTTCCGCTCGCGGCCGATCGACGCTCGCTCGATCGCGCGCGTTCGTAAACACACGAAAGTGCGCGCCGCGGTCGTCGACCACTTTCGTCGACGTCGCCGCCACGCTCCGCGCGCTGTCCACCACGCGTCTCGCTGCGTCCCGTCGCTCGCGCTCCGTCGGCGCGCGCACCGGCGCCGGTCTCGCCGCCACGCGTCTCGCCGGACCGAGCGTCGACGTCCGACGCGCACCGTTCGGACTCGGACTCGGACTCGTCGCGAAAGTTCCTCGCGCGCGCGGCGGCGTCGCGTGCGCCAGTCGCAGGTGCGGCGGCGTCGCCGCTCTCGTCGTCGTCGTCGTCTCGTCGTCGTTCCTCTTCGGCGATAACGCGTCCGCCGCCGCCACCGCCGCGCGCGCCGCCGCGCGCGCGCGTTCGATCACCACGCTCGCACTCGTCCGCGTCGACGTCGTCGCCTCATCCTCATCCTCATCCTCATCCTCATCGTCGTCGTCGTCGTCGTCGCTCGCCCTCACCGAAGAAAACGGACGAAATGAGAATTCATCATCGTCGCGCTTTCGCGCGCGTCCCGGCGACCTCGCGAGCGCGGCGACGTCGGATTTCGCCCTCGCGCGCGCCTCGCGTTCGCTCGGCGTCGTCATCGCCCTCGCGCGCGCGTCCGCGACGCCGCGCGTCCCGCGTCCCGCGCGTCCCTCTGACGCGTCACTCCGCGACGCCACGATGCACGCGTCCTCGTCGTCGTCGCTCGCGCGCGCGCGCACCGACGCCGTCGGCGGCGGTGTCTCCGCCTCTTCCCGCGCGTCCTCTCGCGCGTGCGCGCGCTCGACGACGCGCGCGACGCTCGCGCGCGACGTCCCCGGGGTTGTCGTCGTCCCGACCCGCGCATCGTTCGCGCGCGCGCGCGCGATGACGCCGACGCCGACGTCGGCGTCCACCGCGGCACCGCGCGCGGCGTCTATCGTCTCGCGCGCGAGAGGCCATCTCGTGCGCGCGCGCGCGCAGGCGACGGACGCGACGCGAGACTCGGGACGCGGCGGCGGGAAGGGCGCGAGCGGCGACGGCGACGACGACGACGACGACGAGGAGGACGACGCGTACGTCGTGGACATCGATTACCCGGAGTGGGTGCCGGAGGTGTTGCAGTTCAATCGCGAGGACGTCGCGACGGTGTTGATCACGTTCGCGGTGTCGCTCGGGTTTCGACACTTTGTCGCCGAGCCGAGGTACATTCCGTCCTTGTCCATGTATCCGGTGTTCGACGTCGGCGATCGGTTAATCGCGGAGAAGATCACGTATCGGTTCAAGCGAGACCCGCAGGCGGGAGACGTGGTCATTTTTAACCCTCCGAAGACGCCGAAGACTCGAAACGTGTCGAACGAGGTGTTTATTAAACGCGTCGTCGCCGTGGCGGGCGACGTCGTGCAGGTGAAGCGCGGCGAGCTCTACGTCAACGGCGTCTCGAGAGGGAAAGAGTTAAAACTCGAACCGATTCAGTACAATTACGGTCCGTTCACCGTACCGGAGGATAATCTATTCGTGATGGGGGATAACAGGAACAATTCGTTCGATTCGCACGCGTGGGGACCGTTACCGAAGGAGCGCGTCATCGGTCGCGCGACGTTCAAGTATTGGCCGCCGAATAAAATCGGCGGTCTTCCCGAGTACCCGCTCACCGCGCCGGACGTCGCGCGATGAGTCGGGGAGTTCACGGTAGTATTACCTTCACCGCGCGCGTCGAGACACGGACTCGAGCGCGCTCGCATTCATTCGTTGTAAAAATTGAACGTCTTCTTTTATTATTTTATTTTTTTCGGCGACGCGAAGAAAAGAAAAATAATCCGAAACGTGTTCCCACACTCTCTCGCGCGCCATGCTCGCCGCACGCACCGCACCCGTCATTCGCGTGCGCGCGTCGGCGGCGCGTCGCGATTCTCGCGCGTCGGCCGCGCGCGTCGTTCGCGGCGTCGCCTCGTCGGCGTCGTCGTCGCGCGTCGTCGTCATCCCGCGCGCGACCGATGACGAGCCGAGCGCGTCCACGACGCGCGCGGACGACGACGAGATCCCGATCTGGGAGCGACGGGACATCGAGCGTAAGGCTGCAGAATCGCGAGGTGGCGTTCCGTGGCCCGCGTACCTGTTGCTGAGCGTCATCGTGCTCATCGCGGCGACGGGGTCGGTGTTTGAGTACGCGTACAAGAATCCAATCTTTGGCGTCGTGCAGAGCGATTCCGGTCTGTACGCGCCGATTTTGGGGTGGTTCGTGTTCACGGGATTCCCGTTGGCGGGATGGTTCTGGAAGAAGGGCATCGACGGCGCGAACGAGGCGAGCGAAGCGCAGGATAAGATGGACGGCTATTAGACGACGCGCGACGTTCGGCTCTATTATAGTTGATATTTAATGCGGCAATTCTTCCTTTTCCTTCCCTCTTCTCCTCTACGACGTCGCGATCGTCGTCTATTTCTTGTTTCCGATGACGACGAGGAGACTAGTGGACATCATGCACAGCGTCGCGAGCGCGCGTTGAAACGCGTCGACGCGCGTGTCGCCGGCGTGCGGGTTGACGCCGAGAGACTCTCGAACGCTCTGGAGGTTCCACGCGTACAAAAAGTAGCCCAAGCACATGAACCATAAGATGATCCGAGTGAGCATCGACGTGGGCTCGTCTTCGTGTTCGAGACGCATGCGCTCCTTCTCCTTGGCGATGATTTCGTCGCACGCCGCCTCGAGCGCCTCGACGCGTTCCATGGTTTCCTCGCCGTTGGGATCAATCTTCGGTTGAACCTTGTGCACGAGCTCGTTCGCGAAGTGCTTGAACCCGGTGGCGAGTTCGTACATGTTGTTACACTTGAGCATGATTCGCGCGCTCAAACCCCGACGAATCTTCACCACGCCCTTGAAGACGTTTTCATTGCCGTAGCACTCGGACAACGTTGCGATGGCCATCACCTGCGGAATAGCGCAGAATCTGAAGATGGAGCGCTCCTTGATGCGACTCATGTACTTTAAACAATCTAATGAATGCGTCAAAGCGTTCGTGATCAACTCGTTCATGCACTGCACAGCCTTCTCGCGGTGCTCTTCGTGTTGCAAATCGTCCAACTCCTTCGCGTACTTGCTCCACACGCTTCTCGGCCAAAACATGCGCGGCGCCGGGAGCTCTTGTATGTCCTCCAGGTAATCGCGAATGATGTTCGTCTTTTGCAAAAACAAGCCCATCGAGTTGGATAGCTTCTCTTCGCCGATGAAATCCTTGCTCTCCATCTTGGACACGCCCCACAGATTGGACAAGCCGATGCCGACCAAACCGGCGACGTAGTGGCAGTACTCATCGAAATCCGCCATGTCCATCACCTCCTTCTCGATAAACTTGGCCATACCGTTCCCCATGCGCTGCGTGATGTCCGTGATCACGAGTCGATACTCCTTCTTCAACCCCAAAAAGACGTCGGTGACGCGCGGAAAGTTCTTCATCAAATCTTTGTAGTGCTTCTCCCCGCAATCCGCCTGGTACGACCTGTCGTGAATGTACTCGTGAAACGCGTACAAGTGCGGCAATTTCTCCTCGATCGGAATCGACATGTCGTCCTCCACCGTGTCCAACGCGCGCAAGACGAGATAAAACACGCACACCGCGTCTCTGAGCTCTGGGTCCAACTGCTGAATGACGATCGCGAACGATCTCGACACCTTGTTCAACACATCGTAACAGTACGCGAGGTTGGGTTCTTTCGGTAACTTTTTCGCCTTATCCGCCATCATCTTCACTCGAATCAGCGGCACGACGTCCCCAGGATGGGCGAGGATCAACGACAAGACACCCATGATGGTCGATGGACGCGACGACGACGAGATGGACGACGACGGAACGGGCGGTGGACGACCGACCGACCGACCGACCGACGAACGACTCGGCGCGCGCGACGCGGTCTCGGACGGACACTGACGACGACGCACGCGACTTCACGCTCTGACGTCCCGCCATCGCGTCGTCATCCATCCTTCGCGTACGCTTCGACAGACATCGCACGGGGACATGACTTTTTCGCGCTCGCGTACGAGTCCACGGGACGTATTCACTATCCATGAAAGCCCATCATCGAGTACACACACGTGCACGTCACGCCCTCCAGTCCCCCCCGCGACGAGTCGTGACCGGTACTCACGAACGAACGAACGCCCACGAAAACCCCGTGTCACGCGCCTGTGACGCGTGTAGTATGTGTCGGAGAGATCTCTCTAAGTAGTGCGGGATCAGAGCGTCCATACATGACTGACGAGTCACGAACCACCACATACG
>Ga0181577_10000633_pt1 | contig 28612 bp, 26 predicted proteins | sample 101ome_21_FD_132468 | JGI IMG/M metagenome (GOLD analysis project Ga0181577, IMG submission 132468) | Coastal salt marsh microbial communities from the Groves Creek Marsh, Skidaway Island, Georgia - 101413BT metaG (megahit assembly) | ecosystem: Environmental > Aquatic > Marine > Intertidal...
TGCGTCGACGTGATCGACACCGCCGCGATGGATCACGAACGCGCCACCCAAACCCGCCAACGCGTGCACTTGGGCATGACTGTCGTGCTGTGGTTGGTCATTTTGGCGTTTCGCGCCGTGAACGACACGTCCGTCGTCGCGGCCCTGTTCACCGTTGCGAACTACACCTACGGGCCTTTGCTCGGGCTGTTTGCCGTGGGCATGTTCACCACGTGGACGCCCCGCGCTGCTGCCCTTCCTTGGGTGTGCGTTGCCGCTCCTGTGCTGGGCTACGGTTTGGAGCAGATGGCGATGGAGATGGCGGGCTTCAGTTTTGGGTTTGCCCTCTTGCCCGTGAACGGCCTCCTCACCGCCCTTGGTCTGGGTGTGATTTCGAGGACCCAACGAGGGTGATTGTCAGGGGGACGACGTAGTTTTGCACTCCAGAAAAAGCGACTGCACAACCCCTCCTTATCCCTCATGGAACAGACCACTTCTGCCCTTCTTCAACGCCTCAGCGAATCCGCCACCATTGCCATGGCCCGCAAGGCCCGGGAATTGAAAGACCAAGGCATCGACGTCATTTCCCTTTCCTTGGGAGAACCCGATTTCGACACGCCTGCGGAGATGAAGCAAGCGGGCATTGACGCGATTCACGCGAACGACACCCACTACACGCCGGTGCCCGGCACGCCTCAGGTGCGCAACGCGATCGTCAAGAAATTCAAGCGCGACAACGGACTCGAGTACACACCCGACCAAGTCGTGGTGAGCACGGGCGCCAAGCAGAGCCTTGCGAATGTGGTGCTGTCGTTGGTCGACCCCGGAGACGAAGTCATTCTTCCAGCGCCCTACTGGGTGAGCTATGAGGAAATCGTCAAGGTGGCGGGCGGCATCCCCGTAGTCATTCCGACTCGCATCGAAGACGACTACAAGATTCAACCGTCTGAGCTCGAGGCGGCCATTACACCCAAGACGCGTTTGTTGATGTATTCCTCTCCTTGCAACCCTTCCGGCTCGGTCTACACGCAGGAAGAAACGGCGGCGCTGGCCGACGTCCTTCGCAAGCACGACCGCATCATCACGGTGAGCGACGAGATCTACGAACTCATCAACTTCACGGAAAAGCACGCCAGCATGGCGGCGCAGCCCGGCATGTGGGAGCGCACGGTGACGGTGAACGGCGTGTCGAAAGGATTTGCAATGACGGGTTGGCGTTTGGGCTACATCGGCGCGCCCACCTGGATTGCCGCGGCGTGCACCAAGATCCAAGGCCAATTCACCTCAGCTCCGTGCAGCATTACGCAGGCCGCCGCTGCCGCGGCCCTCAAGGCGGACCCGACGCTGGTGTCTGGCATGGTGGACGCGTTCCGCCGCCGCCGTGCCTTGATGGTGGAAGGACTCAGCAAGGTTGCAGGCTTCAAGGTGAACCAACCGATGGGTGCGTTTTACGTGTTCCCCGACGTCACGGGATTGTTCGGCAAGACCTTTGAAGGAAAGGCCCTCCAAAACGCCGACGACGTCGCCATGTTCCTGCTCGAAGAAGCCCAAGTGGCTACGGTGAGCGGCGCGGCGTTTGGCACTCCCGAGTGCATTCGTTTGTCCTACGCCGCGGCCGACGACGTGTTGCGCGAAGCCATCGCGCGCATCGAACGGGCCTGCGGGTTGTTGAGCGATTGACCATCTCTTCCGACCTTTGAGGTCATGAGCCAAGCTTCCAACCGTTTGCCGTTTGCCGCTCTGCCCTGGAGCACGCCTCGCGTGTGTGTCATTGGGGACGTCATGGTGGACGCGTACATGTGGGGACGTGTGACCCGGGTCAGTCCGGAAGCTCCTGTGCCCGTCGTGGAAGTCGACCGCCGCGAACAACGCGTCGGTGGCGCCGGAAACGTGGTGAAAAACCTCGCTGCACTCGGTGCGGAAGTTGATGTCATCAGTGTCGTCGGAGAAGATACCGCAGGCGTCGAATTGACGCGGTTGCTCGCCACGCTTGGAACGCCTCACCTTCTCGTGGATGCCTCTCGGCCAACGACGGTCAAGACGCGGGTCATCAGCGGCGGCCACCACGTGGTACGCGTGGACGAAGAATCCACGGCGCCCTTGAGCTCGGACTTGACACACGAGGCCCTGAATCGGCTGAAAGGCCTGCTTTTGGGCGACACCCCTCCCGATGTGGTGGTCATTGAAGACTACGACAAAGGACTCATGACGCTCGAGATGATTGAGGGTGTTCTCCGCGCGTGCGACGCCGCTGGGGTTCCGGTGGCCGTCGACCCCAAACTCCGCCACTTTGCCGCCTACCGCGGTGTAGCGCTCTTCAAGCCCAACCTCAAGGAATTGAACGAAGGCCTAGGATTGTCCACGCCCGTGCACCCCATGAATCGGGAAGCCATGGAATGCGCCGTCGAAACGTTGATGGACCGGTTGCAGTGCGAACGATTGATGGTCACGTTGAGCGAACATGGAACCTGGATGCACGCTCCCTTAGAAGGCATCCACCACGCACATGTCCCGGCCGTTCCGCGCGAAATCATGGACGTCAGCGGCGCGGGCGACACCGTCATAGCCGTCGCAGCCATGTTGTTGGCGTGCGGCACGGACGCGGTCAGCTTGGCGGCAGTGTCCAATTTGGCGGGGGGCTGGGTGTGCGAACGCGTCGGGGTGGTCCCCATCCCGCGAGAGGCCCTCGAATCTGAGCTCTCACGAGTCCAACCCCCCCATCCCGCGGCACGTTGACCTGGCAATCGTTTCGCGAGCAAGCCAACGTTTGGCTTTACGACAGCAAGGACCGCGTCTTGGGCGCGTTCCAGTGGGTGAATCTCTTCGTCAACTTGACAGCGCTCTCCGTCCTGGCCATCTACTACGGCTACGAACACGACGAAGCGACCTCCGAGGGCTTGTTCGACCTGGTCAAACTCAGCTTTGGCTTTTACGTGCTGCACTACTTGATTCGTGTGCTGTACCATTTCCAGCCACGTCAGTTCTTCCGAGAAACGTGGGCAGAAGGCTTGGTCATGGGGCTGCTGCTCATCGAAGGCGCCGGAGATGTGCTGTTTGGCTCCCCACCGATCGGGGCCACTCTGGAGGTCATGATGCCGAGCATCGGAGACTTCAGCACGGTCATGGTACAGGGATACTTGTTCGTCGCCATCCTGATGGAATGGATGCGACCCGGTTCGCGGTTGCCGCGTGTTCGGCTGCATCCAGCGGTCATTTTCATCCTGAGTTTTTTGGTCCTCATTGCCCTTGGAACGTGGCTGCTCAGCATGCCCCAAATGACCACCGTCGCCGGTGGCATGCCCGTGGTGGACGCCTTCTTCACCGCCACCAGCGCCACGTGCGTGACGGGCTTGATGAGCGTGGACACCATGACCTACTTCACCGCCAAGGGGCATTGGGTGTTGCTCATTCTGATTCAGTTGGGCGGATTGAACTTCATCGCGTTTGGCAGCTTTTTGGCGTTGGCATCGAAGTTTGGCGTGGCGGTCAAACAGCACGACGTCATTGAGGATTTCGTCAACAGCGACAACCTACTCGGAAGCAGCGGAACGCTGGGCAAGGTGGTTGGATGGTGTCTCGGACTGGAGGCGCTTGGGGCCGCAGCCCTGATGGTCTTGTGGTCTCCCGAAGTGCCCTTCAAGGGATGGGCCGACCGCCTTTTCTCCTCGGTGTTCCACAGCGTGTCCGCGTTCAACAACGCCGGAATCACACTGTTCACAGACGGCCTCGCCCACCCTTGGGTGGCGAACAACTGGCTGGTGCACTGGGTCGTTACGTTGCTTGTGTTCTTGGGCGCACTTGGCATGGTTGCCATGTTCGATCTGTTTGACGTCAGCAAGCTTCGAGAACGGATGAAGCAGCCCTGGAAGACCATCTCCTTCCCCACCAAAATCGCGTTGTACTTCTCGCTCATTTTGGTGGCCCTTGGCGCGGTGGCGTATGCCTCACTGGAATGGAGCGGTACCCTGGACGGCATGTCGTGGTTTGGGAAATTCACCACGGCCATGTTCCAAAGCGTGACGCGCACAAGCGGCTTCAACACCGTCGACATTGGTGCCGTGGGGATGCCGATGCTGTTCCTGCTCCTCGTCCTGATGTTCATCGGGGCATCTTCGAGCTCCACGGGTGGAGGCATCAAAACCTCGACGCTGGCCATCGTGCTGGCGGACGTGTGGCGCACCGTGCGCGGCGCAGACCACGTCCAAATCTTCCAGCGCACCGTCAACAGCGTGCTGCGCTCCCGGGCGTACAGCGTGCTTCTGTTTTTCCTCGTTGGAAACATGGTTGGAATCTTTGTCCTGACCATCACCGAATCCCACCTCGTGGCCCAAGGCCAGTCCTCGTTTTTCGACCTCGCGTTTGAGCACGTGAGCGCCATGGGCACGGTGGGGCTCAGCACCGGCATCACCCCATTGTTGAGCTCGTGGGGCAAGGTTGTTCTGTCCGTAGCCATGTTTGTTGGCCGCGTGGGCACCCTGACGGTGGCCTTCGCCGTCGGTGGCCGAACCCCTCAATCGCACTTCAAATACCCCGAAGGGCACACCATGGTGGGCTGAACCTCTCCCCGCCAAGACCTGTTCATCTTTGCACAAACCACACGCATGGGCACACGCATCACTCCTTACGTCTCCCCCGACCAAGAAGCCAAGAAAAACCAGGTGGCCCGGATGTTTGACGGCATCGCCCACCGCTACGACTTTCTAAACCACTTCTTCTCGTTGGGCATCGACGTGTTGTGGCGAAAGGCGTGCATCCGCATTCTGCGCAAGGAATCGCCCAAACGCATGCTCGACGTGGCCACCGGCACCGCGGACTTTGCGATCGAAGCGGTCCGGATGGGCCTGGAGGTGCACGTTTCTGGCGTGGACATCAGCGCCGGGATGCTCGAAGTGGGACGCGAAAAAGTGGCCGCTCGCGGGTGGAACAACCGCATCGACCTGATCCAAGGCGACTCGGTGGCTCTTCCCTTTGACGACGGCCATTTCGATTGCTTCACCGTGGCCTTTGGGGTGCGGAACTTTGAGGACCTGCAAGGCGGCCTGCGCGACATGTTGCGGGTGTTGAAGCCGGGCGGTTTGGGGTTGGTTCTGGAATTCAGCAAGCCCAAGCACTTCCCCATCAAGCAGGTCTTTGGCCTCTACTTCAAGTACATCATGCCCACAGTCGGACGCTGGGTCAGCAAGGACCCCGCCGCCTACACCTACCTTCCTGAAAGCGTGCAGGCGTTCCCCGAAGGTGAGGACTTCTTGAAGCAACTGCGCGAGGCAGGCTACGTCGACGTCAAGGCCCAAACTTTGACGGGCGGCATTGCTACCATTTACACGGGACGCAAAGCAAGCCAAGCGTCATGATTCTTCGCGTGCTGCCCAGCCAACTTCGAGGCGACACCGTGTGGGCGCCCCCGAGCAAGAGCATCATGCAACGCGTTGTGGCGCTCGCCACCTTGGCGGATGGCACGACGATGGTCCGTCGCCCGTCCGAATCGGACGACTGCACCCATGCCCTGATGATGGCGGCCCAGCTGGGCGCGGACATCGAACTTGGGGACGACGCCGTGGCCATCCACGGGCACTTCCCCCTCTCCCCGCGAGACAAGACGTTGACGCCGGGTGAATCGGGACTGGGGTTGCGCATGTTTGGCATGCTGGCCGCGTTGCACCCGGATCCGCTTGTGATGGAACGCAGCGGCTCGCTGCTGACGCGAGACGTCTCGGGACTCTCGGAAGCGCTCGATGCGTTTGGGGTCAAGGTGGAAAACACCGCACCTGGGGAACACCCCGTCATTGACGGCCCACTGACCGGAGGCGACGTGACGCTCGACGCGGCGGGAAGCAGCCAGGTCCTGACGGGCTTGCTCTGCGCGTTGCCTCACGCGAAGGGCGACTCGGTGCTAAGCTTGCAAGGCGTCGTGAGCCGCCCCTACGTCGACATGACCCTCGAAGTCCTCGAAGACATGGGCATTCGCATCGACGTGCTGGAAGACGACCCCGACGAACGCGTGCTCGTGCTGAGCATCGCAGGAAACCAGCGCGCCCAAGGCCTCGACCTGACGGTCGACGGCGACTGGTCCGCTTCGGCCTTCCTCCTTGCCTTGGGAGCGCTCTGCGCGCCGCATCACCTCAACGTCGAAGGTTTGCACAGCACCTACACCCAAGCGGACGAAGCCATCAAAGGCGCGCTTCTGTTTGGGGGTTGCAGGCTGGCAGGCACCGACGAAGGAGTCCAAATCCTGGCCGGTCGTCCCAAGTCCTTCCACATGGACCTCACGGATTCCCCTGATTTGTTCCCGCCGCTGGCGGCCCTTGCAGCGTTCGGCAAAAAGCCGAGTGTCCTGACCGGCCTTCATCGGCTTGGAAACAAGGAGTCGAACCGTGGCAAGGTCATTCAATCGGAATGGGCCAAGGTCGGGATCCGGGTCGACCTCAACGAGGACGAAGACACCCTCACCGTTCACCCCGGAAAGGTTCAAGCAGGCCGGATGAATTCTCATGGCGACCATCGGATGGCCATGGCGGCCGCCATCTTTGGCGCTGCTGGTGCTCCCGTAGAGATTGTGGGTGCTGAAGCGGTGGCAAAAAGTTACCCGAGCTTCTTTGACGACCTTGAGGCGCTCGGCGTCGACATTCAGGTCATCACGGCCTGAGCCGAAGGTTCCTCTCCTCCTTTCAGCAGGACCGACGCTGTGGCTGCGGCCCCCATCCCTCCCATCATGGGCCCTACGGTCCACGCCAACACAGGAATCGCCATCCACAAGGCAAATGGGATGCCGACCCCAAACGCCACGGCCGGTCTTTTCAAACTGGCGACCAACCCGGAACGCGCGCCCTTCCCCTCTCGCTCCCACACGTAATCCATGGCAGAAGCCCCGTAGGCCCATGCCCCCACCAACCAGGCCAACGGCAGCGTGACCGGTGACAACACCGGGATCGTCAATCCAGCGACCCACAACCCTAGCGTCAAGGTCCACTCGAAGGTGGCAAGCGCCAACGCGGACCGCATCCCACGGACCGCATCCTTGATCCAACGGGACCACGAAAAGGCTACAGTTTGGCCTGTGATTTGGGCTTCAGCGGCTTCACTGACGGCGGCAAACAGCGGCCCCATCACCACCAGGACAATGTATTTGGTGAGCTTCAATTTCACCACGAGCAGGGCCAGCCACAGCATCCACTCGGTCAGCGTTTGGAGCCACGCTTCGTCCGCCGACCACTCCCCCTGGGAAAGCAACCACCTGGACAGGTGCTCAGCCGCGGCGGAAATGCCATACCACCCAAGTGCCGCCAAGGCCAACGTCAAGGCGGCAGCAGGCACAAACCACCCCGCCAGGGGTCCTTTCAGGAGTTGCCAGGCTTTCCGATTGGCCTGGGTGAGGGCGGCAAAGGTTGTCATGGTGCGAATGTGAGAAAGTGCACGGGATTCCCATCCTAGGCCTGACGAAAAGATGTGAACTTTCCCTTCATGCGCATACACCTCATTGCCGTTGGCGGAAGCGCCATGCACAACTTCGCGCTCGCGCTAGCCGACGCGGGCCACCACGTCACGGGGAGTGACGACCAAATCTTTGAACCAAGCCGCGGACGCCTGAAGGCCGCAGGATTGCTTCCGGAGCGTGAAGGCTGGGATGCGGATCGAATCACTTCGGACCTGGATGTGGTGATCTTGGGGATGCATGCCCGAACCGACAATCCTGAGCTCCTCCGCGCCCAAGAATTGGGGTTGACCATCCAGAGTTACCCTGAATTCCTGCGTTTTGCCACAGATGCCAAAAAGCGCATGGTCGTGGCCGGAAGCCATGGGAAAACCACGGTGACTTCCATGATCCTTCACGCCCTGAACGGCGCCGGAATCTCCACGGACCTCATGGTCGGAGCGCAACTCGAGGGGTTCGACCGGATGGTGGACCTCGACGAACACCATGAGTGGGCCGTCATTGAAGGTGACGAGTACCTCAGCTCGCCCATCGACCGTCGCCCCAAATTTCTGTGGTACGGCCCACATGTGACGGTCGTCACCGGCATCGCATGGGACCACGTAAACGTCTTCCCCACTGAAGAGAATTACATTGAACAATTCCGACTGTACCTCCGAACGGTGGAGCCCGGCGGCACGGTGGTCCACTGCGAAGAGGACCCCCTGCTTGCGAGCGTGATTGCAGAGATGCGCCAAGAACGAACAGACATCCGCTGGGTCGGTTACACCACCCCCAACCACACCCCAACGGCCACGGGGAGCCAAGTCACCTTGCCTGGAGCTGCAACCCTGGACGTGTCGCTGCTTGGCGCGCACAACATGCAGAACCTCGCTGCAGCCCGGGCGTGTTGTGAGGCCATGGGGTTGACGGCGACAGACTTTGATCGCCACATTGCAAACTTCACCGGAGCCGCGCGAAGGCTCGAAGTGGCTCACGAAGACTCGGAGAACAACTTCATTGCGTTCCGTGATTTTGCGCACGCTCCGTCCAAGTTGCGAGCCACACAAGCTTCGGTTGTTGGTCAATACCCTTCACGCTCGGTCACCGCGGTGTTTGAGCTTCACACGTTCAGCAGCCTCAACAAGGCGTTCATCCCCCAATACAAGGCCGCGATGGATGCCGTCGACCATGCCATCGTGTATTTCGATCCCGCGGTCGTGGCGCACAAGCGGTTGCCGGAATTGGACGAGGCTTTTGTGAAAGCTTCGTTTGGGCGTGACACGCTGGAAGTCATCACCTCAGTGTCCGACCTCGAAGACCGCCTCGACGACGTTCCTCGAGAAAATCACGTGCTGTTGATGATGAGCAGCGGCCGGTTTGGGGGAGCCGAGTTTACCCCAGCCCCACGTCGAGTGCCATCATCACAATGAAGCCTCCGATGAAACCCAACGTTGCGACGTCGGTGTATTTGTCGCGTTGGGTTTCTGGAATGACTTCTTCGATCACCACGTAGATCATGGCCCCTGCTGCAAATGAGAGTGCATAGGGCAAAATGGGCTTCATGCTCATCACGGCCACCGCACCGATCACCCCGGCCACGGGCTCGACGATGGCGGACAACTGACCGTACCACCAAGCGCGTCCTCGAGAAACACCGTCTCGTCGCAACGGCATGCTGACCGACAAGCCCTCCGGGAAATTCTGAATGCCAATGCCAATGGCCAGGGCCACCGCTCCTGCGGTTGTCGCGCCGTCCAACCCAAGTGCAGCTCCACCAAACAACACCCCTACTGCCAATCCTTCTGGAATGTTGTGAAGCGTGATGGCCAACACCAGCAACGTCGTCCGCCGCCAGTCCGTTTCTACGCCCTCCGCTTCGTCTTTTCGAAAATTGATGTGCAGGTGCGGCACAAATCGATCCAGGATGTAGATGAACAAGGCCCCCAACCCAAATCCAATGGCGGGAGGCCCCACCCGAGCGAATCCCTCGCCTCCAGTCATGTCGATGGCCGGAGCCAAGAGGGACCAAAAACTTGCGGCCACCATCACCCCTCCCGTAAAGCCAAGCATGCCATCAAACAAGCGTCGATTCATGGACTTGAACGGGAAAACAAGGGCGGCACCTGCCGCAGTCATGGCCCACGTGAAAGTGGTGGCCACCAAGGCCGCCATGACCGGCCCTAGGCCTTCGAACCACGTGATGATGTCATTCATGAGTTGAGATTTCTTGCGAGGTTTGGGGTTCAACAAGCACTTCTTCGGCCAAAGGCAAGGGCACCCTCAATCGGTCTTCAGGCCGCAGCACCGTTCCCAATTCGATGCCCAAGGAGGTGAGCTCTACAAGGACCTTGTCGTTGCTGTCCTTGACGGCCCCCACCTTGCAGGGCTTGTCGTGAGGCCATTCGAGGAGTGGAGTCAAGCGACGGGAATCGGCGATTTGGCCCTTTGCGGTGGGGATCGGATCCCCGTGGGGGTCGATGGTAGGATGGCCGAGGTAAGCGTCCAATTTGTCCACGAGCGCCACGCTGTCAATGTGCTCAAGTTGCTCGGCAATGTCATGCACTTCCTCCCAACCAAAGCCCAATCGCTCGACGAGAAACGTCTCCCACAAGCGGTGTTTCCGGACCAGGGACAGGGCCAACTTTCTACCCAGAGGCGTCAAGCGCGCACCGCGGTACGGCCGGTGCTCTGCCCAACCAAGTTCACTCAACACTTGAACCATGGCCGTGACACTGGGCGGTTTCACGTCCAAGTGCGCCGCCATGGCGTTGGTGGAAACCCACGATTCTTGCCCGGCTTCCTCCCCTAGCGTGTACAAGGCTTTCAAGTGGTCCTCCCGATGAGTTGACTTTGACATGGAGCAAAAGTAGACATCCTTTCTCGATTTTTAGCCACACCTAATTTGTTTTTTAGTCAGGCCTAAAAAAATTCACACCCCAGGAATCGCACCAAGAAGCCCCCCCTTGCCGAACTTGGGGGCATGAAGCGCCTCTTCGTGGTTCGCCACGGCAAAGCCGTCCCCTACGGATCGTGTCCGGACGTGGAGCGTGTCCTCACCCCTCGTGGCAAGGACGACGCCATCGCGCTCGGAAAGTGGACTCTAGAAGCCCGACATGCAGGCTCCCCTCTTCTCGCGAGCCCGGCGGCCCGCACGCGCGAAACGGCCGCCTTGATCTGCACAGAATGGGGTGAATCTCTCGAGTGCGTTCAGATCCAGGAGGACGCCTACTTGGCTTCGGATCGGGCTTGGCTGAATTGGGTCAACGACTGGGACGACCGGCATGATTCTGGCTGGATCGTGGGGCACAACCCCGGATTGAGTGAATTGGTGGAGCGCCTGACCGAGCAGCCCGTTTGGCTTCCGACATGCGGCTTGGCCGAAATCGAACTGCAGGTGGATTCTTGGGCCGAGGCGTTCGCCGGAACGGGCAGGCTTCGAGGGTTGTTCACGCCCAAATCGTCGCTGTGCCCATGAAACGCGTCCGCTGGGAATGGTGGATTGCTGCCGTGCTGTTCGTCGCCTTCGTCTGGCGGTTCAGCCAACTGACCCTGTACTTCCTCGCGGCGGTTGCCTTGAGCTTTGTGGGCAAGCCCATTGTGAGCTGGACCGCATCCAGGCACGTCGGTCGCTGGAAGCTCGGCACGGGAATTGGATCGGCCGTGGCGTTGGCCGCCATGGTCTGTTTGGCCACGGGGGTGGTCATGTTGTTCGCTCCCTTGGTGCAAGAACAGGTCGCAGCCTTGGCCAGACTGGACGCGGCACAGTTGACGCGCCATTGGAACGAAGCACTCGCCACCCTCGACGCCTGGACGGTGGGCATTGACCTCAGCGGAGAAGGCATGGCGAACAGCGCCTACCTGGCTGAGCAAGCTTCAGGTCTGGTGAAATTCGACAACGCAAGCTCTCTGTTCTCCGGCCTCCTCTCTTCGGTGGGCAACCTGTTTGTGGCGACGTTCTCCGTGCTTTTCATGGCCTTCTTTCTCATGCGCGAACCCGCGTTGTTCAAAGATTTGGTTCTGGCGCTGACTCCTGAATCCAAACAACCCACCGTCACGCGCATCATGGAACGCTCGGGCAAGTTGCTCACGCGCTACTTCGGGGGCTTGATCATTCAGGTGAGCATCATCACCCTGGTCGTGGGGATGGGCCTGACGCTGGTCGGGGTGCCTCACGGTTGGTTGCTCGGGCTGTTGGCTGGACTCTTCAACCTCATCCCCTACCTCGGCCCCATCCTCGGGGTTGGCGTAGGGTCGCTTGTCATGATCTCGAGCGGGGTCGACTGGGGTGCCTTTGGGTGGGCCATGGGGGTGTACCTCGCGGCGCAAGGCGTCGACAACGTCTTCACGCAGCCGGTCATTTTTGCCAAACGCGTTTTCGCACATCCCCTCGAAATTTTCGTGGTCATTTCCGTCGCGGGGAGTGTTGCCGGTCCCGCGGGCATGGTCCTCGCCATTCCGGCGTACACACTCTTCCGGATTGTTGCCGGAGAGTTTCTGCACGAATTTCCATGGATTCAGGCGCTGACAAAAAGCATGGAAGCGCGCGAAAAGGCTGAGAAGTGACGGCATTGTGAATCGCAAGTGAACAACTCCTTCGAGGTGAAGGGCGAGGAGGTCACCCCATTTCCAACGTGTTTGGTCTACCTTTGAATCCCGTAACTACGGGGCATGCCTTCACCTACCATTTCTTCCTCCAACGACGCCCTCGCAAGCGGGCGCAACAGCCGGTACATTTTTGTCACAGGCGGAGTGAGCAGCAGCTTGGGCAAAGGCATCGTCAGTGCCTCGCTGGCCAAACTCCTGCAAGCACGTGGCTACAAGGTCACCATCCAGAAGCTCGACCCGTACATCAACGTCGATCCAGGAACGCTGAACCCCTACGAGCACGGCGAGTGCTACGTGACGGTGGATGGTGCGGAGACGGATTTGGACCTCGGACACTACGAGCGCTTCCTCAACGTACAGACGACCCAGGCCAACAACATCACGACGGGCCGCATCTACCAAAGCGTCATCGACAAAGAGCGCCGCGGCGAATACCTCGGCAAAACTGTCCAAATCATCCCTCACATCACGGACGAAATCAAGCGGTGCGTCCAGATTTTGGGCTCGAAGAAGGATTACGATTTCGTGATCACGGAGATTGGCGGCACGGTGGGTGACATCGAATCCCTGCCCTACATCGAGGCCGTGCGCCAGATGAAGTGGGAATCGCCGGAGGACACGCTCGTCGTGCACCTGACGCTGGTTCCCTACTTGTCGGCCGCTGGCGAACTGAAGACCAAACCCACGCAGCACTCGGTAAAGCAGCTGCTGGAGTTTGGGGTTCAGCCGGACATCCTGGTGTGCCGCACGGAGCATCCGCTCCCTCCCAACGTCCGCACGAAGCTCGCTCGCTTCTGCAACGTGGCGCTGAACGCGGTCATCGAAAGCATCGACGCCGACACCATCTACGACGTTCCCTTGCTCATGCAGGACGAGCGCTTCGACGAGGTGGTGCTCAAGAAGCTCGGCATGGACGGCGGCGAGACGGAAGCGAACCTCAACGAGTGGAAAGACTTCCTGCGTCGCTACAAGAACCCCAAACGCCACGTGCGCATTGGACTTGTCGGCAAGTACGTGGAGCTCAAGGACAGCTACAAGAGCATTGCCGAAGCCCTCGACCACGCCGGCGCCTTGCTCGAAACCCACATCGACGTCGATTGGATTCACAGCGAACAAGTCACGCCCGACAACGTGTATGAACGCCTCGACGGACTTCACGGCATTTTGGTGGCACCCGGCTTCGGTTCACGTGGCATTGACGGAAAGCTGTTGTCGATTCGCCATGCACGTGAGAATGGCATCCCTTTCTTTGGCATTTGCCTCGGCATGCAATGCGCCGTCATCGAATTCGCGCGCAACGTGTTGGAATTGCCTGATGCCCATTCCACGGAGATCAAAGAGTACACGCCTGAACCGGTCATCGATTTGATGGGTGAACAAAAGAGCATCACCAACATGGGCGGGACGATGCGACTCGGAGAATACCCGTGCGAACTGTCGGAAGGCTCCAAGGCACAGGCGGCGTACCACGGGGCGACGGAAATTTCAGAACGCCACCGCCACCGCTACGAATTCAACAACGCCTACCTCGAACGCTTCGAAGCGGCCGGCATGAAAGCCACAGGCGTGAACCCCGAAAGCAAATTGGTGGAGATTGTGGAAATCCCCGAGCACCCCTATTTCGTCGCCTCGCAATTCCACCCCGAGTACGCTTCCACGGTGCTCAACCCCCACCCGCTCTTCGTGTCGTTTGTCCAAGCGGCCGTCGACCACGACGACCTTGAAACAGCGTCGAGCGAAGCGTCTTCTGAAGCCAAGGCCTCAAGCGCCAGCTGACCGAAGCATCTGGATGTGTGGGATGCCGTCCTCCAGGTAGGGCTCTCCCACAGAGGTAAAACCCAGTTCTTCGTACCACTCTTCCAAGTAGCACTGGGCTGAGATTCGGACGTCTTGGCCTGGCCACAAGCGTTCCGCCACTTCCAAGCTGCGCCGCATCAATTCCTTTCCCATGCCCTCACCTCGCCGGTCACGTCGTGTGGCCACGCGGCCGATGCTCGGCTCCGCGTAACTCACCCCCGGAGCGAGAACGCGAGCATATGACACCGCTGACGCACCCGTCGATGAGCATTGATCCTCCGCCCAAACATGCCATGATCTCAGGTCCTTTCCATCGAGGTCACTATAAGCACAATCTTGCTCTAGGACAAACACGTCGACACGAAGCCGTATGATGGCATGGAATTCATCCCGAGATAGTTCGCGCCAAGCCTTTGCATTCCACTTCATCGCGCTTCGAAATTAGCGCACAAAAAAAAGGGAGCCGAGGCTCCCTTTGGAATTCGATTGGCATGCGCTCAGAATCTCGCGCCCATGCCGATTTTAATGCCGAGCACAGGGTCACCGGTCAAGTCCATCAGTCCCAACTGCGGCGTGATGTACAGCACGTCCTTGAAGGGAATGTAACGCCCTGCGTTCAGATCAAGACCGAGGTCGTTGATGGGGTCATTGAGCCCGAGACCCACGTAGTAATCGCCCATGAAGTACTGAGCACCGAGGTTAAGACTGAAGTCATCAAACGTCGTGCCTCCCAGATCCATGCCGAGCGAATCGGTCGAGTTGTTGATCGAAAGATTCACCACGATGTCGTCGGCCACGGCGTAACCCACCGTAGGCGCGATATCAATGCCCGTAGAGAAGATGTTCAAAACATCTGTGGCGTTTGCGGTTCCCAAGTACCACGAGCCCTGAGGCTGGCTGGCATCTTGAGCGAAAGAAAAGGTCGCAGTCGCAACTGCGAAGAGAGAGAGAACAAACTTTTTCATCTGAAATAGATTTTAGGTTCGTTGCAAATCACGGGCACGAAGCGTGTCCCCTAAACACCTTTTGGCTTAACGCATTCACAATCAAATGTTAATCTAAATCACAAATAATTATATATCAACGATTTAACCTCACCCCCCTCCGTGCTATGAAATGTGTAAACCGTACAAGCACAGTCTCGTTCAGCCCCCGCTACCTTTGATGCATGGCCGAACGGAGGAACATGTTGTCGGTGGAAGGGCTGACGAAGACCTACGGCGAGCGCCTTCTTTTTCAGGACCTCACGTTTGGGGTGCAGGAAGGCGAACGCGTGGCCTTGGTCGCCCGGAACGGCTCGGGCAAATCCACCTTGCTTCGGGCCATCTGCGGACAGGAGCCTGCGGACAGCGGTCGCGTGGTGTTTTCGACTGGCGTTCGTCACGGGCACCTGAGGCAAGAACTGGAGCTGGACGCTTCAGCCACCATCCTCGACACCCTGTACATCGGCGACAGTCCGGCCGTCAAGGCGATGCGGGATTACGAGCGCGCCCTCGCACAAGGACTGGAAGGCCCTGAATTGCAGCGAGCGTACGACGCCATGGACGCGCACGAGGGCTGGAACTTCGAAGCCCGGGCACGAGAAATCCTAGGCAAGCTGAACCTGCACGACCTCGAGCGAAAGGTGGTGAGCTTGAGCGGCGGTGAGAAACGACGGGTCGCCTTGGCACAGGTTCTGCTTGAGGCGCCGGACTTTTTGGTCTTGGACGAACCGACCAACCACCTCGACTTGGACATGATCGCGTGGTTGGAACAGCGTTTGGCCTCCATGGGAACGACCATTCTGATGGTGACGCACGACCGTTACTTCCTGGAAAACGTCTGTGATCGCATCCTTGAGCTCGAGGACCACACGCTCCACTCTTACCAAGGCAACTTCAGCTACTTCCTCGAGAAGCGCGCTGAACGCCGGGCCAATGCACAAGCCGTGCAAGAGCGTGCGGCAACGCACATGAAGCGCGAGCTCGAATGGGTGCGCGCCACTCCGTCTGCCCGAACGACCAAGTCCAAAAGCCGGCTCGACCGTTTCGAAGACATCAAGGCTGCGGCGGCCAAGCGCCTCCGCGAGGATCCCATGCACATCACGGTCATCCCCGAGCGCTTGGGCAGCAAAATCGTGGAGTTGCACAAGATCAAACGGGCCTATGGGGAGCGCGTGCTCTTCGAAGGACTCACGCACCACTTCAAGCGCGGCGAACGCATTGGTCTCGTCGGCCAAAACGGGACCGGCAAGTCCTCCCTCCTGAACCTCATCCTCGGCACGGCTGATCCCGATGCGGGAAAGGTGGTGGTGGGCGAAACGGTGGTGTTTGGGCACTACGCGCAGGAAGGTGGCTCCTTCAACGAAGATTGGAAGGTCATCGACGCGGTGCGCGACATCGCCGATTGGATCCCGCTCAAAGGCGGCGCCAAGCTCACTGCGGCCCAGTTGCTCGAACGCTTCTTGTTCCCACACGCCATGCATCACCAGTTCGTCCGGCTGCTGAGCGGCGGCGAACGCAAACGGCTCCACCTCTTGCGCATCCTCATGCGCAATCCCAATTTCTTGGTGCTCGACGAGCCGACCAACGACCTGGACATCTTTACCCTCTCGGTGCTGGAGGAATTCCTGATGGACTTCACCGGGTGCCTGGTTGTGGTGTCCCACGACCGCTACTTCATGGACAAGCTGGTGGACCACGTTTGGGTCCTCGGCGAGGACGGCCAAACCGCCGTGCGCGACTACCCTGGCAATTACACCCAATACCGCGAGCAACGTGCCTCCGATGCCAAACTCGCCCAAGCGGCCCAAGCCGCGGAAAAACGGGAGAACACTTCCACCGCTGCCCCCTCGGTCAAAGGCGATTACTCCGCAAGGCTGAGCTACAAGGAAAAGCTCGAATTCGAATCGCTCGAAGCCCAAATCCCCAAACTCGAGGCCCAACGGGATGCCCTGCAGGCGTCGTTGCTCACCGAAACCGACCACGTCAAAATGCAAGAAATGGGCACAGCTTTAGGTGAAATCACGGCCAAACTGGACGAGGCGGAAATGCGCTGGCTGGAACTTTCTGAGCGCGCTTGATTCCTTTGTGCAACCTTTTGCGAAAGCGGTTGTTTTATCTTTCGAAATCTTGAAACCAAACCCAAACTCATGAGCTTCAAATCTCTTGGTTCTCTGCTCGTTGCAGCCTTCTTTGCTGGCATTACAGGTGTTCGTGCACAGGATTGCACTGTCGAAGTTGTGGCCACACTTTACACCGACCTGTGGGCGGACGAAGTCAGCTTCACCATTTCTGACGACAACGGTGTCTTGGTCGCAGGCCAAGGCGTGGCAGACTACAGCGCCGAATCTTTCACTTTCTGCGGTGATAGCATTTCCGGATGTTTGGTTTTGGAGATGTATGACAGCTTCGGCGATGGATGGAACGGGGCCTTCCTCGAACTTTCCTTGCCGACTCTTGGCATTGCAGCCCTGCCTTTTACTCTCGAATCAGGTGATTACGGAATTGAAGTGTTCGGTGAGGGGTGTGGAAACGGGGGCGGAAATACCGACGTTCACGGCTGCACCGACCCAGCAGCATTCAATTACAACCCATGGGCCTCCATCGATGACGGCAGCTGCATCTACGACTGCGAATGCGAGGACCTCGACGATCCCGTTTGCGCCATCACCTACTCCGGAGAGCTCGTCACCTACCCCAACCTGTGCGAGGCGTTCTGCGACCAAGCCTTCCAAATCGTGGGCTTTGGCGACTGCGACAACCTTCCCGTGTACGGATGCACGGATCCTGAGGCGCTGAACTACAACCCAGAAGCCAATGCTGAAGACGGTTCTTGCCTCTACCCTTGCGAGTGCGAGGACGTGTATGAGCCCGTTTGTGGCTACGACTACAACGTCGGCGATTACGTGACCTTCAACAACTCGTGCGAGGCCATGTGCGCCGGGGCATGGATTGCTTTCGAAGGCGATTGCGCGGACCTCCCTGTTTGGGGATGCACCGACCCCGACGCTTTGAACTACAACCCTGAAGCCAACAACGACGACGGCTCTTGCGTTACCCTTCCCGTCTGCGAAGGAGGTGAAACGTTGCTGAGCATCGAAACAGTTTCTCCCGACTCGCTGATCGAACTCGGATTTGGCGCCACGTTGTGGTGGTCTCTCACCGCTGCAGACGGGGCCTACGTCGATTTGGTGTACACCTACGACGAATTCCAACAGGCGAATGCCTACGGATGCGTGGCCCCTGGATGCTACAACTTCTTCTTGAACGACTACGGCTGGGCTCCTGGTGTGGGCAGCGTGAACGTGACGGTCGACGGAACGACGACGAATTATTCTGTTCCTGAAGGCCAGTACCAAGCGGCTTACGCCATCGGCGTGGAAACCGAAGGATGCGAACTCACGCTCCCTGGTTGTACTGATCCGGAGGCGTTGAACTACAACGCGACGGCTACGGTGGACGACGGTTCTTGCCAGTACCCCTTCACGTGTGAGGAAGGCACCCCAGGCCAGCTCTACGTCTGCACCTTCTCCGGAGGTGAAAACGTTGGACTCGACGTGGTTGCCGACGACGGCAGCGTACTCTACAGCCAAAGCGGGTTTGGCGATTTCGCCATCGTCTACATTGACGTATGCTTGCAAGACAGCACGTGCTACACCGCCACCTTGACCGACCTCAGCGGCACGGGCATGGGATGGAACGGAGGGTACTTCTGGGTGTCTGACGGCTACCAAGACCTCGTGCACGAAGAGCTCCCCAACGGACAGGTGTCCGGCACCGTCGAATTCAGCTTGGACGGCACGTGCGGAGAACTCCCAAGCAACGACATCTATGGCTGCACCGACCCTGCTGCCTGGAACTTCAACCCTTGGGCCACCATCGACGACGGTTCATGCCTCTACGACAACGGTGAGGTGTATGGATGCACGGATCCTGTGGCCACCAACTACAACCCCGATGCCACCGTGGACGACGGCTCGTGCATCTTTCCAAGCATCTGCGACGGCATGAGCGACGTGTTGCTCATCCTCGACGGCGGCACGTGGCCTGGCGAAATCGCATTGTTGGTCATCAACGAGGGCGGTGAAGTGGTCATGGAAATGGACGGCTACACCGGAATCATGCAAGGTTGTGTGCCCGCCGGTTGTTACACCGTGGAAATGCATGACAGCTTCGGCGACGGATGGAACGGTGGTTGGGCAGAGATGTTCGTCGACGGCGAACCGATGGGAACCATGACCCTCGAGGAAGGCGACTTTGGTTCCGCCACGGTTGGCGTGGGAGGCGAATGCGGCGAATTCGAAGGTGGATTCACCGGCGACTTGCCCGGCGGCTACGAAGGAACCATTTGGTTCGAAGCCTTCCCCAACCCCGGTGTGGGCGACGTCAACGTCATTGCTGACGACTTCGACATGAACGAGCCCGTTGTGGTGCGCATCTACGACGCCACGGGCAAGATTGTGTTGGACGAAATCAAGCAGCGCGACGACGCACGTGTTTGGACGTTCGACGCCTCCTCTTGGAGCACAGGCATGTACATCATCCGTGCCACGCAAGGCAGCAAGTTTGCCCAAAGCTCCTGGATGAAAGCACACTAAGCCCACTCGGGCTGAACAAAAAAGGGCCACCTCTTCGGGTGGCCCTTTTTCATTGCTGCACGTGCGGCGTTTCTGATCTTACTGCTGATCGAAATCGAGAACGACCGGCCCGTCCCCTTCAACGTGCGCTTGGCACGAAAGCACGTACCCTCGTTCGACCTCGCCCGGCTCCAAAGCATAGTTGACATTCATCGAGACCTTGCCCTGAACGAGCTTGGCTCGGCACGTGCAGCACACCCCGCCCAAGCAACTGTACGGAGCGTCAAGACCTGCGTCGAGCGCGGCATCCAGCATGTTTCGGTCACGTGGCAAATCCACCGACGTGGTCACCCCGTCCAACACCACTTGCATGGGCACCGTATCTCCCGACGCAGCGTCGGCCACAGGCGCGACATCTTCCCGTTTCGCGGCACCAGCCGTCGTGAACAACTCGAAACGCACGTCGTCTTCCGCCACGCCATGAGCCACCAAGGCATCCTTGCAGCTCAAAATCATGGCCTCGGGGCCACAGAGGTAAGCTGCGTCCACACGACGTCCGGAACAGAATTGCTTCAGCAACCCCGCACAACGATCCTGGTCCAATCGTCCCGACAAGAGATCTGCATCCACCGGCTCGCGCGTCAAGAGGTAGAACAAGCGCAACTGATCGAGGTGGCGGTCCTTCAAATCTTGAAGTTCTTCGCGGAACATGGTGCTCGCGGCCGTCTTGTTGCTGTAAAACAGGGTGTACGTGCTGGATGGGTCAGAGGTCAACACGTCCTTTACATGGCTGAGGATGGGAGTGATACCTGAGCCGGCGGCCATGCCGACGTGGTGCAGCCCCGTCCCCTCTTTCAACGTGAATCGCCCTTGGGGCTCCATGACGTCCAGGGTGTCTCCCGCCTTGAGCACGTCGTTGGCGAAGGTGGAAAATTTCCCGCCTTGCACTTTCTTGATGCCAACCTTCCAGGCGTTTTCTCCGGGGGCGCTGCACAACGAATAACTGCGACGAATGTCTTCGCCTTCGACCGTCGTTCGAAGGGTCAGGTATTGGCCCGACTCGAAGCGGAAAGCCTCGTGGAGGTTGTGCGGAACGTCGAGCGAAACCACGACCGAATCGGTGGTCTCGCGGGCGACTTCAAGAACGCGGAGGGCGTGGAATGTTGCCATGGGTGCGAAAGTAGTCCACACCTGGGTTTGGGCACATTGTGCGTGTCATCAAACTCAACGGGACCGTCCCTGTTTACTTTTGAGGAAAACTGCGCGCATGAGTCCTGTAGAAATGAACCTGGAGGCACGCTTCGAAGCCTACGTGGCGGAGGACAAAAAAATCGAGCCCAAAGACTGGATGCCCGACGCCTACCGCAAAACGCTGATTCGTCAGATTAGCCAGCACGCCCACAGCGAAATTGTTGGCATGCTGCCGGAAGGCAACTGGATCACGCGTGCGCCGTCGCTCAAGCGAAAAGCCATCTTGCTCGCCAAGGTTCAAGACGAAGCCGGCCACGGCCTCTACCTCTACTCGGCGGCGGAAACGCTCGGCGTGACCCGCGACCAGATGCTCGACGACCTCCACACGGGCAAGGCCAAGTACAGCTCCATCTTCAACTACCCCACCCTGTCGTGGGCGGACATCGGCGCGGTCGGATGGCTTGTGGACGGAGCGGCGATCATGAATCAAGTCCCGCTGTGCAAATGCAGCTACGGACCCTATGCGCGGGCCATGGTTCGCGTGTGCAAGGAAGAGAGCTTCCACCAGCGTCAAGGGTTCCAAATCATGCTGACCATGGCGCAAGGCACTCCAGAACAGAAAGCCCTCGCTCAAGACGCTTTCAACCGCTGGTGGTGGCCGTCGCTCATGATGTTTGGCCCCAGTGACGCGGATTCCCCGCACTCGGGCCAAAGCATGAAGTGGAACATCAAGCGCTTCTCAAACGACGAATTGCGCCAGCGCTTTGTGGACATGACCGTCCCTCAAGCCGAGTTGCTTGGATTGACGGTGCCGGATCCTGATTTGAAATGGAACGAAGAGCGCGGGCACTACGACTTCGGCGCCATCGATTGGGACGAATTTTTCAACGTCATCAAAGGCAACGGGCCGTGCAACAAGGAACGTCTTGCTGCTCGCGTGAGTGCCCACGAACGCGGAGCATGGGTGCGTGACGCCGCTAAGGCCCACGCCGCAAAACAAGCCGAACGCCGCGCCAAATCTTCAACACACGCCGCATGAGCTTGACCCAACACGAATGGCCCTTGTGGGAGATTTTTGTCCGCAGTCGACAAGGACTTGGCCACAAGCACGTCGGCTCCCTCCACGCCGCTGACGCGGAGATGGCCGTCCAAAATGCGCGCGACGTCTACACGCGTCGCCAAGAAGGCGTGAGCATTTGGGTCGTGCCTGCAGACGCCATTACCGCGTCGAGCCCTGATGAGAAGGACGTCCTGTTCGACCCGGCCAACGACAAAGTCTACCGCCATCCCACGTTCTACCAGTTGCCCGACGAGGTCAACAACATGTAAGCGATGACGGAAGCCCAACATTTGCAAGCCATCCTGCGCCTTGGCGACGACGCCCTGGTCCTCGGCCAGCGACTCTCCGAATGGTGTGGCCACGGCCCCATCTTGGAGGAAGACATCGCCTTGACCAACGTGGCCCTCGACCTCATTGGCCAGGCCCGCAACCTCTACACCCTCGCAGGCAGCCGCGAGGGCCAAGGCCGCGACGAAGACGCCCTCGCCTACTTCCGTACGGACCGCGAATTCCAAAACCACCTGCTCGTAGAACAGCCCAACGGTCACTTTGGCGACACGGTGGTGCGACAGATGTTCTACGACGCTTTCGCCCTGGAACGCTATGCGTTCCTCGCACGTCAAACGGTTGATCCTGACCTCGCAGGCATCGCCGCCAAAGCCGTAAAGGAACTTCAATACCACTGGGGCCACAGCAGCCAGTGGGTGATTCGCCTGGGCGACGGCACCGAAGAAAGCCACGCCAAGGTGCAAGAGAGCGTGATTGCTCTTTGGGGCTACACCGGCGAAATGTTCATGGCCGACGACGTCGATGTGGCCTGCGCTGAAGCCGGCTTGCTGCCCGACCTTGAAGGCGTCCAGCGCGCTTGGTCCGTCCGTGTTGCGGATTGTCTGTCTCAAGCGACACTCTCACAGCCTGAAGACGGCTGGATGCAGCGCGGTGGAAAGCAAGGCATCCACAGCGAGCACCTCAGCTACATGCTGGCGGAGATGCAGGTCTTGCCGAGAACCTACCCCAACGCCACCTGGTGACCGACGCCGACCGCATCTCGCGTGCGTGGACCCTGGTCCGTTCGGTTCACGACCCTGAATTGCCATACCTGACGGTGGAGGAAATGGGCATGGTCCGTGGCGTGCGCGTGGATCACGGCCAAATCGTCGTCACCCTCACCCCCACCTACTCCGGCTGCCCCGCCACCGACGTCATTTCCGATGACGTCACTTCGGCTGTCCGTGCCGTGGAACCCGACGCCCGTGTTGAAGTCGTCCTGATTCCGGCCTGGACGACGGACTGGATTTTGCCGTCCGCGCATGCCAAAATGCGCGAACACGGCATCGCTCCTCCGGAACAGGCTAGCGCCGACCGCTCCTTCCTGACCGGCGAAGGCAAGGTCATCCCTTGCCCGCGATGCGGTTCACGCGACACCAAGATGGTCTCGGCGTTTGGCAGCACGGCCTGCAAAGCGCATTTCACATGCACCGCGTGCCTCGAACCGTTTGAGCACTTCAAGTGCATCTGACCCCTACCTTGCCTTCATGAGCGACTCCAACATGCACCCCATTGTTCAGCAAATGATGGACGGCGACGCCATGAGCCAATGGCTGGGCATCGACGTGCTGGAGAGCGGTCCTAGCGTGTGCACCTGCCGCATGACGGTGCGCGAGGAGATGGTCAATGGGTTTGGGATTGCCCACGGGGCCATCACGTACGCTCTGGCCGACAGCACGTTGGCCTTTGCCGTCAACGCCCAAGGTCAGCACGCCGTAAGCGTGACCAGCACCATCCAGCACCTCGCCGCTGTCAAGGTCGGTGACGTACTCACGGCCCGCGCGATTCCCCGTGCAGACGGCGGCCGCATCGCCCACGTCGACGTCGAGGTCACGAACCAACACGGCGACCGCGTGGCCTGGCTTACCGCCACGGGCTACAAGCGCTCTTCCTCTTGGACGTAACCTTGTCAACTTTTTCCTCGTAGTAGGGCCTCAAACCCTACTACCATGGGACTTGCCATTCTTGCTTTTTTAGGTGCAGCCGCCGATGCCATAGCATTGGCAACCGCAGCAAAAACCTTTAAACGAGGAAAAACTTCTCAGCGTGACAAGTCAGCTGAGGAAATTGCCACGTCGATGGCTGCAGCATCACAGGCCTACCGCACGATGTGTCAATTCCGCAATGCACGAAAGACCAACAAGGCCAACGAGAACAGCACCGCCGAACACTTCAACCAGTGGATGCAGAAGATGTCTGAATTTGATTGCTCCGAGTTGGAGGACATGGTTCGCAAAGGGCTCCTTCTAGGAAGCGCTGAAGGAAAAATTGCACACCACGCCCTGGATCAATGGCTCCAGAACATGGACAGCATGCGTGAAAAGTTCATCTCAGACAACATGGAACAATCCTCTTGGTTTGCTCATCCTAGATGCCACAAACTCAATGGCCAACTGATGGGCGAAGCGTTGAAACGCCTTGAGACAGCTCGACTGCGTCCAGATCAAGAGGCTGTTGGGAAAAACTGATACTTGGGGAGGGAAAGTCTCGTAAGCACGTGAACAGCACCTCTCCACATGACCTTTCTGCTCATCCTCGGTTTCTTCCTCACCCTCCTTCTCGTATGGGTATTGAACAAGCGGCTGTTGGAGCGGAAACGACTCACCTCAGCTCTATCCGTCTAGAGCCTGGAATTGCATTTCGAACAGGCCGTGGTACACCTGGCCCAACGCGACGAGTTCGTCGTGGGAGCCTTGCTCGACGATTTGGCCTTGATGAAGCACCACAATGCGGTCCGCGTCGCGCACCGTGTTGAGGCGGTGGGCGACGAGCAGCGAGGTGCGGCCTTCCGTCAGCGCCTTGGTGGCGCGTTGAATCCACTGTTCGCTTTCGCTGTCAATGCTTGATGTGGCCTCATCCAAAATCAGGATGTGCGGGTTGCTCAAGTAGGCCCTGACAAACGCGATGAGTTGCCGCTGGCCCACGCTAAGCGTGACTCCCCGCTCTCGGACGTCGTGATCCAAACCGTCAGGCAGGCGCTCGACAAATCGCTCCGCGCCCACCGCACGAATCGCCTCCCAAATGCGGTCGTCCGTCATTTGGGCGTCGTGCAAGCGAACGTTTTCACGCAGCGAACCGCTAAACAAGAATACGTCCTGAAGCACCACCCCGATGCGCGCGCGCAATTCGTCGACGGGAATGGCACGAATGTTTACGCCGTCGAGAAGGATCTCGCCCTTCTGGAATTCGTAGAAGCGTGAGATGAGGTTGACGATCGAACTCTTCCCTGCGCCTGTGGCTCCAACAAACGCAATCCGCTCTCCGGGCTTCACCACAAAACTAGTGTCCCGCAACACCCAGTCCGGGGTGCCATCTTCTTTGTCGACGTAGGCAAACCACACGTTCTTGAATTCAATCTCACCTTGCCACGTCGGGACAACGGGCTCGGCAGGTTCCGGCAATCGGTCGTCTCGCTCCAGAAGTTTGAACACGCGGTCGGCGTTGACGATGCCCATTTGAAGCACGTTGAACCGATCCGCAAGCTGCCGGATAGGCCTGTACAACATGAACACGTACAAGATGAATTGCAAGACCACCCCGAGGGTCAAGTCGCCGTCGACCACGTGCCCAACGCCAAGCCAAAGAAGCAAGCCGACGCTGGTCGCGCTGAGCATTTCCACCACGGGAAAGAACACGCTGAAGGCCCAAATCGACCGGATGTTCGCTTCCCGATGCGCGCGATTGATGCCGGCAAAGGCCTCGGCTTCGACGCGCTCGCGGTTAAACGCCTGCACGATGTGCATGCCTGTGACGTGCTCTTGAACGAACTCGTTGATTTTGGCCACCTGATTGCGGACGTCGACAAACGCGCTTTTGATGTGCTTTTGGAACACGCGAGTCGCCCACAACAACACGGGAATCGGCATGAGCACCACGAGCGTCAGGCTCCAATCGATGTACACCATGGCGCCGATGACGACGAACAACGAGAGCAGGTCCCCAATGGCGTTCAGGATGCCGTTGCTGAACACGTTGGCGACGCCGTCGATGTCACTGACGTGGCGCGTCACGAGGGTCCCGACCGGCGTTTGATCGAAGTACTTGAGGCGGAAACGCGAGACGTGACGGTAGAGCTTGGCGCGCAGGTCGAGGCTGACGCTTTGAGCCACCCAGTTGGCGAGGTACGTGACCTGGTACTGCACAAGGGCTTCCACCACAAGCACGGCCACCACCATCAAGAAGACACGAAGCAAACCCTCCATGTCGCCGGAAGCGATGTGCACGTCGACCGCACGTTGGATCAATGCCGGCCGAATCCAGACCAAGCTCGACAGCAAAATGACCAAGACTCCGGTCCAAACAAACCTGCGGCGGTACGGCCCCACCTGCGCCAAGATGACTTTGACGGTCTCGAGGTCGAAGACATTGCCAGCTTTGGACGAAGTGTCAGGACGGGCCATGAATCAAAGGTACTTGACGCCCTCGGGCGAAAAGACGTTGTCGGGATACTTGACCTGCGTCAGGTACAGCCCGCAGCCCAAGACGCTTTTTCCCGCGGCACGTCGGTCCTTGGCCGCCAGGATGGCCGGCAAATCGGACGGTGAGAGCTTGCCTTTGCCGACGTCGAGCAACGTTCCGACGGTCGCGCGCACCATGTTGCGCAGGAAACGGTCCGCCGTGATGTGAAAGGCCCAGCGGTGAGGCCCGAGCGTTTCCCAACGGGCCTCACGAACGTCACAAAGGGTCGTTCCTTGGTCGGTGCCCGCTTTGCAAAACGAGGCAAAGTCACCTTTTTGGATGAGGTGCTGGCACGCCTCTTCAATGGCCACGACGTCAAGGTCGCCGTACACGCGTGTTGAGCGCCCTTCCAGGAAAGGGTCCTTCACGTTGTGCACGTAGTAGGTGTAGCCACGCTCGGTGGCGTCAAAGCGTGCGTGAGCTTTCTCGCCGACTTCGTGGATGGCGTAGATGCCGATGTCGGGTGGCAGCATGCCGTTGAGCTTGAGGGCAGCCTCACCCCAAGACGCCACCCGACCTCCCAAGACGCCTTCGGGCAATTGGGCGTGGGCGACGTAGTACTTGGCGTGCACGCCGGTGTCGGTTCGACCACACCCCATGACAGGACAAGGCCCGCCAAACAGGCGGGCCAATGTGTCCTCCAACACCTCTTGAACGGTGATGGATTGAGGTTGTCGTTGCCACCCGTGGTAGCGGGTGCCGTCGTACGCCAACTCAAGGAAGACCCGCATCAGCGCGTCATGCCCAAGAAGCGATTTTCTCGCTCTTGTATTCGCCGGCGAACAACTTGTCCTTGACCTTTTTGAAGGTCTCGATGGTGTATTGAACGTCTTCCAACGTGTGGATGGCCGTGGGGATCAAGCGGAGCATGATCGTGTCCTTGGGAACCACCGGATACACCACGATGGAACAGAAGATGCCGTAGTTCTCGCGCAAGTCGAGCGTCAGGTTGGTGGCTTCACCGAGTCCGCCATGCAGGAACACGGGGGTCACGCACGAGTTGGTCACGCCGAGGTCGAAGCCTTCCGCACGGAGGCCGTCTTGCAAGGCTGTGGCAATCTTCCACAGGTTCTCTTTGTGCTCGGGCTGGCTGCGAAGCATTTCGAGGCGCTTGCGCGCCCCCACCACGAGGGGCATGGGAAGCGACTTGGCAAACGTCTGAGAGCGCATGTTGTACCGGAGGAATTCGATGACGTCCTCGTCGCCGGCCACGAATGCGCCGATGGTGGCCATCGCCTTGGCGAAGGTTCCGAAGTAGACGTCGATTTGGTCGTGGCAGCCTTGGTGGTCGCCCGCGCCACGTCCGTTCTGTCCGACGGTTCCGAAGCCGTGGGCGTCGTCCACAAAGAGGCGGAACTTGTATTCGTCTTTGTATTTGCAGATCTCTGCGAGCTTGCCTTGGTCCCCGGCCATGCCGAAGACACCCTCCGTCACGACGAGGATGCCGCCGCCGGTTTGTTCGGTCAGGTTTTTGGCGCGCTTGAGCTGCTTTTCAAAGCTCTCCATGTCGTTGTGCTGGAACACGAAACGCTTGCCTTGGTGCAACCGCACGCCGTCCACCATGCACGCGTGCGACTCGCTGTCGTACACAATGACGTCGTGGCGTGACACGAGGGCTTCAATGGCCGACTGGCAGCCTTGGTAGCCGAAGTTGAGCAAGAACGCGTCTTCCTTCTGCATGAAGTCTGCGAGTTCCTTCTCGAGCGCTTCGTGCTGGGACGTTTGGCCTGACATCATGCGGGCACCCATTGGGTAGCCCATGCCCCACTCCGCCGCCGCTTCTGCGTCGACTTTGCGGATTTCAGGGTGGTTGGCAAGGCCGAGGTAGTTGTTGATGCTCCACACAAGAAGCTCTTTTCCTCGGAAGGTCATCCGGTTGCTGATTTCACCTTCCAGCTTAGGGAATGTGAAGTAACCGTGGCTGTCGCGAGCGTGTTGTCCCAATGGGCCCCGCTCCTGACGGATTCGATCAAAAATGTCCAAAAATCAGAGGTTTAGAAGGTGCAAATGTACAAAGCCCAAACCTACCGTGCACGACCACGGGCACGACGCCGACGTTCACACAGTTTTCACCAAGCGTCGGTGCATGCGTTGTACTTTCGCCCCGCAATGAAGTGGTCCTCCCAATTGACGGCAGTCGTCCTTTCCTGCACGGCGCTCTTCTCTCTGACGCGGTGTTCGGAATACAACAAGGTTCTCAAGTCCGACGATTTGGAAGAAAAACTGGCGTACGCCACCGCCGCGCTTGATTCCGGGAACTGTTTTCGAGCCCTCCCGTTGTACGACGAGCTCATGCAATTGACCCGTGGCACAGAGCGAGCGCCGGACATTCACTGGAACCGTGCGTTGACCCACGACTGCGTCAACGACTTTTACCTGAGCCGGTATTACTTCCAGTCGTTTGCGAAGACCTTTCCCAACGACCCGCGCGTGGAAGAAGGCCTCTTCCGCGCCGCCCTTTGCTCCTTCTATCTGTCTCCGGAGTCCAGTTTGGACCAAACCGACA
>Ga0181577_10000635_pt1 | contig 28603 bp, 51 predicted proteins | sample 101ome_21_FD_132468 | JGI IMG/M metagenome (GOLD analysis project Ga0181577, IMG submission 132468) | Coastal salt marsh microbial communities from the Groves Creek Marsh, Skidaway Island, Georgia - 101413BT metaG (megahit assembly) | ecosystem: Environmental > Aquatic > Marine > Intertidal...
TGGTGCATTCGCCGGCAGTGCTGGTCGTACTGTACCCGTCAAGGTTTAAGTACAGGTTCTGTTCAACTGGTGTGTTCTTAATCTGAATCACATCTATATATATAGATTCTGCCGCTCTGTTTGAATGCAGAAAGGGGAGCCTTCGCCCCCCTTTCCTCTTAACCAAATATGCCCCTGTCGCTTATCCAACAGTTGCGCCCCCGACATTATCCAAGGGGTAGTTTGCCGCACCACCGCCGGCACTAGCCGTGGCAATCCAGATTGGGTTCGGTTCCCGTCCGGTCATATCCAGCGTGTATCCAGACATATCGCTAAACGCCTGCCCCGTGGTCAGGCTTCCGCCCGTCACGTTGCAACCATACTCGGCACCCAACAACCACACGTTGTCCATGTTGTCCTGAACCCACACCTGAAACCGACCTTGGGTCAGAATCCGAATGTCGGCAATATCTGTGGCGTCCAGTTTTTGGAACGTCACGGACAACACCTGCTCGAAGAACGTGGTTCCGCTTGCCGGGTCTGACTGGTAGTTAACCGTCAGGCTCGACGTCTCCGGGCGTACATCAAACTGGTAGTACGTCTGTGCTTGAATTTGCGTTACGGTGTCGTTGGTCGCCGCCAACCAACCCTGTACTATGGGCGTACCCGAATCGTCGTATGGTACGCTCGGCTGGTCGATGTAGCCCGCGCTGATGAATACCGCCTTGATACCGCCTACGGAATCCTTACAGTCTACAATACGACCACTTGAGATTTCACAAGCCATGAGGTATCAAATTAAAGAATGGTACTCAACGATGCCACAACCACGTCACCCGGAATACCGACTTGAACGCCAAGTCCAAACCGCATCACGATTTTAACTTGGTCACTGCCGTCATACTGCCATGCGTCGATGTATTGTGCCGTCGTATAGTCGGTGTTCAGGTTAGAACCTGCGACCAAATTTTCCTCGTAGGTCAGCACAACAATCTGGTCAGGCAGACCGGGGCAAACGTGAATGGGGATACCCAAGTATTGCAGGGTGTCAAACGCTTGGTTGGTACCCTGAAGGTTCACACCTTGATTGCTACCTGAAGCGGTCAAAGCCTGCATATACTTTCCGGCAACGGCATTGCCAACATAGAAGGCAACGTCCGTGCGGTTCAGAATGGCAGGACAATCGGCTACCGCCTCATTGTACGCCTTGCTAAACGGCCCCTCGTTTGTTCCGCTGTTGGCAAGGATACTTCCAGCCGTAAATCCGGTGGTTGTAACTACCGTCTCATTGACGCTTGCCGAACCAAGAATGGATGCGTTGTATCCAGCCGAAGTCAGGGTACCCGTATTACTCACAAAGCCTTTCTGACCGGTGGTCATACCGCCCAACCAAAGTCCATTTTCGACTTCTTGTGCCGCGTATCCAGCAACCGTTGCCATGCAGAAGTTTTGGAATTCAGGACTTCCAGCACCCATCGTTGCACGTGCGCCCGTCATGCCTGCCCATGTCGGCAATAGCGTTCCGCGGCACAGTGCCTCCATGACCGCAAGGTCAGTCAGTTCCAGAACCCGTTCTCCAAGGGTGACGTTGTTACCGTCGTTCCAATCGCAGTTTGCCGCTTGCACAACATCACTGCTAGAAAGGTTACTGATAACCGCCTTGTTTTGGATGCCGTCAATCTGACGGACAAAGTTCTTGTTCAGCGTGTCCGCAAGTTTCAGGGCAGGTGCCACGTAGGGCAGTGCCTGTACACCTGCGTAGGTCGTGGCAGGGCTAACCGTAGGCCCTTCACCTGCCGCGAAGTTCCGGCGACGCATCGCACGGTTACTCATTACAGGGTAATTCATACTCACTTGAATTTGTTAATCATGTCCAATGCCTGCTGTGTCGACTTGGCAAGACCTCCAAGGTTCTGTTGCGTAGCCTCGTTGCGAACCGGTCGGTTGCTCAACGGACGGGCGGCAGGACGTGCGCCCATACGACCCAATTCCTCGCGCAGTTCGCGGTTCTGACGTGCCAACCGGCGCATCCGACGCTCCATGCGTTCGACTTGGGACATTTCCATACGACGACCACGCGGGCGGTCTTCGCTCATTCCGCGACGGCGGCTGTAACCGCGACGCTTGCTACCCATGCGACGTGCGCGACGGGCTTCTACTTTCTGTTCTTCAGTCACCTCTTCTGTTGTTTCGGTGGTTTCGCCTTCGCCGCTGTTAATCAAATCCATTGCCATTGAATGGACGGCTTCAGCTTGTTCGGCTGACAACCCCATGTCAACCAAGATGGATACAAATTGCTCGTGGTAGTCGGGGCTTTCTTCCACGGTTTCGGTGGTCTCCGTCGTCTCGGTGGTAGTCTCCTCGACTACATCTTCCTCAAACTTTCGTCTTGCCATGTCTATATATATAGGGTGTTTATTTTCCCGTGTACGCGGCTAACAACAGTTCCTCGAACAGTTCCCAATCAATCTCGGCAATGTCCAGTGGTGCCGTCTGTTGGAATACTACCCATGCCTCGTTGTAGTCCTCCGCCAAAATTAGTTCCTCGATAGTCGGTATCGCCTCAATGAACGTTGGCTCGTAGGCATAGTCCAGTTGGAATTCGTCCAACATGGCTACCAATTCTTCTTGCTCGGAATTGACGAACCCTTCTACTACACGTTGCCAAAAACTCATGCAATGTCGATTGATACGTACAACTCGTCACGCATCCACGTTACCAACTCGTCAATGTCTACGGCGTCATACTGTGGTTCGATGTCGATGCTCGTTGACACTGCGTCCCAACGTCGGTCGACCATGATGTATCCGTACCTATCCAAGATTGGGTTCAATTCTTCGGCGTCGAAGTAGTCGTCAAGGTGCAAGGTGTACATCAGAACCGGAACAACTCGTAGTCAATGGCGGCTTCATCCATAATGGCTTCCGCCTTGCGCAAGTCCGTTACGGCAATGTCAATGTACATGGCACCAAACGCGCCCTCGCCCGTACCGTCAACCCGTACTCCGTCCTCCTCAAAGAACATCAGCGCGTCTTCAAAGTCGTCCGGGTCGGCAATTAGAATTCTATCTGTAACCATTAGTAGCTACGGAAAAAGTACCCGTCGACCTCGGTGTAGTCGTAACTCAAATCGCGGGCGAATGACTTGTAGTCGAAGTAGTCGGACACCTTGTCGCCCAACGCAGACTCAAGGTCGCCCACCATATCGTAGATATACCACTCTCCAATTTCTTGGTGCGACTTGCGCATAAAGTCGTCGTACACGGCTTGCGCTTCTGCCTCTGTGTCGTACCGGTCTTCCCAATCGTCCATCAAAAGTGACCACAAGTCGCCGTTGACGTCCAGCGCATAGCCGAATTTGTCGTAGTCGAAGTACCTATCCGCCAACTCTTTTGGCAGGTCGTTTCCGTATACGTCGTCGATAAACTGGTACGCAAAGTCTAACATACTGTCCGCTTGTCCTGCGTAGGCGTTTTCCATGAACTCCTCGTAGTCGTCCGAATAGCCCATTTCGTCAGCCGCTTTGACAATGACTTCCGGCTTTACGCCGTAGTCTTTAGACACGTCAAACAGTGCGTCCCACTTGTCCCACACGGATTCGTCGCGGTTGATTTGCCACGCATCCTCCCTGCCGATGTAGTCGTAGCTGACAATATCGTAGTCGACAAAGCCTAGGCTGTCAATCTTTTCTTGGAAGTCGTCCACCCATGCGTCATACGAATTGTAGTCCAGCGGGCGGAATCGCACGTCGGTATCGCCTCCCGTCGGAAGGTAGATACGGTACCAAATTTCAATGTCTGTCTTATTCATGCTACTTCGATGCTTGTTGTGTTGATTCGACTAGCAAAGGACTTTGCTTGCACATAGTCTACAAAGGCGTTCCAATGCCCAAGGAATTCGCTTTCGCTGTTGTAGCCCAAATCCACTTCGCAGTAGATGAACACATCAGACCCTTCTTGCTCTACGCGAATGTCCCAAAAATCGTAGTCGTATTCGATTGACCAATCCTCCATCAATTCGGCAATCTGCACCTCGTCTGCGCCTTGTGCGTAGGCTTCAATATACCCTTCCATCTTATCGTGGTCTAAACTCAATCAAAATTCCCTCCGGGTCTTGCCGAACGTTCCATACGCTGTACGGCATATTGTGACCTAAATCCAATTCGTCCGCCAAATCATCTGCGACGTCTACTAAATACGTGCCTGTCTGGTCAATCATGATGTGAAACACGCTGTGTCCCAACACATTGTAACCAAGGTCTTCCAGTTCACGCACCACGTCTTCCGTATCCCACATATTGCAATCTACTATTTAATGCTGAAAATACCCAAACTCTCTGCGCATACGGGCTTTCATATACGCCTTGTAGAACCGCACCTTGTCCGCGTTCAGTTCCACCTTCTCGTCGTTCTCGGCTTCTCCTTGCGTCTCCTCTACCGCTGACACCTCGCCGTCGTACTCAATCAGTACACCGTCATAGACTTCCAATTCTACGCCTGCCTGTGTGCGGTACTTGCCGTTCTTCATCTCTACCGGCATACCCTCGGCGTCAATCATTTTGACCGTTGACCCCGCGCCCATTGCTTCATCCTCGGTAGCAATGACGGTGCCGTCCTCCAAACTAATTTCCGTGTAGAACTGGTGGCGACGGAACAAGCCTTTCACCGTCTGCCACAACTTGTCCTTCATGCTCAATTCCTGCTTGCTCTTCTTTGCGCGTCGTGCCTGTACAACGGAATCAATGAAATAGCCTTCGATGGAGAACCCCCGAATTTCGCCCGCTTTGACCTTCTCCCACATCTCGTCGTTAGCCACGTGTACCCGAACCATCCATGTACCCTCCGGCATACTGAACCCGTATGCCTTGGACTTGTCCATGTCCGGGTTCTCCACAATCCACGACTCCACGACGTGTACCCCATCAACCGCCGTCTGGTGTTCCAACGTGTGTTCGTTGGTGCGGCTGTGCATCATGTATAGTTCGCTTGCCTTCTTGACCGTCTCGGCACTGAAGAATACATCGTATTCCTCGTCGCCGTCATAGCGCACAATATGCTTGTCAGGAATCAGCGCGGCACCAATTAGGGTGCGCTTGTCCTCGTCGACGGTAGCCAACGTGACCATGCGCGTAGCGGCACCCTTGCTGAATGCCACCCACAATTCCTCAATAGCCGGGTCGTGAACAAGACTGATTGCCTCAACGGGCAAACCTTCTTGCTCGTCGCCAATCATGAGTTCTATCAGTTTGCGGTCTGCCATTAGCGTAGGAATTGGATATAGTGGTCTCCCGTTCCTGCTCTCCAACCTTCGACATCTTGATAGACGCCTTCATTGACGTACTCTTCCGCAATGTCCATCAACTCTGCAAAATCGCCGGGGTACGCCATACTGCCCATGATATACGTTACCATGTCGGCATTTTGCTCGACATCGTAGTCAATGCCGAATTGGTCTATTTCTGTTCCGAAAGTGCCATACATCTCAAATCAGTTTGCGGTCTGCCATTAGGGTTCAAGGATATGCACTGAATTGCCAAAGACTTCGTACAGCGCGTCGAACATCTCCTGCTCTTCTGCCAACCCTTCGCCCGTCAAGTCTACCATGACTTGTGTGTCGTATGCGCCATTAATTAGAAACACTTCGGGCAAGTCACGCCTGTCTCGCATCAATGCCTCTTCTAATATGTCCTTGACCTCATATACGGTTGCGCTTCCGTCGTCAATCAGAATGTCTCTTGAAAATGCCATCTTAAATCAGTTTGGGGTGTGTCATTATTCAATAAGGGTCGTACACGGCAACGACTTGAAAGTATTTGGGGCCGTCGTCGAAGGATGCCCAAAATTCGTGACCGGTGTTTTTCAGTGCGGTTGCCAACCGTGACTCCGCCTCTTCAATCATTTCGCCTTGAAGGTCGTAACTGATTGGGTATCGAAAGACAACTTCATAGTCATCGCCTGTCAAGGTGCCGTGACTATATATCTCACTTTCGCCCAACTGCTCCACCTTGTGCGCAACGTCTAAAGCAATCTCTTTTGTCAGTTGTTTTACATTCATCTACTCTACTATATAGGGCTGTTTATAGTACCGTCTGGTAGTCTAAGCGTTCCTGTTCCAATGCGCTACCCTGCAAATCCGACTGCACGACATAGGCGTGTAGCGGCTCTATCTGTCCCCCTGTAAACTGCACGTTGGGTACCATGCCTTGACGCCAACCTTGTAGCCCGGCATTGCCCATTCTCCGAACTGCGCCACCGCCCGTTGCCGTATCGCCTCCGCCGTCGTCCGGACTCTCGTACTTCATAGCCTTGATTTTGGCAACCTTCGCTAGACCCGCGGCAATTGCTGAACCCGCCGATATAGCCGCTCGAATTGGTGCATCCGGACTCGGCACCGTCATTTGTGACTGGTACGCCTTCTGTGCCGCGGCATACGTACTCATGATAGTTTCCGCTAGTTGGATACGCTTTGATGCCTCGAAATTCTTTCGGCTCTGCTCGTCTTGCTGTGCGCGTTCCTTGTCGTTGAACGCCCGGAAGATGCCAATCAAATCCATCGCCGCGTTCTCTCGCAGACTAGCTAACCGTTCCTGTTGTTGCTCGGCGTCATCCCGTTCCTTCGCGTCTGCATCCTCTCGCAGTTTCTCAAGGTCTGCGTTCAACTGCTCCGTAGCCGCTCGAATCAGTCCCTCGTCGTCGCCGGCAATTGCTACCCTCTGGTCGTACAACTGCATCAGCCGCCGTTCTTCTAGGTCGTACTCGGACATTTGCAGTTCCTCCAACTCCGTAGCCAATTCCTGACGTGCCTTTAGTTCGTCTTGGTCTTGCGCGTCGCGCTGGTCTTGGAACTGTTTTTGGATAGCTAGGCGGTCAGCGTCGTATTGCTGTTCGAGAATGAGCAACTGTTCGTCGGTCGCCCCTCGTGCTTCCAGTTGCGCCTTGGCGTCCTTGTACTCGAACTCCCGCTTCTTCAATGCTCGTTGCTCGTCGTCCTCCAACATCTGCAACGTCATATCCCGTTGAATCTTGACAATCTGGTCAGCCACGTATTGCTCGTCTGCCAACCGCTTTGCCGCGTCCTGCTCGTCTTTCCTGTTCTGCTCCTCCTTGGCGTCGTCATCCATTTTGTTACGCCGCAACTGATACCCCGCCCGTTGGTTCTCCAACTTCAACAGTTGGTCTTCTGCCTCGTCAATTAGTTTGTTGCCGTCCTCCCGTGCCTTGTCCGGGTCGAACCCTAGCAGGGATGCACCGCCTTCGAGGTAGTCAGTAACCAACGTCGTCGCCTCCTCCATGACTCCGATTTGCGCAAGACCGTAAGTCAGCGCGTCAACGGCAGTTAGCAATACCGTCAGCGGTGCAGAGATAAGGGCAAGAATTGCCATGCTCGCATTCTTGGCTTGCTCCTCAAACTTCACCTGTTCGTTCGTCTGGTCAATCAGACTTTGAACCATGATTTCCTGTGCGGCTATGGCTTCATCAGTTGCCGCCATACGCATGGCTAACAAGTCCTCTTCCGTCTTGCCTTGTAGCTTCAGGATGTTTTCCTGTTGGCTGATGGCGTCAAGGTTGTCCTGCGAAAGTTGCACCTGCTCTTTGGCTAGGTCTACCTGTTTCTGCGTTTCGTCCGATGCCGCCGTAATGCTCTCACTTATGCTGTCCCAATTGGCGACAATCTCACCCAACGCCACCACAAGCAATCCCAAACCGGTGGATGCGATAGCACCTTTGAGAACCTTAAAGCCTTTAGACAATCGCCCAATCTGTCGTTGGGCTGACTTGAACCCACGGATACTCGACTGCAAGCCACGCGGCAACAACCCGCTGAACAGGTCGCCAACGCCACCCCAATCCTTGTTGGCTTTCTTGGCGGCATTCGATGCGTCCTCGCCTAGCTTCTTCACGTCACGACTCGCACGACGAATGGGCGCACTAGCCTTATTGGTTGCCTTGATGTTTACGTTAACGGTACTCGCCATTCTGAAGTATTAACCGCATCTTCTGCCAAGACGACTTGGAAAGGCTGTACCGCCCGTACCACTGCGACCACATAGGATGCCCCTTCTGTATATTCTTTTTCGCTATCTGTATGCTCGGTGCTATGCCCCGCCCGACCTCGTTGATGAAGTGTTTCATTACAGGTTGAAGTATAGCGGTTCGCCCGGTGTAAGGTCTAGCCCCAATATCCGTACCGGGTCGAGGTTGAAGAACACCTGTTGTTGCAGGGTTAGACGACTGGCGTTATTGGTCGCTGTCAGTTGAACGTCAATGAAGAACGAATAGTTAATGTTCGTCTGACCGGTACACACAACCTCAAAGAATGCCGGCATATTAGCCGCGGGTTGTGTGACGCTCACGTCTACCGTAGGCGTCGTGCCTGTGTCCTTACTCTCGGCAAACTTTACCGTCGTACCAACTTGCCGTGCGATAGCCGATTTACCGTCGCTGTTGTTGCTTACCGTGAACTGCAAGTTTTGGGTGCTGGTATTGCCAACCGTAGCACCTGTCCCGCCCGTCTCCGTAGCTACCACTTGCAACCGCAAGTACATAGTGGTCTCAATAGGAATCTTGAAGTACCGCACGTTGTTTGCCTGACGTGCTGAAACCGGCGTTGTGCCGCTCGTGCTTGCGGTCAAGTTGGTTGTTATGTCTGCTCCGACCTGCCCCTTCTGCGTGAACGGTTTTATTTCGACTTGGTTGAAGTCGCGGAACGGCGTAGGCTTGTTGTTGCCGCGGTTCGTTTGCGGGTTGTACGTGTCGAATCCAACACCTCCACCGTTGTTGCCACCGCCACCACCGGCACCACCGACGCCCCCACTAACACGGGCGAAACACTGGTTCCGTCGGCTGTCCCATATATACCCATTCAGTACGCAACATTCCTGCGTAGCCGGTGCGGATACACCGTCGGCGTTCTCAAAGTTGACGGTGCCGTTCGTGTTGATGCTCGTTACGGTCAGGTCGCATTGACTACTGATACGCCCCTTGCGCTGTGCAATGACCTTGAGCAAAGTTGCCTTGGCTAACCGCTCACCGCCAATGGTGTAGTTGTCAATCTTGATGACCCGCCAATATGCACCGTCCCAAAACAGGTTGTCGTTGAACCGCAACTGGTTGAACTCGGAATAGTCCAACCGAATCATGCACGTCATTACGCGGCTGTCCGGACTGTACAACTGGTTGAACATATCCGACCAATACTCATTGAACAGGTACCGCGTAGTCAGTCCGGGGTCTGTCCCGCTACCGCCAACAAACGGTGCTTCCAAGTTGTCGGGGTAGTCGTAGCCCCAATGCAAGACCTGCGAATCCCCATCTACACCGACGGTATCGTACTCGGAAAAGTATGGGTAGGTCTGATACTCAACCCCGCCAAACTCCATGTAGGCGTTGCCCTGTCCGATGTCCTGCAAGCCATGATAGAACGCCAATACCGGCTTGTTCTTGACGTGTTCCTTGAGGTAGATACTAGCGTCTGACCCGTCATGCCAATCCCAAAAACAGGGCAACAAGACGTTTGGCACCTGCGTAACGCCTGTGTTTGCGAAGTTGGAATAGAGTTGGCGGTTCCTGTACGGTTGGAATATCTGACTGGTCTTGCCTTCCAGTGCCGCAAAATCGTTCTCCGATATGTACTCGTACTTGCCTTTGACCCAATTAAAGGTTTCCTGCCAATACCGGTTTGGGAAGTTGGCACCCGGTGCGTCGCTAAACTCATACCGTTGTTTCTGGTACTCGGTGGTAGGCATGATGCGCACCGTGTCGGCGTCGATAACCTCTGTCCAGTCTCGCACCGTGACGTTGCTTGCGTCCATCCAATCCGACCACGGCTCGATGTTCATGATAGTCGGCTCGTCCAACGTCGTGTAGATGGCAAGGTTGAACCGCTCGATAATGGCACGTAGGAACTCGTCAACCTTAACGTTCGGCATATTCATACTAACGTCTACGAAGTCCTCCGTATTGGTCGCCGTAATGAGCGAAACATAGCTGTACGCCGTAGCAAGCGGGAACGTGTGGGCAGTGTAGATTTCCAACGGTGCCTGACCGCTGGCAAACGAACCCTCGTAATAAATCCAGAACGCCACCTCGTCGCCTGCCTCCAACGTTACTGTTGACTCATGCGCCACCACTTGGTAGTACCCATCGGCAATCGTTGAGTCACCGAAAAACTGGTTGCCGAATGTCCCGTTGATGGAGAACCCGTGCAAGATGTACGACCCGTTGTTGCTCTGTGGCGTGTCATTCTTCACCACCAATTGCATGCGGATAGTGAACACCCCGCCGAATGGGGCAATGAACACTCCGTTTTGTACCAAGTTGTCCGGGTCATAGAACGGGTCAGGCGTTTCTACGGGAAAGGTCAGCGGCACAAAGTCGCCCCATTGCAGACCGCCGAAGTTGCTGTCTATAACTACGTTCTCTAACAACCCGGTGCGGAAACCATACGACGGGCGACCAACCGTCCGGAACGATTCAGTAGCTAGGAACATATAGATTTTCTGAAACGTAGCACCCGTCAAGAAGGAACTGCGCACCGAAAATCCTGTGTAGTTGAAGATGTATTCCAGCAGGTACGCAACTCGAATTGCCGGCTTGAAATTGTACGCCCGCAAGTAGTCGTCGTCCATGCCTCCCCACTCCGTCTCGCCGGTGTTTGGGTCGGTGTAGCTAGACAAGAAAAACCCGTAGCCCGTTTGGGCGTCTTGGTCGTTCTCCTCCACGCCTTGCCCCCAATCGGCAAGTGGGTACACAATGGTTCCTGCACCTGCACCGCCTAGGGTTATGTCATTGGCGACGTCCCAACTGTCCCTAATGTTGTCCCAATTCAACTCGTGGTCAAGCGTAATGTCGACCGCTCCCGTGTCCGGATTAACGAACAACTGCTCAAAGGTCAAACCCTTGATGGCGTCGAACACCTTGCCCAACTGTTCCAAGATGTTGACCGTGTACACCCGCGCCTTGTGGTCGGCAGAATGCAATTGCAGGATGCCTTGGAAGATAAGGAGACCCTCGACGTACACCCGCACGTCGGTACGGCTAACCGCACTAAACGTTCCGTCTGCCGTGTTGACGTTGTAGTAGAACGAAAAGAACCTGTCGTTGGTGTCGGTGAACGGCAGGTCAAATTTCAGGCTGTATGGCGACCGCGTTTGCAGTGGTTCCTTGGCGTCCCAATACTGCACGTTCACCTCGATGGGGTTTGCCCCCACATCTAACGACGTCTGCTCCGTGCCGTTCTGTTCAACTGCTATAATCTCAATCATAGGTTCGGGCGTCGACGGCTGATTTCAACGGTCAGGCTGTATGACTCGACCTGTTGGTTCACGTCTTTAATGTAGTCCTTGCTTGCATCAGTGACCACGCATTCCATGACCCCATCGTCCAGACGGTCTACACTTAAACCGAACGTACCCGACCCACTGATAAACACGCGCTCGGCATTCATGAGCGACTTAATCAGCGGGGTATAGATACGCCCTCCGCCACCCTGTACGCTTAACTGCAAAGTGGTTGTCGTCTCGACTCGCGTTGTACGCTTGCCTCCGTCATAGCTTTCTTGCACATACGGGGTTGTACCTCCGTCGGCGTTGAAGGCATTCCCGCCGATGACGTTGTACGTGTTGCGCGTGAACTGTTGGCTCTCTACGCTCATGCCTGAACACGGCAGGCTGTCGACCCCACCCTTGCTGTTCCACCAATGCAGGGTGTATGCGCCCTCGTCATCGTAATACTTGCAACACCCATTCCGAACGAACGTATATACCGCGCTGGTTTCGTTTCCGGATAGGATGTTTGACGATGCGAACTGTGCGGTATAGCGTGTGTACCCCGCGTTGTTGCTCGGCTTTACTGCACTGTTGTAGTTCTGTGCTTCTAGGTTGTAGGGTGCAATCGCTACGTACAACAGACTGTATGCCTCCGACAACCCCGGTGCGGCAGGGTCGGCACCACCTGTACTTGACGTGTTCTGCAATACGGAAGTGGTAAGTACCGTGCTTCCGTTGTAGTAGGTAATGTGCAGGAACTTTGCGCCTTGCGACCCTACATCTAGACCATTCAGGAATGCTAGTACGCCACGACTGCGTATGCCGTTTTCATCGGCTACCGGTATGGTGTGGTTGCTACTTGCCGGTGCGTCACTCAAAAACAGTCTCCCGGCACCATTGATTTTGTACTGGTCAGATGCACTAGCCGCCAATGGGTACCTGTCCCCAACTCGGTAGAATGAGCCATTGACTACGCGCACCGTTTGCGCGGTAGCCGGCAACATCGTTTCCGCCGGCAACGTCACCGCCGTTACGCTGTACTCGTACCCAAACGTTACCGTGACCTCTTTGATAGCCCGCGTGTTGCTACTGAACACCTCTGTTGGGTCGTCTGCACCTAGACTCCACGGGTTCTCGTCCTGCGATACATACGCCCGTGTAATAGTGCGAATGTCGAACACGGCACAATCGGCGTTGTTGGGCAGTTGCTTTAGCTTGATAACCTCGGCTCCGTCAATCTCGATGCTACACAAATAGCGGTAGTTCGGTTCCCCTGTGTTGGTCGTGTCCTTGACCACGTACACCAATTGGTCATAGGTGCCTTGTACGCCGGTCGTCGTTTGCTCTACTGTGTATGCCATTAGATAGTAATGTCAATGATGTAATCGCCGCCGAAGTTCTCGACCATGAAGTCATTCACGTCAAGACCTATGGCAACACCGATGCGTTTCTTTGCCCGCTTCCATCCTCGGTCTAGGGCAAGCGTGTAGTAGTTGCTCGGTTCAATACCGGTGTTCCAGATTGTCGAACTGATGCGACGCACCAACTCTTTCCGCGGTAGGAATCGCCCGGTCTTCATGTCCCGTACACCTTCGATGGGCTTCTGTATGACCCACCTATCAATACCTCCTCGCAGGGTGCCGCGCCCGGTATGACTGCCTGTCCCGAATTGGTATGGGCTGTTCGGTGCCTTGGCACTGCTTACCGCACCGCGCACACCTTGATTGACAAAATCCCAATACGGTGCGCCCGCGCCGAATTCCAACGTCACCTCGTCCTTGCCTGTTGTGACGGTGTACGTTAGGCTGTTCTTCAGTTGCCCGGTGACAACCTTGTCCTGCAACTCCAACTCGTTCTGCGCCTCCTTGACAACCAACAAACCCATAGCGTTGACGGCAGACGCCAACCGCTTGAATGGCAAGTTGTAGTTGTCGTCGCCAATCTTCAGCTTCAATGTGAGCGGCTCAATACGGGGCAATGCACAAATTGATTGGGTTCGGCAACTTGATGTCGAACGATGCAGACCACCCGGTCAGTAGGTTGGTAAACCGTGCCGTGAACGGCTGGCAAATGATAGGCAGTTCAAAACCCCATGCGCTGTCTACCGTGTCGTTCCCGTCGTACACCGCAAACCAAAATTTAGCCGCGACGTCCTGCATAATGAGAAACGTTTCGTTGTACACTTCGGTCAGGTCGGGTTGCTGTTTTTCTATAACCATGTCGGCTACGATGACCTCAAGGCTGAAGGTGGTAAGGTTGCTGTCAAGGTCTGCGCTGGTACACTGCGCGTACAGTAGCGGGTACTTGTCGACGTCCATCTTGTCCACGTCGAGGTAGTCCAGCCCGCCGCTATGGAAACTCTTCAGTTGGGCGTGTTCGGCTACGATAGCCTCGAACGTATTCTGAATGTCTACTAGTGTGTTCATTTGACCTTGACCTTGTTGCGCAATGACTCGTCCTTCTGGTAGGCTAGGAACGTCAATGCCTCCTCTATGTATATAGATTCGACGTCCCGCATTTTCGTAATGTCTCCTCCCGCTAACGTGTACAGTAGCGGGTACCACCCCCACTTGTTGCCTACGGCGTCTCCTTGCTCTCCGTCTCCGGTATTAAAGAGGCTGGCATATTGGTAGCTAATTCCTTTGCTATGCCGCAAAAAAAAACCACCGCCGAAACGCACACCGACATAGCGCACCCGCGCATGACCTCGGTTCTGTGGTTGTCCGGCTCGTAGCTTTCGATGTCGTACATACCTAGCGCGTCCTTAACTATCGGACGGTACAGGATAGCCATGACCTTATCCAGATGCTCGACCATGCCCTTGTCGCATAGCGTCTGAAGGTCGACGTACTCGGCAACAGATAGTTTAGTCCAGTCCGGAATGAAACCGTACTCGCGCCCGTCCAGCCTTACCCGCTGTTGTACAGGCTTGGTACTTTTGAATGGGTTTGGGTCATTTAAGAACCACAACACTTTGTGAGACGCTTCTTGCAGACTGTGCCACTCGGCATGATTTAACGCCCCGTTATCCAGACCCGCCATGATTTCGATACACCGGCGCATACTGGTTGCGTCGTCCGATTCCTGCTCGAACGCCTTCCAGAGTTGTTGGTACTGGTGTACCGTTACCTCATCATAGCTGTCCGGAATGGTTATGCGCATCAACCTTTATACTCGGCTGTCCAAACATGGTCAGTCATCCAGCCGTGACGCACCAACCGCAAATTGAATTCCTGTTCCAAGGCGTCCGCGGCAACGCTGAAAAAATACAGTGCGCCTTCATCCATTGACGGGTACTCATGCGGGGCATAACACCGCAAAGTCAAACCGTACCGCCCGTTGCGGGACACCTCATAACTCAACGGCTCGTCCCAATCGGACAACTCCTCGCACCATTGCTCAATCTCGTTGTACTTGCTCTGATTCATTGCACCACATAGTTAGCTCTTTTCCGCAACAAACGATTGAGGCAGACGTAGCGCACCGCGTCTACGCTATGGTTCCATTCATCGACCGGTTCCGGAAGTGTCCTGTTGTTCTTGTCGGTCTTCCACTTGTAGTTGCGGAATTCCTTCTGCGTATTCAGGCTGTCCGACTTCACGTACATCTTGTGCCGGCGCATGAGGTCGATACCCTTGCGCACACTGTCTGCCCCTTTCTTCGCAGGCTTGCATAAGAACCCCGCTCGGTGTAGTTCTTCAATGCTCTTTGGCTCCGCGCTGTCGGCTATGATTTCGTCCCTCCTACCTATGCCTAAATCCTTCAGGCGGTCAATTATGTCCGCGTTGGTCAGCCCGCCTTGGTACAACAACTCCTCTATGTACAGGTCGTCGCCGTGTCGCATGACCTTAACCAATGCCGTTGGGTCAGAACTGAAACCCCAATCCAGACCATACGCCACCAACTTTGCTCCGCTCGGCAACTCGTCGTACACGTGCGAATGAAAGATTGTAGCCCGTGACTGTCCGCGTTCGCCTAGTCCGTATACCCTCCAATACTCCGGGTCTGCGTCCTTGAGTCGTTCGATTTCTCTTATGGTCTCCTCGTTCAAGTACGGGTTGTCCAGATAGGTTGACTGCGTGAACGTGCAATCGTCCCTCGGTATGACGTCCTCGTACAACCAATGGTATTCCATCGAAGGGTTGAAGTCGACGAACACCCGATACCGGCACCGAAACAGTAGCTGTGACCACACCTCCTTGGACAACTCGTTGACCTCGTTGCAGAAGAGAAAATCCCTAGCCGCGCCCCGCAATTTTTCACCGCCTGCCTCGGCACTAAAGAACCGCCACTGATTGCCGAACAGGTTGTACGTATGCTCGGTCTTGTTGTGGAACTTCTCACTGTACCAACCCTCCCTTTGTAGGATAGTCACAAAGTCCTTGTACACCGACTGCCGCAAGGATGGGAACGATGCCCGCACGACGTCAATTGTGAAGTTGGCGTTCTGGTTTAGGTAGCACCACTCGCACAACACCGTTAACAGACTCCACGTCTTGCCGCTACGGGTTCCCCCCTGTGCGACAAAAATTCTGCTCTGGCAGGCTTTCGCCTCGTAGTATGTTTTCGGCTGTTTCACTCTCGCCTGCCGTGCCGCTCTTTACAGGTGCAGTTCGTTCATAATATACTCTTTGGCTTTGGCGCGGCATTCCTCCATGTCGTTCCATGTGGGGAAACCGACTCCGGGATTTGACCCTCCCCATTGGGCTTGGAACAAATCATTCCCGTGTGAGTGACGAACGAAACGAACGCGAATAGTCCGAACGATGTTCTCTCGAACTTGTCTTTCTGTGTCTTGCATACTGCAATATACAAACTTTTTTGGTATTTACCAAATCCGTGTTTCGCAAATGGGGTGCGAATGTGGGTCGGTCATTAGTGGCATGGAAGGAGACAAACTGCTCACCCGGAAGGGATTCAAAATCGACCTCGACAAACTGCATGAGGCATACGGGTACAATTGGGAACACATCACTAACTGTTGCCCGCCGCCGACGACTATTGAAGAAGTGTACAGACAGACCGAAACGTTTAGGCTCTGTGTTCGGCGTAAATGGTAATCTCACTCCGTCAGCGGGTTTGGGTCTGACCTGCCCTCCCGCTCTAACACCTCACCAAACCAACTCGGCGTTGTTGGTGCGTCGTTAATCGTTACCTCTGTCTCAACCTGTTTGGGCATGAAGTACGGGAACAGTGCCGCCAATGCTTTTAGGTACTTCTCACTGCTTTCTGTCCGCAAGCCGTCTAGCGCGTCCTCGATGTGTTGTACCTCACCCTCCATGATAGACACAAACAAGGCGCGGGCTTCTGCCGTCACCTTGTCCTTTGCTCCCTTGGGTCGTCCCGCCGGGTTCCCGCTTTGTCCTTTAGTGAATGGCATGACGATTGTACTTGTCGATTGCCGTGTTTAGTGCTTTTGTCAGTTGTTGTGCCACGCCTTCTACCTGCCGAACCAAATTCTCCGCCGCATACTTCCAATCCAGCATCTCTTCAATAGATGCGTCAAACTCTTCATTGTCCCACGCATCCTGTATAGACTCGTAGTTATAAGCCTGTTCAATCTCCGGAATCTGGCTCATTAGGTAGTCTATCAATTCGTCTTTATTCATCTGTCAACTTCATACCACATGACCTGCCGTTCGCCGATTTGCTTCAGCGTGTTTAGCAGGTATGCCTTGTCCTTTGTCTCAAACTCAATGACCGTCTTGTAGTCGTCCAACCTCCAGATGTCCTCCACCTCACGCGCAAGGAACATCTTCTCTAACTGCTCCTTCCATTCGTCGACGTCCTTGTTCTCGACTTCGATTGTGACTGTCTCGTATGCCATTGTTGTACGCCTGTAATTTACAACGCTAGGCTGTATCCCTGACTGTGTAGGAATGCCTCCATTTCATCGACTGTTTTCTTTCCCACACCTCGTATCATGAGCAGGTCGGAACGCTTGTATTTTGACATAGCCTGCATTGACTCTGGCTTCAACCTATACGCAAGGTTTTTAACCCGTGTCGGTGCCTCCCTCCAATGAAGCCAATTGAACTTGGGCTTTACCATGCATTGTTTCTTCGGCTTGTTGGGTGGGTTCCATTGCTCCTCGCCAATGTCTACCTGTTGGTACCTCCATTGTCTTGTCAGTTCTCCGTTTGCGTCACGGACAAACTGAATCATAGCCCGCACGTACACTACGCCTTGCTCGTCTGCGACCTTCGGGTTTAGGTACGGTAGCGCACTACCAATTTGACTCATTGCTTCTTCGTGTGTCATATTCTTCCAAATACAATTCGTTTAATCCATCGGGTTATCTGCTTCTGCGTTGGTGCGTAGCTGTATTGCGCCGGTTCTGGTCTGTTCATGTAGTACCGGTTTACCTCGACGAACTCCGCGTGTTCATAGCACAACGGGCATATATCCGAATCGCCGTGTTGGTGTCCTCCGCAACACTCGCTTACGTACTCTTCATCGGGGTGGGTCTTCATCGCTTACCGTATTCCCACCAAAACTTGCGGCTTTCGTTTTCCGCCTCGTTCATCGCTTCACTCAAATGGTACTCGGCAACCTCGGTCATGGTGTTCCATCTGGTCTTGACCTTCACCGGTTTGGTGCTAATGTCGTGACCCTTGCGCCGTAGGTTGTAGACCGTCGCTGACAACCTCGTGTTGCCCAAGTCCCGGATTGCTTCAAGGCTGGTTATCTTCTTGTACTTGCGCAAGTAGTCCAGCAATCGTGTCTCGTGTGTCTCCTTCTTCATTCTTCAGGTAGTTTGTTTTTGTAGTGTGTAATGATGCGTTCGGTTTCTGCCTTGTAGAAGTCCTTGAATGTGCCGACTTGGTTCTGTGTCCACACCTTGTACAGAACGTTCCGTAGGCGTTGGCTTTGGCTCTTCGGCTGGTCGTACAAATCCAGTTCTACGCTATCCAGTTCCTCTACCTCATCCTTGTTCATCTTCTCTTCTCCGCGGAAGTATAGGATACCGTATGTGTCTAGTAGCTGGTCGATTTCCATGACCTCTCCGCTCGTCTTTTCCTGCGTAATGAATCGCAGGCTGACCGTCCTATCCTTTCGCCGCTGGTATCCGTCCAGTTGTCCGGCGGTCAGGATTCGCATGATGCCTCGTATGCTTGTTGCAGTTGTTCCAGTCGCTCCATGACGCACGACCCGCACCGCGACTTCTTCTTGCGGACACCGTAGACTTTTTGGTACAGGTCAATCAATACGCCCTGCTCGTCTGATTGTACGTGTCCCTTCTCTTTAGCTGGCAACAGTACCGTTTCCCAAACCTTCTTGTCCTTGTCGTCCATCGTTTTGAAGTACGGGAATTTGCGGTTCAACCATTCCTTCCGCTTGTCGCATCCGCAATCGTCCCCGGCTACTGCCTTCACCGCTTTCTTGACCGGCTCCGGAATTAGGTTCTCCACCGTATCCCCTAATCCTTTCTCGGTTTTCTTCGCAGTACGCTTGCGCCGTCTTGACGGCTTTGTAGATGGTGTGTCGGCTGATTCCTGTTGCATCGCTCAATGTGTTTAGTGAATGTTCGTGCAGGTAGTACGCCTTGAATATCTCTGCGTCTATCCATCGAATTTCCTGCAATATATGAAATACCCCTTCTATCTGGTTTTCTATGTCTACAATATTTTTTTCCTCGTCTTGTTCTACGTTACGGAATATCTCCATAGGTAGCCCCCGCGCCTCTTTCTCGGTGTGCTTCTTGTACTTCTTGTAGAACGGGCTACTGCTACTGAACCCGCATATCTGCATGGTTCGGTTCAGGTATGCTCCTAGTTCCCCGCGCTCGCACAACTGCTCGGCGTGGTCGTTCTCGTTCAAGTAGTTCAGGCACAAATCATTCAGCAAGTCGCCCGCTAAATCTGACCCTACATACTTCCGGGCTAACCGGTACAGGTGGTTGTAGTTCTCCGTAAGGTAGCGACGAACACAACTCATTGCTTCAGCCTCCGTTCAAACTCCGCTCTCATGTCCCGCAAATCCTGAATGGAGAATTTGCTAGGCTGGTTCGATAGGTACACGATGCGGTCGGCTGTACCCTCGCCGTACACCGCGTCCAACTTCTTGGCGAACAGGTACTGTTGCCCGCCGTTGGTCATGTTACACCGTTTGCACTGGCATTGTACGTTGGTCAACCCTTGCTCCGGCTCGTACAACCACCGCGTAGAATGCTTACTGCGCGACATAAAATGCCCGCAATCCATCGCTTGCCACCGCTCCCTGCGACCGCACGTCCAGCACGTAGCTATACCGGATTCGTCGGCGGCTGACTGCCTGACCAATTTGCTTAACGCCGCGTCTAGTTTCTTCTTTTCTAGTGACCTACCCACACGGCAAATTACCCATTATCTAAACGCCGCCGTAGCCGTGACCCGATGCCATGTCCCTTGACCGGCTCGTGTTCCTTGACCTCGATGTCCTTTAGCACCTCGTCAATTTTCATCTCGCCCAACCGTTGCGCCATGCCTTGCTTATGCTCCACTGACTTCTGGTGTTGGGCGCGTTCCATGATGTCCACCCGTATTTCGCCCTCATACCGTCGCAGGCAATCCAGTATCTCGGCAACCTTGAGCCGCTCGTAGAACTTGCCAAACTTGCCTTGACGCATCATGTTAAAGCACGTGCGGATTTCCTCCAACTTCAACGTTGGGTGTTCGGTCAGGATAGACCGGCAACAGAACAACAACTCCTCGTCGTTGCTTATGGTGTGCTTCAGGTCTAACGACTTGCACAACGCGCCCACCTCCGCGACTAGCCAACCGCGGATAAGGTGCGGTTGCCGGTTGTGTGCCGCGACTAGGTTGCTACCCTCATGCCACGCTTCCGCGGGCGTAGGCATAGCTTCCCTATCCCTGATGAATGAACTTATTGATGGCTTCAGGGCTGAACTTCTGCCCCACATTTCCTCGTGTTTTGTTATCTCGTTCATTGTTCCATTTGTTTTGGTTGCGCATCCAGTTCCGCGCCGCCGCCTTCCAATCCTTCAGCGGCTTATTTCTCCCTTGCGTCCATCCGTTGGCGGTGTAGTAGTCGAAGAATTTTAAGGCTTCCGCAACGGCTATCATGTCGGTCATGCCCGTCCACACGCCGTCACCTACTCGTTCCCTTACATCGGCGCACACCTCAAGAAAATAATCTTTGACCTCCTCGCTCGTTGGGGGCATAAACCTAGACTGTTTTCTAGTCTGTTTCTCTCTATTGTTCTCTATGTCGCCAACTTGTCTATGCTGACCTGTCGGTTCTGGCGACCCTGACTCGCCAATTTGTCTAGGCAGGGTAGACACATAATACCGCGTCCGACCGTCGTTTTTCTTTAGCCGTATCAATCCAGCCTCGGTCAAGTTCTTCAGTGACCGGGACACGCTACGTTCCGATACTCCGAACTCCTCGGCTACCGTCGCGTTGCTCTTAAACCACGTGCTGTCGTTGCCTGTGAAACTGTCGATGTCAGCCCACAACATCTTGTCGACGGCTGATAGACCCGGTGTCGATAGCACCTCCACCGGAATCCATAGCCCCTTAAATTGTCTCTCCTTCATAGCTTGTACTTACTGTCTCCCGTGCGCTGTACTAGTTCATGGCTCACCTTGTCGCACAACAACCGGCATTCATTCTTGCGGTCGTCGTCCTGTTCCAAGGTGGCAAACCGGTAGAGGAGAAACCTACGCAAAAACCGTAGGTCTTCAGTCGTCACTTTTGAGATGTCGTACATCTTCAACGCGCTGTTCAATCATTGCCATAACATCCTTGGGTTCGGTATCCGACCACTTGCACAACTCCGGCAAGTACAGGTAGAAACGCTTTGGGTCTGTGTTGTACCAACGGTTCACCGTGTTACGCCCTAGACCAAGGGTATCGTTCAGCTTGTTGTGGGTTTGGAACTTAACCTTAATCCAAGTTCCTAGCGTCATGTTCTGTGTCATTGTCTTTTGATTTTGGGGTTCTCTTCTTCCGGCTAAAACACGCGCCGGTACAGTAGTAGCTGTGTACCGTGTAGCAACTACGACACGGTAGCGTCTCCTTCATCTTGCCCATTAGAACGGCAAGTCTCCTTCCGGTGCCATTTGAGATTCCCACGTAGCGCGGACAACCTCGTCACCTTCAAACTTTGGGAACGTATCGCGGGCTTTCAAGCACACTTCCGCAAGGCGGCAAGCCTCAATCATGTACTTCTTGACGCTATCGGTATTGACCGCATCCAATGACCCTAGGATTTGCACTGCCTGACCAAACGCCCATGACCGCTCGATACGCTCGGTCGTCTGGTCGTTGCTACGTTGCATAGTGTATGACCGCTTGCCCCCTTCGGGTCGTGTCACCTTGCCCCATGCGTTGCCGTCACGGGTTCCGTTGACCATGTATTCCGCATCGTCGCCGGGCTTGAACCTCGGCTCTTCGGTTTTGTGGTTTGCGGTAATGGTTGTTCCGTCCTCGAATGCGTAACGGAATTTGTACAACACACCATAATCGTTGGTGAAGGTGCCGTCAGGATGTACGGCTATGACTTTGCTTACTGCCATGTTTAGTGGTTTTGGGTTTCGTTTTCGATTGCTTCTGTTACACTAGGTTCCAGCCCTAGTTCCTCGTAGTACCGGGTCACATTGACCACGCATTCCGGCGTGTGCAATTGGACTTTGACTACCTCGTAACTCGATGGGTCAGGCGGCTGGTCGTAACTCAACCGCGCTCCTTCCGGCGTGTAGTCGTACTCGATTTCTACGTATGCCTCCGGGTCGGGGCATAGGTTTATGTACGTTGTGTGCTTCATGCGTCTGGCTTCAATTTCTTCAGCGCATCCAACAACACCTCGTGTTTCTCTAACTGCTTCTTGTGGTAGTCTACGTACCACTGTGCATTCTCAATCGCTTCTTCGATTGGGTCTTTCTCGTCTTGCATTATTTCTCGGTTCTTTCGATTCCTTTGATGTTGTCTATTAGGCGTTCCCACATCATGTCGTGTTCCATCTTGCGCACACCTTGGATAAAGGATATGCGCCGCTTGACAATATGTTCTAGACCTTCCAGCAACGTTTCCATAGTCTCGCCGTCGTTGTATTTGCGCACGTCTTCAAGCAGGGACACAATCTCTGCCTCGTAGCGGATATACCTATCCATCGTTTCGTTGTCGTACCTCGGTTTCATGTCGTAAAGATAAGGTATTTAATTAACCGCGCTGGTTTTTACTTGCCTGTTCGATGAAGGCTAGGTCGCCGTCCATCATGCCGGACTCGTAGTAGTACCGGACAAGTAGCCATTCCGCATGGGCTTTATCGTTAACCCATCGACCAAACGTTACCCCGTCGGTCTCCCATGTCATGAGCCATGACTTCAAATAGGTGTCATGCAGTTTTTCAAGGGTGTATTCCTTTGACCAATTCCCAATGGTCATCGTGTGTGTCTCCTTCATGATGTCTTGTTTCTTCATGTGTCGGTTTATTAGGCGGTCGCTTTGACCGCCTTTGGTTCGTAGTTGTATGCAATTCGCAAGGCAATGATGCGGGACAACTTATGGATGCAGTTCTGCATTGCGTCAAGGTTCAACTGTTTGATAGTGTCCATCGCCCAATTGCCCCACGCCTCGTCGTTGTAGGTCATCGTCCAGTGTTCGATGTAGATTGCCATTTGCTGGCAGAACTCCATCAACTGCGCCGTGCTGTACTCTTCAGTCCAGTATCCGGCTTGCTCAACTGCCGTAATGTAGTCTTGCGGCAGGGTCTCGTAGGTGTAGGTTTCGGTAGTCGTGTTCATTTCCATGCCACAAGTATAGGGTAAATACCCATTACTTCGACATGGTGCCTAAAAAAAAAGACCCCCACCGGTTAGGGCAGGGGTCAGTTGGGGAAGGAGATGAACCCAACTCAAGGGGCAAAACCGATGTAAAAACCCCCCGTCACTTTTCAGCCTTGCGTGTACCGCGGCTCTTACCAATGAAGATTGCCTGCAAGATGCGGGCAATGATGTTCACAATCTTGTCGTCCTTCTCGGTCTCGGTCAACGCCGTAATGGTTCCCGCCGCCGCAATCAACGCCGTCAGGATTTCGTAGAAGTGTTCAGTCAAAAACGTCATGAAGGTCTAATATAAGGAATTTGTACTTCTCGCGGACATTGAAACTAGGACAAGCCTTTGCCGCAAATTCGTTGTGTCCGTGTAAGGTCATGTCACCAAACACGGTACGCAGGCTACGCACCAACAACAGGAAAGACACTTCTTGACTCATGGTCATGTTGTCCTCTGGTTTGTTGTTCTGGTCTACGCCCCCGCAATATGCTACGCCTACCGAATCCTCATTGTGACGTTTCGTGTGTGCGCCTATTTTCTGAATGGGTCGTCCCGGTTCTATCGTGCCGTCACGGTGGATGAGGTAATGATAGCCAATGTCTGACCACCCTTTCGCCGTGTGCCATTTGCGGATAGTCGCTACGTCCACATACATATCGGGTGGCGTCGCCGTGCAATGAAGTATGATACGCTTGTACTCACGCATACCGTGACATAAGGACAATCATGAACAGGCACAACAACGCACCTATGATGCCTACAAAGGCACCAATCATTGCGTCCCGTTGTTGCCGCTCATCCTTCATCCCATTAGTTCCCACTCTTCCGCCATTAGTTCGTACTGGCAATCAATGCCTGCCTTGCGGAATGCCTTGTACACTGCCGTTTCATAATCCTCCGGCTCGTAGATTCTTTTTCGTGGTGGTGGCGCAATAGAACCCATAGACGACACGCGCCCGCTTAACACGTCGTTCATGTCTACACCGTCGTACAAGTCGAGGTAGTAATAAATGATAATGCGGTTGTAGCCTACGTCGACATACCCCGGTTCACCCCTTTCCGGTGCGCGGGGTTCAATGTCTTCAACACCTTGTGCCAACAGGCAGTCTAAATCGCCGAAGACTTCGATTGCCAATTGCATTGTATTCGTAATCATCGCAGTCCTTCTTTAGCTAGGATAAGTTTGATTTCGTCGCAGGTCGTGACCAACTTTTCTAGTAGCGTCATTACCTGTTTTTCTTGTTTCTCTAACATAGCAATCCGTCCTTTCAGCTTGCCAACCTCGGACGTCAACTTCTGGTATACGCCAATGAGACACCCGGCAAGGGTCAGTATCTCAAACAAGGTCAGGTAGTGTTCCATTACTGTGCTTCCAATGCGGCAAGACGTGCAAGAATGTCGTCTAGCTTGTCGTCAATTTCCGTAATGACCGCTACAAGGCGGTCGATGTCTATGCAGTCGTCCTGCGTATCCGTAGTCCAAGTGGTTAAACAACTCATAGGGTAAAGAGAATGGTTCCGGTTATGTTGCTGTACGCCGAACTAAAACCGTTGTTCATAAAGAACAGAATGCGGTCGCCTGCCGAAAACGACGACGACGAAAAGTTCAACGTCGTGACTGTCCACGCCGTAATGCTACTAAACGACTGCGTTTCCAACGTGGTGTACGACCCCGGTGTAGTTTCTTTCCGAACCTCAATGCTACCTCCGGTGCCTCCGGATAGGTTTAACATACACAAGAAAGAAATTGACGTGACCGAACCTGCCGCCGGGCAAACGAAACGGTTGTACCGTTGCATAGACGTGGTTTCCGTCTCGTTCATCAGCGGGATGTATACGTTCCGAACATTGCTATCGAAGAACGCAAACGTATGCATGAGGTTGTTACTGCCTCCTCCACCGCCTGACGGGGCTTGTGACCTCCACTGCGCAGTACCGCTGTCGTAAGTCAGAACGTCGTTGTTGCTTACAGTTCCTAGGGTTACATCGGCTAGGTCGTTCAATTGCCTTACCGGTGTTTTGAACTCCAATGCCGTGCCGCCACTGTTAACACCGACCAATTGGTTTGCCGTCAGTGTCGATGGCGTATCGCCTAAATCGGTAAAGTCCAGTTGCCGCGTCTCCGCTACGCCCGTGCTGTCCCCAACAAACACATGGTATTGAGGCAGGTTGGGAACGTCGTTGCTACGTCCTGCACCCTCAATAAGAATCGAACCGGTGCTTGCGCTGACCTTGATACAGGCTCCGATGTTCTGCACCAACGCCGTACCCGTTGGGCGCGTAGCGGTAAGGTCGCCGGACGTGCCAACATACAAGGTGTCGGACGCACTGAACGCCGATGTATCAATGGTGTCTAACTCGCCGAAGATGACAACCGCTCCATCCGCACCGTTGGCAATCGCATCCTGCGTCAATCCGATTGCCGGCATGGTACTAGCCGATGAGTTGTCCGATACCGCAATGGTCGGTGTGCTACTGACAACGCCGGTAATGTACACCGCCTTGCCCTTGGCAATGCTTGCACCCGTGTTGTTGCGAACGGTAATGGTAGACGTCGTGCCACCACCCCCGCTCGGCAGGTTGCTAATCAGAATCTTCTTGCTCGTGCCGGCTGTGCCACCGCTCGTATCGCTCACATCAATGATGTGCAGGTAGTCGGTACTTGCCGCTGTCGCTGTCAGTTCCGTTAGGTCTGTGACTTTCGTTGCCATTTGTCCAGATAGATTTTCAGCTTCAGTTCGTTTTTAGCTGTTGAGGTATTTGTACCCGATGGCTGTTGCGAACGCTTTGATTTGATTGTCGGTGGGGATATTGGGGTAGACATTAAGACCGCCAAAATAATTGCGCTGACTCGGCGAAAGGTCTGCGCCTGTGTTACTTGTGTACTCTCGGAACGAACCTTGATTGAACGATAGGTATTCAATCATGCGTTCGCGGTAGAACATCCCAATCTCGTGCGACTGCTCGACGACCTTCCGAATGTCGGACATAGACGCGCTACCACCTTGTTCGCTGTTGCCAACCGTGACGCTGTTATTCGCAAACCGCAACCGCACGACATAGGCGACTTCCGCAAATGCTAACTGCACAAGGCATGGACTGATGTACTCTTCAAGCAGGGTCTGGTACGCTCCCGTCACCGCGTCCGTGTCAATCAGTTCTTTTAGCTTCTCGTCAAGTTGCGTTCCTAGTGCCGGCAAAATCCATCGGTCTTGCGCAATCCGGATATACGGTTGCAATAGGTTGTCGTCAACGGTACTGCCCAAGGCGGTATCCCGTTTGAGTAGAGATGCGCTAATGTATAGTGTTGCCATGTTATCCGTATTTCAGTGACCCGCGGGATGGCGTGTCGATGGGTGCCACGATTTCAAATCCGGGCTGTTCCACTTCAAAGTTGTTGCCGACACGTTCCATAACCTCATCCCATGCGCCCTCAAATTCCAGCCGCTGTACCTCCGTCGGTTCTCCCTCTGGTGCGTAGATGTAAATGTTGCGAACGAATCCATGACGGCAGTACACGCCGCCTTTCCAGTCGACGATGGAATAGCTTGATTGACCTTGCGGGGCAAACTGTCCGTTTACTCCGTCCTTCTCCATGTCTAGCAAATCCTCCCAACGATATTCTACTCCGTCTAGGCTTGCCTCCATCATTTCCTCGCAGAAGTCCCGCGAACGGTAGTTCGGGTCAACCGGTGGCGTGTCGGCTGTCTCCTCGTACCGATACCGCACCGCGAAGTAGTAACCCTGTTTGCTCACAATATCGCGCTCCTCGCTGACCTGCTCCTTGTTGGCATAGTCTGCGTACAACAGTTGCAACTTGGCACTGTGCAAGGCGTGGTCGGGGGCAGTGTCCGTGACGTGTTCCGACTTGACGAGATAGAACCCCTCACCAACGCGGCTGTCTTTGCCGCGGATAAGGGTCAGCCAATCGTCACTTTTTTTTTTACTCATTTGAGTTTCGGCTACCGCCTCCTCTACAATCTCCTCCTCCTCGACCGTAGCGATAGCGTCGATACCCTCAACGAACAAAGCGTCTGCTACCTGTGGGCTGAACTGCAACATCTGCACAAGGAACACCTTGGCTTGCTCTTCCGTAATAATGCCTTCTTGTACCTTAACCAATACCTCGACCGCCGATGCAATCTGTGCGCCGTTGTAACTGGCGTCCTTATCGCTGGTGTCTGCCGCGGACTGTGCATCGAACAGGTTCTCGACTTCAAGGAACGATGCCGGCTTCAACGGCTTGAAGTACATTTCTAATGTAATGCCTGATGCGGCAAAGACGGGTCGCAACGCATCTAGCAACAACCGTTGGAACGGAAGTACGACCGTGTTGTAGAACAGGTCATAGGCGTCTTTCATCTCGTCGGCATTGCTACCAAACCCGCCACCCTCATTGCGAATGCCAAACAATAGCGGGCTGGTGACACGGTGTCCACTCAAAACCTTGACCACGACTTCGCTACTCAAATACTCAAAGACCCGGTGCGCGTCGCTGATATTGAAACTCTCAACTGTCGGTGCGTTCTCGGCACTGTCGCTGAAGGTCATCAGAATCTTTCCGGCGTTGTTCGCCCCTCCGAACTTGTTGTATATCAGCCTTTCCAATTCCGCTCGCTCCTCCTGTGTCGGCACCCCGTCAGAAAAATTTAAGAGGGTCGATGGGAAGAAACCGTTGGAAATGGAATTTAGGTGGTATGAACCAAGGCTGGCGTCAACCTCGATGTAGTTACTACTACCTAGGTAGTCAGGCAACCCGTAGTAGAACGACAACGGATTGTACATCTTACAGTGGATGAGTTGTGACGCCGCGGTACGGTCGGACGTATTAAACGCAGGGATGGGTTGCGGCTGTATCGTGTTGTCGTTCCAGTCTGACGAATGGTAGAACAGGGTTACTTCATCCTCGTCGTTGGCTGGTGCGCAACGAATAGTAGCCGCCGGAACATGGTGTACCGCCGCGACTGTCTGCCGGTCTTCACTCCAAATGACATTGAAGTAGCACTGACCGTACAACTTGAGGTCTAGTGCGCATCGCTTTAGGCTGTCCTTGTCACTAAAGATTTGCTGAATCTTCAGCCACTGTTCAATATTAACGTCCTTGTAGATGGCGTCCAGACCCTCGCCATAAATCATTTGCGCCACCCCGTTGACGATGGCGGAATGGATGGAACTGCTTACGTACAGTTCTTCGAGGTAGTGCGGGTACAGGTTGTCTGTACCCATGTTAATCCACTCCTTGTTTTGGGACTCGACGAATTGCGGGGTATTCGTACTCTGGTAGTTCAGGATGTTGAACTGGTGCTTTTTCATTGCGTATACACGTTGTATGCCTCGGTGTCTCCTTCCGTGTACGACGTGTATGTACTCTCGTCGAATGCTACGCTAGCTGAAACAAAGGCTAGTCGCCGTGCGTACTCGGTTACAAAATCAATTGTCGACACGGTTACAATATACAAGCCTTCCGTCATTGTCGATGTTCCCGACGGTGGCGTAATGCGGAACTGCGTGTACCGCCCGTTTGTCTTGACCGGCGTGACCCGCTCAAACGATGTCACCTCTCCGGTCAACTGACACTCAA
>Ga0181577_10000645_pt1 | contig 28364 bp, 31 predicted proteins | sample 101ome_21_FD_132468 | JGI IMG/M metagenome (GOLD analysis project Ga0181577, IMG submission 132468) | Coastal salt marsh microbial communities from the Groves Creek Marsh, Skidaway Island, Georgia - 101413BT metaG (megahit assembly) | ecosystem: Environmental > Aquatic > Marine > Intertidal...
AACTTTTTGCACCCAATTACCCTTACGATCATTCATTTCCCAAACATCAACTTTTATGAGCATTGGCTTATTAACCAACGAATATTGCAGCGCGTTATCGTCTGGCTCCGCGCCGGATTTCATTAACTTGCCACCACAGTTTGCGTCAATGGCCGCGAGCATTCTTAATGCCTTATCGCGTTTTTTGGGGTCGCCGTCACGTACGCGCACTTTTTGAAATACTTTTCTGTTTTCAAATTCGCCTTCGAGTACTGACCATGTTAGATAGATGTAATAGTCTCCCTCACAATCATCCCATGCAGCATCGTCAATGCAGGCTTTAATCTGGGTTCCGGCGGGTATTGGTTCGAATTCTCCGCCACCGCTTTCAAATGTTCCTGATTTCTCTTCGTTGGTTATTTCCGTGTTATCGCTTAGATTCCAGAATGACATTACTTTTTACCTCTATTAAAAAATGGTGCTAATGGGTTTTTGTTGATAGCAACGGGCAGATCCTCAGTAATCCCGTATCGGTTTTTTGATACGTTTGCCGCCGTTGCATACGTTACCAAAACGCGGCCACCGGTTGATATAGCCTTTTTACGTTCACCTTCACCTTTAGTAAACGTTTCAAGCTTCAAGAAGCCCACCACATCGGAGTCATCAACGTAAGGCGCTACGCTCTTTTTACCAAGACGCAAACTGTAGCGGCTGTACGGATCGCTATCGGGCAGCTCAATTGTTTCCGTGTCGGCATGCGCCACAAAAACCACCGCCATACCTTTATCATTAAGCGCTCCGCATGCTTTGCGTACACGCTGGTGAAGCGTAGCAATTGCAGACAACCCAGCACCATAGCCGCCCAATGCTTGGTTTATGCTTTTGGGTGCCTTCAGGTCGCTATCTATAACGTGTTGAATGAACAACCGTTCAAGCGCCGTAACCGAGTCAACAATTACAGTTATGTAGTCATGCTTTTCTTTTATTAATGCTGTGAGTTGGTTCCAAAGATCATCTACTGATTTTAGAACCGGGAACGCATCGGGGCGTTGATCCATTGGGATAGCTTGTAGGCCGTCCTCTGCGCGAATAACGATTGGTTTGGGGAATGTTGCGGCCAGGGTAGTTTTACCCGTTCCACTGTCACCGCAAATGGTGACGATGGGTGCCCGGTCGACGGGCTTTGAGATAGAGCTTAATAATGACATTTCTGCCTCCTTTGTTTTCTCTTTTTTCTCTACGCGGTTTGAAATATAGCGCTATGCTGATATCATTGTCAAAACAAACGAGAAAATATTTACAGGAATGTTAACTATGATTACATTGAACGAGATACGAAAACGATTAGAAGATAGAAATTTAACAGTGATTTCAGAGCGAACCGGTGTGAGTTATCAAACCCTTTGGCGCATCACAAAAACAAACAGCGTGCCGAGCGCTGCAACAGCGGAAAAACTTAGCAACTATTTAGAGAGTAATAAATGATAGACACATATCAAGATTATCTGGAAGCCGGGTTTAAAATTTTCGGGCTTCATACTGTAAAAAACGGCCTTTGTACATGCGAAAACCCTGAATGCCAAGCGCCATACAAGCACCCGAAAGTCAAGCGCTGGCAATGTACGCCCGATTGGTCACAAGAACAACTTGACTGCATGGAGATGAAGGGCGACTTTGACACGGGTTTTGGCGTGTTGCTAGATAAATGGCTTGTTATTGATATCGACCCCAGGAACGGGGGGGCGGAATCATATGAAAAGCTATGCAATGACACCGGCCTCGACTTCAAAGCAGAATCTGGCTTCGTGGTCTATACCGGCGGGGGTGGCTGGCACATCTACTACACGCGGCCAAACGGTGATGCGCTTGTGTCAAAGTTGAATCATTACCCTGGAATTGATTTTAAAAGCTCTGGCTTTGTCGTAGGGGCGGATTCGCTCCATGTTAGCGGTAACACTTACGATATCGAGAAAGGCGCGCCTTGCGACGTTTCCGAGCCGCCACAAGCTTTGATTGACTTGCTTAAAAAGAAAGAAAGCCACCGAGCAACGGTTAACGGTTCTCCGGTCGATGTTTCAGAATCAGATATCAAGGACATGTTGCAATTCCTAGACCCTGATTGCAGTTATGACGAGTGGGTGAAAATCGGCATGTCAGTACACCATGCCACTGGTGGATCTGGTTTTAATATGTGGTGCGATTGGAGCGCTAAAGGCTCAAAATATCCTGGGTCAGACAAACTGGAACGCCATTGGCATAGTTTTGGGAAGAGCGCGAACCCTGCAACGCTTGGTACGCTTGTGTATTACGCAGAGCAAGCCGGTTACAAAATGCCGGTTACATTTCAAGCAGTGATACCCAAGGACGAAAATCTGCTTAGTGATTGCAGCGAAATCGACTTAAACCGGCCCCCCGGTTTCGTGGGTAGAGTCGCGGAGTGGGTGCGTAGCAACTCCGACAAACGGACGGATTCCCTTGCGTGCGCCAGCGCCTTAGCTATTGTCAGCAATGCCGCGAGTCTTACGTATACAAGTGACGACCTACGACCGGTCTACGGCAATATATTTTGTTTTTGTGTCGCAGGATCCGGCGCTGGCAAACAAGAAATGATGAATTCCGTAGCCAAGGCCATGACCGCCATCGGATATATTCGAGCAACCGCAGGCGGCAATTTCAAATCAGAACAGGCGGTTGTGCGCTCCATGCTGCGAAACCAACTAGTTATTTATTTGATTGATGAGATCGGCCTAGAACTCACAAAGGTGACCGGTAAAAATTCAGCGGATTATATGCAGGGCATTACCAAAAACCTCATGAGCGCATTTAGCGCCAGCGATGGGCGTTTTGGCGTCGAGCAAGAGGTTATTGAGGAAGCATTAAAGAAATTGAATTGCGAAATTGCCGGGCAGCAAAAACTAATAGATGAAAACGAAGGCGGTTCCCAGGATATTATCGATTCATTGTGCCGCGTCCGCGATTCGCTCACGCATAACAATGGAATCATGTATCCGTTTGTCTCAATCACTGGCTACACCACCCCAGAGACGTTTAACCATCTAGTGAGCGGTCACAATGTAAAGCAGGGTTTTTTCACCCGATCGTTAATTTTCCGAGAAAAGGAAACCGTTCCGGATTATGACGAGTCGTTTACTGGATCCACCGAGCTACCCGACGATTTGAAAATGATACTAATTGGCCTCGCTGCAACCGGTACGAGCGACGATAAGCGCCTGGAGAACCTAGCACCACGGAAAAAAATACCAACAGCAGATAGCGCCAAGAAACTGCTACAGGAAGTTAAGCGCACATTTCACAAACAAGCGAAGAACGCAAAAAGCGTGGGTCTAGAATCGATCTACACCCGAGCGTTTGAATTGACTCTAAAAGTTTCGTTTGTGCTTTCAGTAGCTGAAGGTTTACGCACTATTGAACATGTGAAGTGGGCTTATGCGCTCGTTGATCGAGACATTAAAGAGAAAATGAACCTTGCAGCCGCCAATATCGCCGAAGAAATAGAAGAGAACGACGAGGCGCTTTGTCGTCGAATTCTTGATCAACTCGACAAAAAAGAGGGCGCACAGTTAACTACTGGTGTAATTGTGAACAGATGCAGAAACAAAAAATTTAAAGAGCCAGAAATCAAGAAAGCGTTAGAACACCTACAAAAGCAAGGGTTAATCCAAGGGGACTGCATAAAAAGTAAACGCGGCGAAACCATGAGGTGGTTTAAAATATGAATATGGATTTTAAAATATGAAAACGTGTTTTTTTGGAGGCCGCGCCATTCGTGGGCTGTAGCGGTTTTTGCTTTAAAATACAAAAATACAGAAAAACAGAAATACAAATTTAGAAATAAACAAATATAGAAACACCTATAGATCAAAAAGTGATCAAGAGACCCCTAAAGAGATATATATAAAAAGGTATTAATAATATCTCTTATAGGCTCATATTTTTGTATTTTTAGCAATGGCGCGGGCTGTAGCCTGTATTTTAAAAAAATATTTTTAATATTCTTGTATTTTATAAACAAAACGCCTTACAAGTAATTCGAATTCATTATAATTCTAATTATCGCAACACAACAACGAAGCAACAACGAGGATAACGACGATGAACAACCAACAACACAACAACGGAGCAACAACAATGAAAGCAAATTATTGGGTAAACGGTAAACAGAAACTTCTTGAAGTAAACGGCAAAATGTACGTAGTAACTGGCAAGCGTGAAGCACGTCAACTAGCTAAAAAATTGGGCGCAACGCCCTGGAACTTCTAACAACCAAGCGCCTCAACAGTGAGGCGCAACACTGGAGCAACAATGAAAATCGCAATAAGTAACACCGAGAAACTAAACGCAGCCTTGGAAAAAATCCAAGGCCCACGCGTATCAGCCCGCACAATTAGTGCGGACGACATTGAGGAAATGGTTGAGCGCATCGAGAAGCGCCTAAGTACGATGCTTCACAAAAAAGATTGGCAGGGTTTGGAGTTCAACTGCGACCCTAACGCGCAATCCTTCCCTGGCGCGTACAAAGGAATGCCGGAATCAACTCAGTTCACCTTGGAGCGCGGCCAAAGCGATTGGTTCGTGATTGACATAGGCAGGTACATAACTAGAGGGCCAAGCAATTTAGTGGTACCGCTCAAGATGGACAGAAAAGCATTACGGTTAGTAGAATTCGCAGCCAGCGCGAAAGCCTGGGGCGCAACACAACAACACTGGAGACAACCGAAATGAACCTCAAACTTAAACCGCTAGATGAGATCTTAGCAGAACACACATACGAGCAGGCAGGCCGTTTGCTCGGACTAAGCAAGCAAAATTTAACTTGCCGGTTGAAAGGCAAGAAGCCTCAATACATCGACGAGCATAACCGAGTGTGGATTCTCTCTTACGTTCCGCCCACTGAAGCACCGGCACCCGAAGAAACGAAGATTCAGCGTGAGCAACGACGTGTTGATCACATCTTCAAAGTTGCGCGTGAGTGCGCCACTTATGCGGAGTTTAGAGAAGAACACCACAGTCAATATCAGCAAGCCAGAGAGCGTGGGCTGTTGCCTATGCTAAAGGGGATGTTTGAATGCTAGTAGGCGATTGGATTGTTCTTGTGTTTTTTATACTTGTTTATAAGGTGCTCAAAAATGGATAAAGACGCGATATTAATACTGGTTTTGATAACATTTACCTGGTGGCGACTGTTTGAATTGGTGGCATTATGAAAATATTAATCTGTGGCCACGGCCAGCACGGTAAAACGACTTTAGCCCGGCACCTAGGGCTACCCTATACAGACAGCACAAAAATCGCCCTAGAGGCTGTTGTGTGGCCGTCATGGGGCTTGATGGAGTACGACGCAATGAGCCAGTGCTACGAAGATCGACGCAACCAGCGAGCGAGGTGGCAGAGGACTATCGCAGAGTTCAATCATAAAGACCGGGCACGGTTCGGACGTTTAGTGTTTGGCTACTGCAACATATACGCTGGTTGCAGGGATCAATGCGAGTTTAATTCGATGAAGGCGGCGGGGGTGTTTGATGTGTCGGTTTTCGTTGACGCAAGCGAGCGGCTGCCCCTAGAGCAAGGTATGACAGTGACCCCGGATATGTGCTCAATGTCGATTGGTAACAACGGCACGCTGAAAGAATTCATGGAAAAAGTGGACATGTTGCGCGAGGTATTCCATACTACCTGAATATCCTCCATTTGTTGTTGATTATTGGGCCGTTTCCGAAGACTAGCGGCCCTTTTTTTTGTCTTGCGTTTAGTCTACAATGGTGGCATAGGAGTCTAAAACACATGCCGGTAATATTCAATTTTAATTTGATGGTGGTGATCTAATGCCAGCAGGTAGGCCGACAACGTGGAGCAAAGCGCTAGAGAATAAGGCGTGGGAATATGCTAATGGAAAATGGCAGGAAGCTGGCCATGTTTTCCCGTCCGTAGTTGGTTTGTGTTCATATTTGAATCGCTCGAAAACGCGCATTTACGAGTGGGCAAAGCACGAAGATAAGCAATTTCGGGATATATTAGCGAAAATCAACCAAGAGCAAGAGATTGTGGCGTGGAACAGAGGAATGGTTGGTGATTATAACGCCAATCTTGTTAAGCTGCTTTTGGGTAAACACGGCTATCACGATAAGCAAGATCAGACGCTTGCAGGCCCGGATGGCGGATCGGTGAAAACTGACAACAAATATACGATAGAATTTGTTAACGCTGACAAAAACCCGCTAATCAATGCCTCAAGTAAAGATAAATAAAAAACTAGAGCCGGTATTCACTGCCAAACAGCAGATTATAGTTATTGTTGGTGGCCGTGGTAGCGGTAAATCTATCGGTGTTGGTGACATTCTTACAATCAAGATGGACACCGAAAACGCCGACGTTTATTGCTTGCGGGAATTCCAAGATAGCGTTGCTGATTCTGTTCATCGTGTTTTTAAAGACTCAATCCAAGAGCGTTTAAAACTTGATGGGTGGGATATTCAAGAAAATAAAATAATAGCGCCTGGGGGTGCTCGAACTAATTACAAGGGTGCCAATCGAAACCCTGATTCTATGCAATCAGCCCAAGGTTATAAATATTCATGGTTTGAAGAGGCGCACCGCGCAAGTCAAAACTCACTAGATAAATTACTCCCAACGATCCTGCGTAATCCAGGCGCTAAGTGTATCTTCACAGCTAACCCGCAATCAAGCGCGGATCCGTTTAGCCAGCGATTTATCAATCCATACAAAAAACAATTAGACCGCGATGGCATTTACGTTGATGACCTACACCTAATTATCAAATGTAATTGGCGTGATAATCCGTGGTGGAATGAAGAGCAGGAAGCGCTAAGAAAGTGGGATTATGAAAACCTAAGCCGGGCTAAGTATCGATGGATTTGGGAAGGGGATTTCAACGATGAAGTGGAAGACTCAATCATTAAAGCAGAATGGTTTGATAGCGCCATCGATGCTGATAAGAAACTGCCAGCAATTAAGTCTCAAGGCGCTATTGTATGCGCTTACGATCCTTGTGACGATGGTGGGGATGCTCACGGTTTTGCTTGCCGTCATGGTTCTATCATTAAGGCGGTTAATTGCCGAGATTCAGGCGAGATTGACGAAGGTTGTGACTGGGCGACCGGGGAGGCGATTAAGTTAGGAGCGGATCTTTTCACATGGGATCTCGACGGTATGGGCACAGGTCTCAAGCGCCAAGTCGATGTTGCGTTCAACGGTAAAAAATGCGAGGTCCGGGGCTTTAGAGGTTCGCTTTCTGGTGTCGGTCAAGACGATGGCGAGAAGATCTATCAAGAAAAAACCTACGCTGAGACATTCAAAAACAATCGAGCGCGCTACTACAACGACCTTGCAACACGGTTTTTTAATACCTACAGGGCAGTAACAAAAGGCGAATACATCGACCCCGATGAAATGATATCCCTTGACAGCAATGGAATTTTAGACATGGATCGGCTAAGATCAGAGTTATGTCGCATTCCCACGAAACCCAACGCTAACGGTTTAATTCAGATCATGAATAAACAAGACATGAAGAAAGAGGGGATAGCATCACCAAACATGGCGGATGCCATAATGATGACGATGATATGCCCAGCCCCTCAATACGACTGGGGCGAATTAGAATACGATGACAGAGGTTTCATCTAATGCCAATGAATCACGACGAACTACAAACCTACTTGGATCAAGCGGAGTCGAACTCGATACACGCTAGTGATTCGTTGAACGCTATACACAAAAAAGCTTTTGATTATTACGCTTTAAACCCGATGGGTAATGAAGTCAAAGGCCAGTCAAAAGTAAAATCCAGTGACGTTTATGACGTGATTGAGTCTGACATGCCTTCGCATGTTCGGACCTTTCTGGGTCACAACAACATAATGAAGTTCACGAAAGGCAATACTGAACGCGAGAAAGCGGAAGCCAAAGAAAAAACTGAATATATAAACTTTTTAATCCGCAAGCAGCCCGACTCATACCGCACACAATTATCATGGCTTAAAGGCGCTGAAATCTATCGTTATTCGGCTGTTAATTACGGTTACGAAGAAGAAGAAACCGTTTCCCACCGTGAGTGGGAAGGGTTAAGCGAGGAAGATTTCGAGATTATCAAAACCTCTTTACACATCGAGCGCAACAACGGCGCGGATGTTGATTTTGAAGAGCTGAAACGCAAAGAAAAAGACGGGCGCAAGGATGTAAGAGCTAAGATCACAAAAACGCGCGGTAAGTACTTCGTGCGTTATATCGATCCTGAACGCTTTGTTATCACTAAGGGCGCAACGTGCGAAGATGATGCTGAGCTTATCGGTCACGATGACTATGTGACTAAATCCGATCTGATTGGTATGGGCTATAGTGAAGATTTAGTCAAAGATTTAGCGATTGTCTCAGGCTCTGATAACGACGAACGCGATCAACGGCTAGTTGATCAAGGTGGCAACGCTGACGGCAATAACTACGACTGGACAGGGCAGCTCTGCAAACTTGAAACCCGTTATTTACGTGTTGATATGGATGGCGACGGCGTTGCGGAGCGTGTCGAGATTAAACGCGTTGGGCGTGACGTGCTAGAAGTTGAGCCATTCGACCATGTACCATACGCTGTTTTGTGTGCAATCCCACTCCCTGGGCAAATGATTGGCCTAAGTCGCGCTGATCCCGTTATGGAGATTCAAGACCAGCAAACAGCCCTGTTACGCCAGACCATGATGAACCTGTATCAGGTTAACAGTTCACGGATGGCGGCTAATCGCAACGTCAACATGGATGATCTGCTGACTAATCGCATAGGTGGTGTGGTTAGAACTAAAGGTGATGGCAATCCTTTAGAGCATGTCGCCCCATTACCGACTCCGTATGTCGGTGATAAAAACTTGATCTTGATGCAGTACGTTGACTCCAGGCGAGCGCAGCGTACCGGGTCATTGATGGCTAATCAATCGTTGGACGCCGATAAGCTTCACAAAGAAACTGCTACTAGATTCGAGGGTATTAGAGACGCAGGACAGGCCAAAGTTGAGCTAGTGCAGCGCAACTTCATTGAAACCGGCTACCGCAAACTGTTCGAGGGTATGCTGTGGATGGTCACGCACTTTCAAGACAGCGAAACCGAGATAGAAGTGCTAGGCAAGCCATTGTCAGTTAATCCCACGCTATGGCTGCATGACCAACCTGTCGTCCCTGAAATTGGCTTGGGTGCGGGGGATGAAGATACGGTGCTTGGTAATATGCAGGCGCTATTTATGCTGCACCAACAGCTTTCAGCAGAAGGTTCACCGTTATCAGATCAAAATAAAAAATATAACATCGCTAAAAAAATGATTAGCGCTATGAATCTGGCAAACGTGGACGATTACTTCAATAACCCAGAGATTCCAGAAGATTTATTGCAATATCAGGTTGAGCAACTGCAAATGCAAAATATGCAAATGCAACAAATGTTACAGCAAGCAGCTAATCCACTGGCAGAGGCCGAAGCGACTAGAGCGCAAGCCAAACTAATCGAGGCGGAAGCCAAGCAAGAAACCGAGATAGCTAAAATTGCAGAAGATCAGCGACAATTTAATGAAGAGTTAAAAGCAGAGAACGCTCAAAAGCTTGCGGATCTTGAATTTAAATACAACGAGCTGGCAGCGAAAGAAAAAGTCCAACCTGAAACGCCGGTACTTAATGAAATGCAACGCAGGGCTTTAGCTATACAGCAAGCTAGAAAAGAATTTCCCGAGCTGACAGATGAAGAAATCCAGAGGGCTATCTAATGGGTTTGAGTAAAACGCAGAGAGCGGTGTTAGTCACAAAGGCGACTGACAAAAGACGAACACAAAACGCCAACTCTGATGCTATGTTACAGGAATTAGCCGCCGCAATTAAAGGTACAGGCATTCGTGGACCTAAAGGCGAAAAAGGTGAAAAGGGCGAGCAGGGTAAGCCAGGTGTTAATGGGGTTAAAGGTGACCCAGGACTCGCTGGCAAGGACGGTCGAAACGGTAAGCCAGGGAAAGACGGTTATAACGGCAAGGATGGTAAAGATGGTAAAGATGGGAAAGATGGGCTGCCCGGCAAGGATGGCGCCGATGGCAAAGATGGCAAAGACGGTCAAGACGGGCAGACCGGCCCCATGCCGCGTCATGAAATAAAAGGTAAGCGTTATAGATTTGAAAACCCTGACGGCTCATGGGGTAAATGGGGTTTGGCTGGCGGATCCACTATCCAAACCGTGGGCGGGGGCGCTCAAGCACTATCGGTATCTCAATCGGATCGTTTAGTGCTTTTGGTGGCTGATGCTTCTGACGCCACCTACAGCTATACGGGTGAGCTATTAACAGGCGTGACGTTTGTTGATACAGATGAAATCACAAATAATAGCAAAACTTTGGCGTATGATGTTGATAATTTATTGGAAACAACAACACATACGTTTGATTATTTAGCGCAAACTTGGACAGTGACAACAACCTTTTCTTATACGGCTGGAAAGCTCACTGGTAAATCAACAACTATAGCGAAGGTGTAAATTATGGCAACTTACACACCAACAAACGGAGTATTAGTTTGCACTGGCACCAATATAACAACGGCTGGCATTGTTGCTGCTGTCAATACTAATAGCGGGTCTCTAAATACTGTAGGCGGGGCACCAGCATCCGCTACAACTTACACGACAGAGCAAGGTTATCGAACATCAATTATCGAAGCAGACTTTGATATTGGTGATGGTGGAACAACGGCATCAACCTGGGTAGCCGAAGATGAACATATCACAGTATGGGCAAACCTGATTCGGTTCAACGGTGCCAACGTGCGCTTCGGCTTAAAAAGAGCCAATGGCACATTTTCCTACCCAGTTTCTTTCTTTTACGATTCCAGTTCAAATGCTAACAGTGTTGCAGGGTGGGAGCGCTGGAAGTTGGAAAATGGCGGGCTGTTTGAGGCATATGGCTGTAGAATAACTACTGAAAATCTGCTTACGTATGAGACAACAGTAGGTGACGTTATTTTGGAAGATTGCTTTATAAGTATATCTGACGGACTTGGAGATGGTAGCGGAACGTTTACAACCACAGGTAACCCAACAATAACATATAGGAGGTGCGTAGTTGATAATCACATTGGTGTAGGGATTAAACTTTATCAAGATATAAACTATGTCCTAGAGTCAGTTAAAATTACCAACAATACTTATGGTATTCAGCCTGGCTCTGACGCAATTGTTTTGGTAGACCCACAACTTGACACTAACTCAAGTCATTCAGTTACTAACGTTGGGGATTGCGATGTCACATATATCAATCCCGACTTCTTATCTTTGAGGACCACTTTAGCAGGGACAACCGATATACAAAGAGTTGCTTTTAGATATAATTTCAAAGCCATTGACGCGAACAATACTCCTATACAAAACCTTAAAGTGCGTATTGTTGACGAATCAACCTCAGTTGTCGTAAATAATGAATTGACTGATTCTCAGGGCGAAATATCCACTTTGCCAACATACGCAGGAGTTAAAACCCTACATTACGCTACTTACAGTGGATCTACAGCCACATTGAGGGAAGAACACTCGATTCAAGCAATCAAGTACATCTACAACATCATTGCAAAGACATTTGACGTAAACCAAGACATAGCAGACACAAATATCTTCTTGGTTGATAGTTCTATATCTGAATTATCCAAAGCGACAGTTGATGTTTACACCGAATTAGAAACGCCAGAGAAATTCTACGACAGAGCAAAGGCGTATCTATACGATAACTATGCGGGGGAATCCTCAACCATTGTTAGCCGTTCTGGTTCAACTATCGATGCTGGCTCGTACAACGTAACGATTGACGCAACAGCGGGAAGTGCTTTTGCTGTTGCTGGTTCAACTATTACGATTAAAGCTAGTGCATTCGCCGGCACAATCAATACTACAGGCACTTTGACTCTTGCAAACGGCTCAATAATTAATGGTTCGTTTACCAACATATCTATAGATTTTGCTACAGCAGGTACATATAACCTGCAAAACTCTACATTCAGCGGAACGCTTACAGTTAGCAATAGCTCTGGCGGTGCTGTTACTGTCAAGGTATTGCCAGGCACGACAGTTGTAAATAATGGACCAAATATAACAGTGGACGACACAGAAACAGGCCTTGTTACGGCCCCGAATATTATTGATGGCTCTAGATACCAACTATATAACGTAACTCAAACTAATGAAATTGCTAACGGGTTAGTTTCTGGAGGTTCTGGATTGTCGCTTTCAGTGACATTAGGGGCAGGGCAAGATGCGTTACCAAGCGATACAATACGCCTAAGAGTCACGTACCAGAGTGGAACCAGTGCAAAAAACGCATTAGAATCTACGGCCCTTATTACATCAGCAGGCGTTACATTTTTGGATGCGCAAACTGATAACGAAGTTTATAACTCTTACGGTATAGATGGCTCTACGATCACGCAATTCTCAGCTGATTATGTTGCTGATGAGGTTGATATTACGGTTGCTAGCAACTTTACTGCCAAAGATTTTTACAGTTGGTGGGTTTATAATGAAACAACAGCACAAGGTATTGATGAATTTTTTGGTGTTTTAACAGCATTAGACCAGGCTAACTTAAGAATAAATAATTCATTGTTGAATGTCTTTATTGACAACACTACTAGCACAAATATTTGGCAAAATGATAATGTTCGCATATTTAGAGAAGATGGAAATTACCCTGTTAAAAATCCAGCTACATCAGGTGGTGGGGGTGTCGATATAGTGTGGCGCAACCAAATTTTCATAGCGGAAACAGGTGTGAGCGGATTAACAGCTTCAGAAAGTAGTAAGCTTTTAGCAATTCCAACTAACCCGCTTCTGACGAATGATTCAAGGATTGATAATTTAGACGCGACCATCAGTTCTCGATTAGCTGCAGCCAGCTACACAGCACCAGATAATGCGGGAATAGCTTATAATGGTACGGCTATAGCAGGGCTTAATGATATATCAACGGCAGACGTTAAGGCTCAAGCAGATCAAGCATTAACAGATTATGGCGCAGACACCAAAACCAACGTTAAACCGAGTGTGAGTATATGAGCGATATTGAATTAGAATCAGCAGTTTTACATGGGCGTGAAGCAGAAACGATCCTAAATAGTCATTCCTGGGGCGTTGCAAAGCTATCGATTAAGGGCGATATAATCGCAAGACTTGAAAGTCAAGAGATTTTGAACAATAATGAGCAGTTATTGGAGCTTGTAAGAGAATTACAAGCTTTTAACAAGCTCTCAGATAAGTTAGGGCAAATACTTTCCGACGGAAAATTTGCAGAACATGAACTCGAAATGAGAGAAAAAGATGCTAGATAATCTTTTAGAACCTAGCCAGGAAGTAACCGAGTCGAACGCTGAAGAACTCGAAGCCGAGCAAACCGAAGTAACCGACGAAGATGAAGCCGCCGAGGATATTGGCGAAGAGTTGGACGAAGTTGACGAGGAAAGCGAAGAGGAAGGCGATACATTTATCATTGATGGTAAAGAGTACACCGCCGAACGAATCGCGGAATTGGAAAGCGGGGAATTAAGACAATCCGACTATACCAAGAAGACGCAAGCACTAGCAGCTGAACGTAAGCAAGTGGGCGAATTAGCCTCAAGGCTTACGGACGTGATTGCAGAATTTGAATCTTCGATTGATAGCGATGAGGCAGAACTTGCACAGTTATTGGAAGATGGCGACACAAGCGAATACTTGATACGCCAGCGACAAATAGCTGATAAGCATAAGAAGGTTAAGGACGCAAAGGCCGCGCAAGCTAAAGCTAATGCAGACCTTCAAGCGCAAGAAGGCAAAATCTTGTTTCAAAGTATGAATGCTTGGCATGATCCGAAAACTGGAGCAGCCCAGCAAAAAGCGGATGTTGAAGCAGCAATGAAATACGCTGAAAGCATTGGTCATACGACCGAAACGCTATCGCAAATTACTGACCACAGGACGATTCGGTCTTTAATTGATGCTGGTAAGAATAAGGCGCAAGCATCGTTAAAACCTAAAAAGAAACCAGCTAAAAAAGTGGTTTCGAGAAAATCTCCAGGTCATAAGAAACCGAAATCTATCGTTGAATTGTTTTACGGGAGTTCGTAAAAAATGGCTACTCTAGCAGGTAATCTATTGACGTTAAACGATTGGGCCAAGCGGCGCGATCCCGATGGCAAAACGTCAGCCATCATCGAAACCCTTTCAGAGTCAAACATGTTTCTGGAAGATATGCTATACAAAGAGGGTAACTTGCCCACAGGCGAGCAAACAACTATTCGTACAGGTTTGCCAACTACTTACTACAGACTTACAAACCAGGGTATCCCTAAGTCTAAATCTACCACCGCTCCAATTGTTGAGCAGTGCGCGGAGTTAGTAGCGCTTTCGGAAGTTGACGAAACTATTGCGAAGCTTGAGGGTGATCTTGGCCAATTCCGTTTGTCTGAATCGGTGCCGTTTCTTGAGGCAATGAGTCAGCAAATGGCTCAAACAATGTTTTACGGTTCTGCGGCTAATCCAGAAGAGTTCGTTGGCTTCGCTAACCGTTACAATGACCTTTCCGCAACTAACGCTCAGAACATCCTAAGCGCTGGCGGATCTGGTTCTGATAACAGCTCAATATGGCTGATTGGTTGGGGCGCTAAATCTTGCTTCGGAGTATTCCCTAAAGGCTCTACGGCAGGGATTGTGCACAAAGATCACGGCCTAGACTGGGCGTTTGATTCTAGCAACGACCGCTTTGAGGCGTACATTGACAGCTATAAATGGTGTAATGGTCTAGTTGTTAAAGACTGGCGTTATGCTGTTCGTATTCCGAACGTAGATATTAGTGATTTAATCGGTTTGACCGGTACTCAAGCGCTTTCAGCTTCAACCAGCATTATTAAGTTGATGAGCCGCGCAATTGACCGTTTACCTTCAACAGCTGGCGTAAACCTAGCGTTCTATGTTAACCGCACAGTAGCTTCTCACTTGAAGATAATCGCTCTTGAAAAATCTAATTCCGCACTTTCTATTGAGAGCGCATTGGATCAATTCGGGCGTGAAATTCAAATGATGCGATTCCTTGGTATTCCGGTTCGCATAGTTGACCAGTTGACCGAAACCGAAGCCGCAGTATCTTAAAGGGGAAAATCATGATTCTTGACGGACAGTTACAATTTTCAGATGACCAAGCGCTTACCGCTACGGCGGTAGGTACAAATGTGATTGACCTTAGCGTTGGTCGTTCCATTGGTAACGGCGAGCCTATGGCTGTTGTTTTCAGTATCGGCGTTGCAGCTGATCAGACCACAGGTGACGAGGACTACACTTTTGAAGTTGAGTATGCTTCTGATGCCGCTCAAACTACCGGACGCCAGTTGATCGGCCGCCGTGTTTATGAGTCTGGTACACCTACAGCACCAGCGCAAGATGCTGACTTGTTGGTAGTAGGCTATAAGGTTATTATACCTATACCGCCTACTGAATTGAGCGAAAGTGAGCGCTATATCGGTGTGCGTTATACGCTTGCGGGTACAACTCCAAGTGTTACTGTTAGCGCTTACTTGCAGCCGCTAAGCATGATCGATGCCACAAACGATTACGCTACCGGCTATAGCATTAGCTAATGTTAGTTAAAGCTAAGCGAGTTGGCTTTTATGCGGGGCTTATCAGAAAAGAGGGCGACCAATTTTCGATAGGCTCCAAAAAAGAACTAGGCTCATGGATGGAACCTGTTCGAAAGCCGAGAGCGAAAACAGTTAAAAAGGAAGTTCCGAAAGTAGAAAAACCCAGCGCTGAATAGGCGCTGGTTTATTTTTAAGAGGTGTTAAATGGCTTTAAATAATTTCGACAATCTCAAATCTAAGATTGTCGACCAATCACACCGCAACGATTTGACACCCGACCGGCTTGCGGATTTTATTCAGCAAGCAGAGCAAGAATTCTACGCTAATTCTATCGAGCCTTTGCAGATTAGAGATATTGAGCAAACATCAACTCAAGACACTGTTATTGATAGCGGTGTTCTTGCGTTGCCGATCGGTTACCAGTCGATGCGTTCAATTCTGATTGATGATAAATCAGCAGACGCTCAACAATACGAACTGACCTACTTGCCGCCAGAGGTGCTTACAAAAGATAGCGCAAGCGGCACACCCTCATGCTTTACAGTAATCGATCAGATTGAATTTAATCGGCCTTGTGACGCTGTTTATAACGTTGAGATCAAGTATTTCGGCAAGCTCACGGGTTTAAGCGATGCCGCTACCACTAACGATATTCTAACAAACTTCCCTAACGTGTATTTGTTTGGCGCTCTATGGGCGTTACATCAATGGGCTGTTATGCCAGATATGGCAGAGTATTATTATGGTAAATTCATCAATTCTATCCGTGGCGCTAACAATGCTGACTCGTTAGGTCGTCACGGCCCAGCCCCAACTATAGAATATGATGGTGTTGTTGTATGACATTCAAAACCATTCCCGTTGATGTTGTAGGGCAATCGTATCAGCATCGGAGCCGGTCGCTATCTTCCCAAGTGACCATGAATCTAATACCCGAGTTCACGCCGAGCGGTAGAAGTCAGAAAGCATTAACGTGTTGGCCGGGTGATAAGGCGTTTTCATCTGATAATAGCGGTATTGATCGCGGCATTCATGTTTTCAGTGACCAGCTTTATAAAGTCACGGGCGACACGCTTTATAGAATCGAGTCGAACGGCACGCAAACGTCAATCGGTACAATTCTAGGTTCGAATCCTTGTGTTTTTGCGGATGATGGTAACTCCATGCGGATCGCTACGGGTTCGCGCGATTACATTTATGACGGTTCAACGCTGGCAGAAATAACCGATCCAGATTTAACGCCGGGCAATTCAGTAGCGTATCTCAATCAACAAATGATCAACGATTCAATTGGTGGACAGTTTCAGGTTTCCAATGTTGGTGATCCGGACAATATCGACGCGCTAAACATAGCAACGGCTGAGAGCGCACCAGATGACACTGTGAGAGTTTACACGTTCAACGAACGCTTATACTTGTTTGGTGATCGAAACAATACAGAAACTTGGTACAACAGCGGCACAGGCAATCCCCCGTTTGATCGCATTCAGGGCGGTATGATGAACATTGCCATTGGCGCAGTGTATTCCGTCGCTGCCAGTGCTGAATTTATGTATTTTTTCGGCTTTGATAAATCCGTTTACCGGGTTAGCGCGTACCAAGCGCAGAAGATCACGCCAAACGCCATTGCAAATACGTTTGAGAACTTCACAAAAAGTAATGACGCAAGAGGCTATACATTAGCGTTTGAGGGGCAGTATTTTTACGTGCTCAACTTCCCGACCGAGGGGCAAACGTGGTGCTACAGCGAAGCGGGTAACGCATGGTTTCAATTGTCGACGGGTGCCGGTCAATCTAATTATATCGGCACTTCTTACGCCTTTTGTTACGGCAAACATTTAATTGCTAGTAGTGGCGACGTTCGAGAGCTAGACCTAGATACCTACACTAGCAATGATCTACCAATGATTCGGGAACGAGTGAGTGCGCCCATCGTTGACCCGACCGGGCAACGCATCGTGATGAACCGCTTCCAACTAATTATGGAGGTGGGTGTAGGCCTGATATCAGGCCAAGGCGTTGACCCGCAGATCATGTTTGAAGCGTCTTACGATGGTGGCAAGAGCTGGACGAATGAATCTTGGATTGATATAGGCCGGATGAGCGAGGGGCGTATCAAAGTCGAGTGGTTCAATATGGCAAGCGCTTATGAGATTATGGTGCGGTTTCGTGTGAGCGATCCTGTTTTTATATCAGTCCACAGTGCAGCTATTGATATTCGTCCGGGGGGCTGGTGATGGTACGCGTTGACCCGTTTCTACACCCTATTCCAAAGGAGCTTTTAAAAAATCCAGCAACGCGCGCATTCTTTGAATATTTAATACGTTTTTTACATGATTTATGGAAAAGAACAGGAGGTGGTAATGATCTTATTGATCAAGGTGATTTTGGGGATCTTAATAGCTCCGCTAGTTATCAAGGCGCTAGCGACCAAAGCAATGAGGTCGTTAACTTCCTGCGCGAGCAAGAACCGAGCGAAATAACGCGACACTTCCAAGAGCATGGCGCACCGATACTTGAGCCTGTACGCTTTAACAACTTAGAATCAGGCGGAACCGCGCTAACAACAACCGGGCCGGAAATTGTTTTGTGTTTTAATACCGCAGCAGCAACAGTAACGCTCAACGCCAAACCTCAGGATGGAGAATCCGTTAAAATCAGTAGGCGTGATGCTTTGGTGACGGTTAGCGGCTCAATTAACGGCGGCACGTCAATTGTGATACTATCGAAATATGACACAGCCCAATTAGTTTATTCTGCTGAAGCTGGGGAGTGGGCCATAGTATGAGTTACTTAGGATCGACCGAATTTTTATTAGAAGTTGCAAAGGGTAAAATTGATGGTCATCGCATCGCTTTTATCCCAGCGTTCGGGGATATCTCAACAACTGAAACGTTAATTTGGCGTCATGGTGGGGCTTACACGTTTAACGATACAGCCGCAACGTTATATTTAAGCAGCTCAGATAATACCGATACTCAGGACATTAGAATAGTATGGCTTGATGCTAATTATGAAGAGCAGACTAGCACTATAGCACTTCAAGGCCACACTCTTGTAACGATTGGAACCGGTCTACGTGTAAATGAAATTTTCACGCTCGACTCGACCCCAACAGCGGGGGATGTTTACGTTGCCAATGCAAACAATCATACTAACGGCGTCCCGAATAACCAGGCTGAAATTGTTGCTACTTTTGACAGCGATGCTCAGATTAGGCAGATAGGGTTATACACCGTTCCAGCTGGTCACACTGTTTTCGGAATTGGGGAAATTTTTTTCAGTTCACCGAAAGGGCGTGACAATGATTTTTTTTGGAATACAAGAAACCCGACTACACCAACGCCAAGGCTAAAGATTAACGTAACAAGCGTCTACCAATCGACCGTCACTATAGGATTATCTTATTCGCCTTTACCTGAAAAAACAGACATATTTTTCACGGCAAATACGTCCACTGGTTCTGGCCGGGTGACAATGCGCGGCCCGATTTTGATTGTCGATAACACAAAGTTATAGGTTTTTATATGTCACGCACAGAACGAAATTACGCACATAATACCCAGCTAGCAACGAGCGCTGTTGATATCGTTTCAGCGGTTCCAACCGGAACAGTTTCAGTTGTTAGTAAATTAAGTTTTTACAATTCATCGACGACCGATAACAGATTAGTAACGGTTCACGCGGTTGAATCGGGTGGGACAGCAGATGCAGGCAACACGCTGGCAAGGCGCTCAATCCCTCCATTGCAAACGTGGAACGTTGTTGAAGCCATCACAGAAAGATTAACGGCAGGAATGAAGCTACAAGCAACACAAGACGCTGGAACAGATGTCAATGCAAACTGTTCAGGCGCGGATTTTAGCTCGTGATAAATCACATCAAACTGAAACGTAGTCACGACTACGACGAAATAAAAGCGATACTTGAAACGCCCGGAATCTGGGAGTGTATCAGTGATCCAGGCGACGAATTGCCGCCCGAGTCCGAGCTAGATACCGAGAACGAAATTTATCTAGTGGGCTACTTTGCCGGGGAGCCTATAGGGGTTTTTATTATTGATGAGGATGGCGAAACATGCCATTTTCAAGTTATACCAAAGCACAGAAAGTTGTGGGCTATTATTTTCGCCAAAAAATGCCTACAATGGTGTGTAGATAACGGGTTCAACAAGCTGCGAGCACTGATACCCAACGAGTATCCAAACGTTAAAGACTTCGGCCTTAAAGTGGGTTTCGAGATGACGAAAAGTGATAATTGTTGGAGTGCAAAGTGGGAAAAGTCAGAGAAATAACAGGCGTAAAGGCGCAACGTCAAGCGGCAGCACAGGCGCAAGAAGCTCAAGAGCGCCAAGGCCAAGCGGCTATTGAGCAGCAAGAGCAAGCGCTCGAGCGCATACTGGAAATACAGGAACCGTTTCGCGCCGTAGGTGAAGAAGCGTTATCCGGCATAATGGGCGAGATCCTTCCGCAGCAGGATTTCCAGCTTCAAACCGACCCCTCCAGAGTTTTGCAAAATCCATTCTTTCAAGCATTAGCCGCTGAGCAAGAGCAGCGCTTAATGGCGTCTCAAGCTGCGCGCGGAAAAGTCGGAGCAGGTGAAACCACCGATTTACTTCAACGCAATCTATTGCAACTCGGTAGCCAGTTCCAGCAACAAGACATTGCCAATCAACTAGCACAACAGCAGGCGCAGCTAGGCACCCAGGCGCAACGTTTTGGACAGCTATATAATATTGGTGCGCTTGGTGCGAATGTCGCTTCACAGCAAGCCACAGCAACGCAAGCGAGCGCTGCGAATGTTGGTAACCTACTAACTCAAATCGGCAATGTGCAAGCAGCCGGGGCGACTCAGCAAGGTAATTTGTTGGGTGGGTCACAGGCTCAAATGTTCGGGCAGTTGACGGGCGCAGGATTAGGTGCCGCAGCGGGTAGCGCAGGCCTTCTAGGGTCTAGTATAGGTGTCGGCGGTGGCGCGTTACTTGGGTTTTTAAGTGACGAAACCAAAAAAGATATCATTAGGCCGGTGCGTATTGATGACGACGGTTTGACGGTTTACGAATTTAAATACAAAGCCGATCCGGATAGTGTTTATCATGGGAAGATGGCGCAAGACATCCAGCGTATCGATGCTTCGCACGTAATAGAATCGGACGGAAAATTATTTGTTACAGAAAAATACAGACCTATCAAGGTGGCGTAAATGGCTTTAGATCCTAGCATAATTTTAAGAAATATAGCGCCGCAAGCAGATGTGGCTGGGCAGCTTCGGTCAGGATTAAAGGCGGCTGGCATTTTCGCAAAGTTGCGACAGCAAGAAGAAGAAGCGCCAATACGCCAAGCCATTTTGCAGAATCAATCAAATTTATTGGCTCAACAAGCAGCGACGGGCGCGGCTGAGGCGCAAGAGGCCACACGAGAAAGGGATTTAAAAGGCTTGGCGTCTAGTTATTTTCAAGTCAAAGGCGATATTGGTGCAGGCAATTTCAACGCGGCGGCGGATAAATTGCAGTCTATATACGATCAAAAGATAGCAGCAGGCCAAACGCCCGAGGATATGTTAGCCCATTCTCAAGCTATAGAAACGCTTCGCTCTAATGATGCAGAAGCTATCAAGGATTTAAAGACGTTAGGTCAAGGTGTCATTGATGCGGCTTTTGCTGAGGGGTTGCTAGAAGATCCGGCAGCGGCGAAAGTAAAAACTACACCTGCAGAGGTTCGGGAATTCGAATTCATGTCGGCAATGCTGGGTAGTGATGACCCAAAAGTCCAGGAAGCCGCTAGAATTAAATTAGGGATATCGCCCGATGCTGGTGAAAGATTGAACCAATTGCAGGACAGAAAAACCAATATACTAAAACAGCAAGAATTGATGTTGAGACAGCAATCAGAGCGGAGGCAGCAGCAAAAGCTATCCGCCACCGTTGAAAAGGCTTTGTTAAATGCGCAAGATGCTGCAATTAATTCGTCAAAGTCGGCAACTGAGTTCGATATTTTGGCTAATCAGGTTGAAGAATTAAGATTAGCCGGTGGCGTATTTTCTAGTACTAGCGAATTATTTAAGCGCCTTCTTGGTGCTCAAGATGATGTTACTGAGTTGCGTAGGCGGTTCAACCAAGTGAGACTGAGCGAAGGTTTGAAGAATTTACCACCTGGCCCCGCCACTGATAGAGATGTAGTGGAGGCGTTCAAAGGGGTTCCACCTGAAAATGCGCCAGCTTCTCAAATTGCTTCATTTTTACGTGGCGCTTCCAAAATGGCGCGTTTTGATGCGGCGTATAACCAATTCAAATCAGACTTTATTAGTGATAACTCAAACACTAAAGGTATCAACAAGGAATGGCGCAAAAAAGTAAGGTCGGATGTTTTAGGTGGAGATATAACCATTGCTGAGATTTATGCGGAAAGCGTTTTGCACGGCATGAACATAGAAGATATCAAAGCAGAGTTGGGGGTTTCGGAATGAGCCTGCTAGATGAAGCGAGAGCTAAACGAGAGCAACAACCGAGACAAGAGCCTCAACCAGTCGGGGGCGGTAGCTTAATAGATCAGGCAAGGGCTAGGCGTGAACAGGTACAGCAGCCTATTAGTGAGCAACCAGCCCAGCAACCTTTGCAGCAGCAAGCGCCCGAAGGTTTTCCCGGCGCTGCGATCATTGAGCCTGCTTTGACTATGGTTTCGGGCGCAATAGCTGAGCCAATGGCGGGTATTGCTGGATTGACAGCGGCAGCAATACCAGGGCTTGAACCTGGGGCGGGAAAAGCTGTTGTTGAAGGTGTCAGAGAAAGATTGACAATTGACCCTAAGACGCAAGCGGGTCAGGAGTCGCTTAGAAGTATAGGCGCGTTTCTCGATCCGCTATCCCAAGCGATGCAATCCGTTGAAACAAAATTAGGTGAAGCTGGTTTTGATGTTGCCGGGCCGTTAGGTGGCGCAGTCATGCAGACGCTACCAACTGCAATAGGTGAGGCGCTAGGGTTCTTCGGTGGTAGAGCCTTGAAGAGCGCAGCTAATGCCAATACGTCACAAGCGCGAAGGGCGCTAGTGGCATTAGACAGCGCTGAGCGCGGAAGGTTAACCGGAGCTACTATTGAAGACGTTGCAAGCGGTTTACAGTTCGGTAGCCGTGAGGATATAGCGAGAATAATAGACGCTGATCCTGAATTTTACAGAGCGGCCGACGAACTTGGTTTAAGCACAGAACCTTTAGCAAGTTTCGCCAGTTTAAACCCCCAATTCAGAGGCATAGAGCAAGGTTTGCGCGCTGTCCCTGGCAGCGTTCTAAACGCGCAAGCAATATCATTTATTAATGACGTATCAAGAAAAGCTGACGATATAATTCAAGAGTATGGCGGCGCTATCGATAAAGCGGCGCTGGGGCAGGATTTTAAGAAACGTTCACTGGAGCAGGTCGAAGCTATGGCCGAAACGACAAATCTATTTTATGACAGGCTAGAACAGATCATACAGCCGACTTCAAGGCATGAAGCGCCTAACACGGTTGATTTTCTAAAGCAGAAAATGTCAGAGGATCGATTAAGGCCGGTTTTCGTTCGAGCACTTAAAAAACTTTCACCTGAAACCAAGACGATAAGCGAGCGCCGGGTTTTCAATCACGCCACTGGTAAAAGTGAATTAAGAAAAGTTACAGAACAAACAAATCCAACTTTTGGAGCTATAGATCAGTTGAGGCGTGAAGTAGGTCAAGCTATGGACAAAAAGAGCGGCCCGTTTAAAGATGCTGAAACAGGTTTAAACAAGGCGCTTTATGCAAGACTCACTAAGGATTTGGACAATATTGCCGGTAATGCAGGCGGTGAGGCAGTTATTATACGTGATGCCGCCAATTCATCTACGAGGCAGCGAAAACAGATAGAAGACAATTTGGTGACACTCCTTGGAAAAGACCTTAATACAGCTTTGAACACAACTGTTAGCGGTGCTGTTAAAGGGCTAAAAAAAGGCGAAATAGATAAATTTAAAAATGTTGTGAACGCTATACCAGAAAAACAGCGCGGCGAAGTTGTTATATCTGCTTTGAATGATGTTTTCCGTGGATCTGGTGCAGGTCAGGCAGCATTTAGCGCTAATCAGTTTACAAAATTCATGGAGGATATAAACAGATCACCAGCTGTAAGAAGCGCGCTTTTTGAATCACTTCCAGCCGGATCAAGAAACGCTATAGACAATCTTTATACAGTTGCGGATGGTGTTACGAGAGCGCAACGCGATCTTGTTAAAACGGGTGCAATCAATACGCTATTTAAAAATAAAGCTGGATTCATTCGCAAAATGATGGGTACAGCTGGCTCAGCAGTTGGCGGCGCAATTATCGCAAGAACAACCGGAAGCCCGGCAGCTGCGGCAATAACCCAAACAACCAGGGAATTTTTAAAGCAAAGCACAAACAGATCACGCGCAACATCCGAGCTTTTAGGTTCTCCAGAATTTCAACAATTCATTAAAGAAGCGGTTAGAACTGGGACAATGGAATCTGCAAGAAGGTCGAGGACGTTCCAAAGAGCCGAAAGAAGACTAGAGCGCAGCCAACGTTATGCAAACTGGCTTGAAAACTTACAACCAGAATTGGCGGGTGTAATAACATCAGGTGGATTAATTAACTATTTGGCTACCGACCAAGAGGAAAATAGATAAATGGCTACATGGGTTCCTATCAACGGGCTGGCTATCCAGTTAGCCAAAAACGCAGGCGGCGCGGCGGCTGCTGACTATTACCTTAAGTTTTACGATGAGGGTACAACCACCCCGGCGAGTATGGCGACGGATTCAACGGGCGGCACGACATTAGACAAGTGCAAGCTTGACAGTAATGGGTTAGCTGTCAATGGCTCGGACGATCCTTTCATACCGCACATTGATCGCAACTATAAGTTAGTCTGCTACACCAATGCCACCGATGCAGATAACAATGCAACAGGGAGCGCGTTTTTTGTTATTGATAACGTTAAATTTGCGGCTGGAGATGCTGGTGGGATTGATTACACCCCCGAAGGCACTAACGCTTCAACGATATCAATTGCAACATATTTAGATAAGCGTGTCCTTGATAACGTGGCAGCGCTTCGAGCTTATGAGCCTGTTGTTGATGAAGAGAATGTTTGGATTTTAGGCCACACAACTGAAGGCATCGGCGGCGGTGCGTTTTATTATGATGAGTCAGATACAACTAGCACGGATAACAATGGCGCGATAATTGTAACGACTGGCGGAGCTAGATGGAAGCGGCCTAAAGCAGCTTTTTTTGATGCTGCTGAGTTTGGGGCATTAGAAGATAACGGCACAACTAGCAACAACACAATAATTCGCGCTGCGCTAACTTACGCTGCATCTATAGGATCGTCTCAAGTCACCCTTAGACGACAAACGGAAACGGGCTGGTTTGGTTTAGAACAGATCAATGGGACTTCAGTAATTAAGCTTGTTTCAAACGTTGATTTTATTGGTGTGGGTAAACCTGAGTTAAGGCCCATTGTTGACACTGATACTTTCATGGTGGCGTCTATATTCATGTGGGGTAATTATCATCCTGATTTTTACAACTCAGTTTCGAAAGAATCAGTAACATTAACCGAAGGCTCAGATACTATTACAGTGGCTGATTCGTCAATATACGCTGAAGGCTCGTTGATTTTCACTACAAGCCAAACATCTTACTTAGCTGCGGGCTTTCCTGTTTACACCTATATGAAATTGGTTGAAGTTACGGAGATAATTAACGCTACATCGATACGTATAAGCGAGTATTTGGAATTCGGTGGGGCTGGTTACGTAGCAAAGGCTGAGAATAATGGAACTAATGGGCGATTTTCGGAGCCTCTTTTCATTCTCCGAGATGCGAGAGTTAAAGGTTTTAAAGTTAAAACGCTAGGACACATAGGGCCAGATAGCGGTACTTACAACTGTGAGTTATCAGATATTGAGGGAGAGGCCCGGACAGGTATTTTTGGTAACACCTTCGTCCACACCAAGTTCCGAGATTGGGATATTACTTGTTACAACCGTTTTAGTGAGATGAGCTTTTGTTCGCATAACAATGACCTGAAACGTATTAAATACTCTGATGGAGGTCAGGGACTAGCTGATAATATTGGTATGTCTTGGCAAGAGTCGGGGTCATATAACACGCTTGATGGTTTTGAAATGATTATCACGGGCGGATCAGTATCTAATCCTTTACGAATACAGGATCACGATCATTCAGTGATGAAGAATGGCGTTGTGAAAATGGTGGGTAACACTAATGCGGGCGTCATAATGAGATCATCTGCCACGGCAAATGTCGGCGATATAAAAAGCTCTGGTTTTGATAATGTGACATTCGTTGTTGATGGGGTTATTCCTATTGTTGTCGATGCACTTAACGAAGGTACTAACAATAAATTATATAGATGTTTTGCGACTAACATTAAATATCGCGGCGACACACCGACTCAGGGCGTGCGCTTGCAAGGTGTATCGGGCAATGATGTAACTAAGTTTACAACAAGCGTAGAATGCGAAGGCACTGACATACCTCTAACACTATTAAACGCATCTGATAATGATCTAACGCTAAAAGGTGATTTCGATAAAGCCGATATTGAAACAGAATTGGCGGCGGAAAGCGGCAACTCTGTAAGATTGTTAAGCGCAAAGCGAACAGATTTAAGAGCCATAAAATATGTGCAAACAATTGATGTGTCAGTGTCAACTACAACTTCGGGCAATGTTGTTAGAACCATAACCATCCCGGCAGGTGCGATGGAGTTAAGCGATAGCATTGAGATAGATATTGCGTATTCAACTAGCGGAGTGCTGGGTAATAAGAATTTGGAGATAGGGCTGTTAGACTCAACATCTACATTTCAGGGCTTTTCTGTAGTTGCAGGAAACAACTATAACGCTCAAGCTCGAAGTGTATTTTCATTAAGAACTAAAACATTAATGCAAGTCGCGGCGTTCGGTTGGACTAAAGTGCCTCCATCTAATCCAGTTTTGACTTATGCCGATAGAGTAGGCCCAACAATTCTGGATTCTGATTCTAACGACATAACATTACAGATTCGCGCATGGGTTGACTCTGCGGGGGATGGTTTAAATATAAATTCCCTAGATGTTAAAGTGTATGAAGGGCAGGTTTTATCGTGAGAGAAATAAACAGAATCATAGTCCATTGCTCGGCAACAAAACCGAGCATGGATATAGGTGCTGATGAGATTAAACAATGGCATTTAGCTCGTGGTTGGTCTGATATCGGTTACCATTGGGTTATAACGCGAGAGGGTATTACTGAGAAGGGGCGCTCTGAAAAAGTAGCTGGTGCTCATGCAAGAGGACACAATAGTGACTCTATCGGTATCTGCCTAGTAGGTGGTATCGATGAAGATGGGCAGCCGGATTGCAATTACACAGCGGCACAGTACAGAGCGCTCAACGATACAATAAACGGTATCTATATGCGCCATAATATCCACGAGGTGCTAGGTCATCGTGATTTACCAGGAGTGACAAAAGCATGTCCGTGCTTCGATGTTCAATCATTTATATCGTCGTACTAAGTGGTTGCGCTATGCAGCCCCAACTATCCGGCAATGATTCACCTATACCGTTGCCACCAGTTTGCGAGCAACCGAAAAACCAAGGAACCGCGTTATGTCCAGACAAGCATTGATTGAAGCACACGACTGGTTTTACAATCAGCGCGGTTTCGTGTGGATGTCGGACATTGAACGGCTCGGCAAGCTTGAAGACTGGGAGATATTGCGCGGCGATGAAGGGCCGTTTTACGGTGATTGTGAAGATGCGTGCTTAACGATAATGAACAGACTGCTAGAATATGATGTAAGATCGGTTATCGTGCGTTGTGCCACTCCACTATGCCCAAGTAACAAACCATTTGATCACGCTATTTTGGCTGTGGTTGTTGATGATCGTTGGTATTTTTCTGATAATCGTTTCCCGCGACACCCAGGTGCAAGCAGATTACCAGGGTATCGATTTTACGATCACGTTACGATTGAGAACCTACGTGGTAAAGGCAAACCGGAGTTGTTTAAACGATGAGTTTTTTAGGTAGATTGTTCGGCACAGAGAAAGCACTAACCAAGGCGGTTGATAGTGTGAGCAAAGGGCTTGATGCGCTTGTTTACACAGATCAAGAGCAAGCAGATGAAGCCGCCAAGGATCGTTCTGAAGCGCGCAAAATGATTGTCGAATGGATGCGTGCAACGCAGGGGCAGAACCTTGCCAGGCGGTTGATAGCACTGTCTATCACCGGTGTATGGTTATCGCAGTACATTGTTGCTCAAATCGTTAGCAGTGTAGCTGTATTCTCAGATGATAAAACTAAACTTTTAGAATTGTCTGATATACTTAAAACCGGTGCGGGAAGTATGGATCAAGCGGTTATGCTGATCCTAGGCTTTTACTTTGCTGCGCCATATATGGGCGATTTTGCAAAAGCATTGATGGAGAAAAAGAAATGAACATTTTAAACATAGTAGTTGGCGGCAAAGGTAAACAGCGAAAGAAAAAAGCACCCGTTAAGATGGTGCCCAGGCCTAAGCCGCGATCAAGCAAATACAAAAAGAAATGATTTATTTTCTGGTCATTTTTATTCTAGCTATGCTACAGCGCACAACAGAGCGCAGTTGTATTGCTATGACATTTTTGGTCGTAACGTTTTGTTTTGATCTTGCCAGCCAGATTATCCATGAGGATTTTTATTATTTAGTGTGC
>Ga0181577_10000647_pt1 | contig 28352 bp, 48 predicted proteins | sample 101ome_21_FD_132468 | JGI IMG/M metagenome (GOLD analysis project Ga0181577, IMG submission 132468) | Coastal salt marsh microbial communities from the Groves Creek Marsh, Skidaway Island, Georgia - 101413BT metaG (megahit assembly) | ecosystem: Environmental > Aquatic > Marine > Intertidal...
GATGTATTTAGCATGCGGCGTAATATTTTGCTTCCTCGTAGAAGCGTTGAGTACATATATAGACATAAAATATAATTCTATGGAACGTATTGCAATGTGGCTATTGTGGCCGCCGCTAGCAGTGATAATGTTATATCACTTCTTTAAAGAATTGCTTAATCGAGATTAATAGTCAGCTCCCGGGGGGCTTCTGTGGCCGAATGCTGTAGCGTTAAATGGCCCACCTTCAATTGTATATGGCGTTTCAACCATAGGATCATTATCAGTAACTTCGTCAGATTTTAATACACCGGTACCGGCAAGTGCAAGCCCTGGTCTCCCGGTATCGCCGAGCAAATTTACTAATAACTCAGCATTACGTTCAAAGAACTTTATGAACGTGGGTATATTCACTCTTGGTTGCGGCCTCGATGCCCAAGTATATAATTGTTGTCTATTACGTGGCGGCATATCCTGTAATACCACGCCTTCACTCTTAGCGATATCTACAGCTGACATATTCATGTATTCTGCACGAACTGATATACCTACATCTAATAGTGCATAAGTAGACTTAAGCACTTCACGGGCAAGCCTCAACATAATTGATCTAGTAAACATAATTTTACTGCCGGCGGGAATTTCGTTGCCTATAAAAAACGTTTCTTGTTCTCCGGGATATTCTGATAACGTATCAATAAGTGATGGTGATATTACAAAGTCTTTATTATCACTAGGAATTGCTACTATTACCGGTACCGATATATCTTCTGGCTTACGTAATGCTGATATGTTTATATCTTGTTTTGTAAATCCAATCGTTACTTTCGGATTTAATGAAAAACTTAGAAAGCCGCGCTTTTCTATGTTCCTGATCGATATATTTGATTCTAACGTAGCTTCAAGCACTTTCTGACTATCAACGGCGCCGCCCATCCTGCCTATGTTTAATTTTTTAGAATAAGACATAAACACAGATAACGGTAATGTCATACCTCTATAATAATATCCAGCGATTGGAGTGTATTCGGTATCTTGACTAGGATCTAGTAGTTCTGGGTATTTACTTTTTACTTTCTGCAGACGTTTTAGATATTTTATAAGATCTTGTTTTATAGTCGCATTAGCCGGATATCCAGTATATATTTTTAATGATCTCAAGAACTCGGTTTCATCTTTTGTATTCTTTTCATACTTAGAAAATGTCGACCATAGCCTAGCTAATGCTCTTTTGCCTTTTGGCGAGATCGGCGGCGTTATAAAATCTATATTGCTAGCACTTTGCATAAATTTATCAGGCTCATTAAATATTTTATTTAACATGTAATGATCTGCCTTATCCATCTCCGGGTCGGTTACTTTAAATTTCTTTAGTAGTAGTTTTTTTCTGTCTTCCCAATCAGTATTTATAGCATTTGCAAACCCTACCGGATCTGCAAAAAGCTCACTGCCATAGAACTCACTTAATATGTCACGTAGCTTAATCACGATTGTTTGGTCTAGGGTTATAATCGCCTAATCGTTCTGGACGAGTAATACTCGGGGCATTAGGACGAGTAACATTACCTACGGCCGGCCGGCCATGTACATCTCTTGTTCTATATTCATTAGATTGTAATCTATTACCGTAGTAATCGTAATAGTATATAGTTTGTGTATTAGGATAATAATTAGTATAGTCCCAATTACTGCGAACATACTTTTTATACTCACGTGAAGTATATATTGTATATGACGAGTCATCACATGTATATGGATAGAATTCGTCGCAATGTGCATTGTATACACCTGACGTAGTGTAGCAACTGGATAATAATATTACCGTTACACTTACACCTAGTAATTTATATATTTTCTTACTCGCCATAAAGGTCAAATTTAACTGGTTCTGGTTCTTCTACATCAACTTCTGTAGTACGTACGGCAAATAATTTACCACCTAACGGCGATAATCTATAATCTCCGTCGAATTTTGTTTTACGAAGATAAGCGGTTAATGTCGGAACTAATCCGTCAATAATCGTTTCTCTATCTATAAGTAATTCCCAACGGTCGCCCGGCGGGACACGTTCCGCAATTAATTCTAGTTCTTCTTTTGTTTCGATCATAAGTCGTTAAGGTACTGTATAACAAAATGCTGTTTATTGACATTTGGCGCAGATACATCTAGCGGAGGCGATACTTGATCACCTCGAGGTGCTTTAGTATCTACAATAATGTATTCAGTATCGGATCCGTTTATTACATATGCATGTGCTGTACCATTAGCATTACTAACTACATATTCAGCATTTTTTACTTTTCCACGTAACGGGTCATCTGGCATTACTTGGTATTTTTTATTAGACATTGCAGCCGCGGCCGCATAATCGGGCTGCAATGAGCGCTCTATTAGTACGCTGTCATTAGTACTTGGCTTGCCTGAAAATAGTCTAGCGTATTGTTCTCGTAAGTTTTTCATAATTATCGTTCTTGATTTTGTCGGTATGTAATTGCCCAAGCCAACGCATTTATTACCTTACGTCGAGATCTGGGATCGTCTGTTAATGATTCTATATAATCAGCCATCTGCGAATGGGCATTATTAGTCATGATATCATTTGTATCGATCCAGGTAATACCAAGTCGATATAGTTCCTTTTGTTCATCGGTCATACTATCCGTGAACGAAGCTTCTTTTAATAACTTGGTATCGTTATGTAATGGCTTATTTTTAAATAAGCGGATATATTGTTCTTTTAAATTCATACTTTCTCCTAAAGTTGCAATATCAATCATATACTGATCTGCTACATCTTGTATCCACGGATGCATATGATTTGAATAGTTTTTAAGATATTGGCGAATAGTATCTTGTATCCCATCTTCGCCATTTAATTGTTCTGCGCGTGTTAAATCGCGTTGTAATTGCGATTTAAATAATTTTTCATCAGTATTCATATTAGTTCTTTTTTATAAATATCTACGTATCTATATCCATTACTGATGCGCCGGTTATTTTTCCGCGCTTTATACTAATGGAATCATTGCGACCCATTTTTATTACAGACCATACGCCTGGTAGTGTTTTTACTTGTTTACGTATATATGCCATATAAAATCTACCGCGCCGGCTATCTAAACTCACACCGGTGTCTTCGTCATCGGCCTTAGGTATTATCTGAAGTTCCATTATAGGTATTGGCGTCTTATCTGCTGTTTCAACAAAATCTCGTATACATTCAACTACTGTCGCTAACACTCTGTATTGTTCAAACATGTTAGTTTCTTTTTCACCTCGATATATATCCTTTGTTCTGTTGAACGATACATTGAATGAATTTGTAAATGTTATTTTATTAGGACCTATATCGCGGCCACGCGATAGCGCTTTACGTATGCCATAACTATAATAACTATCGCTAATTGCTATCCATCCTCTAAGATCAACAGTATATGAAACACCATCATCATTAACAAATTCATATTCAAATTGCTCTTCGGCTTGCCATTGATTATTGCTATCACCTGGATACTTATTGGCGTGGTTGGCATTATGATTGAGCTCAACTTCAATCATAGGCTTTTTAGTAATGGTAAACGGCTTTGCAGATGCTTCGCCTATCTCTGATATTATATCGCTTAACTTCATTATAAATCGTCCGGAATGATGCCAAAGAATGTTTTAAGTTTGCTTACGGGTACCGGATTGCCATTTTTATCAACCCAATTGACATCTATATTATACTTTTTAGCTCTACGTAGCACCTTAAGTATTTCACCTCTAGCAAAAGGCCGGTTGCGTTGCCCCATCATTCTTCTATAATCGGCTATATAATCGAATAATATATCAATACTTTTAACGTACGGATTTATAGGCAGTTTGAACCTATCCTTCATTAAGATACGCTCTTCAGCTTCAAAATCACCAGCACCTTTGGCGTAGCCGTAAGCTGCAAAAGGCTCAATTTTATATTTATCACTTAACTTATCACCATCAATTGTTAAACGTGCAAATAACTCATACGAATCGCCAGTTGTCCCACCAATGGCTCTATTTAATTGTTTACCGGAAAATGTTCTAGTAAAGTTTTTATCACGTGTAAATGATATAGAGCTCCATAGATGCTTAGCATCAGGTGGTTTATCGGCACCACCAGATTTGATACTACCAGTTTTAAGTATACCAAGTATACCATCCAAGCCGGTATAATGATATAAAGTACCAACTTGTTTGGCTTCAAAGATTTCATATAGTATTGTAGTGAGGTTCATTATAAATCCTTTGGGTACATACCGAACAATGTTTTAAGTTTGCTTACGTATAAATCCTTTGGGTACATACCGAACAATGTTTTAAGTTTGTTTACGGGTACCGGATTGCCATTTTTATCAACCCAATTGACATCCAAGTTGATTCTATTAGCCAATTGTATAATTCTATTTACTCCATACCATAGTTCTGTTTTTGTATCTTCACGATGGCGTCCTGTGAAATCCAACAATATATCAACACTTGTAGCGTACGGCTTTATAGGTAAATTAAACTCACGATTCATTGAGATACGTTCTTCGGCCTCATAGTAAGGTTTGCCCTTCTGCCACTGCGCTCCTCCAACAAAAGGTTCAATCTTATACTTATTACTTATCTTATCACCATCAAATGTAAATCGAACATTCGGATTACGAACGCCTACTATTCTAGTTATACGGCCTTTGCCAAAACTAGCTTTGGTAAAGTTCTTATTACGAGTAAACGATATAGAACTCCGGGGATGCTCAAGATCGGGCCGGTCATCCGCTGGGATGCTGCTTTGTATATTAGTATCCTTTAGTATATCGATAGCAGCATTGAAATCAGTATAATGATATAAAGTACCAACTTGTTTGGCTTCAAAGATTTCATGTAATATTGTAGTGAGGTTCATTCCGGTATTTTTATGATTAAGACAGTGGGGTCCAGATCCAAGTGCCGAGCTATATCCATTCGGGTATTGCCAGCAAAGACCCTCCGGCGTCCATTAGGCCATTCCAATACAAGAGGCATATCCATGGGTTGGTTTGTGCGGAATCGATCATATATGCGATCCACCTTTTCCTCGCTCCTATAAGTACCCCAAGACCTATATCCGCGCAATAAGTTTAAAAGCTCTTCTTTATTACGAGTACGACTTCTATACTCAATTTCCCTATCCTTGCTAATAGTAATACGCTCTGGCTTAGCAAGCCTAGCGGCTTCTAAGAACTGTGTCACATCCTGAAACACAGTCATACCCTTAAGTTCATGCTCTACCCGAAACTCTAATCGTAATTGTTCTGCATCGGGTCTTACCCAGGCATTGTAATAAGTAGCACCTTCCGTGCCAATTTCCTGCAATATAGAGCGTAATGATATCATGATAATGCTTTATTATAAATATGGCACAGCTATGGATAGACTCGTCTATTCCCTTAAGACCAGGGGCTATAGGCAAAAAGCTTTGTACGCAAGAAAAATTGGTATAAGGCCACCCTAAACCATGGTATTTTGGGGTATATTAAGGAAAACAGCCCTATCCCCTGGTTTTGGGCTGGTTTTGGGGGTATTTGGGGTGTTTAGGGTGGTATGCTTGGGTATGGTCTGCATAAGGGTGATATCCTAGGTATAGGGTGGTTTACATTAGCGCTTGTATATATAGAGAGAGCATAACCTCGTTAGATCATGCTCCCCCATTATATAGATAAAAGAATGCTTGATTATTTATTTCGCGGTATCAAGCTCTTTCCCGCTATATATGCTAGCAACAATCTCTTTGCATGCATATAGTCCTTGTAGTTCATCCCAGGTCATACTACCGTATTGCTTAGCAAATTGATTCAGGAGATAATCATATGTCTCTGTATTATAATTGCTATCAATATTAGCTTTAACCAATTCAATATAAAGTTCTTGTCTACTATACTTCATGCTTCCGTTATTGATTCAATATAAATCATTATTTTCTTCTTCAGGATTGCGGTCATATGAATACAACATCCAAATACCAGCGGCGATAAACAAACCCCATAACACATCTACCATATACATATCTCCAATATAATTCATTCTTCCGTTTTCTTTATTTGCTTTACCGTTACATATATCATTACGCTAATGATACTTATCAATATAGCTTCCGTTACAATCATTACTTTACCTCTACTACTTGCTCCGCAATCATCTGGCGCCAATTGCCGAATCCCATTTGGCGGATACGCATCGCCTTGATCAAGCTACGGAAGTTCAATTCAACTCCTTCATACTTGCTATGGGCGGACTTCAAAGCGCTCAACGCATCGCGCTTCACCTTCATATCTTTGATCTCCGGCTCAATCACCTCAAGCAACTCACGCATCCGCTTCAGCATCTGATCTGCGGTAAGGGTGATGTCCAATGTAAAGCTACGGCTCCGGATTGCACTATCCACCTTTGCAATAGGCAGGTTACTAATGAAAATGATACGGCCTTTAAACTCAAAGGAGCGCGGCATAGGCTCACCACCGGCATCCTTAAGCGGCTTAGCTGCCATCCAACTAATCACTCGCTTATCATATGAATCAAGCGCTCCCTTAAGAAGGTTAACACCATCGGCATCCTTAAACACGCTATCACAATCATCAAAGATAATCAACTTATCGCTATTCTCATAAAGCGTAATGAACATACCAGCGGCCGTACAACGACCCTTTACATGGATGAAATGCTCTCCCTCCTTCTTACCCATGGCCTTCAAGGTATTAACAATGTTATATGTCTTACCCAATCCAGGCTGACCGGTAACTACAAGCGAGGGGCTCACACCCGTTGCAACCATCTTAGTAAGGTTGTTCATATCTTCGAACATCACCTTCGGGGCCTTCTTGGTTTGAAGATCTTGGAAGTTCTTCTTCTGAGGACCTTGGAGCAACTCTTTGTTTTTCATTTCTTTTATCTTTTATCTATACCTTAATTTAAGGAATATCATAACATGCTCAAAGAATTTTACCAGAAAAGTTGCCTGGAAATAAACATTTCGTAATTCCAAATTTTCCAGAAGCTTTTTGTTGTGCAAAAAATTTTTTTTTCCGAGAAAAAGACGTAACCACTACTACAAGAATCTCCTATCCTTTCCGCCACGGATCCTGACTATACGAGACTAGGCTTTGGGGTGCTGTTATTTTCTCCAATACACCAATTAAATGGGTCATAATAGCGCAAGACCTAGGAAGAATGGTAAAGATATTTGGGGACTTGTACGGTTCAATAACACGTATCTAACAAGGGCGTAGCCCCTTGTTATTTCTCTATTGTATGATTCCAGTACATTGCTAATCCAGCTACCATAGCACTTACTATGATCACTACTCCTATATATAAGCATACATCCAATATTGCTAATTGCAAACGCTGCTGTCTTGTTATAGAGGATTTACATATAGCACCTTTTCTTAGCAAACGCTCTTCTGGGGTTTCGCTTATACGTGCGCTTGCATAATCCGTTAACAATGCTGGGATGGCTGCATGTATTAATAGCGCGCATACTATCTCTAGCACATGTAGCCAATGTTCCCCATAGCTCATTTTTACTTCCGTTAAGTGCGCTTTACTTTGCTTGATCATTTGATTGCATCCTTTTCTTGAATACCGATATCATTCCGCGCATATCATCCGTAGCTTGTTTCATACGATCTGCTCTTGCTTGCCTGGCTTTCGGATCGTGTGTAGTGCTCTTTGGGGTGGCCTTACTAGCGAGCTTCACGCGAGCGCTTCCCGAACTTCTATACTCCGCACTACCGTCCTCACATACTCTAACGTACGCTCTCCATAACGCATCTAATGCAATATCTAAATCTTCTTTAAGCTGGCTATCGGCTGCGACCGTATTGTCATGTATCAATTGTAATGATATCATATCATGCACGAGCCGTATCCTTGCACTTTGCATATCATATTCTTCTTTGGTTAAGTTGAATTCCATTGTGATAATTCCTATTAAGATCTAACAAGCAAGCTTGTTAGCTGTTTATTGATTTTGGTATGAGTTATGTTGTCATGATACTTATAGCTAACTTAAGTAGTAATAGTATACCAATCAAACCGATTCCTGCATATCCAGCAACTGCCATCATCGCGCTGAACTTGTATTGTCGTCGTGGTTTCATGTCATGTCCTTTTTAACTGCTATGTATACTAACATTGGGAATGCCGTACATGAATAAATACCTACAGTTATACTATACACCCATGGATCGATCTCTGTAAGCATGAAGATGACTATAGTAAATAATATACCTAGCATCAATTTACTAAACATTGCTACTTGTACGGCTCCTATTGATGCCGGGCCGTCAATGTTTCTAGCTATGTATATCCAGAATAGTGCCACTGATGTAATGACTGCACATACTCCTAATGCTGCTATAATTGCTGTAATCAAAACGGTAGGTCTTCTGCTTTTATTTTATTTTCATACTCGCGTAGTTCTTTGAACCAGCTGTATGGTACATTGACTGATACATATGTATCGTCATCAGGCCGATACTTTTTCCAAACGAATGCAGGGAAGTGGCCGCGGCCTATCTGTCCTAAAGATGATTCTGGAAGCCATATGTTAACTATAGGATTCATTAATAGTCATAATCATCTTCATCGCCATGATCTTGTATGTAAGCGACTGGCGCACTATCTGCACATAAATCCCATAGGAGAACAAATGCCTGACAATATATTAGACATTGAATGTACTTAGCTGACCCGGGCGGCCTTTGAGGCGGCTTAGTGTATTGCCAACGGATTGACCTAAGTATATCTAGATTATCACTATTAAGATTGTCAGCCGTTACATCGATGTATTGACCTAAGGCTGTTGTATTATACATCTTATGAAACTTCAAGTAGTCCTCATGATGTACCCAAATTGCTACGTCCATTTTTTTCTTTAATTAATGCGTTAATGATACCATATATGTTTATTCCGATAATAGTAATACATAGTACTAAGTGTGATAGATTATCAATGTACATATCATACACTATCCATCCTACATCACCTACTATCCATACGACTAGAGCCGGCCGTAGCATTTGTCTACTATTTAGTATATAACCTAGTAACACTAATGCTGTACAGCACCAACCTAATAAATCAATCATATCCTAATGCTTTAGATACAATAGGAAACTGTTCACAGAACTGTACTTTAATTGCTTTTGCAATATCCTGTATCTCCTTTTGTGCATGTTCATCGTCTCTAAGTTCCAAGAAATGGATCCATGAACGTAGACTACCAGTCATATGTATCTTAGTTGTAGTAGCCATTGGTAGTACCATACGTGCAGTTTCTCTAGCAACGCCGGCGTTCAGTAGTTCATTGTATAAGATATGCGTCGTTTTCAAATGATGTTTGATAACTGATGATGCATTGCCGTTAAACAATACGAGACAATCATCTGTATGACTCACATGCGGATCAATCACATCAGTTGAACTTTGTCTATTATCATCTGCCTGAGCCCTTAACTCAATCGGCTCAAACATTTGATCGAGATGATTGACATCCTGATACCTCTGACTAAATTCTTGGAAGGTAAATGACCTATGTCTAATCAACTGAATACCGATGGCCTTACTAGTCTCAATCTCAAACGTAGCATAACTATGCTCAAATGGAGACCAATGTTTATGCTTGATAAGATACTTGAGTAAGCCTTCGCCCTTCGCCTTCTTATCCTTTCGCGAACTAGATACGCGAGCTACCTCTACGATATGCTCCTCGGCATTGGGAGTAGCGTTTAACAATTTTACTTTCATGTCTCTAATATAAGAGAATTATTTCAACTTACAAAAGAAACATCGACCTTACGTACATTGTACATTTCAGACAAGTCTCTAATAGATCGATTAACCGCATCCATGTTACGGAATCCATAAAAAGACTTGGTGTTGTACAGCACCAATTTGGTTTTGGGCTTACCCTTATCATCCTTAACAGGCCGGCCGTTCTTATCTTTAATCGTGCGCTCAACTCGCTTAACATTGTTGAGATGAAGTGTAACTCTATACATAATTAATTAATTTGCAAAAACTTTTCATTCATTGTATTAGCAACTGCATTGATCTTAGTGACATCAATGTAAGAAGCATCTTTACCATACATTGCTTTGAAATCTTCAGAGTCGCGATCACAATTATAACCATAGTTTCCGATAAAATAACTCAATACTTTGATTCCATTTTTAGTCATATTCTTAACCTGCGCGCGCGTATGCTTAAATGCATTCTCGCCGCCATAACCGTTAAACGCTGGCATGCCGTCGGAGAAGTTAACAAAGTATGCATCTCGTCCAACACCGTCTTTCAATATTTCTTTCATCATAGCATCAAAACAAAGACCTTCGGGTGTTCCGCCGGCGGAGCATACATGTGGCATCAAAGCGCGCAACTCATTCATATTATGATTACGACTATTATATGCAATCAATACAGTCGGCTTATATTGATTCCAAGCACCATCGGTGCCTACATACGACCCAGCTCTAAAACTAATAATACATTCCATATTGTCAATCATACTACATGCCTTTGCAATTGCGGTTGCAGTGGTAATACTCCGACCTAGCTTATCACCGCTCATCGAACCGCTGTTGTCGATTGATACATGTATCATGCCAGGCTCATATGCAAACGATTCAAGTTTCTCAAAAATAGCTTCGGCACCAAAACCTGCATTTGCAATCATTCGCCTATCAATCTTACCGGAACGTCGGCGATTAAATTTAGTGACACGCTCCTCAGCACGAATCTTCAATTTCTTTCCAAGCATTGTGCCCATCCGGATTCCATCTAATACTTCATCCTCATAAGATTTATAAGACATATACATACCGGAGTCTACATTATTGATCAATTCTCTGCTGAAGTTACGAATAATTGTTACATCGGTCGTAATGGCCTCATTATGATAATAATTTGCATTATATTTCACTTCATGTTGCTCAACACCAGCATGTTCCATACTTTGAACTTGCTTGTTAATCTTCTTCGTAATTCTACTCTTCTTCACATCACCCTCGATAAAGTCATGTTGGCGCGCAATTGCACGATCCAATCTATCTCGTTGTTTATCGCTTAACATATTACCGCCGCTGTCACTAGCTTGGCCAATTGCTTCACTACCTTCGGCCGTCGAACCATCATCATCGACATGCTGATCATCGTTAGCATCGCAAGAATCTTGTGAGTCTTGTGAGTCCTTTGATTCTGGACTTGTGTCATCATCTTGTCCTTGGCCGGGTTGACTAGGTGCCGCCGGCGGGACAATCTGCTGCTCAACAACTTGAAATATCTTCCATGCAATATCGATACTATCTAAAGTACTTTCTATACGATCGATATTCTTAAGGTCGAGGATCTCCCATACCTGCCTCAATGCATTAAGTGCATCAAGATCTCGATGTTCATTTGTAATATTAATGATACGGAACAAATAAGATTCCCAATCCTCCGTACGAAATTCATCGGATCGAAGTCCTTTATCAATAATGTTATCATTGAAATACTTATCATACATCGCTTGATAGTAACCGCGGTAGCCTGGAGCATTACGATAAATATATGAATCGATTCGTCTATCTTCAACGATGTTGATCAAATCTTTAAGCGCAGTATTGCAAAGATGATTAAATGCAGCAAAATTCCTATCATAAGGTGTTCCTATATAATCCGGAAGGCGAAGTGGACGTAAATGCTTATCAAAGTACATATCAAGGAAGTCTTGATTATCACTATTCTGTATAATGTACTTTTCCAGTCCTACTATGTCATCGAAGTTAGTCAATTTACAATGTGACCCTTCATGCAATGCCAATCCAACGGCATAATCAAATTGCTTATCATCCAATGTAGCAGAAATAATAACTTCTTTACCATTGGTCATACTATAGCCATCGGTAGTAAATCTAACCGGAATAGATTCGCCAGTTACGATACGAACGAAGTTTGCAACTGCCCTACGGTATGCTGCCAATTTGACCGGATCCTTACCTTTCTTAGGCTTAACGGCTGATCCACTTAACAGGTCAAGTCCATCATCATCCCAATCATTCTGCAGCCAAAAGCTTGATACTTTATTCTTCATCCTTTTTTCTTTACTTAAAGATAAGTATTTAATTCCTTTTAGACAAATCTTTTTTAAAAAAAGTTACCTTTTTAACTCAATTTGTTGCATCTTCTTCCTGGGCGGTGTTGAAGATATCAGCAATGTCATCTCCAAACGATTCACCGGCGAACTTCTGCACAATCTGCTTCACAAAGGTGCGCTCCGAATCAATACCACCATCGGCTTCGAAGAATGGATAGATACAAACTTCTGCGGCTTCGGCCAATGTAAATCCATCTTCCAACAACCCTGCAATTTCTACACTAAGTCGCGTACTAATTGCACTACTAATTCTAGGAGTTTCGGACAACATCTCCTTACGCGTCATGCATGCGATTTCTGAGATATTACTAGCTTGGGCGACAGTCAACTTAGGATGCAAATCAATCAACAATTGCGCCTCCTCTTCTACGGTCAATGAATCCATCTCAATAACAATGAACCTATCTACCAATGCCCTATCCATTACTCGGGTAGAAGTGTACTCCGTACCAATATTTGCTGTCGCCACAAATGTTACGCCTTCCGCAACATCAATAGTCGGAGCATCGGGGTGTTCATCCAATCTCAGATACCGCTGACCTTGGTCGAGTACTGTCATCAAAATGTTCCAAGCCTCCGGATGTGCTCGACTCAACTCATCCAACAAGATGATTGCATCTTTAGTTTGAAGTGCCTTGACAAACAATGATGGTGAAAACAATGTACCTTCATCTTTCTTGAAATGGGTGTTACCAATCAACGTACCGCGCGGATCTTGCGTCGCGCCGAGGTTGAAATAGAAATGCGGCCGATCCAATGCATCAACCAATCGCTTAGCAGCCATTGTCTTACCGCAACCTGCAGGACCGGTCATCATAATATTTTTACCACGCATGGCCGACCGTACTAGATATTTCCATTTAAGGTCAGACATCACAAGCGTCTTCGGCCGAAGGTCGGCGGCTTCATTATGAATGAAGTTCAATACAGCATCATCATTAATCATTTCGGACATTTTCTTTTCTTGTCGTGTCATCACACGCGACTCAAACTCAGACATTGGTTTGCGATACGCACGCTTTGTTTCGACATCATATTTAAGACACTCACCATTCTCAAACGCCTTTGCAATCATCAAAGGACGAATATAAATATCGGTACGATGTATACCGTTAACATCTGAAAGGACGGTTGCGGTATCAACTGCGTTATAGTCTGAATCTTTGGTGACCAACTCGGTCGGCTTAAGGTAAATATACTTACTCATTTGTTATTAGATTATCTTTTACTTGAACTAAATTTAATTGCTATTCTAATCGAATCCTAATGCTATTGTAACTTTTTTTTTGATTAGCTATTACCAAACTGATCCTGGCATTCCCTCTCAATTTGCTCTGCGAGCTCTTCGGCTTGCCGAACCTCATCATTAACACCTCCAGTACCAAACTCAACCATCGATGCGATATTCAAACCAATCTGCCAAACCACATCCTCACCGCCGCTCAACCCGGCTACATACCGCCGGATCCGGAACGAAACGCTCCCATACTCATCCTGAGAGGCATACCTCGTGAAACCAACCAACTCATCATCACCTAAGTAAGACATCCTAATAAAGAGCCGGTTGTCATTCATGTCAATGAAAGCAACGCCATCCCTCTCCCGCTCAATTGAAATGCTGCTTGCATTGAAAAGACCAATATTACAAGTATCGGTGTTCAACTCATCAATGATGCAATCCGCAGTACAGGGGATGTCGTTCTCAACCAGGAACTGATTCAGGATCTCTTGTCCTGCTTCGCTATTAAGGGGATTCCGTTGCATTTGCATTTTTTTTATCTTTTTTCTATACCTTTAATTTAAGGTATATTCTCATCGGATCCAAATCTTTTTGTAACTTTTTTTACATAGTACCTAAGGAGAGATTCGAACTCTCATGCCAATATGGCACTGGTTCCTAAGACCAGCGTGTCTACCATTCCACCACTTAGGTCAGTGACTCTTAGTGAGTCATCTTAGCCGCAGGCTCGTAATTAGCTAGCGTATCAAGTAGATCGCTTACATTATTAATCGAGTCAGTTACTAAAGTATCACCCATATGACAGTACATATGTGTGCTGTCAACACTGACTGAATCAGTAGGTGTAATAATTTCAAATTCGTTAGTTGTACTAACACAGGCTGTCATGAGCGTTGTAATCACTCCAATTGCGAAAAGTTGTTTCATCGTTTTTTCTTTTTTTTTTTGTTTATCGCCAATCACGTTGGCATTGTCTTCTAGGTGTCTTGACATATCTAGTACGTACTCCGTTGTTGTATGAATTTCCTACTCCACTATATCTCATATGAGAAAACTTACCATCATTAGTAAACACTGCTGTTTGTTTTCTGCTGTTATAGTAGTACGGAGAACATCCTGATAGTACCAATACACATACTGTAATATATAATAAATGTTTCATATTTACCTCCTACGCATAATTATTAGTAACAGACAAAAGCATGCAAATAAAATAATATCTCCCATTATCCTTCAATACTTCCAGGTCCGCCATCAACTACTTCAGCGAATGCACATACAATTGCAAAACCGCCTAGAGTACCTATCGCACATTCAGGGCACACAATTGCATATCCATATCCCCACCAACTGTTCAAAGTGTCGTTAAATAATGTTTCCATACAATCACACCAACCACATTCCGTATCTATATCATCAAAACCAACAGCATCTATTCCGCTAAAATATAGCACATCAGTGCCTTCTAGTACTATGTCGAAACTCACTTCATGTTGTCGTTTGGATCGTCCATAGAAGTGAATATGATCAAAATCTAGTCCATGTTCGCCCGCAGGTGCATATGAAATTTCATATTCGATATTGATAGGCACACCATCAGTATCATAGCCAACGACCATTTGTCCATATTTGCTTTCAATTACAGCTTTTGTCTGTATATTTTGATAGTCGACATATGTTTCCTTTGTACAAGAAAACAAACTAACTATCGTCATAAGTAAAACTAATTTTTTCATTTGTTTAATTTTAATTGTAAAGTAGCTCCTATTGGATTCGAACCAATGACCCCCTCGGTGTAAACGAGATGCTCTGAACCAACTGAGCTAAGGAGCTTTATGGGGTGATGTCTGTTCCCCTCTTCAACCTACAAGCTGATTGGGAATCGAACCCAAAGACATCGACTACTAGAGATGCTGCCACATCCGTTCGCACTTTTACCCCTCAATCCCTGGCAGGGGAAAGATTAGAGCCATTAGCAGGACTCGAACCCGCGACCTGTTGATTACAAATCAACTGCTCTAGCCAGCTGAGCTATAATGGCTGCATTCGCCTCACACGCGTAATCCCTCTGGGGTTCGAACCCAGGACCCTGACATTAAAAGTGTCATGCTCTACCAACTGAGCTAAGAGATTATAAATGAAGGAATGGATGGAGAAGTGCTCAACCTCTCAAGCGCGACTAGCATGTATAAGGCCGGGTAACATAATATTCTAAAAAGAGGATTGTTAATCCCGCGATGAATAACATGTTTCACTTCACAGGTGCTAGATCCTGATTGAAGTTCACCGGATTGATAGTAGAGTTAAGTCTACTTCGCACAACTACATACTAGCTAGCCTACCATATGCCCTACGCTCGTAGGCTACATATAGCTGCTAACTAGCAGGCATACCATTGTCTCCCTATCTAGAGACTTTTCAGGTCACATCCCTCCGTGCGTGATCAGCGCGGTGGAGTTTCCTTCATTTGGTAGGAACGGCAGGAATCGAACCTGCGACCTCCAAGATATAAGCTTGATGCTCTAACCAATTGAGCTACGTTCCCATATTGGTGCGCCATTTATTACGCAGTGGCGTCATCAGCGAATGCTATAATTATTTCAATAAATAAAGAACCGTTGGGTGATCAATGAGAATCGAACTCACAACCTTCGGAACCACAATCCGATGCTCTAACCGATTGAGCTATGACCACCGTATGTACTCCCTATAGGATTCGAACCTATGACCCACAGCTTAGAAGGCTGTTGCTCTATCCAACTGAGCTAAGGGAGCGCTTCATTACATTTTACTATTCCTTCGCCTCTCTTCTTTGCGGGTCGCAATCTCTTCCTTTGAAGGGAATCGCTTGTTACCTACCCTTACAATTGCCCGGGCTAACTCCTCACACTCACTTCGAGATCCAATGCCTTCATACTTGATCTCCTTAGCAGCGCGGTCGACATCTCCCATCAAGAGCGCACTAACACATCTATCCCACTTCGCCGCGCGGATAGCCTTCCGCCTTCTTCTATCATTTCTCATCTTATTGCTGTTTATCCCACTTCTTCTTGTTACGATATGCCCGACGTTGAATCATATCAAAACCACTTCCGATTGCTGTCAATACGACAAATACCAAAGCGGCTACAACACCAAGGAAGAACAAAGCATTAACGATAAAATAAATGTTTTCGTGCATCTTTTTTTTTGTTTTGTACCACGGGCCGGACTCGAACCGGCACGGACGTTACGGTCCAACGGATTTTAAGTCCGTCGTGTCTACCTATTTCACCACCGTGGCATATTTTCTTACTAACTTACTATGCTAAATTTATTAAATTTTATTTACGATACCAAAGCTTTTTGTAACTTTTTTTCTAAATAATATATTCCGAGCAGCAAACCTCCGATCATTAAGATTGCTATATTAGTATCGATAGGTATCGATGAATCATAACAAGGATCGCTAGGATTAAAACACCAATTAGGCGGGTTATTAGTTTGACAAGCAGCACACCCTAAATTAGGATCCATAGCTTGCACTGAATACCCTTCCTTGTCAATATAGTATTCATCTAACTGAGTATTATAAGCATTTCCATCGACTCCTTTATACATTATGGAGTTTTCTTGAAGGAACTTATCTAGAGGTCCTTGTTGGTTGTACACTACTTTATAGAATTTTATCGATGACTCTTTGTGGATTCATTTTTTTCAAAACAATCCGATCTATTTCCCTATAAATTGCATCTCTAGGCTCTGTATCATATACTCCCGTACGGCCACTAGGGTCGCGGTCGATAATTGCTTTAAGATTGGTCGCAAGTTCTTCACGGAAACGCTCTAGATCTTGTTCAAATTTATCAAATGTTTGTTGAAACTCTACTGCCATTTCATTTGCCAACTCGTTATACTCTGTAGACTTTTCGCCTGGCATTCTTGTAAACAATCCGTAACTTCTCATCTTATTTTTTTTTAACTACTATAAATTTAAGTATAATATCCTATGAATCCAAATCTTTTTTACGATGTTTTTCCTTCCTATCATACTTTTTTTTGTCCTTATGGACTCGATTAGAAGGCTGTCGGAACCACTTGCCTTCTGGAAGGTCTGCATTGATGTTCTTATCCCTTGCCAAAGCCTTTGATTGTTACTTGGTTAGCTAAATCAATACTTTGCTTAAGATAGATAAGCCGATCGTCGATACACTCCTGCATCATCTCTAGCAGTTCAACGTCCCACTCATCCTCTACAAACTGTACAAATTCTTTAGCTGTCATAATCATTAACTTTTTGAAAAACTGAAATTACGATAGCAGCACTAACAATAAACGCAATAATACAATATCCAGTCATTGATATTTTTTTAAATGATGACAGGTAATACTTCTGCATAGCGAGTTATAAACTGCTGCAATGCAAAAGGCACAGATACGAAGGTACCGTCGGTCATATATATATCTGTAATATTCACATCGACCGGACACTGTCGAATTGAAACAATTTTTTCGATTGAAATATATCCTGGGACTTGATGTACGCCTCGTCCCATTTTTTCAAGATAGATTAACATTTTGTAGTCTTTTTATTTTCTAATGTCGGCCGGGGGCATACTAACGATAACAATCATAAGACCCATGAGACCAAACACATCAAAGTATGTGCCTCCTAGGAGTATCAACTTTACCAACCAAAGAGGATATGCAATTATAGGAAGCCAACCCAACAAATTAATAATCTTAGACTTTGTCATTTGAAGTAGATTCATTTTTCTATTTATCATCCAATCACCTCAAGCAATGCGGGAGACACGCTATACTTCATTCGACCATTAATGGCCTCAACCTTCACATTCTTAGGATTGATCTTAATCACCCTAAATTGGCTCGATGCCGGAATCTTATTATGGTTGATCTTCACAACAGATCCAACTTGCAACTGGCTCCGGACTTCGGTTCGTTGCATATGACGGATCTCTTCAATAAGTTGGTCTTGCTTCTCTTTGGGAAGGAAGCCAACCATGGTAAGGATCTCTTGGTAGCTAACGGGGAAGGTAGTTTTGTTTTCCATTTCTTTTATCTTTTTTCTATACCATTAATTTAAGGTATATTCTCATCGGATCCAAATCTTTCTGAAACTTTTTTTGAAAAAAGTTAGTAGGAATTTTTCATACGGCCTCCTAACGGATTGCCTACTTGCAGGTAATAACAATTAAGACATAAAAATCTTAAGTTTTCTCTACGATGGTTAGTCGGATCTCCATCAATCCAATCTAACAATAGTGGTACTGTATAATCAGATATCCTACGTTCATCAAAGCCGCAGCAGTCGCACTTTTCCTCGAACAATCCACTACGTAGTAATCTGACTTTAAGCCGATGTCTATTATAGTTTGGATACTTGCCTTCTAAGATATCATTTAACCCATAGTAACCGTTCATCCGTTCGGTTTTCGGCCTAGGAACACCTTTACCAGATTCATTTTTATGCAATTCAAATAATGACTTGCCAGTAGCACTATCTATGTATAGTTTAGCATACTTACGAAACGATTCGTATGATACTTTAAGAAATCTAGCAGCAGCTGCGCAAGATTTAGTGTTCTCCATAGCATATCGTATTTCCGATTCCGATATGTTTATTGGTGGCCGTCCTTCTCCTGGCTTATACGGCATCTTATCCTTTTAGTAAATGCTTCTGTGTTGCCACAGCCTTTCGCAACTCTTCTTGTTTACGCTGCTCTAAAGTATTCCGTTCTGATGGAGTGAGTGTTTCATACCATTCTGTAAAGTCTCTACCCTTTACTTTGAGATATTCTTCCCATACATCTCGTTTAGGTTTCAGTGTAATGTTAGTTTCATCTAATACTGATTGTAATAATGTTATTGCTTTTGGCGGGACGTGTATTGCATTATCTTTCAATGACTCTACCCAACGGGTGATTACTTCAAACTTAGACATAGATCTCTGCTCCATTTTCTTCATCTTCAAAAACTGATACATATTCGCATTCAAAATATTCTAGTACTTCTCTAGCCAACATTTCACATGATCTAGGACCGAAGAAATGACTACGATACTGCATATCAAAATATTTATCATGCAAATACTCTTGAATATCTCGTTTAAACATGATAAATTCCACATCACGATCATCGTGATTAACAGCCTTTTTTACTGTAAAGTGAAACATATGACGATGGACATTAGATAAGAAGCTTACTTCTGGAAAAAACTTCTTTGCATCTGGCCATGAATGCATGCCATCGACTGCCAATTTTACTACTACGTTTGTTTTCATAATCGTAAATATAATAATTAATGTATTTATATCAAAAGAATTATCGATCTAATCGAACTCTCAAGCCGGCCTTTTTCATTTGTGCATGTATGACAAATATTTCTGGCCGCCTACTACTGTATATCTCACACGCCCCCGTATGATGTGTTATATTTGCTATAGATTCTGCTTTAAGTACATTACATTTCGGCAATATTGTTGTTAACACTGATATAACATGTTCAAATGATGTATACTCATCATTAAGTAAATGTAATGTTATTTTACGCCGGCGTCTCATATGAAAATTGTTGATCCAATTCTATATTATGTGTACTATCGTATGAGTCCCATGAATATATTGTTCTTATATAGTCCCGTACTCTACGTCGTACTGCATGCACGCCATTGACGGTAGTCGCCAATATTGGTTTATCATTGTTATCAGTAACATAGACAATATACAGGTCTACATCACCGAACATACTAGTATCAACATTTTCTAACTTTTTGCCTACTACCTTCCAATCCATCAATCATCTCCTTTAATTTAGCACATCGTTCGTACTGTTCATCTCGCTCAAAGAATAAAATCATTTCTTCTATGAATTCAATCTTATCAGAATCATCAGTCAATGAATGAGGCCAACGCACTCTCTCACTAATGATCATCTCGTAGAGATCATCCATTACTAACTCGAGGTAATTATCTAACATGAACATGTACTAAATATAATAAAACTTATTAACAAAACCAAAGTTCTATGGAACTTTATTTTTTAAGCATATTCTTAACCGAATCAGGTCCAGCCCACATCCTACACGACCAATATCTTGCTTTAGTTCTAGGACCTGGATTATCGCAGTTATGTCTTGCTTTAAACGACTTCCGTCGATCCGGATCCTTTGTTTTTATACTTAGGCCGGTCGTATCTCCAAATGAAACCTTTTTAATGTTCTTAGTCTTTGGATCACGTACATAGACTTGAAACTTTCTTGAGCCGCCACGTTGCACTTTGCCAAGTTTAACTTTACGTCCCTGGTATTCGGCTTCTTGTATCGGAATAGGCTGTGATGATTCTACAATCTCTAATCCTAATTGTTTATTTCTATATACTACCTTTTCCATAATTATGCCTGTTCTTCATTGTCAGCCGACTGCAGTTGATCAGCAGTTTTAGTTAATGTATCGCCAGGTTTATATGTCTTGCCGACATTTGTTACTTTGTAAACTACTAATGGAATACCGCCATTAGGTATTTGCATTAATTTTTGTACAATACCCATTGAGCCATAATGTTTGCATGAAGGATTTATATTACGTACAATATCACCGGTGCCATATGTATATGGCGTACCGTCTGCTGTTACGCCTTCATTAAGTGTTGATTTCAATGCCGCGGCTGCCTTTTTAACGTATTCTACTTCTTTATTGTATTGCATTTTAGAAGCTTCTACTCTTGCATCCGTGCTGCCGCCGGATTTTATGTTACGAGGCGTGAGATCTTTTTCAAAATCATCTAAATGTTGTCTATAAACAATAAATGCCCTCTTAGGATATTTAAAATACATCCTGTCTATTTTAAAACTAAGTGGTAACTCAAATTCCTTAATAGCACGAGATTCATCATATTTTACATATGGCGTACGGTTTTGTGCTGATTGTATTGCACTATAAGCCCATGAAGCACGTAATAAAGCATTAGTTAAAGCTTCAGTAGCTTTTATCTGTTCAGTACTAGCTTCTTCGGTAAACACTCTTTCATTCATTATTTTTTAATATTAGCAATTTTCTTCCAACGATTAATATCAATCGCTTCATTTAACTTAACACTTTCGTTGTAGTAATCATCTTCCTCATCATAATCCCATGGGCCGCGGTCATCTTCCTCTTCTTGATACCATGACTGATTTGGGTCATCTTCTGGCTTTTCGGTGAAGTCATGTGACCTCCAATTGAAGTAGCCTTCGTCCTCGATCAATGCGGGATAAACAACAGGTTCTCCAGTACGTGGCTCCATCTTTCCAAAGTATAAATCAATACCAATAGATCTCAATTCTTTAAACGTACCTTTATAGTTTTCTATATCTTCTTCGGTATAGCCATTCATCTCAGCCATTAACTCGTAATAATCTTTTCCACCGAACTCACCGTAGCCTTCATAGTTCCTTTCATTCCACTCATTACCTTCATCATCATACATTGTAACACTAATAGTGTTCTGTGGCTCTGAACCAATTTGTTTACCTGTATTATGTGTCATCCATGAGAACTGACCTTCTGTTAACATAGACTCGGTGACTTTCTCTCGTTTTGCGTTCATTTCCTTTTCCTTTGCTGCGTCCATATCAGCTTTCGCGGATGCAACTCGTGCATCTTTTTGAGCTTTTGTTATTTCTGATAATGGTGATTCTTCCCAAACGGCTTTAAATTCATTAAAGCTTCTAACAGGCTGTCCGAAAAATTCAATTTCATCAGTATCTAAATCAATACGGATCTCACTGCCTTGGTATTTAATATCTAACACTAATGTACTATAGTACTTGCCAACGGCAGTACCGCCGCCGATACGTTTGCCTAGTCTCTGGACCCATCCGGCAACTTTGTTTGCTATTCTATAAGATTCCGGTCCGCGCTCCTTTACCCAGCCCTTAACATTGTTAGGCAAATAAGCTTCATCGAGTTGATTGGCTATCTCTGCCAGTGTCGGTATACGTTTCATTATATTTTCCTTTTTTTGTTCTGACATACCGCCAACCTGTCTCATAGTTTTACCTGACTTCATATCGTCAAATGATATAGCTGATAATTCATCATCCGTTAATGTAGTTGTCATTAAATAGCCAAACTCTTCTAGATCTTCTGCTTTTGCTGCTTTCATGATTTTAGGATTAGCGGCCATCTTCTTAATAGCTTGTTTACGAAGCCTATTATTTTTCCACTTTCTTCTAAAACCTAGAATGTCGCCATGTGCAACAGATCCTGCAAAAAATAAAGATAGCCATCCAGCATTGATTAAAACATCAATAAGCGTTTCTACTGCACCCTCATCGAGTCGATTGGCTATCTCTGCCAGTGTCGGTATACGTTTCATTATATTTTCTTCTTTTTGTTCTGTGTCCTCGCCCTCTTCTTCATCACTAGACTCTTCCTCTTCGGCATTTTCTTCGCTTTCCTCCTCTTCCGGTTCCTCGCTTTCATCATCTTTAAGTGCGTTTTTATATGTTTCTAAGTCAATATAATTGCCAGAAACGAGTAAATGGTTTACTTCCTTGTAATTAAACATATCCATTTCACCATTCTCATCCATCCCATATCCAATCAGTGGATCAGAGACATCATCTGGATCTGTAATATATAAGTAACGATCGTGTACATATACCTTAACGGGAACTCCCGTTAAAACAAATTGACCAATCGTAACGTTATCAAAGTATTCTGGTGCTTCCATTATATTCTAGCTATTCTTTTAAATTTTTGTTGAACGGATTCTTTGTATGGGGGATTTACGTCAATCTCGCCCTTGGTCAATGCATTGACTGCAGTAGTAACGTCTGGCCCATCAATTACTGGCATATCTTCTCTACTCGGCGCGCCTGTAGGTAGTTCAAAATTTAACTTCGATACGTTTGTTACAAATTTTGCGACGGCATCATCCATTGTTCCGCCATTAGTGAATATATTTATTGCTTCCGCAACATCTTCAGGAGTCTTAGAATATTCTGGGTTTTTTTGGTTTGGTACTCCTTCTCGACTATATTTTTCTAATGTTGCTCTAATAGGTGCTTCTTTGAACTGATCAAATCCGCCGGTAGCAGCTTTACCCTGCGTCTTACCAAATTTACCAGCGGTTAGCGCGTTAAGTACTGGAATTAATTTATCTCCTGGAAAATTAACTTGGTAGCCGCCGACTTTTGCATTTGGGTCTATCATGCCAGTTGCGACCCATCGATGGTGGCCATCCATAATATGATTATCAATTGATATAAATGCGCCTAAATTTCCGCCCATGGGCATCTTGGCTAACAACATGGCAACTACTTGAGCTAACGCCTTGTTAATATTCATACTAGATTGTGATGGCTTTAATTCTTGTACTGAGAATGATTTTGTCACTACTTTAATTCTATCATCCTCAATAGGCTCACCGTCTTCAGGCCCGACGGCGACGTAATCTTTAGCTTTGCTAGGATCGACCTGACTTAACTTAGTTGGAAAACGAGTTGGATCCAATTCATTTGGATCTGCATCTTCCAATAACGATCTTAATTTTAACATAATGTACTTCCTTTGTTATAAATATACGTTTATATACGTACTTTAGGTAAATTTATTAATGTCCATTTAGTCCAAGTGTTCCGTACTTGATCTATTTCCATCTGTGACTTGAATCTATCAATATACTGGTCAAAAAATTCTTCAAAGGCGTCTGCTAATGGCATTCTTTTTGTTTTGGCTCTTGCATATAATCCTCTAACAAATGCCGGGACTTCGTGATTAAGTTGTAAATACTTATAGAACGGGTAATTGTCAGGATACGACTCAATAGTTTCTTTACCGAATAAGTTTGCTTGAGCAATATGTTCCATTTCATGTCGTAACGTATCTTTCATTTCTGCTATAAATTGATTATATTCTTGTGGGAACTGGGTTGGGTCATATTGTACTTCTATTTTGATATCATCATATCCAGCATCTCCTTCTATAACAAAAGGCATGCCGCCAAGTTCAAATGCATCAGTAGCTTCGAATGTTATTACTAGCTTAGTTTCAATATAATCATCATCATTATATACAATGATGTCCTGAGATGGGTCGTAGATATACTTAGAACGTAACATTACTATGTCTTCTGCTACAAAGTCCTGACCCATTTCGGCCTTAAACATTTGCATGGCATATCGACTCAAGCGAAGTACTTCAGAGTTATATCTACCCTCTATAATTATATCAACTAACTTGATCATTTTTTCTTACGACCCGGTTTCTTACCATCTGCAAAGTTTTCGGTGGTAGCATATGGTTTGTCTAACACTTTGCCAGAACTGCTACGTGCCTCTGCGTCCGGTGCATACTTTTGTATGAACGCCCATCCGTCCCTAGTAGGATCTTCAAACACTATTTGTGCTGCCGGAAACTGTTTTCGTATTCTATCAACCATGAATGAGTTAATACGATTTTTTTTGAACCCAGGACGTACGGACATCATTTGTATGATTACTTCGCCTCCGCCTTCGAACGCTTCAATTATACCTAATATCTTATCTGATCCTTTATAGTTCTTAGTATGACTAGACTTCCATATATCTTTAATTGGCGCTGCACCGAATCGAGCATATCTACCCATATATGGAAACTGTAACATATCATACTCACCTGCAATTACTTTATCTCCCCAATTAGGATCTGAATGAAAGTATAAAAATATTTTACCTTTAGGGAAAAACATGTTACCTTGTTGTTCATGATACATAGAGAAGTTAGGTTCTAGTTGTTCTATATCTGATGCCTTAAGTGGTTGCTCGTCAGCCATCACTTTACTACCTTGCCGAGTAATTTGCGGCATCTCTGCTAACACTTCCGATAATATCTGAATTAATTTAATCATCTCAAACCAAACATCTTAATCAATGCTTCCCGTGCACTAACACGATCCCAGCGGCTACCGATGGGATTATCGTCATCTTTAGTTATGTTCTGTGCACGCTCATATTCCGTATTATGATATTGGCCGTCATTGTTACGAGAAAATGACTTTTCTAAATTTGCCAACATCTCATCAAAATACAATAGATATACGCGCTTAACTTTAGGTTCGGTGCCAACATGTATTACTTCAGCTTCATAGTCAAATCCACCGATGGCTCCACTAATATCTGGATTCATGATTAGATTTGGCTCATTGATATCTATTTCTAAGATCACGCCAAATTTGATATCTTTATGATACGGATCCTCTAGAAATTGAAATATAGGTGCTGACATTGCTGCACGTCTATAATATGATTGGCCACTATTAACAAGTCTTTGGGCTAACGGTATTTGATGAAAGAAGTTAACTGCTTGTTTATATGTCGGCGTAAATGATAAAAAGCCTTTAGGTTCTTCACGCCCGGGCGTTTTTGTAGTTGCATCTTTATACAGCGACTTAAATGTAAATGGTGTATCACTTATCAATGTACCCGATGGTAACTGTTTCCAGTTAAGACCGCGTAATTGCATCCAATTTATTACTGTACAACGATAGTAACTATCTTCAGCCTTATTTAGTTTTGCTGCGGCAGGGTCTAATATCTCTGGGAATCTATCTTTGTATGGTAATAACTTTTTAAGCCATTTAGATAACTCACCCCAACGTTGTCCTCTATACCACTGCTTTAATGCTATAAACAATTTACCTTCTTCTGGCGTATTAGGCTCATATGGCTTACCTATAATTCGTTTATAACGCTCTATGTCATGTGGTCGATAGGTTAACTCAGTTCCTTTAGGAGCATGTGCAGCTCCGCCTTCCGGATCTGCTAACAATCTATTACCGAAATCAAACTCACGTATTATGTCACGTAGACGAATCATACTATATCGTCAGATTCGATTAATGTATATGTAAATGAATTGCCCCAAATGTCTCTGGCTTGACGGCAAAGACCTATAAAGTCTTGCCAATCATCATTAGAAGCAATTACTTGACAGCCGGCTGACCATTTATCAATTTGCGTTGACGTACGCCCTTCATACTTAGTAGCTCTATGAATGTTAATACCAAAAATGCCCTCTTGGATATTTTCTTCAATGAGATCATATACTTCATCTAAGTTATTATCGCGATAAACTTGTACTGGCTTTGCCTGTCGTAATGCCTCATACTTACCTTGATGTAATCCAATCTTATATGTACTTCTATACTGATTTGGCTTTAAGATGGCCACGCCGGATTCTCTCATAATATTCTCTACCCAATACTTCCCTGGATCCGTTGTGCATTTAAAACAATGCGATCTCCACATGCCATCGACTTTATATGAAACTGTTATACAATCATCAAATTTATTAGTGACTTCATTGTCAGTATCTGAATTACGTATTCCAACTATATTAAGATTATAGTCTCCGTTCGTAAACCAACGGTATCCTTTTGCCTTAACAGCACTTTCAATTTGATCTTTAGTATAACACGTCATACTCACTCCTATTTACTATAAATATGAGTTAACCTCTGTTCGGCTTCTTCTTACGTTGTCTCGGCTTTTTATCAGATCCGTACATGTAATCATCTTCACTATACTTATCTTTTTTACGAAACTTTTGTTCGCCGGCGGCAGCGAATTCGTCTAGATCTTCTAAACGTACTTTACCCATTGTTAATCCTAACTTTTAGTTTGCTTATTTTATCCAAAAACTCTTCTATTGACAAGCCCTTGCCCTTGTCGTTATAAATAGACATATGAGGTAAGATATCCGGGTTATTTTCTATCGCATGCATTAGAATACGTAGACCGGTGCCGGCCCAGAAGACACCAAACCCATTATCTTCTCCTAACTGATTATCATCTTTAATAGCATCCGCTTCAACTTGATCTGGATATAAAATGTAATACATCATTTCTTATAAATATTATTTTTGCATACAATCAAATCATATTCATATGAGGTCATATCACTGACCGCGACATTCATATTACCAAATGTAAATTCACCGAGTTCATCATTTAATTCTAATACCTGAGATAAATGTTGTATATGATTGTAATCATCTTGCGTAAATCGTTTAGCATCGATGTATACTTTGATATCATGTTCTCGATAATATTGTTCTTCGTTTGGTTTAATTCGGTTATGTAAATCATATACAGTATTACCGCGTTCGGCCGAAATATATTGTTCGACTATATGCCATGGGCAATCAACATATATATTATCACACCATGGCTCTAACAGTTGTAGTAGTTCTATATTAGCATTTTTTATAAAGAACCCTGTACGATATTTAGGCGCAACCTCTGGCTTCATGTATCGATCATGTTTAACAAAATGTCCCCATTTACGTATAAAATTCCTAGTAGATCGCATATTCTGAGCTAACCATTCGGGACTATCTTCATAGATATTTTTTGCTTTATCTACAGTATTACGACGGCTGCCGCGGCATGTCATATGGTATACGCAACCATGCCATGTCTGCACAAACCGGACGCCATTAAGCTGAAATCGATTAAATATATCAGAGTCTTCTTTTGATTGCGGAGCAGACATTGGATCATGGCCACCAATTTCTTGAAAGTCTCTTTTCCAAAATGCCCATGGTGCAAAAATACCTTCAGTAGTATCTTGTTTCGGGTCTCTTGTTTTCAGATATGCTAACAGTCCTTCCTCGTCAAAATTTTCTGGTTCAACCCCAAAGTCCTTTAAAATCTTTTCTGGCCCATCTGGGTGTAACGGCGGCTCAATCCTTGTAAGCGATACGATTGTCTCGCCATCTGTATACATATCATATCGAATCATTTCATGCTCAATTGCATCAAGGGCCCCCGGACATAGATACATATCGGCATGATAAATCATACAAATTTCATGGCTCTCAACTTCATTAACTAACCTATCATATAATATTGTATGTCCTAATCGCTTACCTGTTTCATTACGTATAGCTTTGAAATATGGATCTGCATGCATACGTTCTTGACACCATTCC
>Ga0181577_10000653_pt1 | contig 28262 bp, 23 predicted proteins | sample 101ome_21_FD_132468 | JGI IMG/M metagenome (GOLD analysis project Ga0181577, IMG submission 132468) | Coastal salt marsh microbial communities from the Groves Creek Marsh, Skidaway Island, Georgia - 101413BT metaG (megahit assembly) | ecosystem: Environmental > Aquatic > Marine > Intertidal...
ATGAGCCAGGAAGTCGGTCTGTGCTTGGGGCCGCACCGTCGTCTTAAACGTCTGCTGATCCAAATTGCCCATTTTCACCAAAGTTTTCTCCAGCTCAGCCTGCCGTTGCTCGAGCCTTGATAAAGTTTGTGAGTTCTGTCTGATTTCATTCGCATTCCGGCCAAGTTGTTGGGCGGTACCCAACATAAAATTGGCCAGCGGCCCCTGCACAAACCGCGACATTGCTTCGATCGCATAGCCCATACCCATAAAACGGGTAGGTGCATCTTCTGAGTGTTGCAACGGGTTCTCAAACGGGACAAGTTGACCCGCCGCATTTTCGACTTGCGGAAGCAGGGGTAGAGGGTGTGTCTCCCTTTTTGATTCAATGACCGCTACCCCCGACCCCACCAAAGGACCATCCGCAAAGCTGTTGGGGCCCGAAAAGGGCGGAGTCAAGGAATCGGCAAACAAATTTGAGGGACTAGTCGCAGCAGAGGCAGCCACAACATCCTCGGGCGAAGCTGGTAGAGTTGGCGCAGAGCTGGGGGCGGTGTCCGTAGGAGTGGAAGCCGCGGGGCCCTTTAAACTTGCTTGATACGCTGCTTCAGAATCATTGACCGCCTTGTCCAAATCAAGGAGAGGCCGGTATGTCAGGCAGTCGGTGAAGTCTCTTGCAGTCCAATTGGTCTGAGCGCCATCGTGTTCTGAGCGGAAATCCATATTGAACGATGTTTGGGTTTAGGTTTGAAAAATTTGTTTCAAATGTTGTGAAGAATTTGAAAGAGAATTTTCTTGCGGGAACTTTTGTGGCCCTGGAAAAAATATATGGGTCACGCCTAGACACACACCAACACTGTAAACCCAAAGTTTGAAAAAAAAACTAACTTTTTTTTTCAAATATTCACCTTCGCCTGGACGATCCCGGGAGCAGGCAACCTTTTTTTATTTCACTCAAAAATACATCTACAATAAACCCGCCCCCTCGCCCATGTCTCGATCTCAAGTTCAAGTTCGCGCTGAATCTCAAGTTCAAGCTCACGCTGACTCGAAACAGCCGCTCTTTCGAATAGACTGGCCCAAAAACTTGGACCCGACGAAGGCCCCCTGCCGCCCCAGACACCCAAATCGCGGCAAACCGACATGTGATGATTGCGGCAAGACTCTAGACCTTGGCGCAACCGCCCAGAGCTATCTTTACATGGACCACTTCGGCGAGCCTCGCCAGGGCTGGGTGTGCGATAAACCAGAGCACTGCATGTAAAAGCAATATATACACACTCTCGATCCCCTGCTCACGTATTAAAATTGGCTATGCTTTGATGATATAAAAACCGGGGTGTAAACAAGAGAGTTAAAAGTTCCGGAAAGTCTTTCCTCAGAAATTCCTTTGCTTCATCCATCGCCATTTCGCGGCCGTCGCCCCCATTTTTGGCGTAATTTATCCATGGATAAGCTTCTCTGTTTTCAAACTCTATTTTACTAAGAAGTAGTTGTGCCGCTAGGACGGTTAGCGAAAAAGCGGCACACCCGATCTCACCATTCTTGCATGTTGGGTGTCTCGGGTCGGCAGCCATAGGGCAATAAAGTGTGCTTTTATTGTTTGACCCGATATCACCCAAAACCACTTCGATGCTGTTGTTATTACCGGGTTCGCGTTCGTAGGACAAGATGTTCTCGGGCTTAATGTCCATGTAGCATAAATTATTTCTCCTTAAACATTTTAACTGATCATTTAAACTCTTGATAATTTTCACGATTGTTTCTTTAGTGAATTGTTGCCCCACAAAGTCTTTCAAGGTTCGAGGAAAGTCGGGCATAACATACGCATAAAAACGTTTTGTTAGTGTCTTTTTAACCCCATTTACTTTTTTTTTGTAGGTATGTTTGGTATAATGATCATTGCCATTATACTGTAGCAGCTTGGCTTCCACCTGCCCGCATTTGACTTCACCTTCTTCAAAACTATTAATCATTTTGATCTCGTTTTTGTCGTGTGTATGTTTAATACAAAGATGCCAGTATGTACCATCATTATTCGTCTCGGTTGATATATAAAAACACACCACACCGTATGAACCGCGTTTAAATTTTTTTCTATGATCAAGTTTGAAATGTAAAAGCCTATTTTGTAGCGTTTCTGCACACATAAACTCTCTGACGATTGGAAGACTGTTAAATTTGTCCATTCCGTTTGTTTTTTTATACCTTAGCATCTTAAAGTCCGAAAACACATCTAGCGAATAAGTTTGCTCCTTGACTTCATTTCCCTCATCGCGTCTCTCCGTGTTTGACATAAGGGCAACGGACCGTTTAATAAAGTGGTTATTTTTATTCTATTTAATTTTAAAAAATATATACATCACAAGTTTAATCGAGGGCTTGCCGCCGTCTGTAGAGAAAGGCCACATGAAATCACCAGTCATTACCAAGGGCACCGGGGTAGTTGGGCCAATTAAACCTAAAAGATTGCTCTCGAACAGTCATAAGTCGTGGGAAGGCTTGTTCGGAGAAGAGCGAAAGTTCTTCTTTAGTTGGCAATGTCCAGGAGCTGAAAGGCCACAGCGATCAGGTCTCGTCGGTGGCTTTTTCACCGGATGGTAACCAGATTGTGAGCGGAAGTTCCGACAAGACCGTGCGCGTGTGGGGTTTGCCTCATTATTTCTAACACAATTATACTTATAGATAGAAGACAACAAACAGAAATTCTTTTATATCTCCTTTTCATGTCCCAAGACAAAGCCGAGCAGCCGCGCTTCCGAATCGGCTGGCCGAAAGACATCGACCCAGCGCCTCTCTCAGAACATAAAATATTTCAATTAATTTGCGCGAAAGGGCTTTAATTGTTATAAAAAAGTATAAATGAACGGTGCTTTTATAAAGTAGATAAGCAACATAGATTCTAATCAATCATAATCCAGCCTGGATTCAAACTGGTTACGGTACATTCTGACGCTGAGAAAAAACCCGTTCTGTAGGATCTCTCATGACCCATGACAAGAACATTATTTCTTCATCTAAGAGCGTCCATTGGTTTTGTGTATTCTTTGTGAGTCCAACAATATATGGCACCTCCCTAAAAGTAAAACACATGGACTGGTTCAAATAAAGCAGGATAACCAACACCCCCAGCCAGAAGTTAAAAAAAAAAACTTACTTTTTTTTTACCTGAATGGTTCGCGGTTTGACTGTTCTTTTCAAACCTCTTCACAACTAAATCAAGCTTCACGATTTTCACAAATTCTTATTTCAAAAACTTAACGGTTCATAACCGCGATCAAATCACTTTCACAAATTTTCACACCCACCACCCCCGCACCTCACCCGCCAACCCACCCCCCGCACTGTTTGTTCCTAGGGGTTACGTCTTTGTCAAAAACTACTTCAAGCTATGGGTATTTCGGCTAGCAAACTTGCATCTTCGCGCGTCGCCTCGGAGGATAAGAAGTCCGGGGTCAAAAGCACCATTGACCTCAAGGATCAGGGGACCGTCGTGGTCGAGTTCGCCGAGGACGATCGCGCCAACGACGGCTTCTCCGACCTCGTGTTTATCATCGACGTTTCAGGCTCAATGGGACACCACATGGACACCGTCCGCGCCATCGTCGACACCTGCACGGCCAGCGGTGTGCCAATCATTCTGTTCTCGGACGACGTCACCTTCGCGGAGCCGGGCTCGATCCCCACTTACCCCCCGAGCTACTGCACCAACTATGAATTGCCGCTCGACCTCTTGTTGGCGCGCGGATGTGTGCGCGACGGCACCCTCGTGTACTTCATTACCGATGGTATGCCCAACTCTGGCAACCATTACAATGTCTTACCCCTGGTGCACGAGACTCTGCAGCGATGTGGCGGTAGCATGCAGTCGGTTTTTCTCAGTCAGTACCGAGAAGGTGATCGACTGTTTACCGAAGAGCCAAACGAGACATTGCGGCAGCTCTGCACTCCCGGCACATCCCCGAAGATCGTTGGTGGCGACGGCTTCCGTGAGGAGCTTCACGAGAAGCTGGCGCAAGCAACCAAGATCGTGGTCACCGAGTCGACCCATGGATCGGAGCCATCAGTGCAAGTCGGCGAGTGCATCGTCCGCTTCGCCGGCCCTCACGAGGACACCAAGGCCTATCCAGACTTCTCGACGCAGCACCCAAGCCTCCAACAGGTTCTCGCTGTTGCTGCCGCGGGCCTGAAATATGTCGAGGCTTTTGGCGGCAAGCGCGGCGTCCCACTGTGTCGCGCGATCAACCGCTTGCTCAGCCCGCTTAACACCCGCAGTGAATATGGGGTGCGCCCGCTGGTCGAGGCGTCGCGCCGCCTGATGGACTCGCTTGGCTCCCAAGTGGTCAGCTCTGACATTGAGCAATTGCTTCAAGTGGCACACGTCATGACCTTCGACCAGCTGCGCTCGGACGAAGCCAAAGCCAACATCGCGCTTGCGCTCAAGGCCGCGCACGTTGCTGTTGGCAACAACCCCTCTGGGAAGCGCCTGAAGGCCTACAAGGCCCGGACGAAGAAGCGGAGCCGCCAAACTGGCGACCAAGCTAAGATCCAAAAACTCGAAAAAGAGGTCGCCCCGCTACTGCTGGGTCTGTTCCAAGACGGCAAGTCGGTTCCCGCCGTCCCCCTGGAAATCGACCCCACGATGCTCGATGAACTAAAGCAATTGGCGCAGGCTGCCGATGCGGCACAATTGGACGGTGTTTCGAGCGCCGCGGCCGCGATCGCCAGCCCCCAAAACATCGCCGTACACAGCCCGGGGGCTGATCTGGCGTCGGTCCAATCGCTGGCGGATCGCCCCGACAAAGGAACACTCTTGGTCTATGATGAGAAGAACTGCGCGCTGATGGCCCGTCTCTGCCCCCTTGTGATGCATGTGCTTACCGGCGGTCAAGGGGTGGCTTCGGCACTGGCCCCCTACGCGCTGTCGAGCGTGCTTCTATCGGAACAACTCGATACCCCGGTCTCCGTCCGGAAGTGCGTCATGATTCTTCGTGCGTTGCAATGCTACCATAAAGAACTCTATGTGGGGCGCAAGTCAAATCCCTATCGAACAGACGCCCATTACTTTGTCGGCAACGCAATGCGCGACGACTCGGACACGATGGGGGTGCCCGGGGGCTCTCGGTTGGCCTTGTTGGCGCCCGTGTTCGCGGATAGCGCTGCTGGAGTTTCCCTGTTTGAAAATGAGTCGGACCCCGGCGCCAAGAAGATGGACTGGCCCAGCGTGGTGTCTCAATTGAATGACTTGAAATTCAACGATGCAGATGCGGAGCTGTTGGCGCAAGCGTTCATGGCGGTCCTCCATGACCAGCACCGTCTCTACAAGGACTCTAAACTGGCCGACAGTACCTCGAATTACGATGGCACAGGTGAGTTCGTGTTGAGCCCTCGGTCTCTCCTGGACTGCTTGGCCACCGGCCGGCAACTACACCCCACCGCGATTGCCAAGGTCACTTTCCGCCCGCCCGCGCAGTCGGATCACCGGCAATCGTTTGTCTATGATGAAGCCGCCCCGCTGTTGCGTCCCACGGCGGATGCCACCTCTCCCCCCTTACCCGGCATCGTGAACACAAAGGCCACAGAGAACATCGTGACCCAACTCCTGCTGCTGCTGCTTGCACAAAAACTACAACTGCCACCCGATGACACAGTTCGTCTTGCCGCCGAAGCCAACGGGGCTTTGGCGTGGGTGCTTGGTGCTTGCCCCGCCCTGGAAACGGTTTTTTTTCAGGCTTCTATTCGGCTCGGGACCGTGTACCGCGAAGTTGAGCGCCACCAAATTAGCCACGTTTTGTTACACGAGTATTTTGCCCTATTGCGCCCCGAACACGGCGACGATGGCGAGATTGTATTGTGCCAAACGACCAACCGCCGTACCCTGGCTTCTCTCGCCCGCAAGTACACCAGAGACGAAAACTTGCGTCAGTACCCCGTTGACGAGTTCATCAACATTGTTTCACAACTGCGGTCGCCCGAGGAGGCCAAAGCGTACCTGGCTGAGCTACCAGACCAAAAAGAGCCCCCGACTTTTACGCCGCGGCAGACCAACATGTTGTTGCCGTTCGCGACCACCGCTGATGAATACATCGCTATCTTCGATCGCAGTGAGGCCGACAAACTGGACGCGAGTAACTGGTCTCTGGAAGACAAACTGGAGCTGTTACTCTGGCTGCGCGGGAAGCCGGTTCCCGAATTGAACCTGGCTACCTGGAAATCTTGCTTCCTGGCTCTTGCGGGTGAGAAAAAGGACACCTCTACGGTTGACCATGGCCTGCTTAGCACCGCCCGCGACAACTCTTTAACAAGTCTGCTGAAGCTTGCTCGGCCTGCCCCCGAGACCTTCTTGCGGCGACTCGCGTGCGATCCGACCGCCGATTTCACGGAACTGCTTCGGACTTCCCATGGTCGAGATATCATGAACGAAGTGATCGAGGCTTTCAACCACCCAGGATACTTTAATTTATTTGGAGTCGGGGCCCTAGCAGTGATGGTCCGTGTTTCGGAATACTTTTACTACTTTGCAACACATGGCACGCTTACCAGGGCTCTGTCCATGGGCGTCGGCTCTCAAACGCCCACGCGCATGCAATATTTACTGGCATCGTTGATCGAGCACCAACAACAAGATAAACTACCCCAACATGTCCAGCAGACGCTCGCGGCGTTGGTACAGCAACACTATTCGGTTCGCCCGGTGACACCCGAAGTCAAAAAGGTGCTTACAAAGTGGTTCAACGGCATTGAAAACCATCAGCGCGGAGATTTTTCCGACGCCGGCTTCTACCGCTACCTGACGTACCCGAAGCGATCTCTGGTGTCGGGCCATAACAGCGTGCAAGAAGCCCTGGCAAACGTCATTGCCCCGACACTGGACACCCTGCTTCGTCTCCGACTGAATTTGGTGAGTTCCACACACAACAATGGCCTGGGCAAAAATCTCTTTCTCCACAACACGGCCTTGACGGTTCTCTGCGAACTTTTGGGGCAACGCGACGAGGAAGCCACCGGGCGTCCGGAGATCCCAACCCACTACCACCCGCTGTAATTACGGATCGTTCGATGTCACATTGGGTTTAATATACTAAAAAAATAAAGACCGTTAACCTAAAATAATTTATTTTAAAAAAAAACAAACAGATAAAAAAAAACAATTTAACTATGTCCTTGTTGCATGTCACGACTTCCAAACCGACAACATCCGCCCTTCATCCTGTGCCGGACGACGGCAGATTTCACACCATCTCGCTGGGGCTCGGCCTCGATGAAAAGCATTCTTTGGAAGTGATGATCGGTGACCGTATGCCGCGCGCGGGTGTAGCATCCTCGTCTTCGTCTTCGTCTTCGCCCTTATCTGCCGCTCGTGCGGCCGCGACGGCGGGTCAAAAGCGACCGCGTGGAGACTTCAGCGGCCTCCTGGCTATCCAAAGTGGTGTAAACGAGCCACTCAGTCTCACGATCCGCTACACACCGCCCACGACCCGACAAGACCAGAAAGCGACCCGAATCTTCCAACGGTATCACGCTCGCGCTATTCACCAAATTGAATTTGCTATGCGAAACGCAAAGCAAGCACGACTGGAGCTGGAAGCGGCGCCTGAGACGACCAAGCCCGACTTGGTGGCGGCGGCACTGGAGATCCACTTGCTGACCAAGGAGCTGAACCGACGGCGCGCGATTGAAAAGCTGTCCATAGAACAAAAAAAGACACACAAGTGGTTTGTGGTGCAAGCAGGCAATCCGACTCGTTTACTGGGCGTGCCTGGGTCGCCGCTGGTGTGCTGGTATGACGAGCGCGGGGTAATAAATATGAAATCATTGGATGAGGTAGTGACCAAAGAACAAAGCGTTCCGGCTGTGCGTTCGCTTCCGGATCCGATCGAGGGCAAGGTAATATACCAGATTTCTTTGAGTGGAAGGCCAATGTTTGTGGCATCTCATATGGGCAGGGCGTATATCACTTGCGAAGGGTATGACCAAATATCGGTGTACGACACGAGGGGAAGGATAGCAACAGTGACGGAATGGAGGATCCAAGGAGCAGGCACCCTAACTGGGATTGCGGTGTCTGGGAATCGCCTGTTTGTCGCGGATTTTACTCATCACTGTATCCGCGTGTTGGACATGGAGGGCAAACAAGAGCGTCAGTTTGGCAGCGGAGGCTCTGGCAATGGACAATTCAACGCTCCTGTCGGTGTGGCTATAGCAGACCAGTTGCTCTACGTCTGCGACTCTTATAACTCTCGCGTGCAAGTGTTTGAATTGGATGGGACATGGGTTCGATCTTGGGGCTCTAGAGGTACTGGGGAGGGCCAATTTGACTTTCCCGCTGGTATCGCCGTTCAGGATGATGAGGTGTATGTGGCTGATCATCGCAATCACCGTGTGCAAGTGCTTGGCCTGGATGGGAGGTTTCGGCGCACGTTAGGGTCAACTGGGGCTGGTAAATTAACCAGTCCGTATGGCGTTACTGTGCACGAGGAGAGGGTTTATGTGACTGATATAGAAAAGACTGCGGATATAGAAAACTTTCAGTTCGTTAAATTGTTCAGTGTGGTGGAAGGCGGTTTTATAAACTCTTTTTCGAACGGACTCTCGTGGCCGATGGGCCTTTGTGTGGACGACGATAATCGCCTGCTGGTATGTGATAATTTATCCTATTTAATGGTGTTTCAGTGACAACTGTATGTATTTACCAATGATTACGGTACAAAGTAGATGTATGTACTAGATCAGGCGCTATTAAAGATTTTAAAATAAAAACAACAATTTTAATTAATAAAATAGAGTCGAGTAGGACATGTTCTATTCACAAACCATACACATATGCACCCCCACCCCCCGTGTCTATGTGCCGACGCGGGTGAGTTCGGCTGCCCCTCACAATTGTAGGCCAAGATTTTATAATAGACCTATTTTTGCCCCTGACCCGTGTGTACCTGTAACTTCATAATATTCCTTTTCTTTTAGACACCTGCAAAAACACCAAGACGTGACGATCGCTGGGATCAATCAAGTGATGGATACTTTCAGAAAGCTTAAGTTTGTAGCGACCGCGAGCGATGGCAAAGAGTACGATTACACGTCGTTGGTGCACATACTCAAAGACATTTGCCCGGGGTCCCCTTGTTGGCAAAATCTCCAACGCGCGAGCGCGGGGCGGGGCTCGACATGGGAGCCACTCGCGTTTCTTGCGGGGGTTTGCGACCCGGCGGATTCCGTTATCATGCGGATGGCGGAGATGGTCAAAGATCACCTGGCCGAAGTAGTGGAGATGGACGCTCAAACCAGGCACTTTATCTCGATGCATTTCCAGTACACGCTGAACGAGTTTCTGATCCAGCAAATGAGATGGAGAGGAGCCCGCGAGATCGTATTACTCTGGAACATTCTTGAGTGCCTGCGGTTTCCAGCCACGTCGTATCTGCGCACAGCTTGTATAGAAGCCCGGGATTACGAGGAGGCCGCGCGTTGTACGCGAGTTGGCGAAAGGTATTCGTTAACACGCATAGAGCTGCCGTTTCAAGCAGACGTGAAAACCGGCCACTAAGAGACAATAACGACATTGATTTGTGTTCGCGATTTAATTTAATTTTAAAGCAAACCATTAAGGTTATCGGGCGTGCTCGTTTCCGAGCTCGAGCTGACATATACCCCGCCGGCGGTCGGGTCTTCATTTTCAGAACTATCGCTAACTTCACCAAAAATACTGGGCTGTTGTTTAATACGTTCCTGCCGCTCCCGATTAGATTTCTCTAATTCTGCCTTCAACTTTTCTTTATTTCTCTCTGCCTCGGCTTTTCTTTCCAACTCGGCAGCTCTTAATTGCTTTCGCTCGGCTCTGCGCTCAGCGGCCATCTCCCTGCGTCTTGGTAGAATTATTAATCTTATAAAAATTGGAAATACATCCTTATTGTGTCCTCCCTTAATACCTTTTTTGAGGTTACTGCGCCAGGTTTTACTATGTTCAGATCTATCTAGTGCTTCTGTCATTTTGTGAAGTGGCAGCGATTTATTGTCAAATACGGCACACTCAAGTGAAATATCGCTCCACAGTGCCCACTGAGTAATTTGCTCTCGCCAATATTTTTCTTGTTCTTTTGCCCGTTGCTCTTTACTCCAAGCTATGTGTTCCCTTTTCCGCTGGCGTTTCCATAGTTGATGTAGGCGGTCTTCTTCTTTTTCACGTAACAATTCCTCAATACGATAGTCTGTCTTATGATATAAAAAACGACGCGATGATCTTTTATTACTCATGATCTTTATATTTAAAGACCATAAAAAACAATTTATTCTTTTTTCGTCGGCGGCTGTGTTTTGATTTGTGTCTTCATCTGCAGAACTATCGCCAATTTCACCGAAAAATCGACTTCAGTTCATGGTCTTTACATTTAAAGACCATTAGTATTTTTAAAAAAAACAACGAACAATATAATTTTGATAGAACTGGTTATTATTTTTTTTTTATTAAATAAAAGAGAATACTAATAAGCAAGACAACAAGCCCCACACCCATGTCTGAGGAAACGGATACGACTTCGCCACCGCAACACGCTGGTTTTAAAATACCCTCATGGGCATGGGTCGCTGGTTCAGCGCTGGTAATTGGTGGCATCGTGATCATGATACTAATAATAACAGGTGGATCTTCAGATGAAGACTCAGACGAAAGAACCCCCGGAGGAGAGAAAGAGAAAGAGGAATTAAAAACAATTCTTTTTTCTCCCGACGGAAGACTCGTCTCTTTACGCCAAGACTCTAACCGACCTATTGTCGAAACCGAGTTGCTGGTAGAGTTTGTGGTTCCCAACGAATCTAAGCAAGCTCAAGAATTAACCTTCGCATTTAACCGAAAGCCACCGGCGCAGAGTATCATCACTGCGTTGAGTGGTCCAGGAGACTTTAATTACCTGGTATTCGATGTTTTAGATACCGACAAAAAATCAGCGTTTGGCCTTTTAAGTTTAGAAAAACTGCATGATTTTGCAGATGACTTATGGGATTTCACGCGCGCTGAATTGAAATTCGATCGATCAGATACGCCCGGAAGATCCTTTCTAGACAAATTAAAACCCGGGTTCACAGTAAAAATCTATATGACAATTTATGGATACCAAAACACTGGGGATATCTCCGACATCGAAACAAAACTCACATACAAAATGTAAGCAATAGGGAGGTGCTGTGTCTATAAGCATCTGCCGGTCATATTTTAAAATAAAAAAGGGGGTGTACAAAGAAAAAAAACATCTTGCTCTTCAAACGACTAAATCCTTGAGAATAGAGTGTTGTTGTTAGAACTTCTTTGCATTTTCTTTTTTTTAAAAAAAAAAAAAGAATATTAGGTAAAAGAAAAACGATACCGCCTCTCTCGCCATGTCGGACGAAATAGATACAAGGACGCCGCCGCAAGACTCCGGGTTTAGTATACCTGTGTGGGTTTGGATCACTGTTTCGGTACTGTTAATTGGTATCATCGTGACCGTAATCGTCCTTATAGGCGGTGGATCTTCGGACGAAGAAACGCCAGGGCCCGGGGAGAAGGGGGAGGAAGAAACGCCAGGGCCCGGGGAGAAGGGGGAGGAAGAAGAAGACGCAAATAAACGTACCAAGAATTTTGGCTCTTATAACGATTTGAAGACTATCGCGCTCACCAATACTTCCGATAATAATAGAATAAAGACGATAGTTGAATTTCAAATTCCTCAAGATGCAAAAGAAATTACACAACTAACCCTTCAGTTTGATCGGGAGTACACGGGTTTGGATTCTGCAGCATCTTTTCAATTCCAATACTTGTTGTTTAATATACTTACAGAAAACAAAGAAACAAGCCGGGTTAATGATAAATGGGGAAACTGTGGGGAATCTGATTGGAAAATGGACGTAACTTGTCGAAGGCAAGTCTTATACGATTTTTCATCTGTCGACGGGTACGATTATAAATTTACGTCCGCCGACCTGACGTTTGATCAATCCAGTAGGAATCTAACTGGCGATATTACATTTCTTAAAGAATTAAAGGCGGGGGACTGGGTTAAATTGTTGATGCGTATTTATGGGTGGAGTCAAGCTGGTACGCTATCGAACATCAGGGGCACGCTAACATATCGTGTCTAAAAAAAAAAATCACAAAATAAAGCTCGCGATTTCACGGGGGGGGGGGCTGGGAGAGGATGGGTTGTTCTTTATTTAAACATGTTAAACGCGTTGTTTATTTATAAAAACTCAAACATTATTGTTTTACTTCAAACAATTTAAACCAAACCCCAGGGGGGTTTAAAACATCTTGCTCTTCAAACGACTGAGTCCTTGAGAATAGAGGAGCGAGTGGCGCAGGTTTGGGCCTTCAAATTTGGGGTTGAGTCGATTAAACGACGCGACATGAGACAGATTAGGCATCTCAAAAAAAGGCTTCAAATCGATTGTCCAATTGGGTGGCCCCCAGTCCAAAACTGCTCGGACGGCTTGTTTCGGAAACCTGGGATTCTGAAAGAAGTCTCGGATCACCGACATGTCGCCGGTCGCCGGCCGCAGGATCAAGAACGCGGTCTGTGGGGAGGAAAAGCCCTCGCGAACAAGGGGGCGCAGATACCGGCTTACTTCGGGGTTGCGAGTCGTCACCGGTTCTTGAGAGTATTTCTCGAACTTTAGTGAAACAAAGCGCCCATCGCCCCGCGCATACACAAGACGCGATCGCTCTTGTAAGCGGGCGAGGTAGGTATGCTGTACAGGTGAGTGTAAGATAATATCGCGAGACATGGTAAGATCTTTAACCTTGTTTTTGGCGTCGAGGTAGATCAAATCAATAGCCATGACCATAGCCTCCCCATCATAAAGCATGCCTTGGTGCGTCGGGGCTGTTGTTGGTGTCTCCGACCGGGTCGAATAGAATGCGTCGATGTCCAGTAACGAGGAGTCCCATACAAAACGCTCGTAGCGCGGGAATAGTTGCCGGACACGTGCAACAAGCCCCTCCCCGCTCCTGGGTGTCAAACGTAACGGCAGCCGAGTAATGAGGGAGTGTTGTTGGCCATAAGGCGTTTGAGAAAGTTGCCAGTAAAAACGTTCGGTGTGCTCTACCGCGGCCAACAAGGGTGTTTTTAGATCCACCCCTAAATAATGGAGGAGCTCTTTTAAGGAGTCGACATGACTTGCTCCTTGCTGTAAACAGTGGCAAATCATGGAAATGTTCATCTCTGTCTGCATCGCAATTAGTTCCTGTTGATTTTGCGGGGCTCCATTCCCCCCACGTGTTTGACTGTTTCGAGTAAGGTCTTGCACAACTTCAAACAATTGGACAATCGATTTCGAATGCGACACCACGATTCGATGTACTTCGGGGACTTGCAATGCTCCGCCGGAGACGATCGATGTTGTCGTCAATCCATTGAAGAATTCAGCAGATGGAAATAGCTTCCAAGCGCTTAGCATCAGGTCGGTGTAGTCGATTGCGGGGGCGTTGGGATCTTTAGGCGTAAACACAAAGCGCGCCTGGTTGAACGGCGCAACATCCGGTGTATCTGTGATCAGCGTGTCCATACGCGTATCGCCTAAGTCATTTGGCCCGACGTCGAAGGAGTTGTCAGCACTGGCGCGGTGCCTTTTGTGTTTTCGCGCGTACGCGTGGGTGAACGCTGCATGCTCCAGCCTTTTCGTTTTAACTCCCGCGGCTTTGTCACTGCTCTCGGGCGGTGGAAGGACCGGTTGTGTCGCTGGGTCCCTGGGTTTCTCTTGCGCGGCTGGCTCCATTGTCAATGGTTGAAAAAAAAAGAATTATGCGGGGAGCATCATGTTTTTTGTTTTGTTTTTTTCGCATGTTTAGCGATGTATTAATATGATTTTTTTGGGGGCAAATTCAAATAAATTTTTTAAACTGTAATTAATAAAACATTTGAAAGGCATAAAAAAAATAAACAAACTTATCTTTTAACAAAAGTTCTAAACCATGAAACGCCAGGGCTCGCCTCGTGAATCGAGAGCCGCGAAACAGCAAAAGATAATGGAGGAAGGCATCCCTGCATTGTTGGGGGCTCCAGTTGATACAAAAGTAGACCCCCCGACACGGTTTGTATATCATAATACTCCGGCCTGGGTCAACTACGAACACCTTAAACGCGAGGGGTATGTCGTTATTCCGTTTTTAACTGCAAGGGAGACAAAATTAGAACAAGACGCATTTAAACAGGCGCTTACCCAAATGACCGATGTCTTTAAAAACCCCCAACAAATGATGAGAGATGATGAAAAATTTGAATATTTTGACACCGAGTATAAACTTAAATCAGCGCAAGCGATGTTCGTGGGCGGTGGCTTTGCTGCTCTAGGAAACCCAGCAAGTTTTCACAATCAGTTTGCTAGGAAGCTGCGCGCCAGAATACATCAGCACGTGATAAATATGATATTTAAACCGCCATTGATGTCACATACTGACCTGAAATTCGAGCAAGTAATTGATCGGATGTTGTTTCGAAGGGCGGATCAGACAGTTTCGGCGGAAAACTGGCATCGTGATCAAGCCAAGCTCGCGACTGTCGGAGATGACATTTTTGGTGGATGGATCAATCTAGACTTAAAAGACGATGTTAAGAATTATAGTGGCAATCAAATCTTTAGTGCGGCCCCGGGAACACATAATGAAGTAGGCAATCAAAACCACGGGTTCAAAACGATAAAAAAAAAAGATCGCGGGAAATACAATAAAAAACGAAAACGTATTGTCATACCACCTGGTCATATATTAGTTTTTTATGAGCGTTTGGTTCATGAAGTTGCTACAAATAATACGGAGAATACAAAAAAAGACCGCTTTCGCTTATTTTTGGGCTGGCGACTAACTACGGAGTCAACATCAATAATTCCCGATTTGCCTGAACGATTAACAAATCGGAAATCGCTGCTGTTAAAATCCGGCCAGCATGCACGAATGACACCCAGAACGTATATAAGTAATCACGGCGCAAAAGGTGAAGCGTGGAGTCAAAAATATATTAAAGAAGGCCTGCTATATACACACACGTTCGGTAAAGACGCTTTAAAAAGCGGATATTCACGAAATATTGTCCACGAAGTGATAAATGAAGGGATCGACGAATTAGTTCCGGAAGACGAACTAGTAAACTTCCCTGAGTACAGTGAAAATGAGCAAGCTTTATATCAGCCAAACAGCCTTGACAAGACCAAGGCAATCGATCTGACTCCAATCTTCAAAGAATGGAAAACCGCGGGTGCACAAACACAAGTAACCAAGAATATGTCCGATAAAACTAAAAAGGCATACACGAAAGAAAAGCTTGTAATAAACCAAAGAAAGGCGGTTAGGGAGGAAAAGAAGTCAGAAGCGGAAAAGAAGAAGAAGAAGAAAGAGGAGGATAAAAAGAAGAAGAAGAAGAAGAAAAAGAAGACGGAAGCGGAAAAAATAGTAGAAACAGATCCAGACACCACCGACGATTGAGACGTAAAATCGGTACTTTTTTAATTTTAATTTCTTATTTATTTTAAATCTCGAGTTTATTATAAAAACATTATTATAGGCATACCCGCCCTCACATCCTTATGTCTCAACAATGTTTGGGTGTTGACAAGAAAGGCGGAGCAACTGTACCGTGCTCCCAAAACAACAATGGCTTCTTTCGGTATTGCTGGGACCACCTGGGGCTTGTTGTGGGGTTGGAAAAAAAAGAACACGCGCCAAGTCATTATGGGCCCAAACCAATGTTGAAAACCACTAGAAAACGCAGGCGCGGGGAGACTTTACTGGAATATATTGGGTCCACAAAGAACTTTCCCGCATGGGTTGACTGGGCCCCAGTAGTGTTTACATTCGACAACAATGACGGCGACGACGGCACGACGAGAAAGAAGGTTCGGTGTGTGCTACAAGAAACAAAATGCGCTTTTAATGATCCTCCCTGTGACCGGAGGGTCGTAATTTCACATAATTACTGCACGGAGCACCTACGGACCTATTATAACCTTGAAATTAAAAAGTCAACCATTCAGAGCGCTGGGCTCGGGTTGTTTGCCTGCAAAGCCAGGGGCACAGATTCGGAAATTGTTTTCAAGAAAGGGGATGTCGTGGCTTACTATTTTGGTGAAGTGACAACCCAACAAGAATTGGAACGTAAATATGGCGCGAGCACTGCCCCGTATAGCATGGCGACCGATGTCACCGGGCAACGCGGCGAGATAGTCGTCGATGCGGCTTGTAAACGGGGCTATGCGGCATATATCAATCATGCAGATGACAAAAGTGCAAACAGCCAATTTAATGTACACGATTACAACGACGGGGTGAATTATCCGCGTCTCTGGGTTGAAGCGCGACGGGACATTTACCATGAAGAAGAAATTTTTGCGAGCTACGGCCAAGAGTACAACCTCAATGAAGAAAACACCGTCTCCACGCGGGTTTTTCATATTCATACTGGGAGGACTTCTACACGAAGTCCAAATGACGAACTATTGGACTTATCAAATGCAAACGCCACAATCATCCGGGGCGCCGATGGTATGTTTTATCTGAAAGCCCTAGATGATTTAAAAGAGGGTACAAGACTACGTATTACTTACGCGCACACTGAAACAACGCCTCGATTCTTATATCATGCCTCCGAAGAGCTTGTGTGAAATATGTGGCAAGATGGCATCACCCCATGTTCTATCGGCTGCTGATCAAATTATCGTAATTGATCTTTCTCGTGAGCGATTAGTGGAAGGGAAAATAAAACAACAGATACAGATATTTATTTTTACCGCATTTTGCCCGTAACATCCCGTGTTCTCTTGATGTTATAAAATTATACAATATTACTAATTTTTTTTATTATTATTATTGCTTTTGTTGTGTATGATCACTTTTAAATCTATAATCATCAATGTTAGAGACGTGCGGGGGTCTGGGGGCCGCTTTGTGGCTAATAGTCTTCTCCCTGACTCAACACGCTGTCATCGCTATCGGACCCGCTGGTCTGGTCTTCTTCTGGTCTGAATTCTTCATCGCCGTCGGGCTCGTCCACTACCACGATAAAGTCAAGGTCTTCTTGTCTTGGTTGATCCCCACACCGTCGCTCTTCTTCTGCGACCGTTTCCACCGGCTTGTCATTATCTTCGTCGGAAGTTTCATCGGGCTCCCCAATCACTTCGTCGGAAGTTTCATCGGGCTCCCCAATCACTTCGTCGTTTTCCAAACTATAAAAAGGTTCCATTGCTTCATCGTAGGATAATCCTTTTTCCTCGTCTTCGCTAGTCATGAAATCGGCAGCATCTGGCTGTTCTTCCGGTATATTGGCCTGGCTCTTTTGTTCCTCGGGCGTAAACAATAGATAACGAAGCGCTAGTCGAAGGCCGAGTTTGCAGAACGCGGTGCGGTTACTGGTTTCGAAATGACAAGTACCAGCTTGTTTCATTTGACTTGCAAGGTTTTGTAAGTTCAGATTTAAAAAAATACCATTTTGTAGCAGCGTGTAACTGAGAAATGAGCCCATCACTTGAAGGTCTTCGCCACAGTTGAAAAGGCTTTCGGTGATAGCGTCGCGAAGTTGAGGTGCGGCTTGCTGCAGTAAAGGGCGATACTGTGGGGATCTCGCCAGCGCCACCAGCACCTGTAGGCCGTGAAGGCGTAGACGGGGCTGCCAGTATTTTTGTTGAAGATTTAGTGCCTCTCGAATAGTTGCGATCATTGTGTTGGTATCATGAGACTCGCCCGTGTTTGCGACATGCCAGTTTCGACAATCGATCGGAGGAGAGCGACGCAACCCGCTTCGAAACTCACAACATAAAACAGTCGCACGCACGGCTTCGTGTATGATCGCGAACAAGTGCCTGTCTCCGCTTCGTCGCTGGAAGTTCACCAATTTCTCTATGATATTCTGATTCATAGGGTTGCTTTCCTTTTGGTCTCCTCTTTGTGACTGAAAACCAGCATAAAGGGTAACCACAAAAGTCGTCAACTCGGAGTATTTTGTGGAGATGGCCATCGCACATATCTAAAATAAAAACATAGATGTATTAGAGTTATGACACCATTCAGACTTGCAGATAAGCACGGGGCAAAAAAGAAACGACAAAGAGGAGACACAGTATCGTCAACATAGCGCAAACGAACTGGTGGTGTTATATTTGCACCTCGTTTGTCTCCGGATAAGATTCGATTTCAACGATCACATCGCGTCGGTTGAGTTCCGGGTTGTGACGCAACGCTTCTTCCAAGTACATCCAGAGCAGCCGATGGGAAATATCAGACCGAAAACATGAGTATCGGTGAAAATGTTCGGGCACTTGTTCTAAGGAACCTAGGATTGGAGGTAGAGACATGGGCGCGTTGTGTGTGGCCCGAGAAAAAGGAGTGTGCGGAGGGCTGAAGGAACGAACGTCCTGCTTTTGTCCACTCTTTGTCTTTTTGTGAACTCCGAAAGAAATAAAAGTGCGAGACTTTTTTTTGTGAAAAAAAAGAGGAAACAAGGTTTTAAATTACCCGAATACAGTTTTTTTTTGAAAAAAAAATCATTGCCCAGTCAACAGAAGCACCATTTTGTTTTTGTTTATGTTTTTTGCGCCTCAGAAAGCAAATAAAAATGCCACCGTTGCAAATAGCCACAACTGGGCAAAAGGTAACAGCGACGGTTCCGCGTTGCTGCAAGTGCAGGCGCGCGTTCACGACGAGCAAGTGGCGCTTTGTGGCCTCTTGTGTTCATGCCTGGTGTTCCGCCTGTACCGCTCATCTATGTGGGAAGTGCGGGGTACCCTCCTGCTGCGCCAACCTGGTCTGGGGTATGTACGAATCTCTGGGGTGCTGGAACGAAAACAGCCCGTCCAATTGGCTGTGTCGTCCCTGTTCACTGCGCCCCATAACGAAAAAGTGTATCATATGTGGCCTGGTCTACGATAACTTTATTGTGCTGGAGAGCACCCCAAATTAACCGGAATTGATAGACGCAAGACCGTAGGAAGAAAAGAAGGTGTGCCAGAGACAAATTCGGGAATTACCCTACAGACTAAAACAAATATTATTAAAACGGGGTGAGAGTGAGAGGCGGCCCGTTGTGTCTGTTGCTCGGTCGACTAATATGGATTCTAAAATATTATTACGGCACTCTTGTGGGTTGAGTTTTGAAATCAATAGCCACGCCATTTTAAATGACGTCAAAGGGGAATGGAGGGTATTGGTGGCTAAAGGCGAAGGGGTAATCTCAACTAGTATTGGACGCGACACATTCTGGTTGATAGCTACGTGGTTGATGGATCACCAGATACCTATATACTTACATACAAGCCTAGAATCTATTCGATATTTTATTACCGAGTTAGATCGGTTCCCTCACGTTGTATACATTTCATCTTTAAATGTGGAGCTACAGAACAAGCTGGTGAGTCTAGGACAAGCCCCGTGTAGACTTACCATTCCCAGTTCTCCCGCGACACCTTTGGCGACAAGAACGAACTTATCTCCCGCGGCGGGAATATATCGGCCCACTGAGAAGAAACACAGCGAGGCCCCAACAACACCGTTTTCTGACCGTCCACCGCCGCATGGTGGAGTCGCCTCAAGCCAAGGAATAGCGTTTGGTGGTTTGGGGCAGGGGGCTACGTTTGGAACTCCCTCGGCCTCTCAGCCTAATCGGCACCCCACACCTCGGTTTGGGAATCCAGGAATTCCTCTTGCGGTCCAAGGATCACCTCGCGTTGCTAGCTTTTTGGGTAGAAGCCCAGGCGCGGGCCATCCGATTTCTTCCCGCGCCAAGAAGCGACAACGACCAGAGACTGGATTTTTCACACACGGTCTTAGCTCAAATAACCAGCTTAGTGGCGCCGGGGCGATGCAACCGCAAACTTCCACGGGTTCGTTTCATGCGTCGTCGTCCTCGTTTTCATCTCCCTCCTCATTCGGGATCAAGCCCGCTTCGGTACTACCATCGGCGACTTTATCTTCGCCCTTGGTTCAATCTGTTGGGGCTTCGCCTTCCTCTCTGGCTCTCACGACACAGGCTTTCGCCCCGTCGCCCGCGGCTAAGACGGGGGTGGTTCTAGACGGCGTCTCTTTTGCACCAGCCAGCGCCCCCGGACGAAACGACATGGACTGCTCAAATGATTAAGAATTTAATCATGATGTTGTTGTTTCTGTCACCGGCGTTCGCCCCAGCTTTTTCTATGTTGCGATACGTACGCTGTGGGGACTGCGGCCTCCGAATACTCTGTTTTTAGTCTTATTGTTAGTGAGCCGACGTAGCATGACATCATAAATTCCGCTGGTAAACGCTTCAGCGGATGCGTACGCGGTAGGGTATATTAGAGGTAGAATTTCAATTGCTACTGTAGATTCGCCCTCGGGTGTCCACTCCAGTGGTAAGACCACGGGGGTGACGGGTACGTCCACTGCATAGATCGCCCTGAAAATACCGGTCTTGAAAGGGGCTAATGTGGGAGGTGAATCTCGATATTTATACATGTGAGAATGTGACCCTTCCGGATAGACGAGAAGGGTCGACTTAGAGTCTTTAATTGATTGTACAGCCTTTTCCATGCTGTGGTATTGGTTTTTGGCCCCCTTGTGGACAAATATATTACGGCTTTTGTCTAATTTATTTAGAACAATCGTTCGGGGGTTCCATTGTGATGACTTTTCCGAAATAATTTTCATATTGCGCGTGAGAAATCGAGGAAGACTTCCTAATGCAAACTGGTCTGAACACCACCACCGAATGTTCCATGGATGATTCATGACTATCACACAGGCCATATTCTTATTGAGATCTGTTGTTTGATCATGACACCGCAGTGGCACCGCTTTTCTTCCCGCTTCTAAAAACCCTTCCCAGGGCTGGGGAGACGATAGTGTCTTATATAAAACAGAAGGCGAGGTTTGTAGAAAGAACTGAACCTGTTGGCTCGAGAACGAACACGCACAATAACACGCCGCGCCGATTATGGGTGCCGCTATTACGACAAAAAACAGTATCGCCAGGCGCCTACTATACCGTGCCATGATGATAAAGTTTATCCTTGTAATAAAAGTAAAATTTAGAAATAAGTCTCAAAAAAATACGTATTTGTCTAATTTACAAATGTTTGGGGGCTTTTTTGTGACCCACTGTCTCCGATAACAAAACAAAACAAAAAGAAACCTCTAAATATGTGTTTCTTTACGGAGTGTGCGCGTGTTTTTTTTTTAATAGACGTCGCCACAGCTTCAGCGCGCGTGCTGCAGCCAATGTTGTTTGTTTTTAAACAGCTGTGAAAGCATACAACCATAGACCGAATCAACAAACTCTTGGTACGTGGGGTGCGGCCGTGGATACACGGGCGGGAGGATTTCTATTTTAGATATGGGATCGGTTTTGGGATGCCACTCGAGCGGCAATACCACGGGGATCACCGGTATATCAACTTTGTGGATGGCTCTGAAGACGCCGGTTTTAAACGGACCCAGTATGGGTGGAGAATCACGATGTCGGTAGAGCAGTGAGTGCGATCCTTCTGCATATATCAGAAGCGTTGCGTTGGACTCTTTCACCGACCGCACAGCGCTTTCAACCTTTGCGTACTGCCCCTCCCCCCTGGACTGTACAAACAGTACTCGTTCTTTTCCCAGCTTATTTAAAAAAATAGTGCGAGGGTGATGACTATATCCCGGCGAAGATATTATCGTCATGGACTTGGTCAGATAATCGGGAAGGCTCCCGAGGGCTATTTGGTCTGCAAGCCACCAGCGAGCACACCAAGGGTGGTTGATCACTACTGCTTTGGCGGTGTTGTGTAATTCTCCGTTCGAGTGGTCGTGGTATTGTAAAGGGACCACACTTTGGGCGGACTTTAGAAACGACTCCCAAGGGGTTTTTGACGATACAGATTTATATAAAACTGGTAGACCTGTGGTAATTAAAAAAGATACTTTTGGCTGTGAACAAAAAAAACCCAGCCGCACGATGGAAAAAGTGATAATCGAAAAAAGTAGTGCTTTTAGAATAAAAGACGGGGTGAATCGAAGAGTTGTTGACATGACCTAAAAAGGGAGAGATTTCTTGTAATCAAAAAGAAAATTTAATTTTTGGGGTTTGCATCAAAAACCACCAGGCATTACATGTGACAAGAATATAAAAAAAAACAAAAAGACTAGCACGTTTATGTTTCGACGTTTTTAATAAAGTAGTTTAAGAAGCCTTTCCCGATTCCGCTGTATACCCATGTCGGCATTGTTTACGTTTAAAAATTGCGCCCCCAGGGTGGACGTTATGCTAAGTTGGCGTTCGAAATTAGCGCAAAGGGAGGTGTATCCTGGCCAGAGTACAATGGCGTTGTTATCGATGGCGACATGAATGGCGTATACTACCAAGAGCAAACCATCAGATGACCGAAACTTTTGGTTTGCGGTTTTTTTGGTAACGTCAGGTGGAAGTTCTCCAAACGCCTGGCGCAGCATAGACTTGGTCAACCCAAGGGGCCTATGGTCTCGGTCGTAAAGAATTACTTTTTTTCGGTGAGGGCGCGCACGCCTGTACACGCTTTCGGTATAGAAGCGACTGGCTGCGTGCATAGCAGCCGAGCTCCACTTATCCAAATGGTGCGCTGCCCACCCGGCCAATAAGACCCGGTGACCCCAGTGTGTTTTTAAACCCGACATTATTGGAACGTACTGTGTTTTTTTGTGAGCGGTAGTGATGTTTCCGAAGAAGTGGTGGGGCTTGACTAAACGGAGAACATAAAAGTCGTCGTTAAACAAAATGAAATGTTCCGACAGAGACGAAATACGATGCATAAACATCTCTATCACGCTTGAATTGAATGTCGGGAGATATTCCGACGGAATATACTCATCATGATAAACGTAACGTATTTTGGCCCGATGCTCGGGGGGCAGCTTATTTAACAAATCTTGGGGTAGCTGTTGGGGTCGCATCACCACCACCACGAGGTGCCGCAAAAATGGCATGTTTTTTAGTAACAAGGGTACACATTGCATAACTTCAAAATGGGCCCACGACGACTTTGGAAGGCGCTGGTCGTCATGGAGGTTGGGCGTGGGAAGCAGTCCCTGGTGCTTTCGTTTCTTCGCTTTCCAAGCCGGGTCGCGAGTGTCTACCCACGGCAGCAGTGCATCGATCGGGTGCTGCTGCTTCAGCTGAAAGTGAACCTCGCCCGTGAGGCTTCGCGGATACTGAAGTTGAAAATCAAAGCATAAGAAAACAGAGACTATCACAATTCCAACAACAAGTGCGATCAGAAACCCATGCATAGTAGATATGAATACGTGTATTTTAAATAATCTTAATTTTTTTTTTTTTTCAAAAAAATCGAGGACAAAAACGTATCTATCCCCTGGCTCTTTCTGTCGATTATATGCGCGATCGATTTTTTATCCGTTTTGCAAGCCCTTTATCTCTCTCGATCTGTGGTATGTAAGGGGGCGCGCTACTCTTTGTGCCTTAGGGATGAGGTTACGATCTAAATATTTATTTATATGAATATTTTAAAAAAAAAAGTATTTGCTGTAAAATTTTATAGATTACGAGAAGCACAGTGAAGTGGAGAAGGATATAACAAAAAAAAAATACATAGAGGAACATCCGATCTACCCCCCTCCAATGCAGATGTTCATTACGCTTTTGTCTTTGACCATTTAAAAGAGCCCCGCGCTAGGCCCGTGGGGCAGTGTTTTGCTGAGACGGGAAATAGTGCTTTTTTGACGCCGTAAAGGAATGGGCTGCAAAGCGGAGCCGCCCGATGTTGAAAGATCCAGCGGCGGAGCGTGCTGCACGTTGCATGGCGAAAGCGTAGACAAGACACTCGGGGAGAGCGTTGGGGTCGGGGGCAGTTTGACGGGGTCGGAGACAGGCGAGAATATGGGGTAATTTTTGAAGTTCTCGGGATTACAGCATTCCGAATGAATGGTGGGTTTGGTCTTGTTGTGGCTGGCAAAGAACCTGATTTCATCCATATGTGCTTGGTATTGGCGCGACGCAAGTTGTTGCAGACGCCGCTGGTCGCCTGGGCTTTGAATGATACCCCGAATGCTCGACATAAGAGCGGTCCTCTGGAGCGCCCACGAGCACGGCGTGCACATCCGTTGGTCAGATCCCGCGTGCTCCCGCAAAAACGCGTCTGGCCGGATATGAATGGGCCCTCGACAGAAGCCACACATAGCATCGACAGACACGTGTAGTCTGTCCACGCTCTTGGCTTGGGCTTCGGCCGCAATCTCCGTCTCCAAAGTCGGGGTAGATGGGCGCGTGGGATAGTCGTCGCCATCTTCATTGAAGTCGGCCAAAGAACCATTGCTTTTGATGCAACTCACCATTGGCTCAGAAAGAGATGTAAAATCATCCAAAGTATCGCGACGAGGCTTCTTTTGTGGAGACGCGTACACGTCGGTACTAAGTCCTGGATTGTTACGTTTCAGCATTGGTGTTCGAGCTTCCGTCCTATCAGCCGTGCAAAACACACACCGTCAGGAGAGAGCAAAAGGGCGCATTGTGGATGTGCACCTGATAGGCTAACGATAAACCCCCCACAATGTTTTGAAATAATTTGTGTTCGGTCTTAAAACCAAAGGAGCGCCGCCAAAAAGGTTTTGCATAGAAAAAACAAAGTGTACAAAAAAAAATATTCTTTTTTTTTTCAACAAACATTCGCAAAATTATTTTTCTAAAAGCTGTGTTTCAGTACAGTCCTTTCACATCTTTTTTGTCAAGCGCCGATCACCACCAGGGTGTAATTCGAAAACGGGACATGTCGGCTCGTTCCCAAACAAGTGGTAAAAATACGAGAAAGCGCGGGACCGATGATGATAGCGAGATTATCAAGGGCAGCTTCAAGAAACAGAAACAGGAGGCCCCGTACGCCCAACTGTGCGAATCCGCCGTTGCAAGAGCCAATGTGGAGCGCGTGCGCCAATACTACCAAATGGACCCGCCTTTTTGGGAGACCTCATTTATGAGCAACTGCATCGAGACTCCTTTGCTCTACTCGATTTGTATGGATCAGTTGAATATTGTGAAACTTCTTATACGGCTCGGAGTAAACATCAACACTCTTTCGAGAATGGGTTACTCGGCTTTGAGTGTTTCTTTGATAAGGAGGGACATTAAAATGACTCGGACCCTGCTTGCCGCCAGGGCCGATCCCAATCTCATTACCAATAACGGTACAAAACGCGCCATTTCGCCTTTAAGTATGGCCGCGAAAATCAGAAATACTGACTTTACAACCGCACTACTGGACGCCAAAGCAAGCATCAACCAATCGGGGCAAGACATGGATTCAGCCTTGATAAATGCTTGTTCTTGTAACAATCTAGAAGTCGCCCAAGTACTGATACGAGCGGGGGCGGACGTCAACGTCCAAGAAAGGGCCGATACTGGCCGGGGGGCGACGCCTTTGTTGTTTGCTATCTACCTTGGCAATACTCGGCTCGTTCGTGAGTTAATTGGGGCGGGTGCTAACGTGGCCGGTGTTGTTGATCCCGACGGATCGATGCTTCTTGATACTGCCGTAAAGCATGGCTATAAGTCGATTGTGATAGAGCTGCTTCAAACGAGTGCTTACACGGCGCTCGCCCAGGAGCAGCGGCTCCAAAATTCAATTGAGCTCGCGATTGAAAATCAAGAGCCCAGTATTGCTTCTTTATTGTTGCAGTTCAGCTGCTCCTCTACTCCCTTGTTTCGAAGCATGATTTTCGGTAAAAGCCCTGTCGTCTACCGGCTGACCCAGCAGCAGTTGCAAACACGGAATGGGAATCGCGGGGAGTTGAATTTAAGTCGCGAGGAAGTTCTCCACTGCCCGTATCCGGGCCAACTGGTGCTGGTCGCCACTGTAAACCAAGTGGAAAGAGCCCCATTTGATGCCACGGTACGATCGCTTTCGCGGGGCGACCACTTTTATAGCGTCTCTTTTCCCGCGGAAGTCGCCAATTTGATTTTTTCGTACACCAGGTTTGACTGGCTCGATATTCGAAGGTGTATCGGTTGTTAGTCTTGTTGCGACGGCAGCCACGATCCTAACACTTCCATACTACTGCTGATCGAATCTTGGCTTTTCGTATCATTTGTCAAGCCAAGCCCCTGATTTTTTTCTGGCGTTGATGGCGGTGTTTCCGGTATTCTTTGGTCAGACATGTTGTCGCCGGTCAAAGGATACCTTGTCTTTTGCAATTTTTTGAACGTTTTTGTAGTAGACTCAGGACTGTCTGGGACGAACACTTTGCCCGATTGGTTATGAGTCTTCCAATCCCCATCATTGTGTGATGGGGACGCGGCGCTCAAGACGGTTACGGGAACGGGGTTATATCTTCCTTTTCGTACCTTGTTTGCTTTATTAGAAGGCATCGGGGATTCTATCGATAAGCGACGATGTTAAAAGAATCGATTTTTTTTCTTAATAGGAAAGAAAACAAAATAAATCATAACCTTGTGGAGAAGTAGATAGGGTCAATCACCCCGAGTCTGGCATCACAGGGCGGCGGAAGCAGGTACAATAGATAGGCTAAAAGTTTTTATTTTCAATTAATTACGTTTTTAGAGGAGCATGGCGGCCACTGGGCACATGCCCACAACCAATGGGTTTTATCAGAAGCGTGCGAGGTATAATATTCAGCTAGATCGAGATAGTACTATTTTCGTCTGGTTGATGGCGAACCGGGAACAAGCAAGTGGTCGACAAGACTTCTACGTCCGGATGCGGCGAAACATTATCAAATACGGAGACGGTGCTCGAACCACCAGGTTGTACCAAAAATGCACGCGCTCTCCTCGGGCGAGTCTTTTGAAGCATGCCACAAAGCCCTACGTCGGGGATCCCGGGTCATTGCAAAAGGCGCTTGAAATGCTTGAGCTCGCAAGGCAGACGCTGGCGCACCGCAGACTCACGCATCTGCACAGCGAAGATGTCATTGCCAACAAGATACACACGTTAAACGATGGCTTCGTTGCCATTATTGCTTGCAAACTGGAATTGACGGGACAGATATCTTTACGCGACGTTCAACTACTACAGAGTATAATCGGACTCGGTGATGTCCTACGTGATAGCAACGCAACCACATAGATGGCGATGTCAATCAAAAATAATAAATATACTTTATTAGTAACACGGGGGGGGGTCTACATAGTAGCACTCAAGAAGAGCGGGTAGCGCGCATCATGAAATCGAAAAGGGAGCGGTGCTGAGGCAGCTCTTCTACCGTTTTAGGCTCTGGTAGCGTGGGAACCTTAAAGGACTCTTGATGCACTCGGCGACAATAGTACGATTCCTCTTTGACGTTAAACGCGTTGTGATCGCAGATGCGCGCCAGCGCGAGCGTATCGGCGTCGGCGCGATGTGCTTCAAAGGTTTCGCCTGGGAAAAGACAGGAGTAGACATCTCCTAGACGGTAGGACACGCGGTTGTATTCGTTGCGCAGCAGCCGGTGGCTCGGTAACATGCGCTTACACCAGGGCAGCGCGTCGACAAGGTTTAGCAAGCCTACGCGGTGGGCTCGCCTTTCCAGAGTTAGTCCGCCGTATTGACAGGCAACCCGTAAGAATAGGTCGTCGAAACGTTGTCCGTTATAGGAGACCAGGGCCGCGAAGCGTGCTTTTGCTTCCTGTATACAAGTTTCGATAAAAACAAAAAAACTCTCTAGCGCAGTTTCTAGAGGTTGCCCCTGTTCGAGAAGCAGGTCGCTGGTGATACCCGTCAGCTGAGTCACCTTTTCGGGTATTTCCCTGTCCGTAGTCACGTAGGTGTTAAAGATTCGTGGTTGCTGCCCCGGGATCATACAACAAGCGCCGATTTGGGTGATGTGGTCTTCGTCCGGCTTAAAGCCTGTAGTTTCCAGGTCGTAAAAAACAGCCACCACGGTGTCTTGCGCTGTTACTTTAATCTCTTCGTTGTTTATTACCTGCACTGCTTTGCGTGGCCGAAAAATAGGCGCCAGTCCTGTGGGTTTTCGTTTCATTTCTTTCTTTTTTTCTCTCTACGTACAGAAAGTTTCAATTTGGGGGCAAATTTCAAATTGCTGATGGAACTCGTTGACAGAGAAACCGGGGTATTTATGAGCGGTTGTTTTTTTTTTTTGGGCGGCAAATGTTTGCAATTGACAGTAGTTTAAAAGTCTTTATTTACTTATTTTTTAAAATAAACACAAAGGTCAATCAAAAAATAAAAATAAAAATAAAATCAGTCCGCAAACTTTAAGTGGACTCGACACTGACAAAAAGTAACTTATTCAAATTGGTTTTAATTTTTTTTTTTTTTTTTTGAAAAAAAGTAAAAAAACAAAAAAAAACAAACATAAAAAAAAATATAATTTTACA
>Ga0181577_10000655_pt1 | contig 28197 bp, 23 predicted proteins | sample 101ome_21_FD_132468 | JGI IMG/M metagenome (GOLD analysis project Ga0181577, IMG submission 132468) | Coastal salt marsh microbial communities from the Groves Creek Marsh, Skidaway Island, Georgia - 101413BT metaG (megahit assembly) | ecosystem: Environmental > Aquatic > Marine > Intertidal...
AAATCCATGCCGCAATGCGGGTTTTCCAGCCGCGTCGCGGGCGTGCTGAATTTCATGGGCGTCGATTATGCCGATGTAAATGTGCTGGCCGACGAAGAGATCCGTCAGGGCATCAAGGACTACTCCGACTGGCCCACCATCCCGCAACTCTACGTTAAGGGAGAATTCATCGGTGGCTGCGATATTATCACCGAGATGACCCTCTCCGGCGAGCTGGACCAGCTGTTCGAGGCCAATGGCGTCACCTACGATAAAGACGCCGCCGAAAAAATCCGCGAAGCAAACGCCTAATCATATGCATGGTGACCGTTTGTTAACGGTTGGCCCGTTAAAATGGGGTTAATTCCCTGTCGCGCAGAACATGAAAAAACCCGGCTCCAAGGCCGGGTTTTGCTTTTCCGATGCCGGAAGTTTCAGGCCTTATCGCCCTCCTCCAAAGCCTCCGCCATCGCCTCAGCGCGGGATGCCAACTCGGCCATCATCTCCGTCACATGCGGCGGGATCACCGGCACCTCGACCTTGGTTTCGCCCTTGGCTTCCAACCCTTTGACCTTGTCCTCCAGCGCGGCTGTTTTGTCTGCCAGCATCAACCCTGCCATCAGCAGCATCTGGCTCTCAGGCAAGCGCCCCACCTGCGCGGTCAGCACGCTTGCCTCTCGGTCAAGCATCTCGGCCGCAGCGGTCAGGAATGCCTCTTCGCCTTCCTGACAGGCCACCTCGAACACCCGTCCCCCGATCGAAATCGCTACCTGTGGCATCACACATCCTCCTCGACGACGCTCTTCAGCTCCGCCAGTACCGCGCCGATCTCGGCCGCATCCGCCGCCTGCATCGCGCGTAATCCATCAAGCTCGGCCTTCATCGCCCGGTTGATCAACTCCGGCTCTGCCACGCCTTCCTCGACAGCGCCGCGCAGCTTGGCAAACATGCCTTCCAGCTCCGCATAAGCCTGCCTCAATCCGGCGAGGTCCATCTCCAAAACCGCATTCGCAGATCGCACCGCTTCAAGGTCTTTTTCCAGCGTGGCGATCTTTCTGTCCTGCCGCTCTTTCAGCGCCTTGACCCGTTCCTCCAGCTGGGCGGTAACAACCCGCTCCTCCGCTAGTTTTCGCTCCAGCTCGTCCACCGACGGCCCCGCCTCTGGACCCGCCTGATCGGCGGCCTTGCCCCGCCGCTCAATCTGATAGCGGATACGATCAAGCGCCCCCGCAATCCGCGCCTCGAAATCGCTGATATCGGCCATCTGCCCGCTCCTGTTGTCAGGGCCCTTTGCCCCGTCTTGGCGCGAATCGCGCCCTTTTCTCGAAAGCCTATGTCAAAGCCTGGCCTGCGGCAAATATCACCGCTTTCAACTCAGGGACTTACGCGGCGTGCTTGCACTATGACAGCACCCTGCTATGACCACCCTGAAATCAACCTTGGCACAACAAGAGGACGATCACCTTGGATATCGCTGCCCTGCGCTCCGCGCATCCCGAGCACTGGATGAAAGCCACTGCCATCCGCACCCTTACTCTCGACGCCGTTGCAGCGGCAAATTCCGGCCACTCCGGTATGCCGATGGGCATGGCCGATGTCGCCACCGTCCTCTTCGAAAAGCACCTCCGCTTCGATCCGAAAGCCCCCAACTGGCCTGACCGTGATCGCTTCATCCTGTCCGCTGGTCATGGCTCAATGCTGATTTACTCGTTGCTCTACCTTACCGGCTACGAGGATATGACGCTCGACGAGATCAAGAACTTCCGCCAGTGGGGCGCGCGCACCGCAGGCCACCCTGAATACGGCCACGCCTCCGGCATCGAAACCACGACCGGCCCGCTCGGCCAAGGCATCGCCAATTCCGTCGGCTTCGCCATTGCCGAGGAAATCCAGCGCGCACGGTACGGCAAGAAAATCGTTAACCACCGCACCTATGTTATCGCTGGTGACGGCTGCCTGATGGAAGGCGTCAGCCAAGAGGCCATCGGCCTCGCAGGTATGCAGCAACTGGGGAACCTCATCGTTTTCTTCGATAACAACAACATCACCATCGACGGCACCGTCGATATGGCGGATCGCACCGATCAGGTTGCGCGGTTCGAGGCTTCCGGCTGGCACGTCCAGTCGATCGACGGCCACGACCCGCTCGCGATCGACGCCGCCATCATCGCGGCGCAAAATGATCCGCGCCCGTCGATGATCGCCTGCAAGACGCACATCGCCCTCGGCCACGCCGCACAGGACACATCGAAGGGCCACGGCGCCCTCACCGACGCTGACCAGCTCGCGGCCGCCAAGCAAGCCTACGGCTGGAGCACCGGCCCCTTTGAGGTTCCCGCTGATGTGAAAGCACAATGGGAAGCCATGGGCGCCCGTGGCGCTGAGGCCCGCGCCGCATGGGAAGCCGAGTTCGCGAAACTGTCCGCAAGCCGTCAGGCCGAGTTCAACCGCGCCTATGCTGGCGAACTGCCCAAGCGCCTTTCGTCGGTCATTCGCGCACTGAAAAAGCAAAACAGCGAAGCCCAGCCCAAGGTCGCGACCCGCAAGTCCTCCGAAATGACGCTCGAAGTCATCAATCCTGTGATGCAGGAAACCATTGGCGGCTCGGCAGACCTCACCGGCTCCAACAATACCAAAACTGGCGATCTGGGTATCTTCACCCCTGATAATCGCAAGGGCCGCTACATCCATTACGGCATCCGCGAACATGGCATGGCCGCCGCGATGAACGGCATGGCGCTGCACGGGGGCGCCCGCCCCTATGGCGGCACGTTCATGTGCTTCACGGATTACGCCCGTGGCTCCATGCGGCTCTCGGCGCTGATGGGCGTTCCGGTCGTCTATGTGGTGACCCACGACTCCATCGGCCTTGGCGAAGATGGCCCGACCCACCAGCCGGTCGAGCATCTGGCAATGCTGCGCGCAACGCCCAACACGCTTGTGTTCCGCCCTGCCGATACGGTCGAAACCGCCGAGGCATGGGAATGCGCCCTTCAGCAGACCTCGACGCCCTCCGTTCTGGCCCTGAGCCGTCAGAACCTGCCCACCGTCCGTACCGAACACAAGAACAACAACCTTGTGTGCAAGGGCGCCTATGTTCTTGCCGAAGCCGAAGGCAAGCGTCAGGTGATCCTGATGGCAACCGGCTCCGAGGTGTCGATCGCAATGGCCGCGCGTGATCAGTTGCAGGCCCAAGGCATCGGCACCCGCGTTGTTTCCATGCCCTGCATGGAACTGTTCGCCCAGCAGGACGAAAAGTACCGCAAGCGCGTTCTCCCCGCCGGTCCGGTGCGCATCGCCATCGAAGCGGCCGTTCAGCAAGGCTGGGATCGCTGGCTTGTTGGCGAGCGCGGCCGCGAGGCTAAAGCCGCTTTCATCGGCATGGACGGCTTCGGCGCATCCGCTCCTGATAAGGTTCTCTACGAGAAGTTCGGCATCACCGCCGATGCAGCCGCCACAAAAGCCAAAGAGCTTCTTGGCCTGTAATCAGCGACGCAACCAATTGAAAAGGCTCGTTTTTTAGCGAGTCTTTTTTATTTAACCCCAGTCAGTCGTTCCAGAACCGGGCCAACAACACGGGTCACAAAAGGGATTAACAGCATCCCCAGCAAAAGCCCCAAGACACCGTCGGCCGTCGCCACTGTCAGCCAGTTCGTAGCGCCGGCAACCTGTTCGGGTACGGCATGGGCAAACGCTTCCGCCAGATGATGGATCGTCTCATAGGGCCACGCCCAAAGATGTGTCACCTCCAGCCCATGCACCACGATAGAGCCGCCGACCCACAGCATCGCCAAGGTGCCGATTGTCGATAATAAGGTCATGACCTTCGGCATACCTTTCACCAAACCCCGTCCAAGGCTCTGGCCCATTTTCGTCCGACTGGTGGCCGCGACATAGAGCCCAATATCATCCATCTTCACAATCAACGCCACCGAGCCATAGACAACTACCGTGATCCCGATCCCCACAACCGCCAGCGTTATCGCTTCCAGCAGGAATGCCGCTTCGGGAATAGCAGCCAATGAGATTGTCATGATCTCGGCAGAAAGGATGAAGTCCGTCTTGATCGCGCCCCGCACACGGGCCTCTTCCAAATGCGCTGGATCCTTAACATCCAAATCCGCTTCCACATGCTTATCACCATGTGGGAACAGCACATGAAAGACCTTCTCCGCCCCTTCAAAGCACAGGTAACAGCCGCCCAGCATCAACAGCGGCATGACAAGCCAAGGCGCAAAACTGTTCATCAACAGCGCCGCAGGCAACAGCACCACAAGCTTGTTGAACAACGACCCTTTGGTGATTTTCCAGATGATCGGCAACTCGCGCTTGGCACCGAACCCATGCACATATTTCGGTGTCACCGCCGCATCGTCGATCACCACGCCTGCCGCTTTCGATCCAGCTTTGGCCGCCATGCCTGCCACATCGTCAACGCTGGCAGCCGCCACTTTCGCAATCGCCGCCACGTCATCGAGCAACGCCAGTAAACCGCTCATGCCCTGTTCTCCTGAGTCGTTTCCTTAGGTCTACCGCAGCCACGGCCCCGCGTAACCCCTGTCCCCATCGCCGGTGTTGGCGCAACCGTTAGCGCTCACCTGAGACACCTCTGCAAGTTTATCGCTAACATATTGCCACGCATGCATTTTTTTCTTCCCCCCTCGCCAGCCAGCCGCTACCCAGCCCGCAAATGACAGTTTCTCGGAAGGATAAGCCCATGACGGTAACAGTCGGCATCAACGGGTTCGGCCGCATCGGTCGCAGCACCCTCGCCCACATCGCCGAAAGCGGCCGCAATGATGTTCAGGTGGTCAAGATCAACGCCACCGGCCCCGTCGAGACGAACGCCCACCTTCTGAAGTATGACAGCGTGCATGGCCGTTTCGGCGGCACCGTCACCGTCCGCGACGGCAACCTCGATCTCGGCCGCGGCCCGATCGAAATGATGTCCACCTACAACCCCGAAGAGCTGGACTGGTCCGGCGTCGATGTCGTCCTTGAGTGCACCGGCAAGTTCAACGATGGCACCAAGTCCGCCGTCCACCTTGATCGCGGCGCCAAGAAAGTGCTGATCTCCGCCCCTGCGAAGAACGTGCAGCGCACCGTGGTCTACGGCGTCAACCACCGCCAGCTTCTGGCCGATGACCGCATGGTTTCCAACGGATCCTGCACCACCAACTGCCTCGCGCCGTTGGCGAAAGTGCTCAACGATAGCGTCGGCATCGAGAGCGGGATTATGACCACGATCCACAGCTATACCGGCGACCAGCCCACCCTAGACCGCCGCCATAACGATCTCTACCGCGCTCGCGCCGCTGCAATGGCGATGATCCCCACCTCCACCGGCGCTGCCAAGGCGCTTGGCGAAGTGCTGCCGGAACTCGCAGGCAAGCTGGATGGCACCGCCATGCGCGTACCCACGCCAAATGTTTCCGCCGTAGACCTCACCTTCGTGGCAGGTGAGGAAACCTCCGTCACCGAGATCAACGACATCGTCCGCGAGGCCGCCGAAGGCTACATGGGCATGGTCATGTCCTATGACCCCGAGCCGAAAGTCTCGATCGACTTCAACCACACGGTCGAATCCTGCATTTTTGCCCCCGACCAAACAAAGGTTGTCGGCCGCACCGTCCGCGTTCTGGCTTGGTACGATAACGAATGGGGCTTCTCGGCCCGTATGGCAGATGTCGCCGCTGCGATGGGCAGGCTCCTGCACTAAAGCAACCTCTGGCAGAATTTCAGCCTGTCCTTCCGACGAAGGGCAGGCTATTTTTATGGCATGACGCGCCGTAAACCTACTCTCTCATGACGAACCCGATAGCCATTGTTTTGCTGGTCCTGATAGCAGCAGTCGTGGCGGCTGATCTCTATTTTGCGGCGGGCTACACGGTTCTCCTTCTTAAAAAGCTGATTTCGCTTATCAATTCACTCGCCCTCTGGCGGTGATGCCGCGCCTGCGAAATCGCCTGTTGACGTTAGCGCTAAAATCGCGATGTTAGCGCCAACACCCCACCTGTCATAATTCCGCCTCCGGAGAGAAGAGACATGACCGTCAAAGTAGCTATCAATGGGTTTGGTCGCATCGGCCGCAACGTGCTTCGTGCCATTATCGAGTCCGGCCGTACCGATATCGAGGTCGTCGCGATCAACGATCTTGGCCCCGTTGAAACCAACGCCCACCTGATCCGCTTTGACTCCGTCCACGGCCGTTTCCCCGGCGAGGTCACAACCACCGAAACCACCATCGACGTTGGACGTGGCCCGATTGAAGTCACGGCAATCCGCAACCCCGCCGAGCTCCCGTGGGATGGCGTGGATATCGCGCTCGAATGCACTGGGATCTTCACTGATCGCGAGAAAGCCGCCATCCACCTCGAAAATGGCTCCAAGCGTGTCATCGTCTCCGCCCCATCCAAAGGCGCGGACAAGACCATCGTTTACGGTGTGAACCATGACACACTGACCGCAGATGACCTCGTCATCTCCAATGCATCCTGCACAACGAACTGTCTCGCCCCCGTCGCAAAAGTTCTGAACGACGTGATAGGGATTGAGAAAGGTTTCATGACCACAATCCATAGTTATACCGGCGATCAACCGACTTTGGATACAATGCACAAAGATCTCTACCGTGCGCGTGCAGCAGCAATGTCGATGATCCCAACCTCAACAGGCGCGGCAAAGGCCGTTGGCCTTGTCCTTCCGGCCCTGAATGGGAAGCTGGACGGCGTTGCCATCCGCGTACCAACACCAAATGTCTCGGTTGTTGACCTCACCTTCACGGCCGCCCGCGCGACGACGGTAGAAGAGATCAACGATGCAATTGTCACCGCAAGCAATGGCGCGTTAAAGGGCGTTCTCGCGGCAACCGACCGGCCGAACGTTTCGATTGACTTCAATCATGACCCGCACAGCTCCACCTTCGCCCTCGACCAGACCAAGGTCATGGATGGCACCATGTGCCGTATTCTCAGCTGGTACGACAACGAATGGGGCTTCTCCAACCGCATGGCCGATACAGCGGTCGCGATGGGCAAGCTGATCTGATTTCCAGCCATCAAGACATGACGAAGGCCGCCCTTGGGCGGCCTTTTTTGTCGGTTAAGAACCTGATCCTACTTGCGCTTTTCGTCCAAAGCCGCCTTGACCGATGGCGGAACAAACTTTGTAACATCACCACCTAAACGACTGATTTCCTTAACCAGCTTCGATGCAATCGCTTGGTTTTTAGCATCCGCCATAAGGAATACAGTCTCGATACTATGATCCATAGCGCGGTTCATCCCGACCATCTGGAACTCGTATTCAAAGTCAGCAACCGCACGCAACCCTCGGATTATAACGGTCGCATTCACATCCCGCGCGCAATCAATCAGCAGATTTTCAAACGGATGCACCACCACTTCGGTACCATGCTCTTTCCCCAGTGGAACGCATTCCGCTTTGATCATCTCGACACGCTCTTCCAATGAGAACAGCGGCCCCTTGTCGCGATTAATGGCAACGCCAATAACCAAGCGATCAACGAGTGAGCAGGCCCGACGAATAATATCAATATGGCCCTCAGTGACCGGATCAAAGGTCCCCGGATATAGTCCTATGCGCATTTTCGTGGTCCTTTAAGCCGGTCAGATCGTCGCGCGCACGCAACTATATTACCTAGCGGAATGCAAGGCCGCTTAATGCCCCATGATCATCCCTTGAAGCGCATCCTTCTCCATCGACAATTCGGAAAGCCGCGCCTTGACCACATCACCGATCGAGATCAAGCCGACCATCTTTCCACCGTCCATGACCGGCAAATGGCGGAACCGTCCTTCGGTCATCATCTGCAAAACCGCATCGGCCGTGTCGTCTTCCGTGCATGTCGTCAGCTTGGAGGTCATGTACTCCTTAACAAGGTCGCTCAAGCACGCCGCTCCGCGATTACCCAACTCACGCACGACATCCCGCTCGGACAGGATCCCCATAGGCACCCCTGCCTCCTTGGCGACCACAACCGCGCCAATCTTCTTTTCACACAAAAGCTTAACAGCTTCGGAAAGTGATGCGTCCGGTTGAATGGTCAGGATCTCTGAAATTGGCTTGGCTTTCAGGATTTGTTTGACGAGCATATGAGGATCTCCTTCTGGTCCTACCTCCCAACGTCCTCTCTGGATGGCCACTATGTCAAGGCACCAGTGCTTCGAGACTTTCAACTTCACTCCGAATTTCGCGCTGCAAAAGCCCCGCAATCTGCCGCATACGTTCGGACCGCCTGTCCGCCGCATGACGCACCAGGTAGAAAGAGCGCTTCAGGGAAACCGCATTCGTCAACGTTCGCACTAACTCCGGCGCAAACGGTAAGGCGAAGTCATGCACAAAGCCGATGCCCCCTTGCCGGAGCATCTGCAACTGGACCGCCACGGAGTTCGATGCCATTTGCACCGCACCTGTTCCCAGTTCGCCTAGGTAATCCAGTTCGCTGTCAAAGATCATATCGGGGATGTAGCCCACAATCGTGCGCGCCCTCAGATCTTCCTTGCTTTTGGGGACATCTTCATCGGATCGCATCGCAAGATGCAGGTGATAGTCTGTTATCTTTTGTACCAATAGCCTCCCCGCCTGTGGGGGACTGACTGTAATTGCAATATCCGCCTCACGCTTGGAGAGGTTCACCACGCGAGGCAGAGCGAGGATCTGCATTTCGAGTTCTGGGTTTTCCTCCCGAATGCGCGCACAAACCTGTGGCAACAGGAAATTGGCACACCCATCCGGCGCACCAATCCTAATCTGGCCCCTCAGTCCACTGGCCTGAAACTGTCCCTCGTCAAACGCCTGTGAAAGCACATCCTCCGCCCCCACAGCCCGCTCGAAAATCTGGCTTCCCAGTTCCGTCATCGCATACCCGCTTGGCGATTTCACAAACAACGTCCCGCCGATGCTTTCCTCAAGCCGCGCAATGCGACGGCTGACCGTCGCAACATCCATCTTCAGAACCGGCGCTGCTCGTGACAAACTTTCCCCCCGCGCCACCGCCAGAAACACCCTTACATCATCCCAATTCAACGTCGCGTTCCTTTGCATTAATGCAAAATTAGTTTTCGATATTTTCCCTTTATATAGCGAAAACGCAATACTACTGTGACGCCAAATCCAAATCGCAAGGGGGGAAACCCATGGAAGAACTAACCCATTTCATCAACGGTAAGCGCGTCGCCGGCACCTCAGGCAGATTCGCTGATGTCTTCAATCCGGCAACAGGCGAAATCCAAGCGCGGCTTCCGCTTGCTACGCCTGCCGAACTCAACGCCGCCGTGGAGGACGCAGCAAAAGCGCAAATCGCTTGGGGAGCAACAAACCCTCAACGCCGCGCGCGCGTGATGATGAAATTCGGTCAACTGATAAACGAAAACATGGACAAACTGGCCGAATGCGTCAGCCGTGAACATGGGAAAACCCTTCCCGACGCTCGTGGCGATGTGCAGCGCGGACTTGAGGTTGTGGAAGTCTGCATGGGCGCACCTCATATGCTCAAGGGCGAATTCACCGATGACGGCGGCCCGGGCATTGACCTCTATTCCCTGCGCCAGCCTCTAGGTGTGGTTGCAGGCATTACCCCGTTCAACTTCCCTGCAATGATCCCACTTTGGAAAATGGCCCCTGCCCTCGCTTCGGGCAATGCGATGATCCTGAAGCCATCTGAACGGACCCCTTCCACTTCGATCATGCTCGCAGAACTGCTTCAGGAAGCCGGCTTACCTGATGGCGTCCTTCAGGTCGTAAATGGCGACAAGGAAGCCGTGGATGCGATCCTCGACAACGAAACAATTCAGGCTGTGGGCTTTGTCGGCTCCACGCCAATCGCTCAATACATTTATGGCCGCGCTGCATCGAACGGCAAGCGGGCGCAATGTTTTGGTGGTGCGAAAAACCATATGATCATTATGCCCGATGCGGACCTCGACAAAGCGGCCGATGCGCTGGTCGGCGCAAGCTACGGCGCGGCCGGCGAACGCTGCATGGCAATCTCCGTCGCTGTGCCGGTCGGACACGAAACGGCTGATCGCCTGATCGATAAACTCCTGCCGCGGATCGAAAAGCTGCGCGTCGGTCCGTATACTGCAGGCGAAGATATTGATTACGGCCCGCTGATCACGGCTCAAGCCAAGGAGCGCGTTCTGGGGCTGATCAATTCCGGAATCGATCAGGGTGCGACGCTCGTAACCGACGGCCGTGATTTCTCTCTTCAGGGCTACGAAAACGGCTTTTTCGTTGGGCCGACCCTGTTCGATAATGTCACGCCCAATATGGAAATCTACAAGCAGGAGATCTTCGGTCCGGTCCTATCGACGGTTCGCATGGACACCTATGAGGACGCTCTCCAGCTGATCATCGACAATGACTACGGCAATGGCACCGCGATCTACACTGCGGATGGCGACACCGCGCGCGATTTCGCACATCGCGTTAATGTCGGCATGGTCGGGATCAACTTCCCCATTCCAGTGCCGCTGAGCTATCACACCTTTGGCGGATGGAAGAAATCAGCTTTTGGTGATTTGAACCAATATGGTCCCGATGCGTTCCGCTTCTACACAAAGACAAAAACAGTGACTGCGCGTTGGTTCTCAGGAATCAAGGAAGGCGGAGAATTCAACTTTAAAGCGATGGACTGATCGCTTTATAGGCAAAAAATATAGCGGGTCACCAAGCGGTGGCCCGTTTCATTTTAAATGCAAAAATATTCGCGGAAACATCATCTGTGATGCAAACATTACATCACAAGAAATACGGAATTTTGACCTGATACCGATTGCTCTCGACCTTCTCTACTGACTTAGGCTAAACATGCGCCAAAGTGCAATATTTGCACGCACTCTGGAGGTCACATGCTGCGCTGGCTCGCCGCCCTACTCACCCTTTCGGCGCTTCCTGCACATGCCGACTGGCGCGACGAAGTTATCTATTTCGCGATGATTGACCGCTTCGCTGACGGCGACCCGACCAACAGTCAAACCGTCGATCTCGAAAATCCGCTCGCCTTTCATGGCGGTGATCTTGTCGGGCTAGCCAATCGGATCGACTATTTGGCAGATCTTGGCGTCACGTCGCTGTGGATCACACCTGTCGTCCAACAGGTCCAAACACCAATTGATAGCGATGGAACACCCTTCCACGGGCATCACGGCTACTGGGCGGACGATTTTACAGTACTCGATCCGCGTTACGGCAGCGAGGATGACCTGCGCAATCTGGTCAACGTCGCCCACCAGAACGGCATCCGTGTGATCCTCGATGTTGTCTACAACCATGTCGGCTATGGCGCAGACTGGACAACCAGCCGGCCGGAATGGCTGCGTCAGGGCGACGAATGCGGCGGTAACGAAATCACGCTCTGCCTTGCCGGATTACCCGATTTACGCACCGAGCTGCCAGCAGTACGCGAACATCTATTCAATGCTCATATAGGACTCGCCCTTAGAACCGGCATTGACGGCTTCCGTCTTGATACGTTCAAACATATTGAGAGTGTCTTCTGGGCCGAACACCGGGCCCTAACAAAACGCTATCTGGGCGAGGATTTTTTCCTCCTCGCCGAACTTTGGGATGGTGACAAATACCTCGCGAAGCCTGTATTCGCCGCCGACCACGCGGATGCCCTGTTCGACTTTTCCTTCAGGGACCGAACACTTAAGTTTCTCACCAATGTCGAGCAAGCTGACCGCTACGCACGCTATTTCCGCTCCCGCCATGATGTGGAGAACGGCTACACTCTCGCGCCATTCCTTTCGAACCACGACATGCCGATGTTGCTCGCAATGCTTCGGGGCGACGAACGGAAAATCAGACTCGCTTTCGCGCTCTTGATGTTCGCGGAAGGCCCCCCTGTCATCTCTTGGGGCGAGGAATTGGGCAGACGCGGCGGCCCGTGGCCCGACAACCGCGAAGATATGCCTTGGGAGCGGGCAGAGGATAGCGAGTTGAAGGCGGACGTTGCGACCCTCATTCGTATCCGCCACTCATTCACAGACATGCGCAAAGGGCCGGTCGATATCGTTCACGCAAATGCCGGTCTTCTTCTACTCCGGCGAGGCAACATGATGCTCGCTATAAATCGAGGCGAGGAAGAAGCCGCCTTGCCGCCCATACCACTGGGCACATGGGAAGCGATATACGGCTCACTCGGCCCATCAATTCCTGCGATGTCGGCAACCATTCTTCGTCTCGTCGAAGAGTAGCCTAAAAGAAAAGCGAAATGCTGCTGCTAGACCGCCGGAAAATCTCACCCTACTCAGCCGCGACAGAGCGTGATTTCAACATCGGTTTGAGATAGCGCCCTGTGTGACTGTCAGCATTTTCAGCAACGACCTCAGGTGTTCCTTCAGCCACAATCTGCCCGCCGCCATCACCGCCCTCTGGCCCGATATCAATAATCCAATCCGCGGTTTTGATCACGTCGAGGTTATGTTCGATCACGACCACCGAGTTCCCTTGCTCGACAAGTTCATGAAGGACTTCGAGTAGTTTCCGAACATCCTCAAAGTGCAGGCCGGTCGTTGGCTCGTCCAAGATGTACAGCGTTCGGCCCGTCGACCGTTTCGCAAGTTCTTTGGAAAGCTTGACCCGCTGCGCCTCTCCGCCTGACAAGGTCGTCGCCTGCTGGCCAACCTTGATGTAGCCCAGCCCGACGCGCATCAATGCATCCATTTTCTCGCGAATTGAAGGCACCGCGCGGAAGAAATTCTGCGCTTCCTCCACCGTCATATCAAGAACATCGGCAATGGACTTACCCTTGAACTTGATCTCCAACGTTTCCCGATTGTAGCGCGCTCCTTTGCAGGTTTCGCATTCCACATAAACGTCGGGCAGGAAGTGCATCTCGATCTTGATAACACCATCGCCTTGGCAGGCCTCACAGCGGCCACCCTTCACGTTAAATGAGAAGCGACCGGGCTTATATCCCCGCGCCTTGGCTTCCGGCAGCCCAGCGAACCAATCGCGAATTGGCGTAAATGCGCCAGTGTATGTGGCGGGGTTCGAGCGCGGGGTTCTGCCGATCGGGCGCTGATCAATGTCAATCACCTTATCGAGATGTTCCAGCCCTTTGATCGTCTCGCATGGAGCCGGTGTTTGCCGTGCACCGTTCAGCTTCATCGAAGCCATTTTGAACAATGTCTCGATCGTCAGCGTGGACTTACCACCGCCGGAAACGCCCGAAACACAAACAAATTTACCAAGCGGGAAATGCGCCGTCACAGATTGGAGGTTATTTCCAGTTGCCTTGACGACGACGAGCTCCTTACCGTTGCCATCTCTACGCAGCTTGGGGACTTCAATCGCCTTGCGCCCTGCAAGATAGTCACCTGTGACGCTCGCTTTATTTTCCATTATCTCGGCAGGGGTTCCGCAAGCCACGACTTGCCCCCCATGAACACCCGCACCTGGGCCGATATCAAAAACATAATCCGCCTCGCGGATCGCCTCTTCGTCATGCTCGACAACGATTACGGTATTGCCCTGATCGCGCAGATTTTTAAGTGTGGTCAGCAGCCGATCGTTATCACGCTGATGCAGACCGATCGATGGCTCATCGAGCACATAGAGCACCCCTGTCAGACCTGACCCAATCTGGCTTGCCAAACGGATCCGTTGACTTTCACCCCCGGAAAGTGTCCCAGCATTTCGGCTCAAAGTCAGGTAATCTAGACCCACGTTGTTCAGGAAGCCAAGCCGTTCACGGATCTCTTTCAAAATGGCCTTACCAATTTCGTTCTTCTGCGCTGAAAGAGATTCAGGCGCGGCTTCAATCCAAGCGAGCGCCTCTTTGATCGACATTTTGACAACGTCACCGATATGACAGCCCGCGATCTTTACTGCCAGTGCTTCTTCACGAAGCCGATGCCCGCCACAGGCGCCGCATGAGCGGTTATTCTGATACTGCTCAAACTCTTCGCGAACCCAGTTGGAATCGGTTTCGCGATAGCGCCTTTCCATATTGGGGATAACCCCTTCAAACGCGCGCTTAACCTGATAGACGCGGCCGCCCTCATCGTATCTGAACTGAATCTCCTCGCCGTTCGACCCATAAAGAAAGACCTGCTGCACATGCGCCGGCAAATCTTTCCATCGCGCATTCGCGTCGAATTCATAATGCTTCGCAATGGCCTGAATTGTTTGGAGGAAATAAGGGCTCTTACCCTTTCTCCATGGCGCCAAGGCGCCATCGCTGATCTTCAAGACAACGTCTGGAACGACAAGACGCTCGTCAAAGAACAACTCCACGCCAAGACCATCACATTCTGGGCAGGCACCGAAAGGCGCGTTAAACGAAAACAAACGCGGCTCAATCTCGGGGATGGTGAAACCACTGACCGGACAAGCGAAATTCTCACTGAAGGTGATCCGCTCCGGGTCGCCGTCCTTCGGGGCCGTCTCCAAAATCGCGATACCATCTGCAAGGTCCAGCGCTGTTCGGAAACTATCAGCCAAGCGTGTCTCAAGCCCATCCCGCACCACGATTCGATCCACGACAACGTCGATGTCATGTCGAAATTTCTTGTCGAGTGTTGGCGGCTCATCCAACTCGTAGAACGCGCCATCGACCTTTACACGTTGGAAGCCCTGCTTCCGCAGTTCCAGAAACTCTTTGCGGTATTCGCCTTTGCGATCCCTGACGATCGGCGCGAGCAGATAACCGCGCGTGCCCTCCTCCCTGGTCATGACACGATCAACCATATCCTGTACCTGCTGCGCTTCGATCGGAAGACCGGTCGCCGGGCTGTAGGGTGTCCCGACACGGGCAAAAAGCAGACGCATATAATCGTAAATCTCGGTGACAGTACCAACTGTCGAACGCGGGTTCTTGCTCGTCGTCTTTTGCTCGATAGAAATTGCAGGACTGAGGCCGCTGATATGATCAACGTCTGGCTTTTCCATCATGTCAAGGAACTGGCGCGCGTAGGCCGAGAGGCTTTCCACATAGCGGCGCTGTCCTTCGGCGTAGATCGTATCGAAGGCTAGGCTGGACTTGCCAGACCCTGAAAGGCCGGTAATCACCACAAGTTCATCACGCGGAATATCCACATCGATGTTCTTGAGATTATGCTCGCGCGCGCCGCGAACTTCGATCTTCTTTAACTCAGCCATGTTAACCCTCGATCAACTGGCTTGTCACATAGGGGAAAAGGAGCGAGTCTCCAACAAAATTATGAGAACATAATCAGAACACCCTAAATATCCTTTACATTTCATTTTTGTAATGTATTAAACACTCAATAGAATGTGAGGTGTCAAAATGTTCGGTAGTTTCATGAAAAAACCTTCTATTTCGGCGGCGGAAGCGGTTGAACTGCACCGCGCCAGGAAGATCACGCTTGTCGATATCAGAGAGCCATCAGAAATTCAGGCAAGCGGGAAAGCACGCGGCGCGATTAGCCTGCCCCTTGCGGCGCTAAAAATGCGGGCCGACCCAAACAACCCTGATTGCCCATCCGAACTAACCTGTGGCAAACCTGTGGTCCTGTACTGCGCTTCGGGTGGTCGCGCCGCGATGGCTGCGCAATTTCTAGGGCAAATGGGCTATAATGATATCCACAACATCGGTGGGCTGGCGCACTGGCAACAAGCTGGCGGCGAAATTGAATAGGCAAAGGGCGCGAAAATTCCGCGCCCTTTTTGTCAATTAACAGTGATCAGTTTCCCCTAGAAGTGCAGCGCCCGGCCGTAAGCATCAAGTACACTCTCGTGCATCATTTCTGACAGCGTCGGATGCGGGAAGACCGTGTTCATAAGGTCTTCTTCAGTTGTCTCCAACTGGCGACCAACGACATAACCCTGAATGAGCTCGGTGACTTCTGCGCCCACCATATGCGCACCAAGTAACTCACCCGTCTTCTTGTCAAAAATTGTTTTGATCATGCCTTCGGGCTCGCCAAGCGCAATCGCTTTGCCGTTCCCGATGAATGGGAAGCGTCCGACATTGATTTCATAGCCCTGCTCTTTGGCTTTTGCTTCGGTGAGGCCCACGCTAGCGACCTGCGGCTGGCAATATGTGCAACCAGCAATGCTTTCTGGCTTGACGGGGTGCGCATGTTTTCCCGCGATCAATTCGGCAACCATCACACCTTCATGGCTCGCTTTATGGGCCAGCCACGGTGCGCCGGCGATATCACCGATTGCGTAAAGCCCCTCAACACCCGTCCGGCAGAACTCATCGGTTACAACATGCGTGCGATCGACTTTCACGCCCAGTTCTTCGAGGCCCAGACCTTCGATATTACCAACGATACCAACTGCCGAGATGACTGTATCAAATTCTTGCGTCTGAACTTTACCATTAGTTTCAATATGCGCAGTGACTTTGCCTTTTCCGCGATCAAGTTGCTTGACCATGGCTTTTTCCATAATCGTCATGCCCTGCTTGACGAACTGCTTCTTCGCAAAGGCCGAAATTTCAGCGTCCTCTACGGGCAGAACACGGTCCATGACTTCAACGACAGTCGTGTCTGCGCCCAGTGTATTGTAAAAGCTCGCGAATTCGATACCGATAGCGCCGGAACCGATCACCAATAGCTTCTTCGGCATCCGAACCGGCATTAGCGCGTGCTTGTAAGTCCAAACCAAGTCGCCATCAGCTTCCAGCCCAGGCAATTCCCGCGCGCGCGCGCCTGTCGCTAAGACGATGTTCTTTGCGCTCAGCTCTTCGGTTCCACCATCTCTCTTGACGATGACTTTGCCATTCCCGGCCAGCTTCGCCTCGCCCATGATGGATGTCACCTTGTTCTTCTTGAACAAATGTCCGATCCCGCCCGAGAGCTGTTTGGCCACACCGCGCGACCGCTTCACAACTGCATCGAGGTCGAAAGACACACCATCTGCCTTCAAACCGAACTCGCCCGCGCGATGCATGAGATGGAACACTTCCGAAGAACGCAGAAGAGCTTTGGTCGGGATACACCCCCAGTTGAGACAGATACCGCCCAGATGTTCCCGCTCCACACAGGCAACATTCATACCCAATTGAGCGGCACGGATTGCGGCGACATAGCCCCCTGGTCCGGCGCCAATGACGATAAGGTCAAAATTCTTCGCAGCCATCCGGCCCTCCTCGATAGCAAATTAGTTTAGCTTTAAACCATTTCCATGCGCGTTGCCAGTGCGCTGTCTGCATGCCCGTTATGAATTGAAAGGAAGACTTTTCAAATAGGAAGCAGGCAGCTCCTGCGACATCGCATCTCAGAAGTTTGAACAAGTAGACGCACGAAGCTCGCTTCGTTCCAATCGCCCCAAGGTAAAAGCTAGCGTGCGCACCCAATCCAAAAGATTCAGGCGGCAACGCCGAGGGCAATACAATTCAAACCGTCGTCAAATCTGCTACCGAAAATACCTACGCAACAGCAGCGGATTTTTCCTGTAACGCGCGCATAATCTCTCCGTAGCCACCCGCTTCTAGGAACTGTTGTTCCAACGTCGTGGTTTGCCTACTCAAGACATCATTGCGATACGGAAACCGCCCGAATTTGCGTATGATTTCCCGATGCACTTTCGCATGAAGAAGGTTCCCCGCTCCTGACTTCGGCATGCGAGAACAAAACAGCCTCACCGCACGGTCCTGATCACTTAGATTCTCAGAGTGCATAAGCGGAAGATAAAAGAACTGTCGTGCTGGCTCGTCGATTTTCAAATCCCAGTCGCGATGTATTGCCACCTTCGCCGCTGCGCGTGCAGCGGCATCAGACGCGAAGGAGCGGCTGTCGCCACGGAATATGTTCCGAGAGAATTGATCGAGAAGAATGATATATGCGAGCGTGCCTGTCGGATAGGTCAGCCAAAGCCCGAAACTACCTTCCATCGCGTCCTGCCACGCGCCCCCGAACTTTTCGCGGATCTTGGCGTCCAGCTCTTCGTTCGAATTATACCACTCGCTGGGATCGACCTCGTCGAGCCAGAAACTCAGGATATCGTCGGGCTGTACCATTGCCCTTACTCCTTGCCTGTTGTCCCCAAGTGTAACAAAACGGTGACAGACGAATTGCGAAGGATCAACCTTGATTTAGGCTCTCGCCTTCATTTTGTTCTTCAAGCTCGGTTTCGATATACACTTCTTGGGCAACCTCAACGGCAATCGGTGACGCATTGGCCATGACGGGCGTGTAGGAAACGTTATCGCTGGCTCCTGTGCGCGACGGTCTGCGCACCATACGCCAGAGGCCATAGATCGTGAGGCCGAACATAAGCGCACCAACATAGACCCAGAATCCTTGTGGCCCAAGTGTTTCCATGAACCAACCAACGATCAAAGGCCCCGCCACGGCACCAACTCCATTGATGAACAAGAGCCCCGCCGATGCGGCTGCCATGTTCTCATGTTCGAGGTAATCATTCGCGTATGCAATGAGGAGAGCGTAGAGCGGGTTGGAGGTTGCCCCCATCACCGCAGCGCCCGAAACGATCAACAAGAAACTGTTGCCACCCAGCAACGCCAAAACCGCTCCGCCAGCGCCAACTGCTGCGATCGCGAGAATGAGAATACGCCGGTCCATGCGGTCCGAGAGCCACCCTATCGGATATTGAGCAAACAAAGCAGCGACATAAATCATCGACACCATGAATGAGATTTGCCCAACGCTGAGGCCAACGCGCGCACCATAAACTGCCGACATACCGAACTGCGCCGCAAATACGCCGCCAAGCACGAACATCCCCACGCAAGCGAGCGGTGATGCCTCAATCAAATCCCTGAGTGTGAGCCGCTTTGTTGTTTCAAAAGCAGGTGTTGGGCGGACCGAGAGCAGGATCGGCGCGAAGGCAAGCGACACAAGAACCGATGGAACGATAAAAAGAACGAAACCGTTCACATCGCCAAGCACCAGAATATACTGCGCCAAAACGATGCCCGCCATCTGCACGATCATATAGAGCGAGAGCGCCTTGCCGCGTGTCTCGTTATTGGCAGCGTTGTTCAACCAACTTTCTGCGGTCACATACACGCCGCAAAAACAGAATCCTATGATCACGCGCCCAACTGTCCATGCCCATGGTTCCGTCAATGCGGGATACAGTATCAACACCGCCGAGATCGCCGATCCGAGGGCCGCGAATACGCGAACATGCCCGACACGGCGGATCATGTCAGGAACCATCCGTGAGGCGAAGAGAAAGCCAACGAAATAAGCAGACATGATGATCGACATCGAGAGCGTCGAGAAGCCCTCTATCTCGCCACGAATCCCCAGAAGCGTCCCTTGAAGACCGTTTCCGATCATCAGCATGAACATGCCCAAAAGAAGCGCCCAGGAGCTGCTAAGAACTTGAAACATCACAATCGCCTTTCGTTCGACAGCATAACCCTATGGATGAATTTTTCCAAACGCGAGGACAGTGAACGACCTATTCGGTCAATTTCAGCCAAATCTCGTGAACGCTAAGGTGCGGGTTCATTTTCAAAGGAGGCCGGAAGGAGGAGCGATGCGTCACCGTAGGAGAAAAAGCGATATTTCTCCGCGATCGCGTGCGCATAAATTTCGCGAATGCGGTCCACCCCCATCACCGCCGATACCAGCATCATGAGGGTCGATTTCGGCAGGTGGAAATTAGTCATCAAACCATCAGCGATCTGGAACTTGAAGCCGGGTTTTATGAAGATATCGGTATCCCCAGACCACGGACGCAATGCACCATCATGCGCCGCGCTCTCGATCAACCGCAAAGCAGTCGTCCCAACCGGAATAATTCGACCACCTTCTTGGCGGGTCTTGTTGATTTCATCAGCTGCTTCGGCACTGACGGCACCCCATTCCGAATGCATCTTGTGATGGGTGATGTCATCCACCTTGACCGGAAGGAACGTCCCCGCGCCGACGTGCAGGGTAACGAAGCTCAATGAAACCCCACGCATTTTCAATTCCGCCAGCAACGCTTCGTCAAAATGTAGCGAGGCCGTTGGCGCGGCGACGGCCCCGAGATTACGCGCCCAGACGGTCTGGTAGTCCTCTTTGTCCGCCTCGTCAGCCGCCCGCTTTGCCGCGATGTATGGCGGCAAGGGCATTGCACCAACGTCATTCAAAGCATTGTCAAAATCGTCACCAGTAACGTTGAAACGAACAAACCCCTGTCCCCCTTCACGCCGTTCGAGTGTTGCTTCAAAACCATCTTTGAATTGAATGTTCTCGCCATCGCGTATTTTCTTCAAAGGCTTGATCAACGCGCTCCAAGTGCCGTTGGCCTGAGGCTCAAGAAGTGTCACTTCAATCCGTGCGGAAGTTTCTCCGTCAGGGCCGCTGCGGCGCCTATGACCAGTGATCCGGGCAGGAATCACTTTGGTATCGTTCAGAACCAAGCGATCGCCCTCTCGAAGTAAAGACGGCAAGTCGCTCACCCTCATATCTTGGATCGCATCCGGTCGTGCGACGAGAAGCCGAGCCGAACTGCGTGGCTTCGCCGGTCGTGTCGCGATCAAGTCCTCAGGCAGGAAGAAGTCGAACTCACTGAGCTTCAAGTCTTTTCTCCAAAAATCACGGTTGGTCTGTCGTCGCACTGGGTGAGCGAAAAAGGTCGCGAAAAATCCCCGGCGTCAGGATAGACAGAGGATTGATGCCAACAGTTCGGTCGCCCTCTGGTCCATAAAGGTGATAGTTGAAGCCGATCAACCCCTCACCTGGCCTTGCAAGAATGGATCCCAGCCCGTTGACCAAATAAAGCGGCGATACAACACCCTGAAAATCCATCGCGCCGCTGTCCGTCAGGTAGACACCATCCATCGACAGACCAAGCCCCGGACCGATAGCATTGGACGGCTGATGGACGTCAATACGATCCGGCCAGATGGTGAATTGCCCGTCTACTTCACTGAACAATATCCCTTGGCCACCCATTTGCTGCAGCAAACCGACCACCGATATTGCGTTCAACATCTCTGCAAGAACGGGCGCACTTTGCACCCAAAGATCACTGATCTGGGCTGTTCCCTCGAACCGGGCACCGTCTTGTCCAGGCAACAGCCGAACAGACAAGTTTCCACCCGATGCTTCGTCCAACAGGCCCATAGCCATGATAACACGCCCGGCATCATTAGCTTGAATGGATATTGACGATCCGCCATTCGCGGGCGCGACCGTTCCTTGAATGCGGGCGTCGCCGTTGAGGCGTCCCGTGAATTGCCCCGAGAGGCCACGTCCACCCACCAATTCACCTCTGAAATCACCAAGGTATATTTCATTGGTCACCCAAAGTTCGTTGACCGCGATGTCCATGGGCGGCGTTGGGCCCGTGTCAACAGGCGCCCGATCCTGAAGGAAGTGTTGAAGGTCGAACCAACCGCCAGAAACGCGGATTTTCGGCGGCGCATCGCCTGCGCCCGCTTCGATGGTGAGCGAGGTCTCACCGACATCAGCCATGCGCGCATTTGCGAACACAATCTCAGTGGTACCGTTTTCCAAAGCCTGGGCCGCCCCATCTAGCCTGACCCCATTTGCGTCGAATAAAATCCGCGGAACGCTCATCGCCGGTTGATCGAGCGCGATTTCGACCTCCAACATGCCAGTGGCCTCGCTGGGCTTGCGCCAAATTAGTGCAGGTGCATCCAAAGAGAGCCCGGCAAGATCGGAAATTACGACCGCCCTCCTGCGCCCGTCTTCTTGCAGAATTTCAAGCTGTGCCCGCGCACTCCCTTGGACGTCGATCCCGTCCAAACGGATGTTGAAGGCGTCCAAAGTCTGCGGGGTGATCTCAAAATCTGCATGGATTTTGGGAGGGGCGCCACCGGAAAGCACCGATGAAATATCCAGCCGGAGCGGTATTCCGTCCAACCGCGCGGGGCCACCAATCGCCAGCACGCCGCCTTCGATCGAGACATCAAGCAGAGACGACGCCAAGGTCCGCCCTGGAACGATTGCTGTGCTGGTGACATTTGCAACAGTCGCATCGACATCAATAGAAATGTCTCCCGCATTAAACGGTGGCGCCTTCAACGGGAACGAGACTTTCACGCGCCCCTCGGCGATTCCGTCGACCACATCGGGCGCCAGCCCCGCGCGGCCAACATACCCCCAAGGAGGTTCATCCAGAATGGTCAGGACCGCCGTTGCCGTTCCCGCAACTGAAAACTCCAAGTTGGCAGTAGCTGGGCTTTCAAAGATATTCTCGATGAAAAAACCCCCTTCACCGAGTTCAACCTGCCCCCCTGAGCTGCTAATCATCGACGCCTTATCAACGCCGACTGAAATCGCGCCGTCGAGGAGGGCAACCCGACCGCGTGCATTTTCGATGAATGGCAAGTGGTTCAGTGGACGCAATGATGCGCTATGAAAGTCGAAACTCATACCGACATCAATGCGCTCATTCGGATGTTTCCTTAGACGTAGCGCAAATCTCTCGGCTGTTCCCTGAAGAATGTTCCGATCAAGCCATCTCCTCGTCATCGGCAAGAAACGTTCGGGCCAGAGGCTCATCGCCTTGCCGCGCGAGACAAGAGGCGTATCGACATCAACCGCGACGGACCAACCTTCCTGCCGCGCTTCAAGCTCGACCCCACCGGTTAACGTCGTATCCTCCGAAGTCACGGAATAGCGCCCGACTTCGAGCGCGAATGGTCGAAGTTTCAATCGAAATGCAGCTGTTGCGCCATCGATCACAGGCGGTTCTTCCCAAAGTACCGTTGTCGGTAATGTCAGTTCAGATATTTCCAACGTGCCAAGAATTTCCTCTGGCAACGCACCAGAAACATTTTCGAGCTGAGCACTGCCTGTTGCCACGATCCCACCAAAAAGGCTGCGTGCCGTGAGCGTGTCAAAGACAATACGGTTCTCATCGGGAAGATAGGTCAAATACGCTTTTGCGCTGTCGAAAGGCACTGTCCGGCCTGACCCAGAAGCCCTTACGACCCCCGCCCCGATATCCAAAGTCGCATTGAGTGCGCCCAGCTTTCCGGCTTGGTTAATGGATGTACGCAATGTGCCACTCAACGGCGCGTCCAGCACATCAAGCCAGCTTAACGCAGCAAGTTGCGTCGAAAGATCGGTCGCAACGACATCCCTCAGGTCAACACTGATAAGGCGCTCGCCTTCATCAAAGTTACTGGTGAACTGCAACGCAATTTCGCTGACATAACTCCGCCCGGAAAGTAGCGCGGCGCGCAATCTCAACGATAAGCCGTCATTCGCGTTCTCAAGCGCAACCTGACCGCCATCGAGGGTCCAGCTTCGCCCCGACTGTACGTCCTCGTAATTGATGATCAGACCATCGGCGCGGACAAACTCGAGCGCCGATATCGCCGGCCGCGCAAATGATGCATCCAATTGGTCGAGCAGTGCAGCAAAACTGGGCGCTTGGCCAACCGTCCCTGCCCCCATTTCGAACGAAACCGCTATGCCGCCGTCACTTTCACGCCGCACCAAAATTTGCATCCCAGTCAGATTGACCTGCTGCACAAGAATAGAGCGCGCAAATACGATCCCACGCGGCGATACCACAACTTCCACTTTCGGGACGCGCACGATCACCGCGCCTTCGGCATCGCGCAGTTCAACTTGTCGCATTGCTATTTTCGGGTGGAGATCACGACCGAAAGTTATGGTCATGCCGTCGAATTCCAAGCCGCCACCGCCCAGCATCAGGCTGGTCTCAGAGGCAACCCGCTTTGCGATCCAGCTGGGTGCGTCAACCTCACGTTCAATGAGCGACAGAAACAGAACAGCACCGAAAACAAGCGGGAATAATACGCTCATTAGGAACAAAAGGCGCACCGTGTGCGGCGCGGACCGTCGGCGCAGGCTTTGCCTGGCTGCCGGTTGCTCAATAGGCGTTTCTGCGCCTTTTTCCTTGTCTGCTTCTCGCGCCAAAACGTCCTCTTGGGGGCAAAGTCAAGCACAGCCCCTTTCAACCGCCTCGTAGAAGACTAAAACAAGTTCTGAAAAGAAAGTACCAGCGCAAAGGACTTTTAGTATGTCAAATTTGCTTACCGTCGGACAACCGGCACCCGCTTTTACCCTCCCTCGCGATGGTGGCGGCGAGGTTTCTCTTTCAGATTTTAGCGGTCAAAAAGTGGTCGTCTACTTCTACCCAAAGGATGACACCCCCGGCTGCACCAAGGAAGCCATCAGCTTCACCGAAACGGCGGAGGAATTTGCCGCACTCGGCGTTACTGTGTTGGGCATTTCCAAAGATACCGTCGCAAAACACGAAAAGTTCCGCGACAAGCACGCTCTTTCGGTCATCTTACTTTCGGATGCGGAGAGCCACACTTGCGAAAAATTCGGCGTGTGGGTCGAAAAGAATATGTACGGAAAAACCTACATGGGAATCGAACGCGCCACATTCCTAATCGATGAGAATGGAAACGTCGCCCATAGCTGGCGTAAGGTCAAAGTGCCCGGTCATGTGGCAGAGGTACTTCAGACCATTCGCGCAACAAGCTGATCCTTCCAAGTTGAAAAAGGGCGCTTTGCCGGCCATGAACGGCGAATGACAAAATCTCTCGCACAACGCGCCGAAGACGTCCTTCGCACTCCAAACGGGCGCGACAAGACCGCTCTCTCCCGGCAAAGCGCCAAAACCTGGTTCGAAAGCCGTGAAAACGGTAACTCGCTTCCTATTGGGGCGGCGTCGCCGCCGGATGCGCCAGCGCGCCCCGATGAACCTGTGCTGCTTGAGCCAAGATTCGTCCCGCGTCGGCGGCCCGGCTCACGCGACGGGCAAATCGCGATGCTCCATGCGGTCGCACATATCGAACTGAATGCCGTCGACCTCCATTGGGATATCATCGCTCGGTTCTCAAATACTGCTTTGCCGATTGGTTTCTTTGACGACTGGGTAAAAGCCGCAGACGAAGAATCGAAGCATTTCAACCTGATATGCGATTGCCTCGAAGAATTGGGGAGCTACTACGGCGCCCTGCCCGCGCATGCTGGTATGTGGCGCGCCGCAGAAGATACCAAAGACGATCTTATGGGGCGGTTGGCGGTCGTTCCGATGGTCTTAGAGGCACGCGGACTCGACGTAACTCCGGGGATGATCGAAATCTTCAAACGCGCGTCACTGGATAATGTCGTCTCCGCACTTGAAATCATCTACGCCGAAGAGGTTCACCATGTGGCCTATGGATCGAAGTGGTTTCATTTTCTCTGCGGCCGGCACGATCTTGACCCGAAAACGGCGTTCCACGATCTCGTGCAAACATACTTCCACAGCGCATTAAAACCACCATTCAACGAAGAAAAAAGAGCCGAGGCAGGGCTTCCGCCGGACTTCTATTGGCCGCTCGCCGAACAGCAACGCGCGCCGCGTAAATAGCGGCGGCAATCGGCAATTCGCCGCCGACGCCGCGCTGCCCTTGATCCGACGGCCGAAAGGGGCCGCTATGCACTTGCAGCGCATACTCTCTATGGACTAGAAACTCACGGGACGTTGAAGGCTGCCAGCCTCAGTCGATCACAGGGATGGGAACACGGTCGTTTGCGATCAAGGCTTTTGAAACCGCTTCACGCCACGCTGGAAAAACGCCTCCCCGAGAGGCGCATTTTTCTGCGGACGGACGACGAAACCCGCTATGTGCGCCTCAGCTCGGAGATACAGCTGCTCGTCTGGAGCATCGGCTGTCTTGTTATTGGCTGGACCATAATTGCAACAGCCATCATCGTCATGGACAGCATCGGCTCTGGTAATTTCCGCGCGCAGGCGGAACGGGATCAGATGATCTACGAAGATCGCCTTAATGCCATGTCCGAAGAACGCGACACACGCGCCGCCGAGGCGTCTGCATTTCAGGAGCGGTTCAAAGCGGCGATGGGGCAAATATCCATCATGCAAAGCGAATTGCTGGCGTCCGAAGCCAAACGCAGCGAGTTGGAAGCCGCTGTCTCGACCATCCGGACAACCCTCGGCCGCGTCATGGACGACCGCGAAACGGCGCGTGAAGAACTCGCAGATCTCAGGGCCAGCCTTGAGAACGGGGAAATGGCCCCCCTCGCCGCCTCCCCCGAAGCCGAAGTGGTCGACGCGGTTGATATCCTTGCCGAAGCACTGGCGAAAACCGCCACCGAACGAGACTTGATGTCTGAAGATGCCGCTCTCGCGCTGGCGCGCGCCGAAGAGCTGGAACTGGAAATGCGCTTGATGGAGGAGCGCAACGACGCAATCTTCCGTCAACTGGAAGAGGCAATGCTCGTTTCGGTGGAACCGTTAGACAATATGTTCCGCGCAGCCGGCATGAATCCCGATCAACTGTTAGATCAAGTGCGATCCGGCTATTCCGGCCTCGGTGGGCCGGAGTTCATGTTCCAGATGTCCACGCGAGGTTCCGAGCCAAGCCCTGATGAACTCCGCATGGGTACGATCCTCGACTCGATGGACCGTATCAATATGTACCGCATCGCGGCCGAGCGGGCCCCTTTTGCGATGCCTGTATTTGATTCCTACCGATTCACTTCCGGCTTTGGACAAAGGTGGGGGCGCCTGCACGCGGGCTCAGACTTTGCCGCGCCCGTCGGTACGCCGATCTATGCCACAGCCGATGGTGTCGTTACCCACGCTGGCTGGCTCTCGGGCTACGGCCGCTTGATTAAGATCCGCCATTCCTTCGGGGTTGAGACCCGCTATGCGCATCTTAACGCTATTCGTGTGGAAGTTGGCCAAAGAGTCTCGCGCGGGGATCGTATCGGTGATATGGGGAACTCAGGAAGGTCCACTGGGCCGCATCTCCACTATGAGATCCGCGTGAACGGTAATCCTGTCAATCCAATGACATTCATAAGAGCTGGAAGAGATGTTTTCTAAGAGCAAAATAAATGATCCGGGTCCGAAGACCCCCGAAGTAAAACCTGCAACCTCTACCACTCCGGCTGGTGACACGCCAAAGCCGAGCGGCAGCGACTTTGCTTCTACCGCGGCGAAGGCCAAGCCCCCGGCATCGGTCCTGTCGTCGGACTTGACCGTCAAAGGCAACCTTCGCACGTCTGGCGATATCCAGATCGAAGGTCAGGTCGAAGGTGATATTCACGCCCACCTGCTGACGATCGGTGAAACAGCGACAGTCAAAGGCGAATGCGTTGCGGATGACGTTGTCATTCACGGTCGTATCGTCGGGCGCGTTCGCGGCCTTAAGGTCCGTTTGACTTCAACCGCGCGGGTTGAAGGCGACATCATTCATAAGACCATTGCGATCGAGAGCGGTGCGCATTTCGAAGGCTCGGTTCAGCGCCACGAAGATCCGCTCACAGGCAATAACACCAAGGTGGCGCCAGCAGCCCAAGCGACCAAAGAGGCCTGAGATTTTTGATAAGAATGCGAGCCCGCGCAGAGCCCCTCTGCGTGGGCATTTTTATTGGGTATCGTATAAAACGCGCCGGTAAAGGTGCCAGGTTGCATGACCCAGCACCGGCAAAACGATCACCAACCCTAAGAACCAGGGAATCATCGCAACCAAGGTCAAGCTGGCGATGACAATTGCCCAAATGAGCATGACAAATGCATTCTGCTTGAATGCCTGAACGCTCAAAATCATCGCTGATACGAAATCAACCTCTTTCTCAAGAACGAGCGGCAGGCTCACGACAGTGAGCGCGAAGAGCAGAAGCGCAAGGATTGCCCCCAAGACCAGCTCCACGGCAACCATCTTCAGCCCGTCACCTGTCAAGAACACATCGAAGCTGGAAGAAATGTTCGTCAGTGTCGTCAGCCCCATCATCAGGGCAAAAACCATATGCGCAAGGAAGGTCCAGAACAGGAAATAGATGACGATGACAGCGCCGATCCAAGGGACTTGGCGTGTACGCTCCGCCCAAACCACGCCAAGGATTTCGGACCAGACCAAGGGCAAATCAGCTTCACGCCTGCGGCTCACCTCGTAAAGGCCGACGGCCGCAAAAGGCGCAGCCAGCGGAAAGCCCAAAGACGTTGCCAAAACCCAAGTCACATGCCCGGCGCTGAGCCATACCATGAAGAATCCACCCAAAACGTAGACCGCTGAAAAGAACAGGCCGACCTGTGGAGCGGCGCGGAAATCATCCAAGCCGTGTTTAAGGACAACGATCAATTCTCTCAGGGTGAGTCGCGCGATCTCGGGCAGTGGTGATGCTGGTGGCGGGGCCTGAGGCGATGTTGTTTCCGTCATGAGGGTTCCTCCACCCTCTATCAGGCCCAGAGCACAACGTTCTGTCAACGACCGAGATCAAACCACGCGGATCAGTCTTCCGCTGAAGCCTCTGCGCGGCTTTTACCCGATGCGCCATGGGCGAGGGTCGC
>Ga0181577_10000656_pt1 | contig 28161 bp, 41 predicted proteins | sample 101ome_21_FD_132468 | JGI IMG/M metagenome (GOLD analysis project Ga0181577, IMG submission 132468) | Coastal salt marsh microbial communities from the Groves Creek Marsh, Skidaway Island, Georgia - 101413BT metaG (megahit assembly) | ecosystem: Environmental > Aquatic > Marine > Intertidal...
CATTGGCACTGCCAGTAGAAATCCACAAGCAGAACGGGACATACAGACCGACCCGTCAAAGGGATCGAGAGGAAGGAGTGTTGGAACTCGATGACAAATATCCAGAAATCCCAGACCACCTCGCAGATTTCCCTGCTGCGGTGGAAGTGTGGAATGAAATTAAAGAGATCATGGAGCCGTCCAAAATTTACAACGCCGCCGACGCAAACAAACTAACCAGATACTGTTTGCTGGAAGCCGAATTCAGGAAGAAGGTGAATAATTTTCCAATCAACAGAATGCAAACGATGCGGACGTTGGAAAGGGATTTGTACCTGTGCCCTTCTTCGCGTGCAAAAATTGGGGTGAAACCTAAAAAAGAGGCCAACGCTTTTGAGAAATTCAAAAAATGACCTACGCTGCTGAAACTGCGAAGCTTTTCGCGGAGAAGGTTTTGGACGACCTGATACCAGCGTGCCGACTGGTGAAGATGGCGTGCCGACGGCACCTGAACGATCTCATGCAATCGGCGAACGACGATTACCCGTTTTATTTTGATGAGGAGGCAGCACAAGATATTGTTGAATTTATCGAGCTTTTGCCGCATACTAAGGGAGAGTGGGCGTTTAAGCGGATGCTGATAAAGCTCGAGCCGTGGCAAATTTTCGGGTTGGCGGTTGGATTCGGGTGGAAGTGCAAAGAGGACGGCGCACGACGTTTCCTAGAAATGTACTGGGAAATTCCGCGCAAAAACGGGAAATCGGTTGTGGCTGCTGGCGTCGGGATATATGGGTTGTGTGCTGATGGGGAATTTGCAGCTGAGGTTTACAGCGGAGCCACCACCGAAAAGCAAGCTTGGGAAGTGTTCAAGCCCGCCAAAATAATGATAACAAAAACACCGAAATTGGCGACGGCGTTCGGCGTGCAAGTGAACGCAAAAACGATCGTCATCCCAGACCAGGGGAGTAAATTTGAACCCATAATTGGGGACCCAGGTGATGGGTCGAGTCCTTCGCTGTCTTTGATCGACGAGTATCACGAGCACAAAACGGATGCGCTTTATTCCACGATGCGCACCGGCATGGGTGCAAGAAAACAGCCCGTGCTTTTTATAATCACAACAGCGGGATCGAACATCGAGGGACCGTGCTTTGAGAAGCGCGCCGAAGTGGTGGAAATGCTGAATGGGAATTTGCCCAACGACCGGCTGTTTGGTTGGATTTGGGGCATTGACGAGGACGACGATTGGACTGAGCCAGAGGCTTTGATGAAAGCGAACCCAAATTATGGGGTGTCCGTTCATTCCAAATTCCTGGTCAACGAACAAAGGGATGCAGTAAATAACACCACCAAGCAACCAGCGTTCAAAACAAAGCACCTGAATGTGTGGGTGCATGCGCGGTCCGCCTACTTCAATTTTGAGAAGTGGAAAGGTTGCAAAGAAATTTTGCACAGCGATGATTTTGAAATGCAGTCGTGCTTTATCGGAATTGACTTGGCTGCGAAAACGGACCTGAACGCGCTGGTGGTTGTTTTCCCGAAAATGGTGGACGGGGTGAGGCACTACTACGTAAAATGCCCACGGTTTTATGTGCCTAGGGATACGATCGTGTACAGTGACAACAAAAGGTTGTCGATGGTTTATTCCAATTTCGAGCGGCAAGGTCACCTGACGGTCATCGACGGTGCCGAGATGGATTACCGCGCCGTGTTGAAGGACATTTTGGAAATAAACGAAATCAGCCCAGTCACTCAGTTGGGAGTCGATCCGCATGGCGCCACTTGCTTGTTGCATGAATTGGATGACGAGGGATTAGAGGCCGTGATAGTGCGGCAGAATTTCACCGACATGTCAGACCCGATGAAGGAATTGGAAGCGGCAATCAGAGGCGGCCGAATCCATCACGACGGCAACCCAATATTGGATTGGTGCATTGCCAACGTTACAGGGAAATTCATGGGTGGCTCAGACGACATAGTGAGACCGACGAAAGAGCACAAAGACAAAAAGATTGACGGCGCTGTTGGACTGATTAACGCGATGGCCAGAGCCATGCACCACGAGGAAGAAGACGGCGTGGGGATTTTTATATTGTGAAGTGGATGGTTATAGATTCAGCGGGATTGGCAGGACTGGGACTATTGTCGTGGGGGTGCCACCAGATTTATGAGCCGATGGCGTTCATTGTCTCAGGAGTCTGTTTAATTGGTTACAGCGTCGTTGCCGCATCGAGGGGAGCATAGTGCTATTTAACTTTTTGAAAAAATCGGATGGAGGCAGGACCATATCCACCAGTCGTGAGCTATCGGCTTATTTGCAAGCGGCCGACGTGGCAAGTGGCGTCGCCGTCAGCGCAAACACAGCGTCGAAATTCGCACCCGTGTTCGCGTGCGTAAAGGTTTTGGCCGAAAGCATTGGGCAGCTGCCGTTGAATTTGTTTTTGAGGACTGGGGAAGGATCGAAAGAAAAGGCAAGAAAACACCCTTTGTATACAATATTGCACGACGCACCGAACGAGTACCAAACCGCGCAAGAATTTCTGGAAATGTGCATAGCTCATATATGTTTGGCTGGGAATTTTTACGCTTTTGTGAATCGGTCGAGTGTCAGCGGCCAGGTCATGGAGCTTTTGCCCCTTCAACCGAGTGCGGTTGAGCCGAAGCAAATGGAAGATTATTCCATCGTGTATGAAATCACTTTCCCCAACGGCACAAAAGATATTTTGGACTCTGATCAGGTTTTGCACATTAAAAATTTAACGCTCGATGGTTTTACGGGTGTTTCCAACATCACGCACGCTCGGGAATCTATCGGGTTGGGCATGGCGACGGAAAAACATGGCGCGAAAATGTTCTCGAATGGTGCCAAGCCAGGAGGCATCCTTTCAACCGACAAAGTGATTAAAAAAGAAGATCGAGAAACTATGCGTGAAGAGTGGAATTTATTGCACTCAGGGTCGGAAAATTCACACAAAACTGCCATTTTGCAAGGTGGTTTAACCTGGACTCAGGTTGGGCTGAACTCGGATGATGCTCAATTTTTGGAAACTCGGAAATTTCAACGCTCGGAGATTGCCGGCATTTTCCGCGTCCCTCCTCATATGATTGGGGATTTGGAGCGCGCCACGTTTACGAACATCGAGCACCAAGGGTTAGAGTTCGTGGTTTATTCGCTGATGCCTTATATTAGGCGCATCGAGCAGCGGGTGTTGCTCCAGCTGATAAAAGAAAGCGAAAGAGTGCGCTATTATGCTAAATTCAACGTCAACAGCCTTTTGCGCGGGGACATGTCCTCGAGGGCGAATTTTTACAGGACGTTGTTCGAGTTGGGGTCCATGTCCTCGAACGAAATACGAGCACTCGAGGATCTGAACCCAAGGGACGGTGGGGACGAATATTACGTGCCATTGAATATGATAGATAGTGAGGACACAGGCGATGCTGAAAAAGAACCGACTTGATGCACCATTGCAGATAAAAACTGTCAATAACGACGGTGAATTTTCGGCGTATGGTTCCGTTTTCGGGGTAAAAGACTCATATAATGACATAGTTGTGAAGGGTGCTTTTTCAAAATCTTTAGAGGAGTTGCACTCCAAGGGACGGCAGCCAGCGATGTTGTGGCAACACAAAATGGATGAGCCCATAGGCGTTTACACAAAAGTGGAAGAAGACGACCACGGGCTTTACGTCGAGGGTCGGCTGCTGGTGGATGAAGATCCGGTGGCGAAACGGGCACACGGTCACATGAAAGCGAAAAGCGTATCGGGCATGTCCATTGGATATTATCTGAAAGATTATGATTATGATGAAGATAAAGCTGCCTGGATGCTGAAAGAAATTGAATTGATTGAAATCTCGCTGGTCACAGTCCCATCAAACGACGAGGCACGAGTGCAGGACGTAAAATCTGCGCTGCGGGCTGGGGGATTGCCGGTGCAAAAGAATTTAGAGCGAGTCTTGCGTGATGTAGGATTCTCTAAAAAAGCGGCTAGGGCATTTATGTCCGGCGGCTATGGCGCTCTTAAGGGTTGCGACGATCCTGCGCTTAAATCTGGTTGTGACGATCAGGAAATCATTAGTGTTATTGATAAATATTTTAGTTAAACGAGGTAATCGCAATGGATATGGAATTAAAAACGGCCATCGAAAAGATGGGCAACGCGTACGAAGAGTACAAAAAGACGAACGACGAGCGGCTGAAACAGCTCGAGGAAAAGGGTGTAGTTGATCCTCTGGTTACTGAAAAGCTCGAAAAGCTCGATTCAAAAATGTCTGAGCTTGAAGTGGTTAAATCTTCTTTAGACAAGCTAGAGAAGAAAACTAACCGTCCGAGTGCTCAAGAGTGCGAGTATGGAGAAGAGCGTGCAGAGCACAAGAAGGCTTTTGGTCAGTTCATGCGTAAAGGACATGAAGACGGATTGAAAGATCTAGAGAAAAAAGCCTTTGTTGGCAACTCGGATCCAGATGGCGGCTACCTCATGACTCACGAGATGAGTTCTGAAATTGACCGTATTTTGGCTCAAGATGTTGCCATGCGTCGAGTGGCGAACGTTCGCACCATTGGCGGGACTAGCTGGAAGCAGCTCGTGAACGTTGGCGGTGCTGGTTATGGTTGGGAAGGTGAAACCGATACCGGAGGCGAAACTTCATCTCCGACTCTAAAAGAGATCGAGATTACCCCAGGCAAAATCTACGCCGAACCAAATGCAACAGCAGACTCGCTTGAGGATGCTTTTATTGATGCTGAGGGTTGGTTGACCGATGAGGTTAATGTCGCTTTCACGGAAGGTGAAGCTGCGGCGTTCATCACTGGCACAGGCATTAAATCGCCACGCGGTATTTTGTCTTACACTAACGTTGCTAACAGCTCGTATACTTGGGGCAACATCGGGTACAAAGCATCTGGTGCTGCTGGTGCGTTCAAGGGTTCTAATCCATCCGACGAGCTAGTTGATTTGGTTCATACTCTTAAAAGAGGATACCGAAACGGCGCAAGCTGGATGATGAACGATTTAACGCTTAGCACTATACGCAAGTTCAAGGACGGCCAAGGCATTTACTTGTGGACACCTGGCCTTCAGGAAGGAGTTGCATCTACGCTTCTAGGTTACGACGTTGACATTGAAGATAATATGCCAGATATTGCGGCAAACTCTTATAGCTTGGCGTTTGCTAACTTCAATCGAGCTTATCAGGTCGTGGACCGTCGAGGCGTTGCAGTTTTACGCGATCCGTACACCAAAAAAGGTTGGGTCAAATTCTACACAACCAAGCGTGTAGGCGGCGGTGTTAAAAACTTTGAAGCTATTAAGCTGATGAAGTTTGCGGCCTCTTAATGGTGTGTTTTTTGGGGTGCTACGGTGCCCCAAACGGGTTTAATTTTTAAATTGAGGGTAAAAATATGCGAGATTTACACAACAACGTCGAGGTACGACGCGCAATTAGTCCAGTTTCTGTGGCTGATAACACTGCTCAAGTCAGTCAAATTATCGACATGCAAGGCTTCCGTTCGCTGGAGTTTGCCATTGCGATTGGTTCCGTGGCCGATGCTGACGCAACATTTGCTGTGCTGGTTGAGGACGGGGACAATTCTGGGCTGAGTGACGCTGCTGCGGTTTCTGACGACAACCTTTTGGGCACCGAAGCAACAGCCGGTTTTCAGTTCGACGATGACGACGAAACGCGCAAAATCGGCTACCGTGGCACAAAACGCTACGTCAGGCTGACCATTACGCCAGCTGCCAATGCTTCGGCTGCTCTAATGTCTGCTGTGGCGGTGCTGGGACATCCTGAAAATGGACCAACTGCGTAAACAGAGGTGAAATTGTGGTAAAAGTTGAGGTATTGCAGGAGCCGACCCTTGAAGTCATCACCATTGACGAGGTCAAAGACCAGCTGAAAATCGAGGACTCTGAGGAAGACTCTTTGTTGTTGCAATATCTCGCCGCTGCAACCGCACACGCCGAAGATTACGCAGGCATTTACATCCGCACTAGGCCGATCAAGTTTTGGTTTGATGATTTTCCTAGTGTGGATTTAAAATTGTACGCTTCCCCAATCACCGCCATCACAAAGGTGGAATATTATGACGTGGCCAACGTTTTGACTGAATATACGTTGGGGGATGTTGATTTTGATAAATTTACGGGTAAAATTAGACCTGTTTTCGGCAAATCCTGGCCATCGGTTTACGAGCGTTACAACGCTGTGGGCGTCGAGGCGACGAGCGGATTCACTCAAGCAACGCTGCCGGTGCCAATAAAACAGGCCATTTTGATGCTGACTGGCCATTATTTTGAACACCGCGAGGCCACCACCATCCGGTCGAGCGAAACGAGCAAGGAACTGGAATTTGCTTTCAAAGCGTTGCTCGATCCTTACAGGAAGAATGTAATTTGAACGGCGGCCGACTGAACAAAAAGGTAAAAGTGCTCAAGCCCACAGAAGCCAGTGGGGATTACGGCGGCACGGATTTGACTTTCGCGGAAGTTTTCGCACACTGGGCCAATGTGCGTCCCGTTTCGGGTCGGGAACCGTACCTGAACGACCAGCGAATTGCACAAACGGATTACGTTGTCACGATGCGTTATGACAAAAAAACGAAAACCATCAACCAGCAATACCAGTTCGATTATAGCGGAACGATATTGGAAATTGAAAGCATTATAAACGTCGAGGAACGGGACAAGGAATTGAGATTTTTCTGCGTGGTGTACGATGGAGATTGATTTTGAGGTTGAAGGCCTCAAGGAATTGGAGCGGGAGCTCAGGAAACTGGATGCCAAAATGGCGGGCAAGCAGTTGAAAGGCGCTCTGTACACTGCGGTTGGTCCTGCGCTGCGAGCATACAAAGGGTCGGTGCCGGTGCGGACTGGAAAGTTGAAAAAATCCATAAAGCGCAAAAGTTTGAGGAGCGCACGACTGCGGACGTCAAAAGCAACGCGAGGTGCGTTCTCCAGCCCAGACAAAGCTGCTGGGGTGATCATTTATTCTGAGAAAAAAACGGCTTGGCAAGCGCACATTGTCGAAAGGGGCACCAAAACAAGGAAAACCAAAGGCAGAGGAGGCAACCGTGGTGCCATCCAAGCAGGGAATCATTTGCAAAATGCTTGGGACCGTCACATTGTGGCAGGTGAAAAGGGCTTGATGCGTTTCCGTAAAAGCATGCGCAGACGCCTGGCAAACTTGGGCAAAAAGGGCATATTATGAGTGTGAAAACTGTGTTGGATGCTTTGAAAGCGCACGCAGGTCTCAGTGCACTGGTCGGGGGGAGGATTTATCGTTCCACGATCCCGCAAACGCCAACTTATCCGTTGATTTTGTTCGATGCGGCAGAGGAATATGTCAACACGCTGGCGGGAAAATCCAGTCTGGGCAAGTGGGAATACACATTCACGTGCAAAAGTAAAACCTTTTCCACGATGGAAAATTTAGTCACGCAACTGCCCTTGGCACTTCGGTCTTCGACGTTTGAGTCCGTGATTGGGGAAGTGGTGGACGACGAATATGAAGATGAGCAAGGAATTTACGCAGTTACAATAGATGTTTCAATTTGGCTATAGGAGGTCAATCATATGGCGACTTTAAAATCTCAGGGTGTGGTATTGAAAAGAGGCGACGGTGCAACGCCAACAGAAGTATTCACGGCAATCGGAGAAGTGACGTCGGTCTCTGGTGTAGGTGGCGGCTCGGCTTCCGAAATCGACGTAACCAACCTCAGTTCTACCGCAAAAGAATTTATCCTAGGTCTGAAAGATGAGGGTGAGGTGTCTTTGTCTCTTAACTTAGACACTGCCGATACGATGCAAACTGGATTGCGCACCGATCGGGACAACAACACGCTGAGGAATTTTGAGCTTGACTTGACGGACTCGGGACCAACCACAATTAGCTTTTCTGCTTTTGTGAAAAGTTACAATGTTGGGATCGCCGTCGATTCTCAGATCACGCTAGAGGTATCATTGAGATTGAGCGGTGCGGCCACCTGGGCATAAGGGGTAATTTATGAAGCAAGTTAGTTTTGCGGACGTGGTGAATACCTGCAACCTGAAAGAGGAGCAGTTGGAGGTGCCGGAGTGGGGAGGATTCATCGTGGTGCGGGAAATGACTGCAGAAGCGAGGGACGCTTACGAGCACTCGCTTTTTTCTCAGAATGAGCAAGGTTCGTTCGATAAAAACCTGAGCAACGCTCGCGCCAAATTAATCGCTGCTTGCGTTGTGGGGCCGGACGGGAAGCGCATGTTTGACACCGAGCAGAAAATAACCGTGCTAGGCAATCAGCCAATTTCCACCATAAACCCCATCTTCGACAAGTGTCAAGAAATCAACTCGATGGGTGCTGATGAGATAGAGGAAATAGCGGGAAACTAAAACGCCGACCTACGCAGTTGTTTTTGCACAAATATGCGTTGAAGATTGGTTGGCCGGTTCCCGTTCTTTCTCGGATTATGTCTAGCTCGGACGTCGCCGAGGCGATGGCGTACTGCTCGATTGAGCCGTTTGGCGAGTGGAGGGAAGATTACCGAGCTGCTTTGATTTGTTCGGTGCTCGCGAACATCCATTCCGGCACCAAAAGCAAGAAGTTTAGTGCGAAGGATTTTATGCCTGAATTTGGCAAAGTGCAAGAAGACAAACAATTGGTCAACGACATAAAAGAGGCATTGAGCATTGGCTAGAACACTGGCAACATTGGCGGTTGAGATGACCGCAAACAGCGCGAAGCTTTTGAAGGAAGTGCAAAAAGCCAACAAAAGCATCAAGAGCTTTGAGGACGGAGCGAAAAAGGCTGCCAACGTCGTCAAGGCTGCTTTCGCCGTTCTGGGAGTTGGCCAGCTCGCGCAAGTTACCCTTGAAGCGGCCAATTCCGCAAAAGAGCTGCAAAACCTCAGTCGGATAGCTGGCGTTTCAACGGAATCTTTTCAGAGGATGGCTTTCGGTGCTCAGAAATTGGGGATCGAGCAGGACAAAGTTTCAGATATACTGAAAGATGTTAATGACAAAATCGGGGATTTCATGGCAACGGGTGCCGGTCCGATGGTTGATTTTTTCGACAATATCGCACCAAAGGTTGGCGTCACAGCGGAACAATTTAAAAATCTGAACTCGTCCGAAGCGCTTCAGCTGTACGTAAGTTCACTGGAAAAAGCTAACGTTAGCCAGGCGCAAATGACTTTCTATATGGAAGCAATCGCCAACGACGCCACGGCACTAATCCCGCTATTTGCTAAAAATGGGAAGCTTTTAAAAGAGCAAGGTGACCAAGCAGAGCGGTACGGGGGCATACTTTCCGAGGTTGCTTTGAAGGAGTTCGCCGAGTTCAATAAATCTATTCAGATATCTAAAACCAGGATGAAATCGCTTTCTGATGAAATATCTTTGAACACCGTAATAGCGATAAATGATTTAGTCAGGGGTTTAAAACTTTTAGACGAGGAAGCAAACAGTAGCGATTTGAAAGAATATCAAACTGTAGTCAGGGGAATCGGATTATTTGCCTACGGTACGGCTCAAACACTTTTTGTACTCGGACAAGCTGCTTTTGGCATAGCGAAGGCAGGGAAAAAATTAAAAGAATTGGAATTTGCTGATGCCTTTTTTGAATTGCAAGTGGCGTCGGAGCGGGCGCAGATAACGATAGACAAAACAGACAAGGCGCTAGAGGACTATTTTAACGGCATAGACAATAGAAAAAAATCAGGCAGCGATGATCCGTTAGGATTTGGTAACGGGGATGACGATCCGCCGCCTCCTTCTAACATTTTGGCCATCACTGACGAGCAATTAAAGTCTAAACGGGAATTGCTTGAAGAAAGCATAATGTCTGAGCATGAGCTTTTAAACAAACAGCAGCAAGATGAATTGAACATTCTTATTGATTCTTTGGCGCGGGGACAAATCACAAAGCAGCAGTTCGACCAAATTGACAAAAAACGTCAAGCCAAGCACAACAAAGAAATGCAAGACATGAACTCCAAAGCAGCTGCCAAGGCATTCCAGACCGACAAACGAAAATTTGACGCACTTTTGAGCGGCGCAGCACAGCACAGTAGAGCGATGTTTAATATTCATAAGGTTATGGCAATAAGCGAAGCGCTTTTGAATGCAGAATCAGCGGTTTTGGGCGCTTATGCTGTAGGTGCAAAGATAGGGGGGCCGCCATTAGGTGCCGCCTACGCAGGTATAGCAGCAGCGGCTACGGCGGTGAACATAGCCGCAATAGCCAGCTCGAGTTTCGGCGGCGGTGGGAGCAGCAGTGGCGGTGCCGGAGGAGGAGCGGTTCCGGACGTATCGGTCGCAGACGATATAGTTGCGGCGAACGACGAGGAAGAAACCGTCAAGCGAGTTGTCGTAAATGTCGAAGGTCTGGACGATGAGCAATTTTTATCTCGCGAAGCTTTGCGCGGAATAATAGACGAAATCAACGAGGCCGAAGGTTCAAACGTAATAATTCAGGGGTTATAAATGGCGGGAATATTGCACGAAAACGTTTTGCGCGGTGCCACCCTTTTAACAGATCAGTCAATAACCAATTTCGGGTTCGCCAACGCCACAGACGGACGCACCGCCACGCAAGCAGGCTACGCACCCTCCTCCCAAGAAATCCGCGTGGACTTGGGCAGCGGGAAAGCAGTGGACACGTTGTGCATAGCGCGGCACACCCTTTTTTCGCAAACGTGCACCATTGACATTGATGGCTCTAACGACAACTCCACGTATTTTAACGTAGCGGACTTGACGCCGACCTCTGACGACGTGATTTATCACACTTTCACTCAGGCCACTTACCGTTATTACAAAATAGTAATCTCTTCAATAGACGCCAACGTTTATTTCAGCGATTTCGCACTGGGCACAAGGGTGGATTTAGAGCGGGATCAAAAGCACGGATTCATCAAGCCAGAGTTCGCAGACGGCGACAAAGTAATTGCCAACATCACCCGTGGACAGAACCTTGCTGGGCTGAACCTGCAGGAAGGATTGAAGCGGTGCCGGTTCGATTTATTTTATTATACTGCTTCCTTTTTTACCACAAACTGGGCCAACATCGTCGCCGACATGAAGCTGTATCCCGTTTATATCAGCTGGGACACCAACGACACCGAGCAGGCTTTTTATTGTTGGCCTACTTCGCGGATAGCCGAACCTCGTTACTCTAAGAACATAAACGGGTATTATGATGCGCGACTTGACATGACGGGCATAACTCAATGACTTACCAAACGGATAGAGACGCACTCACCCGCCAATCCCTAAATATTGTCGAGTTGGACCTGGACACAAAAATCACCGACGGCGGGAAAGAGTATCTGAGCGACGGCACGCAGCCTCACGGGCAAATGTTTTGGCCGTGCGTAAACTCCATCAAGTGGGTGCCCACGCGTGCGAGTGCCACTGGGGGACTGGGTTATTTTGGCGAGGTCGTTGTTACCTGCACTGATTTTAATTGGCCTGGGGGGAATGGCACTTACTTTGGTAGGCTGTTGGCGAACAATGGCTACTATTTGAACCGTGCGATTAAAATCCACGTGGGCTTTTTTAAGCGTGGCGATACTTTTTCATTTTCCAATTTTGAAGAGCGTCGATACTTTATTAAAAAAATAACTGGACCGGATTCAAAAGGTAAGGTGCAAATATTTGGCACGGACGTATTGTCCCAGCTCAAAGAATCACAAGCACCCAAGGCCACATACGGGAACCTTGCGGGATCGCTCACCGATTCAGCAACGGGCTCAACCGATATCGGCGACAACACCAATTTTAGTGCGAGTGGCGGCTATGCAATTATTAATGATGAAATTGTGGCTTATTCCGGCGTCACTGGCGGCGACAGCATCACGATTTCTTCCCGTGGTCAAGGCGGCACCACAGCAGCGGCTCATAGCGCTGGGGATGCGGTGCGGGATGTGTATCAAAATAATGGCAACGTTGTAGACATAATCAGGGATCTGATAGAGAATTACACCGAAATAGATCACGCCACATACTTGCCCGATGCCGATTGGAACACTGAGCGAGACGATCCGTTGGCATCGGAAACTTTCGACTGCTGGGTTAAAGAGCCTAAATCCGTGGATAAAATCATCCACGACCTGGGTGCACAAGCTTACACGGGGATTTGGTGGGACGATGCGGCACAAGAAATAAAGCTTAAAGCTATTAGGACGAACGTAATACCGGCGTCTGAATGGACGGACGCGGCCAATATACTAGACACAAAAGTCACTTTCAAACGGGATCAACGCACAATAGTAACTCAAGTGTGGGTTTACTATAACAAGATAAATCAGGCAAAGGGCAACGATGCCGAAAACTTCACTGATTTATACGTATACATTGATAGTGCGGCTGAAACGGGACTAGGCCAACCAAACATCAAAAAGGTTTTTGGCGAGTATATTGCAGCGCTGGCGAGTGCTTCCAAGATCGCCAGCAGGATAGTAAAGCAAAACTCAAAACCAATCGAGTTAAGTTTGCACGTAGACGCCAAGGATTCAGACGTTGAGGTTAGTGATGTAATAGATTTGTCAACCGACCTGTACCAAGACACGAACGGCGATCCATTGCCCATAAAACTGCGAGTAATAGAAAAAGCGCTAGACAAACAGAACCGCTACAAATATAAAATGATTTATTCGGGCATAACACCAGGCAACCGCTACGGATATATTGCACCAAACAGCGTGGCAGATTACGACAGCGCAACGCAAGACGAGCGGAATAAATACGCTTTTATAGCAGATGGCAGCGACAAGGTTGGTGCTGCTGATGATTTACCTTATTTAATAGAATAAAGGGGAACTCTTAACAATGGCAACATACAGCGCAGTCACGGCGGGAGAAAAAGACGCAGATAGTCCTATTAACGTGGGGCTGATTGATAAACTGGACCAAAACCCGCACGCGATAGCGGAAGGCGCGAGCGGTGCGCCAAAGATTCAAACGGCCGCCTACGGTGCCGGTTCTGTAGATCGGGCCGCTATAACTACGGACACCACAAGCAACTCCACAACCAGCGACACAACGCAAACTTACGTTGTGACGGGTGGCGGCTATGCTTTTCAAAATGAATATAGAATCAGTAGTCAAACTGATTCAGGATCAAGAACAGCATCTTATGAAGGCACTAGAAGCGTAACATTTTCAAACTGGTCACTTACTAACGTATGCTATCAAATGATAGAGGGGCAAACAGATACTGTTTCGCGTACAATGTACGTAGACACTATTTTTATTGATGCCTCCCCCCCATATGATTTAGGTGATGGTGAAGTGAAAGCCTTTATCTTTGTTCACATGAATTCACTAGGCCAGATAATCAGTGTCAGCTCTTCTAAAACGCCCCCATGGGTTCACAATGGACCTACGAAGGCAACGCCAGACTATTGCGAAAACACTCCAGACGGATTGAAAAAATACAAATACGAATGCACGGTAAATGAAGAAACGGGAATAATTGAAAAGGTTCCTGTTGAAATAACTCAGGCTGTGAAAAATGCGGATATGGATTATTTACCACACCCTTTTTGCACCGTTGCGCCGAGCGATAATATAGTAATGATTGACTGCATGGACACTGAATATTTGGCAGATTTGATGAGTGCTGGGATTTCGGTCAACGAGTTGCTACACAATGATTATTTGCGAGTTAAAAATGATCGCGTGTCGAGGAAAGGACCAAAAAATCTAATGCAATGCGGTTTTACTTGGAAAAACTCTAAATCGAGAGCTGGCCAAGCAGTAAAAGACAAACGAGAAAAAAGAGGACCATACGCATGACAGCAGAAAAGTTTTTTCTAAAAAGTAAAACAATTTGGGGCGTTATAGTGATGGCTATCCCCAACCTACTTCCATTGTTCGGCATAGGCAGTGAAACTGGCGTTTTAATAACTGCGGCCGGGGATGGCCTGATGCAGGCTGCTGGTGCTGCTTTGGCTATTTACGGAAGGCAACAGGCAGGCGGCTTGAAAATCAAATGAGGAAAATAACCGACATCATAATTCATGGCACCGCCACTCCTCCCTCCATGCACGTGGATGTAGACGTGGTTCGCCGTTGGCACATGGCGCGGGGATGGGATGATATTGGGTATCATTTTTTGATTTTGCGGAACGGCATAATTGAAGATGGACGGGACCTGGACAAAGACGGCAACATTTTTGAGGAGGTGGGTGCACACACTTATCGATACAACGAAAACTCCATCGGCATAGCGCTGGTTGGTGGGGTGAATGAAGACAGAAAGATAGACGTGAATTATACTTATGCGCAATACACGTCGTTGAAAGTTTGTCTCGATTCGATGCTTTACCGTTTTCCTGGTGCCAGCTTGTTTGGGCACAGAGAGTATGCAAAGACTAAATGTCCGTATTTCAACGTGAGGGATTTTTATTATGGAAGTCAGTGACACAACCGTATTGGCAGCAATTGGCGGCCTGGCCACCGTGATTACCACGCTTGGGGGTGCGATAGCGAAAATGTACAAAGTTCAAGTCGCCAATCACCGCAAAATCGAAGACAAGTTGAACCGTTGCGAGCGACAACATAAAGAAGCCAGCGAAAGAATCATTGATTTGTCCGAAAGGGTCGGCGAGTTAGTGGGGATGAAGCAGATGTATGATCACGTCACAGAGGAACTAAAAAAAAGGGGTTCATAGAGAACCCCAATCAACCACATCACACATAAATCAATTATACTTCAACGACACAAATAAATCAACTACGCACTCAAATACTTCCCCAATAAAATGAACGCAACTGTCAATGCGAACAATTCCCATTTGTTCATAACGTCACCCCTTTACTGCGTCGGCGAACGCTTCCCATTGTGCTGAAACAAAATCCCCTATTACCACGTCCGCACCGGTTAGGACCAAAACAATGGGTGTGAAAAACGACACAACACAAAGCAACGGCGTGCGGTATTTGTACAAATAATGTTTCATTGTGTCACCCCCACATAAATTATCGCTCCACAAATCGCGCCCACAGTCAATAAAGAAAGAGTGGCGAGTGCCCAAAACGTTGCTGCCAATAGTTTTTTATACATTTTCCTCTCGCTCCTTAAACGATTGCTCTATGTGCTTGACCAGTGATTCCGTGTCATCGAGTGCGCACCGCCATGTGTCCCCTCGCAGCGGGTAAATTTCCCAATACGGACTGCTGTGCTCGGCGTTCCCGAACCAACCCAAACTCCCGTCAACGTCCGCGTAAACCGACACTTTCAATCCTCCCTTTTCCACCACGAACCTTGCTGCGGCACCACAGTATGGGGGGATGATTTTGACGTCCCAGTCGGACTTGAACCGAATTGGGGGCATTCGCCGTGCCCATGTCCTTTGGCGATCATACATTGTCGTCCCTCCTCGCACGTGGATGTATTCCGTGGTGCTGTAGTTCGTCGATGATTGCTCCCATTTCTTCCCTGACCGACTCCAAAGTGCCGGAGTGCCCGTGCAGAAACGCAAAATGCTCGATTATTGGCTCAGACAGTTTGCTGTGCGCGGTTTTGAGAGTTTGCAAAGTGCGCCAAAGTGCTTGCTTTTTCTCCCGGTCGGTGTAGGTGTTGAATTCATCCTTAAAACTCATTTTATATCTCCTTTGTCTGTTTACCTGGCTCAAGGTCTTTGAAATAAAAGCTATCGTGGCAAAAATCATGGCACGACACTACTTTGTCTTTGTGACCTTTTTGTATAAAATTAGGGGCCTCTATGAGTTTATCCCCGCACCAACATCTCGCACCCTTTACCACTCTGAATCCGTTTCCAACAGTGTCTTCGCTAAAATAAATTTCATCATCCATCATCCATCCCTCTATTGAAATAATGCCAGTCCTTGATCAATCACCATGTCGGCGACCTCCTTTTTGTTCACCAAGGCATCAATCACCCGCTCGTCAACGGTGCCCTTAGCGGCCAAATTTATGTAGGTGACGTTTTGTGTTTGTCCGATTCTGTGCGCTCGATCTTCGGACTGCAACCTGTCACGCAACGAAAAGTTATTGCTGAAATAAATCACATACGACGCCTCCACGAGGGTTATGCCCGTGGCACCAGCCTGTTGATTGCCGACGAAAACTTGCGCGGTGCCGTTGGTGAAGCGGTGGATGTTTTGTTTGCGGTCGTCGGCCGAAATCCCACCATGGTACTCAACGTGCTCAATTTGCATTTCCCGCAGTGCGTCGGCAATGTCTTCGATTTCTGCACGGTAACGTGCCCAGATGATGAGCTTTGCGCCTTGTTCTGCGATTTTTTGCACCCGTTGTTTCAGCAATTCCAGTTTTGGATTTTTGCCTGGGATGCGCACCGGCTGTTGCGATTCGGGGTGCAGGTAATAGCCGGACGTAATTTGCGCCAATTTGGAAATCACCACCAACTTATCAAACGCACTCTCAGCCCCCATGAACTCGAGTCGCAACTCAGACTTGGCTTTTTTGTAAATTCGTTGCTGTTCGGGCGAAAGATCAAACAACAACGTTTTATGGATTTTTTCCGGCAAATCCACGCACTCCTCTTTCAGCACCCGATAGCTGTGAGGGGCGATCAGTTCCGATAGCTTGTCCAGGTTCCTGTAGCAAGGCTTCCCAGCCCGACGAGCGACCAGCTGTGGGTTGCCTCTGCCGCGCATCCTTTCGCGCACCTTCCGCACCAAGGGGTTGTCCTGTGGGAGCATCTCGGCGTACTCGGCTTTGAATGCGTAAAAGCTGGTGTTGCCCAAAATGTTTTCATCCAAAAAATTGAACTGCGAATATAAATCAAACGGCGAATTATTCACTGGTGTGCCGGTCATGATGCGACGGTATTTGCTGTGTGGCTTCAACCGCATCAAATTTTTGCACCGTTTGCTGTCTGGGTTTTTGAACGAATCTGACTCATCGCAAATAATTGCCAGGTTCAACGCACTGCGACAAAACATCTCCGCAAACTTAAACCCTCGGTCGTGCTGCAACGCTTCCCAGTTCATTGCCAAGATGCGCAGGTCGTCACCCGGTTCAAAAAATGCGTCAATCTTTGCTTGCTCGGCTTTGGTCTTTTTCCCGTTCCAACCGTAAGCCCTCCACCGGCACCAGTCGGGCATGTGCTTGCCCAGCTCGATGTCGGTCCAGTTTGTGTGCACGCCGTTGGGGGCAAAAACCAGTGCAGCGTTGCACCGTCCCTCAGCCCACAGTAGACTGAGGTTGTTGATGGCCATCCACGTTTTCCCCGTTCCCATTTCGGCCAGCAGCGCAAACGCCTCCCGCTGCGAGTGCTCGGTGATGTATTTCAGTTGGTGTGCGTACGGTTTTGTTTTGAACCTAGAATGTTGTAAAGCTGTTTCCATTTTTCCTTCCTCACAGGTTTAAGTTGATGCCAATCGGCAAGTATTTTCAGATCATCCACTGTCATATCATTAACAACGTCGGCGTGCCGTCCTGGCACAGCCATCCAGCGCAAATTCGTTGCAATCAATATGTAACCGCGACCACGAGCACGGTTGTGTTTCAGCCACCAATTTTTTTGGTCCTGGGTCAATGGGTGGTTCGACCCGAACAACGGCGTGGTCAGTCGTTGTGGCTCTTTGGGTGCTTTTAGCTCGATCCAACCCTCTACGCCTTTGACGCAATAATTGACGTCGGGGGTGCCGGTGCCGGCGACGTTCTCCACTCTGTTGACTCGGTCTTTGGTTGAAAATATTTTCTTCAAAGACGCCCAAGCGTTGCTTTCACTCATATCTCCCTCCACTTGGTTATAAAGGCATAGCGTATGCCGTTAAAGAATTTGGCACGGATCAACAGCTTGGTGCCCAGTTCGGTTTTCTCGGCCATGTGCTTGCCGATCCGTTGGTAATCAAATCGGCCAATCCTCCCGCCAATCATCCCTGTGTCGTCCCGCAACCGCACATCCAGGAACTCCAATGGGCCGGTGCCGACTTTGCCTCCTCGTTTTTTGATGTTGACTTCCTCGTTGTAATTTCTGGGGTTCTTGTGGATTAATTCCCCGAGGAAAACAATTTCCTTTTTGTGCGGAAGTCCTTCGGGGATGTCGCAAATGTCCCAAATTTTATCGCACAAAATGTTGTTTCCTTTTGGGTCCGCGTAAAGGTGTCCGTACTGGTTGTGGAAGGGGAAAATCTCAGCAAAAATATTCTCTGCATTTTGCACATCCTCGATGTCCTTTTCTGTGAGGGTGCCCGAGGAGCGTTTTTCGATGAGCTTTTGAGCTTTCTTTTCGCCGATGCCTTTGAGGTTGGTGAATCCGCCGAGGAGTTTCCCCTCGTGAACTGACCAATTCAGCGCAGACTTTTCCAAATCAAACGGCACATACTCAATCCCTTCCTTGTGCATTTCGCGCAACAGCTCCAGTGCGCTGTCGTCGTCTTTGGCGTTGCGGAGGTTGGCAGCGGCGAACTCGAGCGGGTGGTGCGCTTTGAGGTATGCGGTCCAGTAGCTGATGACGGCGTAGCTGTAGGTGTGCGCTTTGTTCATTTGCCACGCACCCATGGCGTTGATCAGCTCCCAGATTTCGTTGGCTTGCTTTTCGTTGATGCCTTGAGCGGTTGCACCTTTTAGGAATGGAGGGAAGAATTTTTTGAAGAACTCTTTGCCCTGCCGTTTGGAGATCGCTTTGCGCACAAACGAAGTTTCCTCCCAGGAAAATTGCCCGATGTCCCGCACAATCGCCAGTGTGTGCTCCTGGTAAACGGGCAACCCATACGTTTCCTTCATTATTTCCTGCACCATAGGGTGGATCGGTTCGTAGGGTTCGCCGTTTTGCCGCTTTACGTACGCGTTCGTCACCCCAGAGGAGAACGGACCCGGACGTGCCAGAGCGGTTGTGGCGTCGATTTCCTTGATGGTGTTGTATTTGATTGAAGCACTGAGGGTGCGCATGGCGTTGCCCTCGAACTGAAACACACACGAAAGGGTTTTGTTGTTGAAGACATCAAACGTTTTTTGATCGTCGAGCGGCAAATTGTACCAATCTATCGGCACCCCAGAATCTTCCAAAACGGTGAGAGTGCGCAGCCCCAAAACGTCAATTTTCAACAACCCCACCTCCTCGGCAGGTCCTTTCTCGATGTGCGCAATGCCGTCGGCGTCCACGGTGCAGTAGTTTGTTATTTCGTCATTACAAACCAACAGCCCAGCTGCGTGCACTCCGGTGTGACTTGCGTGACCTTCGATCGCTGTGGCTATTTCTGCCTCTGGGTACATGCGCATGAAGTCCTGGCCTGCGTCCGTTTCCTTCAACGTGTCCTCAAGGCAATTCCCCGCACGCGAATCTGCCAATCCTCGTTCAATCATCGCTGCTTTGACGCCTCCTGTGGCTTGGCGAGGGACGCCCAACGCTTTGCACGCGTGGACTAGTGCTGACTTGGCTTTGAAGCGACTCACGGTGCCGATGTGTGCGGTGTTTTTGTCGCCATACTTTTCTGCCATGTACTCAAAAATTAGGTGCCGTTTGTTGTCGGGGAAATCCAAATCAATATCCGGCAAGTCCGTTCGGTTCAGGTCGATGAACCTCTCAAAAAACAAACCAGGCGGCATTGGATCAATTTCTGTAATTCCAGACAAATAGCACACCAACGACCCAGCGGCCGAACCACGCGACGGTCCCACGAGCATGTGCTTCTTGGCGAATTTCACCATGTCGGCGACCACAACAAAATAACTTTCGTAGTTTTTGCTTTTTATGAGGCCTATTTCGTAATTCAGCCGTTCTTCGTAACGGTCGTCCCATTGCATTTTGCGATCCTTGATGCCTTGACGACACAAGGCCTCAATGTCCCCGTCCGCACTAATCATCGGTGCAACGGGCAGTCGCAACTCCGAGCATTGTTCTGCGATTTCGGCTGCTGTGACTTGGCCTCCGAGCAGATCCTGTATGTGCTGTGGGGTGGTTTTGAGAGCGTTTTTTGCGCACACCTCGAATGCTTTTTTGTCTTCGGGATAGGCATAATGGTTGTCGGAAACTTCAACCGTTTTGAATCCAACTTGCATCATGCGTTTTTTCGCGTTCAGCACCACGCTCGCGCAGCTGATGTCCAGGATGGCTCCCACTTCCCGCAAAAAGGGTTCGTCTGTGACTTGGCCTGCGAATTTGAAAATGTTTTCCGACATCTCCAGCACATCCCCTTTGTACAGTCGGGGGATGGAGCGGAATTTGGCTTGGATTTTTTGATGGTGGCTCAAGGAACTGAACTGGTACATCTCGCGCAGTCCTTCCTCGTTCTTGGCCAAGAACCACATCGTCAACGGCACATCCTCGTCGTCCACTGCGCACTCCCAACCCAACAAGGGTTGAATGCCTGCTTTTTTACAAGCATTAAACCACGCCACATGACCCCACGTTCCATCATCGACGATCCCAGCCGCAGTGCAGCCAATTTCTTTCAACCGTTGGATGATGCGCGGGATTGGCGCAAATGTTTGTCCGAATGAGTATTCTGTTCTGAGTTTCAAATGGTTCATATTTCATCTTCTCCGCAAATCAATTTCACTTTGATCGGCTTGCCGGTGCTGGGGTGGTAAATTTTCACAGGGTGTGCCATGATGAGCGTGGCCACCTCGCGAGCCAATTCCCGCACTGTGTAAACGCAATCCAGCGCCTCGTCCGTTATTGGACCAATCACCCTTTTCAATTGCCGCATGTTGATCAGTTGGATATATTCCCAGTCGTCATATTTGTTAAACAAAACCACTTCACCCAGGGGATCGATCCACCTCACGCACACGACCCAGTTCACACCGTAGCGCAAATTCTCGATTGCAAACTCCAGCTCCCCAACCAAGTCCTCGTAGCACACTCGTATCATGACAACAATTTCTCCAGCAATTTGTCCTCGAGTAAAATTTCGTACAGCGCAGTAACGTCGTCCAACGCTCGGTGCGTTTGTGCCAACGGTCGGCCGCACAGACGTTCGTACACTTCCGTCATCTTTGCCCGACGACCAAACAAACACATATATTCCTGTACCGTGCAAATGGGCGTCGGCATTGGAAAGTCCTCCAACAGATCATGGCGTCGCAACTCGTTCTGCAACATCCCGTGATCGAATGGTGCGTTGTGGCAAATCATAAAATCAGCACCAACAAAGAACTCCTTCAACCGAGGGTAAAATTCCAAAAACGTGGGTTGCCCCTCGAGCTGTTCTTGCTTGATGCCTGTGATTTTGGTGATCTTTGGGTCAATTTCTTGCTCCGGATCCAAAAGCTGACTCAACTCCCCAAGCACACCCGAAAGGTTCACAGCGAGTGCGCCTAACTCAATTATCTTGGGCTGCTTTTCGAGCGGTGCCGAGCTGGGTTTTAGGAGTCCGGTCGTTTCGGTGTCAAAAATTATCACTCTGCTCATTCCAACAATCCCTCCAACATCGCGGCGTAAACCGCCAAGTCGTGCGCACTGTCCTGATGGGATAAATCCGTCATCGCCAACCGCAACAATTTATTCAAACACTGAATAAACAAATGGTACCGATTGTGGTCCCCTTGGGTGAGCAGTTGCACACCGTCCGGAAATATCACCTCGAGCACCTGCCCAATCAGCAAGTAGTTGTCTTTGTATAGTGCGCCTCGTTGCTCGAATGTTTCCAGCATTTCGCGCATCACTTCGTCTGCTCTTCTCATTAGCTTAGTCCCTTGGTTGTTTCTAAAACTGATATGTTGTGAATTTGCACTTGCTCGGCTCGCACCCCAGCAAGCTTGTACATTTCCACCACGTCGGCTCGGTCGTCATAAGCGCACGCGATGTCGTTTGGTTGCATTCCGTGAGCCATGAGCAACGATTGCAAGAAAAACATTTTCAGTGCAGGCGACGGCAACGTCGAATCGTTGGGCCGGAAATACACCGCTTGCACCCGATCGTGCAGCCCGTGCTGCTTCAACCACCTCACAGTCAACGCCGAACAGTACTTGGGCCGTGCCGTGAAAATGACAATGTCCGAATCGTTGGTCTGCCACAAATGCTCGTTGCCAGGCGCATCATATTTGCACCCCAGGTGATAGGTCATAAACCGTTTGGTTTTGCACTTTTCTTGCCACTTGATCAACGGCAGTCGCCACCCGTCGTTCGAGATGGTGTTGTCGAGGTCCAAAATAATCATTTCCCTTTCCTCATTTTGTCAACTATTTTTAACAGCTTGCCCTTTTTCAATAAATCACCGCCATACTCCTCCTCGGCAAATTTTTCAATTTCCGCGAAATAATCCCTCCCTTCCTGGAACAAGAATTTCTCAGCCCACGGATGCACCCGCAACACCTCGTCCACCATCGCATTCAACACCCGCTGGTACTCGCGCTGGGTTCGACCTCCGGTGCGTGCTTTGGCCAGATCGACGAAGGTGCGCAGGTTGAATTTGCACACGATGTTTGTGGCGATGTTTGTGGGCAGCACCCCACGTGCATCCTCCGGTGCGACTTCCAAGTCATTGACCATTTTCCGGTACGCGGATTTAATCCCTCCGAGTGCGGCGTCTGTTTCGCTTTTTGCTTCTGGGTTGGCTAGGATTTTTTCCGGGTACACGTAATCAAAATCCCCCATGTCAAGCACGCGCATAGTTTGCTGTGCGTAGCTGGCTGCGCGAGTGCGAACTTGTTGGTGTGTGTATGCGCGGGAAACTCCCTCAACCAAAAAAACGTAATCCACAAATTCCCAAGAGGAAGGAATTGTGTTGGCCATGTAATCAAGCTGCTCCAACTTTTCCTCCTCGCTCATCGACCGCAGCTCCTGCATCAAATTCGGAGTCATGTTGAGGCGGGTGCTTTTTGTGAACATCAAAAGTGTTTCGGCGTCCTGTGTGTGCGATATCAACGTTACTTTCATTTGCTTTGTCTCCTTTCTGAGTTTTGGTTGGGGGTTGCGCACCCCCAAGGCGCGTTTTAAGAAATTGCTTTAAATTGGTGTCCTTCTACCTCTGCCGTATCCCCTTTTTGCTTCAATTTGGCGCGCACAGCGTCGCTGCCTTTTGCGGGGATGCCCAGTGCTAGGAAGGCTTTGCGGCACGAACTGTACTCCTGCCCGCCGACTTCAACGCGCACTCGGCGTTTCCTTTTTTCCCGCACCGAAGGGTTCTCCCAGCTGGTGCGTATGGCGGCCGAGGCTTTGGGGTTGGTTGCTTTTGTTTCTGTTTCTGTTTCAAAAACTGACATATTATCTCCTAATAAATCGTTCGTAGTCTGAGCACGAATGGAGTCGTTTGATGACTGCGATGTCTTGCAAAACGTCATCCATCAAAATGTTTCTCCACGTGGCAAACCTGCCAAGTGAATAAACTTTGTGCCGTTGTGTCATTTGGTAAATAAAATTCCTTCTCCATAGTTCGTCGATCGGCTCTATTTTGCCGAATCGTTGATGCACTTTTTCAAGCTCATCAATTTGACACTCCGAGATGCCGAAGGATTTTAACATCTCCGAGTGATCAAACTCGTTTGGTTCGTCCACATATTCCGCAATGAGCAAATCGCCAGTGATGCTTGCTCGGTACAGATTGTTTTGGAACGATGGGTAGTAAATCGTTTGGTACACGTCGCACCGGTCCACTCTGTATCGCTTCACCGTAATGGGCGAGTAACGGAATTCAGGCTGCGATTCCGCGTCCCAAAAAGACATCGGGATGGTGCTAATGGTCGGCACTCCTGCCTCGAGTGCTTCGCGGCTGACGGGAGTTTTCCAATGGATGCGGTCTGCGCACCGTTCCACGAGCTGCTGAATGAAGTCCTCTGGGGCAATGTACCGCGTCACCGACCGAGTGTCCCAAATGCTTCGACCGAGCGTGCTCCCTCCGGTCACTTTCTGGCTGTAGAGGTTGCACCACCTTGGCGATGGATCGACGTACTTGCCTGCGGCCCAAATCGCTTTGTGCACTCGGACCGGCATGAACTCAATGCCAACCGACTCGCCAACAGCAGCCGAACGGAACCGCAACAGTGCTTTGTGTTCGTTTTGACGAGGTGCGGAGGCCTCAAAAATTTCCGCTTTCTGAAAATGACATCCTGCCAATAAACCTGCCAGGCCAGCTCCTAATATCCTCACAATTACTTTCTCCTTTCTAACGGTTTACAATTATCGCTCAACTCGCACAAAAAATCAAACATCTTTCCACGTTTTTTTAAACTCCTCGAATTTCATTATCTATCTCCCTTTAATTAAATTGCAGAGGCGTTGCACTGTAGCCTAGACTAACCCCGTCGGATATGTCGCCGAATCACGCGGTAGCAATGCAATTCCACAAGCGTTAATTCGCGCCTCTGCAAACTCTTCATTCCGACCTCGACCTCGACCACGACCACGACCCCGACCGCGACCCCGACCACGACCCCACTTTGTCATACCCTTCTCTAATGATTACAGCATTCATCATTTCTGCTCCTTCGGCAGCGCGTGAGGCCATGGTGCAAAATTTATCAGAGTATCTGTATTAAGTCCGGTGTATAACGGATACGGCTCTACTTCGCTAAACGTCCCGTTTTTTAAGCAGTCGTGATATCTTCCAGTATCAGCGATCCAGCTGGCATCTTCTAATATCGCGAATTTCCCTACGATCTCTTTGACTCTGCCAACTTCTATGTGCGTAACCGTTCTAAATAAATACGCTTCGCCGACTTTTATCGGTAGTTGCTCATCGCTTTTAGTCTCTGTTTTTTCACTTTTAGCATCTAAAAGCATCTCTAAAACTTTAATCAATAATTGCTTTTCCATTTATCCCTCTCCCTTTAGTTAATTAAATTGCAGAGGCGGTTCTGATCAAGTCCCCGCAGCCGTGTTTATTACTGTGTTCACTCACTCGATCGCTTTGGCCTTGCTCTGCAAACCCTTCATTCTTCCTTCTCCAAAATACGTTCAATTTCGTCCAATCGCACATCGTGATCCGTGATCAACGTCGCCATACTCAGCACCACCAACAACGCCACAAAAAGTCTGAACAAAGTCATTTCGTTTCGTACCTTCCAGTTTTGGTTTTCGTTAAGTGGCCTCTGTTGCACAAATCGTTGAAAATTTCATTGCTCAACCCAACTCCAATCCCGTACCTTGAGCGCACCTCAGCCTTGCTCAAGGGACCCGGAGGCAACGCTGCCAACTCGGCAAGAATGCGCTTGGCCTTTGGACGGTCCAAGCCTTTGGTCCTGGTGGTGCGCGCCTCGGTAGGCGCAGTTACTTTTTTCGATGCAGCGCGGCTCCCATCGCCAATTCCATCGCCGTAAAAATGCTCACCACCAACCACATCACCAGCAAGTTGGCCTGCTCCTGCGACCAGCCAGACACCCGCGAAATGTGCCCGAAAACGGCCATGTTGCCTTGCTCGTAGCTGCGGTCCTCGAGGGAGCGTTTCTCGGCGTACAGTCCCTCGAGCTTTGCCGTCGCGCTGTCTGCTTGCCGCAGCGACTCGGCTGCTGCCGTGATTTGGTTGGCGGCACGCTGGATTAAAGCTTGCGTGCGCCAGGACGAGCGGTTGTCCTCGATGGTTTCAATTTGCCGGTCGAGCGTGGTCATGTCAACGTTGGCTTTGTTGGTGGCTGCACTCAGCCACGCCGACACCCCAATAAAAATTGTCCCCGCAATCAGCCCAACACACGAATAAAAAATCAACACACTCACAAACCACTTCGGGAAGTACTTGCTGAAATGGAAAGTCAACGCACCCAGCGCAACCGCAAAAATCACTCCATACTGCCAGTTGTAGCTGAACCCATGTGTGAACGCAAAACTGCTGGTGCAAAAAGAAACCACGAGAGTCATCAGAATCAGAAACGCTCTGTGGTTGAGGAACTCGTGGAACTTCTCTGCTGCTGAACCCAGTGCCTTCATTTTAATTCTCCTTTTTCCGACGATCGATTACTGAAACGATCCAACGCACGCACACCGAACCATCCCGAGATAAGAACCATGCAACAGCCAAATACGACAAAACTTTTCATCTTCCCCACCCCTCTCTCTCAGTAAGTGAAAACTGCTCTCGCAACCGGAACCCCTTCCCTGCGCTCAACCTCGCAGAACCCCAATTCCGACCCGTCGTAGTACGACCAGAAGCCACCTGGTTGGTGCTCGTCCATGCGACACCCGATCCAACGCTCCAACGCCGAGCGCTCGGAGCGGTCGAGTGCGGAGTAATCGCCCAGCTGAATCGCTGGGAGGAATTTCGTTCCGATGCTGAATTCTACCTTTCTCATGATCGCACCTCCACTTTGAAGTCGCCTTCGCCAGCCAATTGGCGTCGCAAAATTTCGCTGCGGCAGTCGTTGTAACCGTCTTTGAAGTCCCAGCTGCCTCGTGGCGTTTTGCCGTCGTCTGGCAGGTCGTCGTTCCAAATGGTGGCTTTGAGGTTCCAGCCGTCGTTGTATGTCTTTTTCACGCTCATTTTCGCTCTCCTTTCTGAGTTTTCTGTTCGGCTTATTGCCTCCCAGTAATATAAGTATCGCCCAGAACAGACAAAAAGGCAAGTAATTTTTCAACTTTTTTTACTCAGGTTGAAAAACGATCGTTTTTCTTCCTTCTATTTATACAAAAAAGGCTCTATTTGCCCAAATAGAGCGATTTTAGAGTGATTTTCGTTCGTTTTGAAAATAATTGAAAAAAGTTGAAAATAATTGTTGCTTTTTTGTCTCAGATGGGCGATACTTATATTACTGGGAGGGAATAAGCCCAACCAGCCAAAACTGAGAAAGGAGAAAGAAAATGGAAATCGAAATCAAATCAGACGGCCGCGAATGGATTGCAACGCAAAACGGACGCGAAATTGCGCGTAGCATGTACCAGGACGTTTTGGTGGACTTGGTGAACTATAAAAAGGAAAACTCACCCGTGAGATGCTTCACCTTCAACTGCGGCACCATGAGCGGGATGTTCCTCGCTTCGGAGTACGAAGTAGACTTATTAATCGGTGAAGTTGTGGAATTCCCGGACGGCGAAATAGTCAAAATGGAGGAAGGCTTTTTCAAAATCGCCGACCTCGGCCAGCTGCACAGTGCGCACCCCCAAGGAACCGTCTGCGGAGTGAACCCACTCGAATATTACGCAGACTAATCGAACCGAACCGGCCAGCCGCTAGCCTTTAATAGCGGTAACAAACAACACAACGGAGCACGGAAACATGAAAACTTTACACTCATCAGCAGTTAGACCTTCTAAAGCGAAAGCATTCAGAATATTAGAAGACAGTTTTTACACTGGCGAACAATTAACTGATAAGCAATTATCTGAATTGCTGCTCTACTTTGCGCCTGCTAAGAAGAAGTCACCTAAAACGCCCTTGGACTTTGTACGTCTAGCGGTACCTACCAATGACGTGAGGCACTACCTAAACTATATAAACGTGCTTAACGGTATAGCTAGTGGGTGTGATGGGCATAGACTGTATCAAGCGCCAGTTGATTTAGAAGACGGTGCATATTGCCCTAAAACACTAGCCCCTGTCGATCCTAATATAGCCGGTCGTTACCCGGATGTAGACCGCATTAAGCCTGAAAAGTTAAATGCCAGTACAGCTATTATTTTAAGCAATGCCGACGTACAACGAGTACCCCATATTAAAGGAGTTACTTTGATCAATGGATGGCCATTCAATACTGAATATATTCAACCAGTCATCGAAGCAATGGACAAGTTTACCGACGTACATTTAATACCACGCGGTAATAATGCGACGCTAGTATTTAAATCAGATAGCGGAGCATATGGCATGGTAATGGGGATTAAGAAAAAGTAACAACCACAATGGCCCACCGCTAGCCTATGGCGGCACAAATTTACGCGGCACCATAATGTGAGAAAGGAGATATACCAAATGTTTAATTCCGAGGAATCGCTAAAGCAGTACAATGAGGGGATCAGAACAGCTATTAATCGTATCGAGGAGACAGATTGTTCTTGTGATGCCCAAGAAAGTTTTAAGCGTGTCATTGTTGAAAAAATAAAGCGCTATTTGGTGCGCGGAAGTGATGGGAGAATATTGTAATGGCTAATAAAGTAGGGGACTTTAAAGAAAAGTTACAAGCACTCAACGCGTGTAAAGAAGCGCTGGAGTGGGTCGGTGAACGCACACCGGAGCAAGCATGGAACGATTGTCACCGATTGGATTGGATGTTTTGGTTAATAGAGAGAGTTGGAGTCGATGCGAAATTGGCAACTTCGGTTGCTCTGAAATGCGCTAGATTAGTAGAACATCTTATGAAAGATGAGCGCAGCAAAAATGCACTAGATGCGGTTGAAG